>JAEEGG010009081.1_pt1 | contig 22370 bp, 22 predicted proteins | sample 9134161 | NCBI WGS metagenome assembly JAEEGG01 (sample SAMN16246543, study PRJNA631951) | gut metagenome | biome: gut microbiome; feature: rumen; material: CR-attached | host: Bos | place: Iran: Karaj | collected 2018-10
TAGAAAGCGGCGGTATGCTGCCGCGCGAAGTCACTTACGCTCTGCGTCGGGATATGCCTGTGTCCCGGCAGGACCAGATCCGACCAGATCTCGTCCGAAGCGACCGTACACTTGATTTGTTTCAGCAATATGGTTCGGTTAATGAATGTAATGCGGGGGAGCGTGCTTATGTGATTGTTGAACTGATATTTATACATAACAGCAAAACGCGTGATGTGGATTTGCCTTTTTATGTTTTGGAGAACGCGGTGAAGCAAGGCACTTATGACGCAAGATCATATATGCATCTTTATGATGATTGTATGACCTGGCGGTCGACTCCCGGACAATCCCAAGGTACAAGGTATGGCACAGGTTTTGACCATTATATGGCGTATGGCAATACCTTGTTCATTTATCCTCCTGACAATATTCGGGGAATCAATGAGAACCGGAAATCATTAGGAGTAGGTGAGACGTGGAATGATTTTGAGAAGAAACTTGTAGTAACATTCATGAGTTGCGGTGCAGGATTCGTCAAGATGAATACCGCAGTGGGTGGCGGAGAAAATTCGGAAGCAATGAAGGCTTCGCAAATCCGTGCTGAAATGGATTCGGGTAAAATCAATGGGAAATATGTGATACGGGAGAATAACTGCGACGGAGTATTTATTTCGCAATAATGTTGCCTCAAAAATATTGTAAAATTTGGTATGATGAAACTGAAAAACCTATTTCTCACCCTGATGGCGGTGTTGCTGGCGGTTTCGGCGGCGGCGCAGCCCAAACGTTCCACTTCGGACGTGAAAAATGATAAGGAACCGGCAGGAGCAATTCCTTTCTCGGGCCAAATGCAAGTCCATGTGGACGAGCGCTTTGAGCTGACCAGCATCGCGTTCAGATTGACGGGTGAAAGTATTCATACGCCAACCACCCCAGCCAATTATGTGAGGGATATTGATGACTATTTCTCCCAATATAAAGATCACGAACTGGTGGAATTTATCAGGAACCACATCATCAGTTCGGAGCATAACTATGGCTTTAGCATTGTTTCTGGCCTTGCTGCCGATGTGGAAATCACGCCCAAAGGGATTGTTTACACTAAAAAATGGAATTTGGCCTACGATCCAGACAAAAACGACCCGCAGTATTGTTTAACACACGAAGAGCTCAAGGAGTATCTGCGCCTGTTGAACAAATTCTACAAGGACACAAAATTTCATTCCTTTTATGAGCAACATCATGATTTTTACCATGTTGCAGAAATGAATATGCAAGAGTGGGTCAATCAGATTGATACGGCTTGGTTCTCTGAGTTTTTTGGCAAGCCCTTCAGGATGGATAACATCTGGCTTGTTCCAGCCAATGGGGACCATAATTTCGGCATCACCCGTTATAATGCTGAAGGGGAACAATTTTACAATATAGCTTTAGGGGGTTCCTCTATAGATGCTTTGGGTAATATCATTTTTGATTTGCCTGATTTTGGTGTGTTGTTGCACGAAATTTGCCACAACTATACGCTGCCCATCCTCATGTCGGCACTATCTGATTTTCGTCCGATTTGTGATACGCTTTTCCAGTATGATGATGTGAGGAGTGCTCTTACCCGATGGCATTACGGAGCTGTTTCCATTTCAACAGAAGGCATCAATCGGTTATGTGAATTTTGCTATTACCAAGCACACCACACCTACGAGCCAGAAGAACTGAAACTGCGTGTCAAGAGTCAAGAATATACGGGCTTTATTTGGTTTGGCGAGATGCTGGAATTCATGAACTACTTTTCCTCCCATCGAGACCTTTACCCATACTTTGACAGTTTTTTGCCGCAATTAAAAGGATTCTTACAGCAAGTGGCCGCCAACATGGACAGCTATTATATTCCCAAGATGCGTCGGCCGATGGTGGTATCCACTTTCCCTGCCAATGGCACAGCGGTTGATACTACCCTTACGGAGGTGGTTATTGTCTTTTCAGAAAGTATGTTCACGGGATTGTACTGGACAAACTATCCCCAGGACAGTGCTGGGGTGCAACCATTGCCTGTTGATTTCGACAATTTGTGTTGGAAAGACGAGCGCACGTACGTCGTCCCTCTATCTGAGCCCTTAAAACCACACACGGCATATGGGTTTAGCGTAGCTCCCAATTTGACCAATATTTATCGATATAGGGCAGCGCCCTACGATTTGATTTTTGAAACGAAATAAAAACACAATATGAATAATATAGAATATAAAGTCTCTCGTTATACTTTTCTGATAAACAACGAGAAAAGATATTACATATACAATTCCTTATCTAATGCACTCATAGAAATTGATGAAGAGTTGTATCATTTTTTAAACGACGCTAAAAAGAACAATCACCCAATAATTAGTTCAGTTGACACGGAAATCGTCACAGTGTTAACAAGTAATAGATTTATCGCCGAGAACAACGAGGATGAATTTCTTATATACAAATCCATCATAATGGCTATGCGGGGAGAAAGAGACAGCATATCGCTCACCATAGCACCTACGATGGACTGCTGTTTCAACTGCCATTATTGTTTTGAGAAATCAAAACAACCAACTTACATGTCGCAAGATGTAATGAAAGGGATCAGCAAGTTTATTGGTACTATTGGTGCTATCAAACGTCTTAATCTGACTTGGTTTGGAGGGGAACCGTTGATGGCTGTTCCTGAAATGGAGCGCTTGTACAGGAAGTTACGGAGGAGATTGAAAGGGGTTACATTTCGTTCCAGTATTATTACCACAGGATTTCATTTGACCGAGGACAATATCAGGGCTCTTCAGAGATTGAAAATTATTCATATACAAGTCACATTGGATGGTTTGAAGGAATCTCACAACAAAATCAAACATACAGAAGGTTGTGACGATGCCTTTTCAGTTGTATTGGACAATATCGAAAGGACAAACGAATTAGCCCCAGAAATTCATATTGTCATAAGGGCAAATCTGACCAAAAATAATGCGCACGAATATCAGGAGTTGCAACGGATGATTTTACAGCGTTTTGCAGGTAAAAATATCACTATCGCTCCTGCATTTGTAATGGATAGAGATGACTGCGGACGCTCCCATTCATTAAATATGTTCACTGCAAGTGAATACCCCAAATACATTTTAGGACTTGCAGAAAAAGGTGTTGACACTCCGCAAGTCAGGTATCCTGAAAAATATTTCAATGAATGTGCTATACGTAATGCTTTGTCTTTTTCTTTCGATCCAGAAGGTAATTTGTACAAATGCTGGGAACACATCGGGGAAAGCAAGTATGCGTTGGGAAAAATCAATAAGAATGGTGTCATAGAGAATATTAATGAAACATTGCTGAACCGTCAGATGTATGGTGCGGATCCGCTGGAAGACCCTGTTTGCAGAAAATGTGCCTATCTGCCCATCTGTCACGGAGGATGTCCCATACAGCGTGTTGAAAATGCTTTCTATGATGGCCAAAATGTCTGTTGTACCTACTACAAAGGTCATATCAATGAATTCATTTTGGAGCATATCAGGAGGAAAGAATTGATGGAGAAAAGTTCACAATAAATAAAATCTACCTATCCGAAATATGTCTCGTTACTTTCCCTATTATCACCAACTTGACGCAATGGATTGCGGGCCCACCTGCCTGCGGATGATTGCCAAACACTACGGCCGGCACTACTCGCTGGAGACCCTGCGCCAGAAGTGCTTCATCGGGCGTAGCGGCGTGAGCCTGCTCGGCATCAGCACCGCCGCCGAAAGCATCGGCTTCCGCACCATCGGCGTGCATATCTCATTCGCACAGCTCGCAGAAGCCCCACTGCCCTGCATCGTACACTGGAAACAGAACCATTTTGTGGTGGTGTACGACATAAGGGCGCAAAAGAAAGGAAACGAGTATATCGGTACTGTCTTCGTGGCCGACCCGGGACAGGGGAAAATCAAATTCACCGTACAGGAATTCCTTTCCGGCTGGCTCAGCACCCGCAACGACGGACAGGACGAGGGTATCGCCCTCCTACTGGAAACTACGCCCGATTTTTATACGATGGAAGATGAGAAACCCGACAAGACCAAACTGCGCTTTGTGCTGCAATACCTCCGACCGTACAAGAAGCTCATCGTACAACTGTTTCTCGGAATGCTCCTTGGAACCCTGCTACAGTTGATTTTCCCCTTCCTCACCCAAAGCATCGTCGATTACGGTATCGGCAACAACAAGCTCGGCTTCGTCACGCTCATCCTCATCGCGCAGCTCACGCTGTATGTGGCACAAACCGCCGTGGAGTTCATCCGCTCGTGGATATTGCTGCACATCAGCACCCGCATCAACATCTCCATCATTTCCGACTTCCTCATCAAGCTGATGAAGCTGCCCATCGGTTTCTTCGACACCAAGATGATCGGCGACATTATGCAGCGCATCGGCGACCACAGCCGTATCGAGGCCTTCCTCACCTCCACCACGCTCAACACGCTCTTCTCATTTGTCAACCTGATTGTCTTCAGCATCGTGCTAGCGCTATACAGTCTCAAACTTTTCTTCGTGTTCCTCTTTGCCTCCGTTCTCTACGTGCTTTGGATAACCCTTTTTCTAAAAAAGCGTAAAGAATTGGATTACAAACGTTTCGCCCAAGCATCGGCCGAACAGAGCAACCTGTACCAGATGATTACAGGGATGCAGGAGATCAAACTCAACAACTGCGAGAAGCACAAACGTTGGGAGTGGGAGAACATTCAGGCCAAGCTGTTCCGCGTGAGCATCAAAGGACTGGCACTGAGCCAATACCAGCAGTCGGGAGCTTTTTTTATCAACGAGACCAAAAACATCCTGATTTCGTTTTTCGCGGCAGCAGCGGTCATCAACGGGGATATGACACTCGGTATGATGACGGCGGTGCAGTACATCATCGGGCAGCTCAACTCGCCCATCAACCAGATGATCGGATTCATACAGTCGGCGCAAGACGCGAAAATCAGCTTGGAGCGTTTGGGCGAAATCCACAACCGCGAGGACGAGGAAAAGGACGAGAAGGATCGAATCAATGAGTGGCCGACAGGGACAGAACCTCTGTCGTTGCAGATAGACAACGTGACCTTCCGTTACGACGAGTTGGGCGACAATGTGCTGGAGAACCTGACCCTGCACATTCCAGCGGGCAAGGTGACGGCCATTGTAGGGATGAGCGGCAGCGGGAAAACCACGCTTGTGAAACTGCTGCTCGGCTTCTACCCGCCCAACAAGGGCGAAATCCGGGTGGGCGACATCAACCTTGACAATGTGGGACGGCATTTCTGGCGTTCGCAGTGCGGGGCTGTGATGCAGGACGGCTACATTTTTTCGGATACCATCGCCCGCAACATCGCCGTGGGCGACGGGGCCATTGACCGTCAGCGGCTGTTGAAGGCCGTGCGGGTGGCCAACATCCAGGAGGCCATTGAGGGGATGCCGTTGGGCTACAACACCAAGATCGGTCAGGAGGGGCAGGGGGTGAGCCAGGGACAGCGCCAGCGGCTGCTGATTGCCCGTGCGGTGTATAAGGATCCCACTTTCCTTTTCTTCGATGAGGCCACCAACTCATTGGATGCCAACAACGAGCGGGTGATCATGGACAACCTGCAGCAGTTTTTCAAGGGGAAGACTGTGGTGGTGGTGGCACACCGGTTGAGCACGGTGAAGAATGCCGACCAGATTGTGGTGCTGAACCACGGTCGTATCACCGAAGTCGGCACCCACGACGAGCTTACCGCCCGCCGGGGCGAATATTATGAATTGGTAAAGAATCAGTTGGAACTGGGGAGTTAAAGAGGTGACGCATATAGAAAACAATACTAAATATGAGAAAACGAGGATTCGAATTTCATGGTTGTCAATTCGTTAGAATTGCATAAAGTCTCCGTCAAGTGTGTGCTGTTGGCGGAGACGGGAAACAGGTGCCGGAGCAGGGACGCCGGAACAGGCGTAGCAACCAAAGCCGACGTTCCCTGCCAGAAAGCACCATTAAGGCATCGGGCTTCGAGACCCGTTTGTGCGGATGCGACCGCGGACGTACAGCACCCCAAAAGCGGACTGCAAAAATACAAAAAAATACGGTTCGCGAGCGGTTACGAAAGCGTTGGCATCGTGCCGGCGTGCCCTGCGGGAAAGTGGGAATGATTGTTTAATTTAAAAATGAAAGAAAATGAAAAAATTAATGAACAGCAAAAAATTCGAAGACTATAAAAGCAATGAGGTCGCCGCTGCTTGGGCTATTTTGGGTGGAGAATGGAAGAAGACGATATATACAAATCAAAACGGGCAAACATGTAGTGATACTGCAAATTACGAATGTTATGATCCTGAACACCATATATTTACTGACCCAAATGACGTAGTGTGGGGAGGCCCCATTAATGTTAATCCAAAATAATTGATTCCACAACTTGAGCGGTTGGGTTTTTGCTCAACCGCTCATAATCATATAAGAATGAGAAAGCGACCCATATTGACAATTTCATTGGTGATTCTGTTTGTCACAATTAAGCTACAGTTCCATGCCCAAACCGACACCAACTATTGGCACTACCACGAACTGATTTACAAGGCCGAGTGTGTAATGTTTGACAGCAACAAAAATGTGGAACAAGGTTTCCAATATTACGACCAAGCCTTCAACAATTTTGAGTTCAACTACTTGCACGACCTGGTAAATGCGGCACAGTTGGCACACTACTACCATCGTGATTATATGAAATATCTGAAGAAGGCCGTCGGCTACGGACTGCATCCCGCGAATCTGAACTTCATTCCAGTCTGGCAGGAACAGACCGTTGTACAAGAGTTTCTTGATTATTTCCAAAGTGCAGAGGGACAAGCTGTCAGGAAGCAATATCTCTCCACCATCAATCAGGATTATCTGGCGTGGCTGTACCAGTTTTCCTTAACAGCGGAAAAAATACGTCGAAAAACTCCTTTTGCCGAATATTGTCAGAGATGCGTCTTATGGGACAAAGAGTTGGTACAAAAAATCAAGGAATTAGGGTACCCTGGAGCTAAACAGGTGGGCATTGATGATTCTCTCCTATACAAGGAACTTCAAAATGAAAATCTGAATTTCAATTATTGGGTGCAAATAAGTGCCGATAGTTTATGTGCTACGCTTGACACTCTCCCAATGCCCATGGTATTTGGCACAGATACCATTTGGATGAGAATAGTAGAATCAGAATATGTTTGTTTCGAACTGGACGACGATTGTCTGTCACAAAAATTCCCCATTGCCTATTTGAGAATTCACAAATGCCCATTGAGAAATTTTGCATTTATCTATGGTGAAATAGCCAAAGGGAATCTCCATCCACGAGAATTTGCCTACATAATTGATGAATCTCACACGCCTAATTCTGCTGGCGAACTAGATTGCGATTGCGGACAGTATGCCAATTGTTTTTTTCGCATAGGTAATGGGGATCAAGATGTTTTAACCTGCCACTTTCTTCCTGAAGATGAGACTGATGCGTTACGTAAGCAGTACTGGATTGTACCCTTATGGGTCGAACGTGTGAAGACCAAATTTGGCGAAGAGCACGGCTACCGTTTCAACTGGGGAAACCATAATTGTTATAAATAATGGAAAAGAAAATCATCATACAATCAGAGTCCACGGACAGGAGCACGGATGATGTCGTGGCATGGTTGAACTATTTCAATCAATTGGATAGTATAGTAACTTTTTTTGATGATTATCCCATCACCCAGTTCAGTTTGGATTATTCTGATACTGAATTATTGGTGAATATTAATGGAAATACCTTTTCCACATCAGATAGTTACTGGTATCGGCGTGGGGTATTTTGCTTGAACAAATACTTAAAGTCAAAAATTAAGGGAATCAACCAATACCTGTCAAACACTCAGCTCCGTTCCATCTCTTCTATCCTTGACGCTCCGCTATGCAGATGCCAACTCAACTGTTACCGTGATAATTACATTGAGAAGTTACAAATGCTGAATGATGCACGAAAAGTGGGATTGATGATCCCGCCAACATTATACACGGATTCGCTTGATAAAGTACGGGCATTTATTCACCAACACACCTCCATCATAACGAAAACGACCATCGTCCCATTCGGAACCGTTGTGCTGGATAAAACGTACAGGTTCGCTTCAGGAACTGTTAAGTTTGGCATAGATGATCTCAATGGAATGCCCAACCATTTTCTCCCATCCATTTTCCAAAAATATATGGAAAAAAAATACGAAATACGCACATTCTACCTCAATGGCATGTTCTATAGCATGGCCATTTTTAGTCAATTAAACAAAGCAACACAAGTTGATTGTAGAAAGGAGACAGAGGTTTCACCACGTGAAGTCCCGTACAAATTACCAGCTGAGTATGAAAAAAAACTTTCCCATCTCATGGACATATACTCGTTGAATTCATGTTCCATTGATACCATCGTTACCCCAGACAATGAATTCTGCTTTTTGGAAATCAATCCCGTCGGCCAGTTCCAATGGTTAAGTGAAAAGTGCAACTATCAGATTGAAAAAAAGATCGCCCAATACCTAATACAAGAATTATGAAAGAAGAGAATCCCATCAAAAGTGAAATATCAAGCTGTCCTGAAGCATATCCTTTTATAGCTCAATACTGGAAATTTCATACTGAACCTCCGAAAAACGAGAATGAGAGGCCTCCCATCACATACGATTATGGGAGATTCACGACAGCGGATTATACTGTAAATCCATTTTATAAAAATATTTCCAAATTGTTTGATTTCAAAAAAATAGAAAATGAAATATCGAATTTTTGAGGGGTGCAGAATCATTGAAGGTTTTGAACGTTGCATAGTGGAGGATCTGCAGAGATGCACCTATAAGTTTTATCCCAAAATCATCGCCCGCCTTTTTGATGAGAACGGAATTCTAAACAACAGCACCCCGCTTATCAACAACGAAGATTTTCAATATCTTGTTGAGGTTCTTGTAAAAGATGAAGTGGTATTCCCGATTGAAGATATTGAAATCAACAATTTTCCCAGACTTGACTTGTCGTGGGAATATCCGGCATATTTGACCAACTGTATCATTATTTGGAACGAATCGTTCATCAAAGACTATATCCGAATCATTAAAGAGGACTGTTTGCACACCAATTGCAGACATCTGCAATTCCAAATATATGATTCCCTATCGTCAGAACAGCTCATTTCGGTTCAGGATACAATCAATCAATCATTCATTCAATCAGTTGAGTACATTGTCAACAAAAGCATTTTTGCAGATGTGGACAAACTTAAAGAATGGGTGCAGCAAAACAAAAAGATACGATTCGTCTCCCTCAATGGCCGACAAAGCAATGCTGTCATATCCAGTGGAGAAAATGGGATGGGGGTTATTGTCAGTACTGCTGAATTGATTGCGAGCCCGATGCAATGCGGCAATATTCATTATAATTATTTCAGCACAAATTTAGAGTTGTTTACCGAATCCCAGCACCATAACACCTGCCTCAACCGCAAAATCTGCATCGATGCCAACGGCGACATCCGCAACTGCCCCGCGATGAAGAAGTCCTACGGCAATATCCGCACCACCACCCTGAAAGAGGCCATCGAAAAGCCGGGCTTCAAGGACTGCTGGCCCATCAGCAAGGACCAGATCGACGTGTGCAAGGACTGCGAGTTCCGCTATATGTGTACCGACTGCCGTGCCTTCATCAAAGACCCTGCAAATCCGTACTCGCAGCCAGCCAAATGCACCTACAACCCCTATATCTGCCTGTGGGAGGGACAGGACAGCTACGTCCCAGTGGAGGAGTGCGGCACCTACAGCCGCGAAACGGGCTTCGTTCCCGACAAGGAAAAGATTGCAAAAATGAACCAACAAATATGGGGAGAAGAAGAGTAGCCAAAAACAATAATCAACTATTATCATGCCCAACCTTGACCAACAACCATCATCCGACAACCTCCATCTCCGCAGCGAGGAAGTGCAGGAAATCCTCGGCCGCCCGCCGCGCCTCATCGTGCGCGTGGGAATCACCGTCATACTGCTCGTCGTGGCCGGACTGTTCGTCGGCAGCTACTTCATCAAGTACCCCGACATCGTCTCAGCCACCATCACCGTCAACACCGAAAACCTCCCCGCCGCTGTGATGGCCAAGTCATCGGGCAGAATCGACAGTCTGTACGTGTCGGAGAAACAGCATGTGGAGGCAGGCGACATACTCGCCGTGTTAGAGAACACAGCCGACGTAAAGGATGTGATGTGGGTGAAGGCCGCTCTGGACGGAACGGATTCGTCGTGGAGGACTTCGTCCGCATCGACGTTGCAATTGGGCGACATCCAGTCGGCCTACACTGCCTTCACCAAAGCCAAGAAGGATCACGACTACTTCGTTTCCGCCGACTACCACAACAAAAAGATAGCCGTCATCAACCGGCAGATTGCCGCACAGAAGAACATCCTGCAGAAAAGCAGCGCCCAACTGAACGTGAGCCGCGAGCAACTGGCGAGTGCGAAGCGCATCTTCTCGATGGACTCCTCCCTATTTGCCAAGGGAATGATTTCGGTGGCGGAATACGAATCTGCGAAGAACGCCTACCTGCAGCAGCTGCAGTCATACGAATCCGCCCGTCTGGGAATCGACAATCAGCAGATGGGTATTCTCCAGTCTGAGCAGAGCGTTTTCGACCTCGAGCAGCAAAGGACGGAGACGGAAAACGGCCTACAGGTCGCGCTGGCCGGTGCAGCGGAAAATCTCCGGACGCAGATCGCCGCGTGGGAAAAGAACTACTTGGTGACCGCCCCGTGCAGCGGTGTCGTCACAATGACCAAGTACTGGCAGAAGAATCAGAACGTGAGTGCGGGCGAGGTGCTGCTGACGGTGGTTCCGGAGGGCGACGTGCGAATCATCGGCAAAATACTACTTCCGCTGCAGGGAGCGGGAAAGGTGAAGGTGGGGCAGACCGTCAACGTGAAATTCGACAACTACCCCTACATGGAATACGGTATGGTAAAGGTGGAGATACGCAACATTTCCCTGGTGCCCATAGAAGTGAAGGAGGGCGAGAAGGCCTATATGCTGGAGGTGGAGTTCCCCGAAAAGCTGACCACCACCTATCACAAAGAGCTGACATTCAGCCAGGAGATGACGGGAACGGCAGAAATCATCACCGACGATTTGCGCCTCTTGGACAAGTTCATCAATCCGATAAAGGCGGTGATAAAGAAGTAGGTAATCAACGAAATATCTTAAAAACAATGAATATGAAAGGAATTAAAAAACGATCTGGTTTAGGAATCAAAGCAAACCGACAGAAATTTCAATCCCTAATGCCTGAAAAGAAAAATGTTTTCAGTGTTGTTGAACACAATATCCCCTCAGTAAAAAACTACAGTGAAATAATAATCAGACGTAACAATCAAAAACCCGTCATAATTTACACTGCAAAAATAACACAAATATTTAAAGAATGTAACAAGTAAAGCGATGAAAAACAGTGTTCAAAAAACAATTGTAACTGACAAAAGCATCGAAAATGCTTTTAATAAGAATAAAGGGCTCCCTTTTAGTATTTGCATGGAAGCCGCAGGAAAAGACAACGAATTGTTAGGTTATTTGGCTTATGCATATTACAAAGAGACCAAACGTAATAGCATATACAATAAGAATCCAGACTGGTCTCAGAAAAAGAAAAAGCAAATGGCAAATAAATACAGACTCAATAGGACAGTAGAGGAATACGAAACCTACTTTGCCAAGGCAAAACAATGTCTCACACAATATTCGGAATACGTAATAGACCAAACTCAAATAGATAATGCCATTCGCTTTTTAAAAACTAATGGATGTTCCGATTTGATTAATGCACTACAACATATCCCAGATCAGGTTATAAAAAATTTGAAAGAATTACGGTATGAACAATGCCAAATAGTGGAACAAGCACTACCAAAAGAGAAATCAAAGTGGGCGAAATTTGGAGAAGCCGTCGGTTTCAATCTTCTTGGTTCTTTTGTGTGTTTTGTCATAATTGTCATTGGATTATTTTTAGTATTAAAGTTGGGCGGGGTGGAACACTACAATGCCCTCATTGACAAATTAAGGATAGAAATGCCAAACTAAGTTATATATTATTATAACACAACAAATGAAATTGCTTCGTATGAGCACAATGGAGTCTGGTAGTATAGCCGCCATTATGGGAGACATAAATGCGGTACCTATAGCCGTGAAACGGGCTTTGTACCCGACAAGGATAAGATTGTAGAACTGAACAAACGAATATGGGGAGAAGAACAATGAACCGCATACATAAGACCATGACATGGATGGGGGCAGTACTGATTATTGTGCTGCATTCCCCACAGATTCAGGCACAAACCACGCTGTCGTTGGATTCGGCCATCCATTTGGCACAGGTCCATTCCATAGCGGCACAACAGGTCCGGCACAACTACTGGGATGCCTGTTACCAGTACCGACTATACCGCAAGTCTCTGCTCCCGCAGCTGTCGCTGTCGGGAAGCCTGCCCGCCTTCAACCGCACCATTTCCAAAATCACCATGCCCGATGGCAGCGAGGCATTCGTATCACAATCAACCGGCAATTATGCCGCCACCCTCAACCTACGCCAACCCATCCCCTTCACTGGCGGCTCTTTCTATGCTTCAACAGGCTTGCAACGCCTTGATATATACATGGATAACACCACAACATCTTATTTGGCCAATATCGTGAACTTCGGCATCTCTCAACCCATCATCACGTACAACACCTACAAATGGCAAAAAAAGATGGAACCGCTGGCTTTGCAAAAGGCGGAACGGCAATATGCGGAAGTATTGGAAAACATAGCATTCCAAACGGTGATCTATTTCTTTGAACTCTTGGAAACACAAGAGACACTGACTTTGAAAATGGAGAACAAGCAAAACAGCGACACACTTTTGGCAACCGCCCGGGCAAAATTCGCCATTGGAAAATTTACGGAAGCGCAGGTGCTGGAAGTAGAGGTCGATAATCTCAATCTCTCCCTTGAAATCGAGCAGCTGAAGCAGGAACTATCCAACAGAATGCGTATCCTCTGCGACTATATCGGCATGGAAGAGAACGTCTCCCCGCGTCTGCAAATTCCAGAGACTATCACAATAACGACGATAGACTACAGCAAGGCACTGTCAGAATACAGGGAAAACAGTCAGGCGGAAACGGATCACAAACACAGACTGCTTCAAGCGCAAAGCGAGGTGGCCAGAGCAAAAGCAGACAACGGTTTTTCCTTCAACCTGAACGCTTCCTTCGGACTTTCCAAGAATGACGAACTATTCCGAAACATTTACCGCAACCCGTTAGACCAAGAGCAAGTGACCCTTTCTTTCGAAATCCCGATTTTGGACTGGGGAGTTGCTCGCTGCAAACGCCGCAAGGCAGAAAACCTTCTCGCCAACGAAGAACTTGCCATTCGGCAGGAAACATTGGATTCGGAACAAAAACTATCCGATGCCGTCGGCCAGTTCAATATCCAGAATCACAGACTTCAACTTGCGGTACGCACAGCAGAACTCAGCCAAAAGCGGTACGAGATAACTGCAGAATCATATGCGCTGGGGAAAATCGGGTTCCTTGATTTTTCAACCGCACAATACGAAAAAGACAACGCCCGCATCACCTACATTCAGGCACTGTCCACCAGCTGGCAAAGCTACTACGAGATTCGCCAGATGACACTGTTTGATTTCGAGAACGGAGCGAAAGTGACCACAGAGTTGCCCGAAGTGCCGAAATAGGTGTCTGCTCATTTAGAGGATGTGGTCGGAGTTCAACATGTGGCACCTAATCGGAATAAGTGGTATTTTACAGGCGAAAAACATGGAATAAGTGTTATTTCAGTGAAAAAAAATTTGGGAAAAGTGGGAAATCTGAAAAAGTGGTATTTTTGCCATTCGAAATCAATAGCATGAGCACCACCTCCCCCCGCATCCATTGGGCCATCGCACTAATACCCTTCGTAGTGCTTGTTGGGTTGCAAGTGCTGGTCATCCGGCAGTTCGGCTCCAACGCCATCGATGGTGCCAGCCAGACTGCCCTGATCTTTGCCGCTGCCGTGGCCGTGGCCATCGCCATGGTCGGCTACAAGGTGAAATGGACCACCATCAGCGGGGCCATTGCCGACAACATCAAAACCATCGGCACCGCGGTGCTCATTCTGTTCCTCATCGGCGCCATCTCGGGCAGCTGGATGCTGAGCGGCATCGTGCCCACCATGATCTACTACGGCATGAAGGTCATCACGCCGTCGCTGTTCCTTTTCATGGCATGTCTGATCTGCGCCTTGGTGTCGCTCATCACGGGCAGTTCGTGGACCACCGTGGCCACCGTCGGCATCGCCCTCATCGGCATCGGCACGGCGCACGGTTTCTCGGCGGGCTGGACCGCCGGCGCCATCATCTCGGGCGCCTACTTCGGCGACAAGATCTCCCCGCTCTCCGACACCACCGTGCTGGCTTCGTCGGTGGGCGAGGTGCCGCTGTTCAAGCACATCCGTTACATGCTCATTACCACGGTGCCGTCCGTCACCATCGCGCTGGTCGTCTTCCTTGTGGTGAGTCTTCTCCACTCGGGCGGGGACAGCACGCAGGCGGCCTCGTTTGCCGAGGGGTTGCAAAACAGCTTCGTCATCAGTCCGTGGCTGCTGTTGGTGCCGCTCTTCACCGCCGTGCTCATCGCGTTGCGGCTGCCGGCGGCGGTCATCCTGTTCCTGTCGGCCTTGGTAGCGGGCATCGTCATGCTCTTTGTGCAGCCCGACATCGTGGCGCAAGTCGGCGGGGGCAGCAGCTTCCGTGCGCTGATGACCACCTACTACAGCAGCACCTCCATCGACACGGGCAACGAGGTGCTCACCAATCTGGTGCAGACCCGCGGCATGACGGGGATGCTGAGCACGGTGTTCCTCATCTTCTGCGCCTCCACCTTCGGCGGTGCGCTGACGGGCAGCGGCATGATGCGGAGCATCACCTAGGCGTTGGCCCGAGGCATCAGCGGCAGCCGCTCGCTGGTGGCCTCCACGGTGGGGACGGGACTCTTTGCCAACATGGCCACCGGCGACCAGTACCTCAGCATCGTGCTGACAGGCAACATCTTCAAGCAGCTGTACAAAGACAAAGGGTACGAAGGGCGCCTGCTGAGCCGCTCCACCGAGGACTCCGCCACCGTCACCTCGGTGCTGGTGCCATGGAACACCTGCGGCATGACGCAGTCAACGGTGCTGAAAGTGCCCACGCTGGAATACCTCCCCTACTGTTTGTTCAACCTCATTTCCCCGCTGATGTCCATCACCATTGCCTTGATCGGGTACAAGATTTTCAGACTTTCGCCCAAAGAAGAAGACAGTAAAAACGGAAAGACTGACATATAAATCCTTCATTTTTAAAGATTTATTATAATAACACAATGGTAACCACACGCAAAATTGTCGGTATATTGGCAGCAGTACTGACAGCCGCATCAATATTTTTCAGATGGTTTCTCAACACCATGCATTTCTATCATCAGCTTGACAGATGGTTGTATATTGCCACCTTCGCCATAGTAATCACGTATGGTGTGATGTGGTTGCTTTATGCCGTACGAAAACTCCACTGGGCACTACAGACCCTCATCGTCATTTCAGCCGCCAGCCTACCTGTATATGTTATTATTATCATGCTTTTAATGGGCTACTTAACACCCGACCGCGAAATATGGAACAACGGACAGTATGTCGTCTATCATGAAAAAAACGACATGATCACACCAGGGAAATTTGTCCTGTACAAACGAGATGTCCTGATAGAAATCCCTTCCGGAACACTCGGCAGGCAATTTTTTGACCCCGACAAAGTAGAGTATTTTGTTGATGAAGATAAACAACTGGTCCGCGAAGAGGCTGACTGGACATTTGATGGGGATAGTTGGCATACTACCTTATACTATCATCTAGGAGTGACAGGCGAAGACATGTCCGCGTACGAAGAAAAGCCCTTGATTGAAACCCATCTTTCCCAATAATATTCACCAAACTTATAACTACACTGCTCACCCTAATGCCATTGGACACGCAGTCTTTTAGTACCGCTCCACAAAATTCTTCACCAATTTGAAAATAGGCTCGTAGGCGTCAATAAGGAAGTGCTCGTAGTTGTCGAAAGTGGTGTGATAGTATTGGAAGGCATCGCCCTCCTCGTTTTCGAAGAGGATACACGGAACGTGCTGCAGGGCAAAGGGATAGTGGTCGCTGTTGCCGGCCAACTCCCCGCGGTTCAGTCCCTTGAAATAGCGCTTTTCCTTGTTGATGGTCTCCATCAGGTCGTAGCCGCGCAGTCCCTCGTCGCTCACCTCGCAGTACTGCACCGGGTTGTTGTCGCCGATCATGTCGATGTTGAACAAGTACTTGATCTGCGCCAACGGCACGACGGGATGCTCCACGTAATACTCCGAGCCGCGCAGATTGGCATCCTCGCCCGAGAAGGAGATAAAGTACATGTCATACTCGGGACGGTTCTGGGCGTAATGGGCCGCCAGTGTCACGATAGCGGCGGTGCCGGAGGCGTTGTCATTGGCACCGGCATAATAGACATCCTTGCCGAGGTTGCCGAGGTGGTCGTAGTGCGCCGTGAAAACATAGCAGCTGTCGTGCCGCCTGCCTTCCACTTTGGCGATGACGTTGAAAAGCTTGACATTTTCCATCATTTTGTTGTCAATGTCAACGGTAATGCTTTGGGCGCCCTTCGGGAAGTCGGAGGTGGCCCAGATGACGGGCTTGCCGACGACCCGCTCGCCGTATGCCTTGTAGAACTTCAGCAGCGGCTCCCACGTCTGTATGATTCCCGCATTGGTACAGCTCGTGCCGCCCCACAGCCGCTGGAAAACCTGATAGTGCTTGTAGGAGAAGAAGAAGTCGCACACCACGAAACAGTCTTTGTATTCCGGCTTCGCCAAGTCGGCGAACATCTTATCTGCATCGAAATTGTTGGTATCCACGTAATAGAGCTTGTAGGTGCCATGTACGCCTGGCGAGTACTCGCGCATGGAGAAATCCACGCCCGGCGTCAGCGCACGTCCGTCCACCGACAACTCCATCTTGCCTGGGAACGTGTTGATATTGATAGTGAACGGCTGGCAGACCACCTCATCCACGCCTGCCTTTTTATACTCTTTTTTCAAGTATTTGCCTGCCTTGTTGGCACCGCCTTTGGCATAGCCGCGCCCTTGGTATTTCTCGGAAGTCAGCTCCTTGACCACCTGCTTGTAATGGTTTAGATCCTGTGCTTGTAGAGACGCAAAATCTAACATCTCTGCAAACAACAATGCCAATAATACAATAGTCAGTTTTTTCATCTTTTTTGTATATTAAAATCAATTTGCAAAATTACAAATTGTTTGAGAAACAGGACCTTTCATAGCACAGCATTATAAAAAAAGCATTACCTCGTGTAAAAAAAAAGGAAAGCACGGATTCCATGGTTATACATACTACAAAATTAGAAGGGATAATCTATAATCCGTAAAAAAGCATGAACGATAAAGAATATTTTATGTAAATTTGCAACGTCATACAGTCAGATTTTGTTGAAAGGACTTCGTAGGGTCTGGCGGCATGGCGGGAAAAGAGTAAAAATAGAAATCCCCGTATTTTATGAAAAGAATCGCTTTCAGTATTGGTTTGATTTTGCTTTTGAATTGGGCCTTCAGCAATCCGCTTAGTCCTGTGAAGGCCAGGCAGTTGGCCGAGACATTCTGGCAGCAAAGCGGCTGCGCCATCCGAAGCGGACTTTCCGCCCACGCGCTGACCGACATCACCTCGCAGACAGATTTTTCGCACCTGTACATCTTCAGTAGTGCAGGCGGTTTTGTCATCCTTTCCGCCGATGACTGCGCCAAGCCCATCCTGGCCTACTCCACCAGCGGCAGCTTCAATCCAGAAAACATTCCCGATCCTGTAAAAGATTGGCTTTCTAATTATGAAAACAGAATAGAAGATGCTGTCAACCAACATCTTGAAGCCACATCGGAAATCGCTGCGCAATGGGAACTATTGCAGTCTGGGCATTGGAGCGATGCGAAAGCTTCACAAACGGTCACCCCGCTGATCACGGCGCAGTGGGGACAAGGTTCTCCTTACAATGCGCTCTGCCCCAGCAACACGCTGGTGGGCTGCGTGGCCGTGGCTATGGGACAGGTGATGCACTACTGGAAGTATCCAGAGCACGGAACTGGCTCGCACTCTTATACTTACAGCGGCATCACCCACAGCGTCGATTTTTCAGCCGCCACCTACAACTGGAACGCCATGCCGAACAGTTGCAGCAGTGCCAACAACGACGTTGCCACAATCCTCTACCACTGCGGCGTGGCCATCGAAACCAGTTACACCTCATCCAATTCCACCGCATACGTGCTCAATTCCCCGTCGCACCCCTACAATGCGGAATCGGCGTTGAAAAACTTTTTCGGCTACAGCAGCCAAGCGCACGGCGAACTTCGTTCCAACTACGACAAAAACACCTGGATGTCCATGCTGAAGAGCAACTTGGACGCCGGAATCCCCATCATCTACAACGGATTCAACTCCTCCTATTCAGGGGGGCACTGCTTCATCTGCGACGGATACGATGCCAACGATTTCTTCCATTTCAACTGGGGATTGAAAGGATCTTACGACGGTTATTATGAGATTGACGACATGACCCCGTCGAACCAGAACTTTTCCTACAACCAAGGCGCCATCATCGATTTGGTTCCCAGCACGGAAGGAATTGAAGAGATTCAAACCTCAAAACTCCTCATCTATCCGAATCCGACTTCAGGGGTTTTCAATATTGAGTGTGAAAACAAGGATCTTGCTGGTTGCAGTTTTTGCATTTATGACAGGTTGGGCAAATTGCTGATTCCAAACAATTTGGCAAACGAAAACAACACAATTGATTTGTCCAATCTGCCCGATGGGATCTACTTCCTCCATCTGATTGAGGATGGAAAATCCACTGCTATTCAAAAAATTGTCAAATTAAAATGAAATAAATAGTCTGGTTACGCCCCCCCCCTATTCCCTTCACCTTGCCGTTGATGTTGTCGGCCTTTGTGGCCGCCAAACCGGTTGATGCAACCACCGCCCGCACCGTCATGTCGGTCACCGGCGACGCCTCCTGTGCCATCGTGATGCAGGAAAAGTGGGAGAGAAACTATAACACACTATGTACCAAGCATATAATCACTCTGGAAGCACATTTATCGCCACACAAACGAATCAAACCAACATGAACGCAACAGATTATATCCAAAAACTTGGCCTTGAGCCGCATCCGGAAGGGGGCTTTTACCGCCAGCTGTTCGGCAACGACGAAACGGGCGACAAAGCCCTTTCCACCATCTATTACCTGCTGACTGCCAACGATATGTCAGCGTTCCACCGTCTGCACAACATGGTGGAAATCTGGTATTTCCACGCGGGCGAGCCGCTCAACATCTACGTCATTGCTCCTGACGGCACGCTGACGGTCCACCATCTTTCCGAGCAGGACGAGATGCAGGCGGTCATCCAGCCGGAAGAGTGGTTCGCCGCCGAAATCCCCTCCAAGCGCGGCTTCTGTCTCGTCGGCTGCGCCGTCGGTCCGGCCTTCCGCTTCGAAAACTTCGAACTGGCTAAGAAAGAGGAGTTGTTGAAGATGTATCCGCAGCACAAGGAGTTGATCGAGCGGATGTGCAGGGAGTAACACGGAAAAAAAAATGAAGAAATTATTCGTTTTTTTTACCGCCATTATTCTGCTGGCATCCTGTGCAAAGAATGAAAGTCCTATTGCAGGTAAGCACTTTTCTGGATATTGGAAGCATATTTCATATCTGTCTTTACATTTTGAAAATGACTCTATTGTTAGCGCAGTAGAAACCGGTGCCGAATTTGTTGGGAGTTTCACAGACAAAGCAAAGGGGCATTATGCTTGGCAGGATTCAACCATTGTAGTGTATCTGATTGAAGGAAACAGTGACAATATTTCCCTGACGAATTATCCAATTGTGGACACATTCGTTGCGAATAGTGATTTTTCAGTACTAACGGGATATCAGGGTTCAATAGATGAAAAGGATGGTTACGCCTATAAACTTAAGCGGTACACACCATGGTTGTTTAGTAAAATAGCACTTAGTCTTATTGTTCTGATTTCATTCATCCTGTTAGCAAAAAAAAATATTGAAAAAGAGAAAGGAAAAACCGGACGACTGCCATGCCAAAGGCATGACACGCGCCGCAGACGCAGTTAACACCTCACAAGCGCGATAGCGCGCAGTGTAGTGACAGCGGAGCAGCGTGTGATGAAGACTGTGCTCTGCGGGCTACTGACAGGTGCGGCCAGTGCAAGCATCTCGGAGAGATGCAACTATCAGTCCTTAAGAAAGTACTCCTCCTTGATCTCAACGCCATTTTCAACCAGCAAAGCCCTGTACTCATCGGCAAAGGCCACATTATGATGGTGCTTTTTCTGCTTGGCGATATAACCCACTATTCTACCTTTATCAAGCAGACTGCATGAAAAACCGGCATACTCCTTCGTCCATCCGTCAAATAACGGGAAATGAGGATTTTCCTTGAGCCACTTGCTGGTGGCAATTTTAAGTTCCTGGACAAACTTGGACATTGCCAAGGTTGCGGGCAAAGAAACAAAAAGATGAATATGGTCGGGCATCCCGCCGATGCGGTAAACGATTCACAAGTCGAAAAAATAATTTGGTTATTTTGTCAACGAATCAGTTGACATTTTTTTGTATTTTTGCACCCCCATTTGACGAAGTGTTATGGAGAAGAATTTAGGACAATACATTGGCAGATTGATGGTGCGCGATCACTACAAGCAATCCGCATTGGCGAGAGAACTAGGAATTTCCCGCCAGATGCTAAGCAATATCATGCTTGACCAGAAGGAGGTTTCGCTACCGCTATCTTTGAAAATCGAGTCGCTGTTCTCGCTTCCCGAAGGCACCATCCTGAAGATTCAGAATGACTGTAAAATCCGTCAGTACAAGGAGTTTGTCCGTGAAGAACTCTATGAAAAACTAAAACGGGCGCATGCGTTCTGGTCTTACGATGAGGTGACGATGGGGGATCTTTCCGATGAAATGCTGATAGAGAAGGTCTTTGTGCATCTTGACATGGATGACATCGCCAAGTTGTTCGAACTATTTCCAAAGAAATACATCCAAAAGGTCTGGCGTGAAAACATGGCTGTTCAAGGGGAATACCTCTTTGACTTGAACGTGATGATTGCGCTGTACTTTTTCCATATCCGCAAGCCCGAGGCATATCTCCGCCGTCAGGAATCATTGAATTTGAAGAAACAAAAGCGGTCACAAGCTCAATACCAAGTCGCTGATGATCATACTTTCGAGCAGTCGTGTTCCCATGGATGCGGACTTTGCGCAAATGAATCCGAGCTATAATGTCCCGATAGAAATTATGCGGGATTTTATTGTGCGACATATAAACGGGTGATCATTTATTGGATAATAATCTGATACGAAAATGGACGAGATGAAGAAAACAAGCAATCGGAAACTTTTAGGCACCTTGTGCGGCATCGGGGCGGCCGTGTGCTACGGCACCAACCCGTTGGGCGCACGTCTTTACGCTGAAGGGATGTCGCCGAGCAGCGTCCTATTCTGGCGCTTCGGGCTGGCATGGCTCATCATCGCGGCTGTGATGCTGTTTCGCAAGGAGAAACTGGGAGTCAGCAAGAAAGAGTTCGCCACCCTCAGCGCGTTGGGACTGCTGTTTCTGGCTTCGTCGCTCACCCTCTATGTCAGCTTCCAGCTGATGGACGTCGGGGTGGCCTCTACCCTACTCTTTGTCTATCCGGTACTTACGGCCGCCATCATGGCCATCTTTTTCAAGGAGAAACTTACCCTTGCCACCGTGTCGGCGATTGTGCTCTCCTTTGCGGGCGTGCTGTTGCTGTACTGGACTCCCGACGGCGGACAGCTATCGGCGCTCGGTGTGGTGTTGGTGCTCATCTCGGCCCTCACTTACGCCGTCTATATCATCATCATGAACCGTGCGAAGCTGGAGATGTCGGCCTTCAAAATCAACTTTTACGTACTCATTTACTGTGCGTTGGGCAACCTGTTGATGTCATTTTGCATGGGACAGGGATTCCAAGTGCCCGCCACGGCCTCCAGCTGGTTCTATGTGGGGTGGTTGGCGGTGGTGCCCGCGATCCTCGCCTTGGTGATGATGGTGTATGCCGCCAAATACATCGGTTCCACGCCCACCGCCATCATGGGGGCACTCGAGCCCCTCACCGCCGTGCTGATCGGCATCTTCCTCTTCGGCGAGCTCTTCACCCTGCGGCTCGCCTTC
>JAEEGG010009084.1_pt1 | contig 22366 bp, 25 predicted proteins | sample 9134161 | NCBI WGS metagenome assembly JAEEGG01 (sample SAMN16246543, study PRJNA631951) | gut metagenome | biome: gut microbiome; feature: rumen; material: CR-attached | host: Bos | place: Iran: Karaj | collected 2018-10
GGATACTATGATCAGCTACGACTCGCTGCTGCAGGACTAATCGCAGGAAGAACTCATCGAGACCGCCATCATCCAGTTTGAGCAGCTTACAGGGAAAAAAACATCGGCCTACGAGCGACTGGACAGCCTCATCGTCCGCAACCGCCGCCTTGGGAACTGGGTGAAGGTGGCCCAGTTCCGCCTGGCACTGGCAGATTACCAGCGTGACAACGGAGACTTAACCCTGGCCGTGGACAGCTACCGCGCCTATGCCGCAGAGAACGACTCGGCCCAGATTCACCGCACCAGCGAGCAGCTCAACACGCTGGCCCAGCAGTACCAATTGAAGGAGCTTCAACTGGAGAACCAGGCGGCCCGGCAGCGTATTACCGCCCTTACGGTCATTTTGCTGCTGCTTGTTGCCCTTACCCTGGCCGTCTTCCTCTACGCCCGTTCCCTCAAACGTAAAAACCGCGCCCTGTACCAGGCCTCGCTGGAGGTTATCCACGCAGAGGAAGAGGCGGAAGACGCCCTGCTCCACGGGAATAGCGCCGTGAAGTCACCGGAGGAGAAACTCTATGCGTCCCTCCTGACCCTGATGCAGAAAGAAGAACTGTTTATGGACCCCGAACTGGGCCGCGACCAGCTATCGGCCCGCCTGGGAACCAACCGCACTTATCTGGCCGACGCCGTAAAGGCCTGTGCCGGACAAACCCTAAACGAATTCATCAACCACCATCGCCTGCGCTGGGCGGCAGAGGCCCTGGTCGGGCGCCCGGATCTTTCCGTGATGGCCGTGGCAGAAGACGCCGGCTTTAACTCCCGCGCCACATTCAACCGCCTTTTCCAGGCACAGTACGGAATGTCCCCGTCCACTTACAGATCTATGTCCCGGAGTTGATAATCAAAAAAACGCTCCGGTCTTCCGAAGCGCTTTTTGGAGCGGAAAACGAGACTCGAACTCGCAACCCCGAAACCTCCCCAAATACCTCGATAACAGTCAATCAAAATGTGACAGGTGACAAATACCACCTTGTTTGTCGCAAAGTTAAGCAAAAAAACAAAAGAACCCTGCACAAAAACAAGGTTCTTTCATGTGAACACCAAATAGACTTAGCCCACAAAGAAAACTATTTTGCCTTCTTCATCCAGTTCGCCCAGAGCTTTTCTGGGTCGAGGTTGTTGAAGGTCTCCGCAATGCTTTTCTCCGGGTTGTTCTTACTGGGGCTTAAGTAGAACTTGTGGAAGTTTGTGAGTTGCCTCATATCCACGCCCGGCTCACTTTTCTTCTTCTTGCAGAAGTACGTGATTTGGTCATTGGGCTCTCTGTACATAAGTTCTTCATCAAGGGGTTCCATTTTCCCATCGACCTTGGATGACGCCGGTACAGTTACCACTTCCTGTTTGGTTGGTGTTGCATCCTGTGCGGGAGCCTCCTTACCAGCCTTGTAACTAAACCTCGGCTTCCCCCACTTGTCAACAACGCTCAGGCCGGTAATAACACCATTGTCCACTGTCATTTCACTGACGGTAAAAGACTGGGTAAACTTGTTGTTGTACATGTCTTTCTCCTCGATGGGGAAGGTAATGTTCGGTGCAGTGTAGAGCTCGCTTCCCACGCCCCATGAAAAAGCGGCTCTTTTGAATGCGTCTGACGCAAGTCCTTTCTCAGCTTCGATATTGGATTCAGAACCCGTGTCTGCTTTCCAAATCCACTCATCGGTCTCCGGATTTCTAATGCCAATCTTGCAGAACAGGCAACCTCTTTCCTCGAAGTAGTCCGATTGCCAGTTCATCGAACCGACAACTTCGTCGAGGATGCGTCTGTCTGAACGAGCGTCCTTGTACAGTAGCAGCTTTACTTTACCGTTACTGGTGTCAACAGGACGGAGTACCACTTCAGTTGCTCGCAAGGAGCGGAAGTGTAGCTGATGGGAGGGATATATCATTTCACCCCCAGAAGGAACGAATCCTTCCGTTGTAGTCGTGTTATACATGAGATTTCATAGCATCATTAAGAATCTTGTGGGCAGTTCTTAAGGTGTATTTGTTGTTATCTTTATACCGTTCAAGGGTATAAGTGAATTCTTGGTCGTTCTCATCCTTGTTGTATTTGGTTGAGGTTGACGAGATGGCGTGAAACCGTTCTCGTCCATCTTCGCCTAAGGTGGAAAGTGACATGGCTAACCGATGCCAGTTGGGATAATCATCTGCTACTACAATCCCTTTCTGCTTTACCTCAACAATTTTCTGGTCTAAGTCAGCTAATGATGCGGTAACGTCATATTCCGTATCTCGAGAACTGCGGGGCACGTAGGATGTGGTTGTTGTAAAAGTCTTCTCCTCCTTTGCTACTGTCGGTTCCGAATATTCCTTGTAAAACGGCGTCGCATTGGGGTTGTAATAAGGGCTTTCATCGTATGTGGCAAACCGAAGCCGAGACACGTCTTTGCACTGTTTGTCCAGAACAATACCATACACCTCCTTGAACTCCTTCTCGATAGCAAGGTAGTGTTCCAGATGATGTGTTGGGTGTTCAAGGGGCACAATAGCAAAGTACCCGTCACCAGTGATGGACTTACTGGCGTAAGCCACGTAGGGAAGACTTGCAAGGAGCGACGGAACCTTATCCATTACGCCGCCGGGGTTATCCTTCAGGTCTATGTCGATGCAGAGCAATCCGGAATGCTTGGTAAGGTTCTTGCCAGACCGCTCGCTGAAGAGTCCAGATGGTGTGACGCAAGGTAGGCTCACCTTATTGTTCACCTTAATGTCGTGCCGTTCCTCAGGGGTTCGTCCACTACGGATAAGCGCTGCGACATCCTTGTATTTGTCGGTCACCAGGAAATCCTTTAAGGATACAACATCTTTACTTTCGGTGTCGGCTACCCCCGAGTATAAGGAAACCATTACATCCAAAGGGGACTTCACTGGGTCAGTGGCGGGAAAGACAAAAGGCTTGGGAGTTGTGTCCTCATAATTGAAGTTGTCATCAAAAGGTAAAGAGGTAACATAGTAATTGCCTGATGCAGCATCATATTCCAACTCACACTTGCCCGGAGTTCCGTAGTTGGAGAACTTAACCTTGTCAACCTTAATGGTTGTGAGCGACTCATCGATACGGGTTCGATGAACAACCTGAACGAAATCAGCCTTGTTGTAAAAGTTAGCTGATGCAGCAATGTCATAGGCATTTGGGATTCGGAAGCCATTCCCGTTAACGTCCATTTTTCGAGGATGGGCAACAAGAATGACAAGAATGTTGTGCTTGACGGCAAAACGGCAGAGTTCGTCCAGAATCCTGGAGATATACTGGGTTTCGATGTCCGTTGCTGAAGCTTCTACGTCTATACGGTTGTAAGGGTCAATCACAAGAATACTGATACTGTTTTCCGTAACTGTCGTTTCAGCTGCTGCCATTATCTCTGATAGTCTGGTAATGTCATAGCAGTTGAAAAAAAAGAAGTTGTTTAGAACATAGGTAAGGGCTTTCTCTCGCTCCTCGTCCGTCAGCTCCTCTAATGGCTTGCATGTGAACTTCCGAATGATTTTTTCAAGGTGAAGCTCAGGAGGAAAGTTTTCGGGACTGAAATATGCAGTCTTCAAACCATATTTCTTGTTAAACGTAGTTGTAAGGAAATCTACGTATTCTGACTTCCCGTGTCCCGGAATACCGGTCACGACAAGTAGCCGGCCTAAATCTAATCGGCAGATACTGTCGAGTTCATGGAGCCCAGTAAGGTAGCCCTTAGGGAGTCCACCATGTTGAAGAAGGTTCTTAATGCGTTCCCGTAGGAATCCCTGAGGGAGAACCGAGGGTAGCCCCGTGAAATAATCCATTTTTTTCATAATGGTAAAAATTTTAAAATGGTTATTCGTTGTTGCTCTGTCTTTCTGTTAACTCTTTGATAACACCCGAATGGATTGCATATCCTTCCCCCCGAAGTATATCTGCACGAATCAGACGGTTTATCATATTGTGTTCCTTGTTTAATGTTCCGACAAGCTGTGTTATTCTGGGGTTTTGGGGCTCATAGTGTGTTCCGTCCCGGCCAGTTTTACCCCTTTTGATGATTCCAAAATGCTCAAGGGTGGTGAGAGCTTTCCTGACTGTCTTTCTGTCCCTTCCGGTGAAAGCAGTGAACATCGAGACACTAATAAACGGTTTCTTTAAGTCTGTTTCCTTTAAGTCTGAAAAGTGAATGATGGTGTTCAGAACCATTAGCTCCGAAGGCGATAATAGCACCTGGAGTACAATGGGCATTTCCACGAAGTGCCCACCGGTCAAGTATGATTTCCGTACACCTGCCATATTTTAGCTAATCTTCCTTGCTGAGCATATCCTCCGGCAACGTGCCGTTCATGTCATCGAACACACCGAGGAAGTAACCAAGTCCCATATTAACAAGGGACTGGAACTCATGGTAGGTGGCGATAGATTGTGTAAACGTGAGGGCGCCACAGGTGATGTCCACCGTGTAGGGTGTATTCATGATTCCGCTTTGAGTAACGGAAATGGTGATGCCATCGGCTACGTGTGTGTAGTTTAGGATGTCTGCGTCCATAAGCATCTTCTCGTAAACCACATCTTCCTGTGGTACAACTCGCCGGGCTCCTTGAGCTTGAGTTCTGGGTCTTATCGTTTTCATTCTAGTCGGTTTTCCAACGTTGTTTTTTTTGCAAAGGTCCGGAAATGCAGGGTATTTAACGATGATAGTTGATGACACTTCTTTTGTTCCCGTTCTAATGGCTTTTAGAGGAATTGATTATCTTTGTGTTTGTTTGAATGACCCAGAACTATGACTCACACAGATTTGACCCTAGGACATGTTTCAAGTGCGGATGACATCCTTCGTGCTTTAATCGAAGCTGCGAAAAATGGGGAATCAGAGATTCGTATTCGGGTCGGTCGAGACAGTTTCCGTATTTTTGAGGTTCCTGATAAGAATGAACTCGCTATCCTAAGTGATATTGTTGCCGAATATGAACAGTTAAATGAGGCAGGGAACAAGTTAACCCTCGATGGTGACCAATACAAAGCCATGGAGTTCGCAAAGCAACTCGTGGAGATTTCCCAATGGGCAAAGGTTACTGATACTCCTCGTCGCAAGAAGAATAAAACAGATGTTTATAATGAATTGCTTTTACCGTCCCTCCAAGACTGGAATACCATCGAGAACGAACTTCTTTTGCCAGTAGTTCGGGTTTGGAAGGATATTCGGAAAGACAGTTCAAATATAAAATCCACCGTCTTCTCCCTGCCAAGGTATGACAAAAATATAATGAGGCAGGTATTTCGTAATTCTGTGAGGGGGCATCTGATAGATGCTTCTACTCCAGAAGAAGTGTTTCTTTATTTGTTTGGTGTAGAAGAAACGTGTCCTAAGTCCACACAAAAAATCATGTGGCTCGGCATGATTCCAGACTTGGTAACTTTCATCGATTTCCTCGTGAGTGATTATTACTGGGCAAGTAAAACAGCGAACAACTTTCTGGTGTATAGCCAAAAGGATAATACATTTCACCCCGTCACATCAAGAACACTATCCACCTCATTTAATCGTGAAGGTGGACGAAATTATAAAGATGGGAAGAATCGCCCGGACATTATCGGTAATTGCATCTTCGCTACAGAAGGGAACAACTAGTTAACCAATCAGGGGAATAATCCACTCCCAGAGGGGGTGTTTTTCCCCCCATATAATAACCAGAAATAACGCAGGAAGGTCGAAACCTTCCTTGCGTTTTTTTTTCTAAGAGGGGTGAGAGAGCCCCTCCTCCTCTCAGAAACAGAAAGAAGCCCGACACCTTCAGTTGGGCTTCGGGTTTTTGAAATGCCTGATGGGGAAGCGCATGGCATGAGAAAATGCCGAGCGATTCAGTGAAGGAATGGTCGTTAGATTTTTTCGTTATCTTTGTGACACAACACTAACACAATACCATAAACCAAATAGAGACATGGATTATTCGGAACGGAACCAGCTGGTTTCACCCGCTGACGAAGAGACGTTCCCCTCGGGAAAGACTCTTTGGAAGACCGGGATTATCATCGCCCATCGTTTCAAGAACAAAAAGTTCTTGAAGGCTCTATATCAAGACGAGCGAACCGCCGAGATGATGTTTCGTTTTTTCTCGGGCGATACTTGGGCACAGATTGGGGATGCTTATGACGTTACCGGCGAGCGAGCCCGCCAAATATGTGAGAAATGTCTGTACATATTGCTGAACCAACTCTCGTATTTCACGAAAGACGTAGTGGAAATTAGGGGGAATAAGGAAGACCTTGTGGCGTCGAAGATAGACTCAGTGAAGAATAACTACACCGAGCGAGAATCTGGTATCGAGGGAATTAACGGTATGCGTTTTTCGAAAAGGGCAAGAACCGTCTTCCGGAAACATGGCATCAACAGTGTTGAGCAGCTCCAACGTTTTAGCAAGGCAGACCTTATGAGGCTTCCCGGTTTAGGGCGGAAGACCTTGGTAGAGATTATCCGGGTTCTTGAGTATGCGGAAGCGCAGGAATCGCCTCAGAAAGAGCATCGTCTTCGTCCATGGACAGAGGAAGACATTGAACAGGTGGTGGAATTAAAGCATTCGGGAAAGTCTTTTCAGGAAATAGCGGCACAAGTGGACCGGTTTACTATTGATGTCCAAGACCAGTATTATATTCGAATGCGAACCCTTCGTGATGAAAGGGCATCCTCCGACCCAACAAGCCAGGACAGTACAGATGAAACAGAAGCCGAATCAAGAAGACATCCCGCTCTTTGGTCAGAGGAAGAATCGACACAGTTGGTCTCGATGCGCTCTCGGGGAATGCATGTTCGTGATATTGCGGGACAGTTACAGCGGAACCAGCGAGAGGTGAGCTCAAAATTGGAAGAGTTGGGGCTTAAAGTCCGCTACCGGAACATTGCGGATTTGGCGGACGAGGGAAAGGACGAACTTGTTAATCGATTCCATCAAGGGGAAACCTTGGCTGACTTGGCAGAAGAACAACATCTTAAACAAGTAGATTTGGCGCAGCTGCTGGCGGAGAAGGGAGAGCTTCCCGAACGTTATTCACGCACGGGACAACCATGGGATTTGGAGGAAACAGATACTCTTCGTGGCTATATCGAACGAGACTACTCGATAAGTGAAATAAGCTATCGCCTTGGTCGTGACCATCGAGAAGTGACATTTCAGATTTACGAACTCATCAAATCAAAGTAGGATAAGCTGGATTTAGGCTGTCGGATTGTACGACTACTTACTTTGTTGTATCTTTGCCCTTGTGAAATGAGGCTACTGCCTACTGCATCGAAGGAAAAGACCGGACACTGACGGCTACTTCATGAAAGAGGTAGCCGTCTTCGTGTTTCACGATAGTTCTCACAGAGATATGTGACTTCTGTGCTATCTATTACGTTTTTTCTGCACCAGCCTATAAATCAACACTTTGACTATGCCTGGAAAACCTGGGATGTATGACTTATACCGGATTTCTACATAAGTCATACATTTTCACTGCGTTGCAATCGCCGTTTTTTGCTAACTTTGTATGATTAGCACTGAAACATATAGATATGGCATTTGAGCAAGTCTTTAAGAACATAGATAACGCACTCCGTACCGATGAAGGTTGCAGCAGCGAACTGGATTATGTCGAGCAGTCATCCTGGATACTATTCCTGAAATACCTGGACGACCTTGACAAAGACAATGAGATGGCAGCACTCCTTGGCAGTGGGGTCTATTCTCCAATACTGGACGAAGAATACCGGTGGGGAACCTGGGCTATGCCGAAAACCGCTTCTGGCGAATTAGACATCCATAACGTCCTGGTTGGTGATGACCTCATAGAGTTCGTGAATGGCAAACTCTTCCCGTACTTGAAAAACCTGGGGCAAGGAGAGACGGATAACACTTCTATCAAGGTCAAGATTGGACTTATCTTCGCAGAACTCCGCAATAAGTTGGTCAGTGGCTATTGCATGAGGGACATCTTGGAGCAGATTGACGGCCTGAAGTTCCAGACCAGCGAGCAGAAGCACGAAATGACCTACCTGTACGAAAGCCGGTTGAACAAGATGGGTAATGCCGGTCGTAATGGTGGTGAGTATTACACGCCCCGTCCGCTCATCCGGTCCATCGTCAAGGTTGTCAATCCGCAAATCGGCCAGTCCGTGTATGATGGCGCTTGTGGTTCCGCTGGGTTCCTATGCGAAGCGTACAACTATATGCACGAGAAGGTCCATACGACCGCCGATGAGGAGAAGCTGCAAAAGACCACCTTCTACGGCAAGGAAAAAAAGGCGCTCCCGTACCTTATCGCAATGATGAATATGATTTTGCACGGGGTCCAGTCGCCGAATATCATCAAGACCAATACCCTTGGAGAGAACCTTGCAGATGTCCAGACTAAGGACCAGTTTGACAACATCCTGGCTAATCCTCCGTTTGGTGGCAGTGAGCGTAAGGAGGTCCAGCAGAACTTCCCTATCAAGACCAGCGAGACCGCATACCTCTTCCTGGAACACTTCATCAAGTACTTGAAGGCTGGTGGCTCCGCCGGTATCGTCATCAAGAACACCTTCCTGTCCAATACCGACAACGCCTCTGTTGAACTGCGGAAGAAACTCCTGGAAGAATGCAACCTCCATACGGTTCTGGACCTTCCTTCCGGTGTATTCCAGGCCGGTGTCAAGACCATCGTTCTCTTCTTCAAGAAGGGTGAGCCCACGCAAAAGGTCTGGTTCTACCAGCTGAACCTGGACCGCACCCTGGGAAAGACCGACCCCCTCAATGAGAATGACCTTGCTGATTTCGTGGAGAAGCAGAAGACCAAGGCGGATAGCGAGAACTCCTGGTCCGTGAAGGTTGCTGACCTGGATGACAACTACGACCTCTCCGTGAAGAACCCGAACAAGGTGGAAGTCGTGGATGAGAGAACGCCCCAGCAGATTGCAGCCGAGATTGAAGCCCTGGCAGCAGATAGCCAGAGGTTGTTGAACGAGATTATGGAGATGCTATGAGAGCAGGGTATTCAGTTAAACGGGTAAAGGACATCTGCGACAAAGGTTCTTCCAATGTGGCACAAAAGGACTTGGATGGACACAATGGCGAATTTCCAATCTATGGCGCAAGTGGCTTCATCAAGAATGTTGATTTCTTCCACCAGGACCGAGAATATGTTGGGATTGTCAAAGACGGCTCTGGAATTGGTAGAGTTGCATTCTATCCTCCCAAGTCCTCGCTTATAGGCACGCTGCAATACATCTTCCCCAAGGCAGAATACGATATTCGGTATGTCGGGTACTGCCTTCAAAGTCTTGACCTTGCATCATATCGCCTGGGAGCAGCAATTCCCCATATATATTTCCGTGATTATGGAGAACGGGAAGTTCTTGTGGCAGACAGTGTCAAGGAGCAGCAGCGTATCGTTGATATTCTTGACCAGGAGTTCGCCAAGATTGATGCCCTGAAAGCCAATGCCGAGAAATCGCTTCAAGCAGCAAAGGACATTTTCCAAGCGACACTGAAAAAGGAACTGAAACCGAAGGAAGGGTGGGAAGATTTGGCAATCCCGGAGGTCTCGGAGAACCTGGATAGCAAGCGTGTCCCTATTACAAAATCAGTGCGAGAGAATGGGCAATATCCTTACTTTGGAGCATCTGGTATAGTGGATTATGTTGCCGACTACATCTTTGATGAGCCACTACTTTTGGTTTCGGAGGACGGAGCTAATCTTCTTGCCCGGAGTACACCGATTGCCTTCTCAATTGAAGGTAAGGTATGGGTGAATAACCACGCTCATGTCCTACGATTTGATGACTACAAGAAACAAAAGTTCGTTGAATACTGGTTTGCAGGGAATGACATTTCATCTTTAATCACAGGAACCGCTCAACCAAAGTTCAACCAAAAGGCACTGAACTCTATCAAGATAGCTTTCCCAGCGAAGGGACAGGAGATGGAAGATATTCTTGACCGGCTTGGTGAAATGGAAGAGAAGAGTAATACCCTCCAAGAGAACTACCAGAAGACCCTTGTGCTCTGTGATGACTTGAAGCAATCCCTTCTTCGCAAAGCATTTAATGGTGAAATCTAATATCGGGTATGATTAGAATCGGTAAAAAACCTGGCAATTGGATTGCATATGTGTTCTTAGTGTTTCTAACGCTATGTATTGTCGCTTTTGGGCTCGGTGTGATTGCAATAGGAATACTTCTCCCGATAGGTGCTCTCGAGGAGACGATGTCAATAGCATTTGATGGCTTTACTGATTTCCAGCAATGGTGCGTTGTCGGAGGATGGTTATTATGGTTTGTAGCGACTATTATTTTAGTGATAGGTGTTGGTAAATGGTTTGGTTGTACGGACATATCAGTAAGTATATTTGCCGGGGCGGCTTCTATATTTCTAGGGTTCATTCTCAATATATTGCTTTTGGAAGAGCGTCCTGTATTTTGCGGAGCATATAGTCTGTTGTATTTAGTGGTCATCATTTTCATATATTATCTTAATGAACGAGAGCCAGACTAGACTAACCAAGATTGACCCCAAGCTGAAAGCAAACGGCTGGGGGATAACGGCTGATAGCTATATCCTCACGGAAGTCCCTATTACCCGTGGAAGGATAAGCCAGACCATCAAGCCCAGGCCGATGAAGGCTGACTACATCCTGCAATACAAGGGTGTCAAGTTGGCTGTCGTGGAAGCGAAGAGCGATGAGAAGCCAGTGGGTGAAGGCGTGATGCAAGCAAAGGAATACGCCGAGAAGCTGAAAATCCGCTTCACCTACGCAACCAATGGAAATGCCATCTACCAGATTGATATGGAGACCGGCGAGGAAGGCGAAGTGAATGACTACCTTTCCCCGGAAGAGCTCTGGAGGCGGACCTTCGGGGATGTGGATGAATGGAGGGACGAGTTCTACGCCCAGCCACTTTACAATGACGGGCAAAAGGTCCCCAGATATTACCAGGAGATTGCCATCAACAAGGTCTTGGATGCCGTAGCCGCTGGGAAGAACCGCATCCTGCTTACAATGGCAACGGGAACCGGCAAGACCTTTGTCTCCTTCCAGATTGCATACAAGCTCTTCCATACGAGGTGGAATGTGAGGAAGACCGGCAACAGGCCCCGTATCCTCTTCCTGGCTGACCGGAACATCCTTGCAGACCAGGCTTTCAACGGCTTCTTCGGGTTCGCAAATGACGCTCTGTGCCGCATTACCCCGGAGAGCGTGCGGAAGAATGGCAAGGTCCCTACCAACGCATCCATCTTCTTCACCATCTTCCAGACCTTTGATAGCGGCGAAGAGGGAAAACGCAACTTCGGCCAGTATCCCAAGGACTTCTTTGACTTCGTAATCATAGACGAGTGTCATCGTGGGGGTGCGAATGATGAGAGCCGGTGGCGTGGCATTATGGAGTACTTTGATAGCGCCGTCCAGCTGGGTATGACCGCAACGCCGAGACGGGATACCAACGCCAATACCTACGAGTACTTCGGGAAGCCGGTCTATGAGTATTCCTTGAAGGAAGGCATCGCAGACGGATACCTCACCCCGTTCCGTCATTGCAAGATGCAGAGCAACATTGACGATTACATCTACACCCCGGAAGACGAAATCCTGTCTGGCGAAGTGGAAGAAGGTAAGGTCTATACGGAGAAGGACTTTTATCAGGGGAACATCACCATCAAGCAGAGGGACGAGGCCCGTGTCCAGGAGTTCTTGAAGTACATCGGCGAAAACGAAAAGACCTTGGTGTTTTGTGCGACCCAGGACCACGCAGCCAAAATCCGTGATATGATAAACAAGTTCCATCACGGAAATCCAAAATACGCCGTCCGTGTTGCGGCCAATGACGGAAGCCTGGGAGACCAGTACCTGAAGGAGTTCCAGGACAACGAAAAGACCATCCCAACGATACTCACAACATCCCAGAAGCTTTCAACCGGTGTGGATGCGCTGAATGTGCGGAATATCGTCCTGCTGCGCCCCATCCACTCAATGATAGAGTTCAAGCAAATCATCGGTCGTGGAACCAGGCTCTATGATGGCAAGTATTACTTCACCATCTACGATTTCGTGAAAGCGTATGAGAACTTTCAGGACCCGGCTTGGGATGGAGAAGAAGATGTGGATGACGAGCCGCTGGTGGATGGATACGAGTTAGGGGAAGATGTCGGGGAAGGCCGCTTGGAGGACCCAGAACGCAAGTATCGTCCCAGGAAACAGAAGGAAGAGGGTGAAGAGGAAGAGAAGCCGGAGAAACTGGAAATCCGCTTGTCTGCCGGACACACAATGAGCATCAAGCACATCAAGAGCGATATGTTCTGGGGCCCCGATGGCATCCCCGTCAGTGCCGAAGAGTTCCTACGGATGATGTTTGGGAAACTGCCGGAATTCTTTGCTGATGAGGCGGAACTGCGAGAGAAGTGGTCTTCTCCTACGACCAGACGGGAATTGCTGAACCAGATGGCGGACCAGGGCTACGGAGAGGATGTCTTGAAGCAGATACGGAGTTTGATTGATGCTGATGACTGCGACCTCCTGGATGTGCTGGAATACATTGCCTATCAAAAGAGACCGGTCCAGCGTGCTATCAGGGTTCAGAATGCCCAACTCTATACGGGGCAGCAAACCCCGGAGCAGGTGGCATTCATCCAGTACCTGACATCTGTGTATATCAAAGCCGGTATAGATGAACTTGAAGCAGACCGGCTCCCGAAGTTGATGGCGAACAAATACGGAACCATCCTGGAAGGAACCAACGCCCTGGGAGGCATTGAACAGGCAAAAGGGACCTTCTACAGCTTCCAGCGAAATCTTTACCAGCAAGCGATTTAAACCATTTGTTTATTTTATCGAACGAGTATGGGCATCTTGGATGGAATCAAAGGAATTGGAAACTCGGTTGGCGTAGTGTATAATCTATGCAACAAGTCGTGGCTACAAATTGATGATAGCGGCGAGAGAATAACGTATGTTTTCAAGCCGAATAATCAGTTATATCTTACGATAAATGGGGCGTCTCAGATTGTTCCATGGAAATATTTCCCTGAGAATGAGAGAATCGTGATATATTATAAGAATAATGAGGGACGTTCTTTTCGTCATTCATTTATTGAAAAAGGCGTGTTACTCACGTTGAAGGACGAACAGACGGGGAATATCATTGTACTTGCTAACGAGGGGGCAAATAATGCACCTAAAGCGGTTCTTGATTTAGGGCGTTTTTTTATGAAAAGAAATGCCTCTCTTCTCGGAGCTGTGATAGGAGATAAGGTGAGTACAAAAATAAAAGACGAGGCGTATAATAGGCAGGTCGCCCTAACGCTTGATACAGTACTTGATGGATGTGATGCCAGTATGTTGGTTGAGCACGTGAATTACTTCAAACAGAATGTTCCGGGGTTTAATGTCTATTACCGGAATTATATCAATTATCGAAAATATAAGGAAGATTTGGAAGAGCGTGTCAGTGATGATAGTTTCCCTTCTTTAGATTTTACAGTCTCTATTGTTGATAATTTAATTTATCCCATGTGTTCAAGTAAGTGTTTGGATAATTACCTTGCATGTGTGGGTGAGAGAATAGAATATGATGGAATTATCCAGCGCTTAATTCAAACCGAGAAAGCGAGCCAAGAGTTCAAAGAAAAATGGGGGTTGGATTGAGAGAGTTGATACACCTGGTCAGATGATTGTTTAACCAAAATAATAGTCAAAATGGAAGGATTTACATTCTTAGAGTTTATCGTCGCACTTGCTATTCTGATTATTTCCGTCGTCGTATTAGTCAAGTATTTTCGGCTTTGTAAAGATGTTCGCATAATCCGGTCTGTCGTTGAAGATAATTGGGGGCGTAGTCCAGAACCAGAACCGATTATTGAACATCACGGGAAAGGTACAATCTCACCTACCAAATCTGATGTCCGTGAGTTCCAGGACAGAATCAAAGAATACAAGAAGACCCACAAAGACATTGACCAGCAGTGGATTGAAAACCTCATTATTGAGTATAATAACAAGTTTAGCGAAGACTTTCACCAGTATTTGTAGTCCTTCATTTCAGAATAACGGCTCCCAGGGTAATTTCGGGAGCCGTTCTCGTTATAGCATATCGTAGGTGTCCATCATTACCTTCTGGGTCAAGCCAATGTACTTGCGTGTAATCGCCGGTGAAGAGTGCCCCAGGAGTTCGCTCAACCGGACCAGGGCATCTTCGCTCTTATCCCCAGCCATCTTGTATATCCTGGTGGCAAAGGTCTTCCTCAAAGAATGGGTGGAGAAGTGGGTGATGTTAAGCCGGTACTTGTACTTGTAGGTCTTGAACATCACATTGAGCCGGTTGGCAGTGTAAGGCAAGCCCCATTTGGAAATGAACACCAGGTCTTCTGTGTGCTTGGGACGCACCTTCAAATAGCATTTCTTAATGTGCTGCTTGAAATTGGGGTTGATTTTGATAATACGCCGCTTTCCAGTTTTCTTCTCAAAGATGATGAAGGTATCCCCCGAGAGCAAATCGCTCCATTTCAGCCGCAAAATGTCGCTGACCCTCAAACCGAAAAAAATGCCGCAACCAACCAGGAGTGAGATTGTGAAGTTCCCGTCATCGTACAGGCGGTTCATAAAGGAAATGGCTTCATTCCATTCCAGGGGTTCGGCAGTTGTATAAGAACCTTTAACGGACATAATCTGTGTGAGTTTTGTGGGTTTCAGCGGTAAGTCATACGTTTTGAGACCCGGGTTATATCTATATCGTTATCTATCAGCCAATTCCAAGTAATAGTTCCAGGATTAGTCATACATTCCGTAGGTTTTCCGGACTCTGGTGGCATAGTCATCCGTCTTTTCCACCATTCGGTCAATGCAATCCACAAGCCCATCAGCGTAGATGCCTTCCTGCTGCTCCTTGACGCTTCCGTCCTTGTTGATGGTCCGCACGTTAAACAAGTCCCACCCTTCGTCATAGATAACCTCAACTCTTCCCGTGTGCTTATACCCCTGGACATAGAAGGCAAGTCCGTTTTCAATAGCACGGGCGGAGTGGAAGCCCCAGGAGAAGACAATCATCAACTGGGAACGAAGGATAGCGAGAATGTATTTTGCCATTTCCATTAGAACAAAGAGGTGAAGATGGTGTATAAGGGATAGGTACAGAAGCCACTGCGAGTGCTCACATACATAGGGATTGCCAGCCCACGTTTTTCAAGCCATTTACCGATACCGGTGCAGTTGTTTTCGTCCAGGTAAGCCATTGTCTCGCTCTGCATAGGGTCCATAAGGTTGGTCGTGATGACATCGTACAACTCGCCATCTGGCTTGTACATGGCAACGGCAAGGGTTCCGCCGTTGGCGTATTGCTCGGCTTTGAGATAGACCTTCGTGCCTTTGTAGGTAAAGAGTTTCATCGTTGTATTTGTTAGAATGGGGGCTATCGCCAGAGGACAGCCCCCGGGGTTGGACTTACGACAGGACCGCAAGGAGATTTTGCCAGCGGAAGGAGCGAGCGGAACCTTTAATGACATCGTGATAGTAGCAGCAACCCCAGGTCTCGGGGCTTTCGCCGGTTCCTTTGAGAGTGGCATTGAGAACCGGCTTGGAAAGCGTACCCATCGCCTCACGGACCTCGCCGTTCTTTTTGAGGTAGATGAAGTGGCAGACCCCGTTTCTCATTTGGCGTTTGGCTTCTTCGATGAGAAGGGCTTTGCTCATTCCCATCAAGGCAGACCCGGTCTTACGGGTAATGGCATCGATGTGGCGGGCGACGAGGGCGTCGTTGGTGGCGGTGGTGATGATGGTAGTGTTCATGGTGAAAAGGGAGTAAAGGTTAAACAATCGAATTTCTGTTAGCGGAATCCACCTTTGGGGAGATTCCAACCATTTAATTGGTACATATAGGTAAGGGCGTCATAACGACCAAAGGGGCGACCTGAAAAACCTTTGACTTTCGTGCCCGTTGCCTTTTCGTAGACAGCCCAGCCACTCGGGGCGAGGCAAACTTGGTATTTGTTATTTGTTGTCATATTAAGTTGGTTCTTTATTTCTTCGATACAAAGTTAAGAATAATCTAAATATAATCCAAGAAAAAAGCAGGGAAAATGAAGAAAAAAGTTAATTTTATTGGCGATTTCTTTGATAAGGACTTAATTATGCCTACTTTTGTGGAAATGGCAAGATTGAGTTATGACTAAATTACGAGTAAAGGAACTCTGCAAGGAGAAGGGGCTAACACTTGCCGTCCTTGCGGAACAGATGGGCGTCTCTGCCTCGGCGGTGACTCAGTACCTAAAATCCGATAATATATCCTCGGCTACGTTAGTTAAGTTTGCAGAGGTTTTGGGGGTTAAGCTTGATGACCTGGTAATACGGGAAGGCTGCAACATCAATGGTTTTGTTGATGTAGATGGGCAGCTATTTCGTATTAACAAGAAGGAGGATGTTGATAACCTTCTTGAGTTTATCAAACAGAAAGAGAACGACCGGAACAACATGAGATAGACACGAACACAATATGGAACAGAGTAATCTTATTTCAACTGACATGGCTGCTAATACCGCTGACCAGAGATACAAGTTGTATCATGGTTTTCAAGAGGCGTTTCCTTTAGAAACTCTTGACCAGATGCCTCTTGAGAAGTACACGAATCTAAATCGAAACGATTCGTTCTGTTACTGGGTAGAGATTAGAACAATCAGCCTTGGCTCAATTGGGGGTGGCTCATCGTACAAGTTTGGGATTTACAAATACGAGAGGAAACCTAATGATACGAGGATAACAAGTGATGATGAATACGCTTGGTACAAGAGGTTAAAAGCAGCTGACCGTCATGAAGCATACAAGAAAACGTTAAATAGTGTGATAACTATCGCACAAGCCGCTGCCAAGGGTGATTTTGACGCAATCGATAAAAACAAGGAACTGGGAGACGCCTATAAATGGAAGATAGCCTTTTTATACTCGCAGATGTCAATTGTGCCTATCTACAAGCGTGAAATGCTTGAAACGATTTCGACGGCTCTTGGACTCGAGAATGCCCAAAAGGTATCCACACCAAAGATTCAAGCGTTCTTGATGAGCAAGCAAGGAGACAGAGATTTTTACTCGTATTATGATTTCTTATTATCTCTACTACCCAAGAAAGAGAAAAACATGCCCTCAAAAGACAGTGTAACATACTGGATTTATGCTCCCGGTGAGAATGCTAAGAAGTGGGATGAGTTCTACAAAGAGGGTGTAATGGGTATTGGCTGGGAAGAACTTGGAGACCTGAGTCAGTACAAAGACGAGGATGAGATTGCATCTGCCGTTGAAGAAACCTACGGTGAGGACCAGAGCCACAAGAATGTTAAGTGTGCACTCACTGATTTCTTATTGAAGATGCAGGTCGGAGACGTCATTATTGTTAAGCAAGGACGTCGAAAACTGTTAGGAGAGGGCGTAGTCACGTCCGGTTACTATTATGACGAAACTAAAGAAGAGTATTGTAGTCGTCGGAAAGTCAACTGGACACATCGTGGGGAATGGACGGTTGACCATGATTTGGTCATGAAAACCCTGACAGATATATCGCAGTATAGTGGTTATCCCCAGAAACTTGAAAAGTTTATGGGGCTTGATAGCAAAGCTAAGAGAGCTTATTTCTGGCTTAATGCCAATCCCGCAATCTGGGATGTTGATGAATATGGTCTTGGTGATGAACAAACTTATACTGCATATACTGAGGATGGTCACAAACGCATGGTCTTTAGTTGTTTCGAAACCGTGAAAGCTGGAGACCTTGGCATCTGTTATGCGTCTTCTCCGGTGTCCCTTACGAAGGCTATTCTTGAGTTCACTCAAGGACTTCATAAAGACGAGGATGGACGTTTAGTCATTAGCTTTAAATTATCAGAACGGCTTCCCAAGGGTCTTTCACGTAACGACCTTAAGCAATATGACGAGCTATCGAATATGTCCGTCATAAAGGGAAATAATCAGGGCTCGTTATTTAGCATCACAGAGGAAGAATTCAATACTGTAGCAAAGCTTTCTGGATGCGAGAATCCGGTTCCCACTCCAAAAGTACCGGTGAAGATTAAGGACGAGGCAAAAGCTGAGGGTGCTGTGGTTAAATACACAGATGCCGATTTCTTGTCTGAGGTGTTTATTCCTCAATCGGCTTTGACGTCCATTAAGCACTTGCTTAAGCGGAAGAAGAACATTATTCTACAAGGTGCACCTGGTGTTGGTAAAACCTTCTGTGCAAAGCGTCTGTGTTATGCGATGATGGGTGAGAAAGACAAAAAACGAATCGCATTTGTTCAGTTCCACCAGAATTATTCTTACGAAGACTTTATCATGGGATATAAGCCTTCTGAGAGTTCCTTTAGACTCCGGGAAGGTATTTTCTATACCTTCTGCAAAGAAGCCCAGAAAGACCCCGAGAGAGACTATTTCTTTATCATCGATGAAATCAACCGTGGCAATCTAAGTAAGGTGTTTGGCGAGCTTCTCATGTTAATCGAGAAAGACTACCGGAATGAGAGTGCGACGTTGGTATATACCGGTGAGGAATTCAGCGTTCCTGCCAACCTGTATCTCATTGGTTTGATGAATACTGCGGATAGAAGCCTGGCAATGATTGATTACGCTCTTCGTCGTAGGTTTAGTTTTGTTGAGATGGTTCCTTGTTTTGAGACAAAGAGCTTCAAGGACTATCAGGAGAGCCTTGCCAGTGATAAACTTAACGCACTTATTGAGGTTGTTAAAAGTCTCAATAAAGCCATCTGCAAGGACGATTCTCTTGGCAGAGGATTCGAAATCGGGCATAGCTATTTCTGTAATTTGACACCGGAAACGTGTACCGATGTTTTGCTAAAAGAAATCGTCAACTATGACATCATTCCGACTTTGCAAGAATACTGGTTTGATAATGAGCAGAAGGTCGATGACTGGAGGAAAACTCTGAAAGCCGTGTTTGAATGACCACGGACAAGGGTATACTGATTAGAAATGTCTATTACATGTTAGCCTATGCATTTCAAGTGCTTAGGCAAAACAACTATGAGGACATCTCTAAAGAGAACTTTACCCGGATTCAAGACTTATTTGCGGAAATCTTGTATCGTGGCATTTCAAGCCAGATTAAACAGGGGCTATATAAGGAGTATATCGTTCGGCATGAGTCCTTAACTCGCCTCAAAGGTAAGCTTGACATAAACGCAACAATCCGGAATCGCATTCAGCATCGTCAAGAAATCGCTTGTGAATACGACGACCTTTCCGTCAATAACATTTTCAATCAGATTCTGAAAACGACAGCACTCATCCTTGTCCGGGAGAAATCTGTCGAAAAAAGCCGACGTGCTGCTTTAAAGACCTTGATGCCTTTCCTTGATGGTATCGATACAATTGACCCCACATCGATTCATTGGGGTCTATTGAACTTTCAACGGAACAACCGGTCTTATCAGATGCTGATGAACGTTTGTTACTTTGTCTTGGACGGAATGCTGCTTACAACAGAATCCGGCGAGTATCGAATGGCGACGTTCTCCGACGAACACTTGAATAAACTGTTCGAACATTTCGTCCTGGAATACTACCGGAAAGAATATGCCGGACGGCTTACTGCCAACGCTTCTGTTGTTGAGTGGGCTTTTGACAACAAAGATAGTTCAAAGGGGCTATTGTTTATGCCAAAAATGCAGTCGGACATCATGCTGAAACAGGGAGACCAGACCCTAATCATCGACACCAAGTATTACGGGAAGGTTCTACAAACGCAGTACGATAAAACAACTGTTCACAATGCCAATCTTTACCAGATTATGGCGTATGTCAATAACGAGGACAAGCTGAACACGGGCAAAGTATCAGGAATGCTCTTATATGCTAAGACCCAAGAAGAAGTCAGTCCGGACATGGACTTCGTTATCAAGGGCAATCGTTTTATGGTTAAGACATTGGACTTAAATCTTGAATTTGCACTGATTCGGAAACAGTTAGATGGCGTTGCGGAAAGTGTTTTTCCGAAGATAAACGTCCTGAAGGTCGATGCTGGTGATAAGCAAGATTAGATATGTATAGCGAAGAAGAGATTAAACGTTACACGAAGGTTCTTGCCCGGCTTGGTGTAACGAAAGAAGACGAAGTGAAGGCTGTCCTTGATTACATTGACTTTGCAGTGTGCACTGCCATCAAGGAACTCAAGCTGAAGAATAACGACGGCTCCTTGGATTGACCAGGAGCCGTCTCCGGTTCTACAAAACGATGTCTGTCATTCCGGTAACACCATTGTCGTTCTTCTGTGCATCATCTGGGAAATTGTCATCGTTGCCCCAGTATTGGACCATGCCTGCACTGATTGCCTGTCTCCAGCTTTCATCCTTTGGTCGTCCTCGTAATGATTGGCTTATGAGTTCTTTCGTCTCCTCAGAGGGGTGGCGGGAGGTGCGTTTGTACTGCGTTCCTTGAGTGTTTTGATTGTTTTCCATTGCATTAAGTGTTTCTTAACGATAAATAGGTAAAGAAGCCACAAAAAACGTAGAAAGTATAGTAGGTTGATGTTTTTTTGTTTCTGGTGTGGCGACGACTATCGGAAGCAACAGATGTACTGGCTTACTAAGCCTACTATGCGCACAGGAATGAGGGCGTTTACGTGAAAGACTGCCACCCCATACCCCGGCTCCGGTGCCGGTGCCGAAAAACGTGTGTAGGGGAGACCCTTATCACACGAGAAACAGGCGAATTACCGGTAATTTCAATATCGAAAAAACATCGATAGAAGGCCGTAGAGTGAGGAAAAAGTTCGGTTTTAGTGGTTTATTTTTACTTTGGTTTTCCTATGAGAACCTGATAGATAGGGTTGGGTTTGGGACGGCTTCTCTCTCCTCCCTCTTAGGAAAAAAGGAAAGGTGCGATTCTGGTTGGAATCGCTCCTTTCCTTTTGGTTATTATATGGGGGGAATTTCACCCCATCTGGAGGGGGATTATTCCCCCTCAGATTCGTTCTGCCCTCCTGCTACTTTGAAGGCAGATTGAACTTCATCCATGATGTTACGCTGGAGCATGTGGGCGTAGTGCTGGGTAATGCGTACGGTCGTGTGTCCAAGTAGCCGGGCTACCACCTCGATACGTACTCCTTCGTTAAGTAACCGGGTGGCATAGGAATGGCGGGCAATGTGCGTATGGAGCGGTTTGTCGATGTGGCAGATGCTCTTGATGAACTTGAGGCTGGCGTTGTATTTAACGTTGGAAATGATGGGCAGTTTGTAGTTGTACCGCTTCAGGACATCAATGCCGTCCTTCAGGATTACAGCCGTGTAGTACACCTTGGTCTTTGCCCGTCGTTTGTGGATGTATGGCTGTCCATCCTCGTTGTAAAGGATGTCACTGGGCAAAAGCGAAGCCATATCGCAGTAGGATAGTCCAGAGGCCGCTTGAAACACGAACAAGTCCCGTACCCTGTTGATAGAGTCGTTGAGGAAGTCCGTATCACGAATCCTGTCCAGTTCCTCAACGGTTAGAAACTCAATGTCCATATCACCCTTGCGGATGTGAATGCCAATAAAGGGGTTGACGGTGAGGAATCCTTTGCTCATGGCGTACTTGACTATAGTTTTCACCTTCTGCCCGTAGCCGTTGGCGGTGGTAATGTTGTATTCTTTACGGAGCCCTGCCATGAACGATACGATGACGGCACTGGTGATACTGGTTACCGGCTTGTCTTTGTCCACGTACAAAAAGAACTTGTCACGGGCAAGCTGATATTTCTTGAAACTGCGGGGGGTCAAGTCGATACCAACCCTTTTTTCAAGGATGCAGATGTACTCATCAAAGAGAGCTTCAATGGTGAGCCGCCGCACACCGCCGTACATAAAGTACTCCCTGAGGGCTTTGGCGTTGAGGGCTATGCCGTTGTCCATCATTTCCGTAGTGATGGCGTTGAGGCGTTTTCTGGTGGCTTCCAAATAATCCTTGATTTCATTCCCACGTTTGGATGAAACTGCGGCTTTGAACTCTTTTGGGGTTTGTTTCCGGGGCAAGGATACAATGGCTCTCTCCCCGTTGATGACGATTGACAGCTCGATTGGAGCCAATCCCTTGCTGTTAGCCTTACTTTCACGGCAGTAAAAACTAACGTTGAACGTTGTGTAGCTCATAGACTTACGTTGTTTTTTGTGACTGGTTTTTGTTCGCAAGGGGTTAGTCACAGATTCCGTCACAATTTTGGTCTATGTTTGGGAATAAAAAATGCCCCTCAGGTATCTGAGAGGCATTTGGGTTTGTTTTTTGAGCGGAAAACGAGACTCGAACTCGCGACCCCGACCTTGGCAAGGTCGTGCTCTACCAACTGAGCTATTTCCGCAGTATGTCAATTCCCGTTTGACGGGATTGCAAAGGTA
>JAEEGG010009086.1_pt1 | contig 22364 bp, 19 predicted proteins | sample 9134161 | NCBI WGS metagenome assembly JAEEGG01 (sample SAMN16246543, study PRJNA631951) | gut metagenome | biome: gut microbiome; feature: rumen; material: CR-attached | host: Bos | place: Iran: Karaj | collected 2018-10
CGGGTACGAAAGGCTCGCCGAACTTCTCGATCTCAACGTTCTCGGAATCGTCCTTGCCGATCGGAACGGAAGGATCGATGATGTTAGGGATAACGAGCATGATCTTTCTGATCTCTTCTTCGAGCTCAGTCTCCTTAACGGATAGGGCCTCAAGCTCTTCAGCCATATCAGTGACCTGCTTCTTGACCACTTCGGCTTCTTCCTTCTTACCCTGGCCCATGAGAGCACCGATCTGCTTGCTGACCTTGTTACGGTTAGCTCTTAACGCTTCTGCGCGGGTCTTGCTCTCGCGGAATTCCTTATCAAGTTCGATGACCTTGTCAACCAAAGGAAGCTTCTCGTCCTGGAACTTGTTCTTTATGTTCTGCTTTACGATGTCAGGGTTGTTCCTGAGGAATTTGATATCGAGCATATCGATCTCCTTTTGCCTTTTATAACTTACCTATTTTATTCTTAGGGTGCTTATTTATCAATCTGTTTCAACCAACATGTTGCCGTCATATTTGCCTGCAGGATAGTTGACTGAAGGATCCCATAAGATGAATTCGGTTATGCCCAGGTCCTTGCAGGCTTTTATCTGGGCGTTAATCTCGTCATAACCGTAGTGTATATAGTTGCCTTTGCCGATATAAGACGCCGTAAAGGACTGTATGTACGGCCGCACCTTAGTGAATCCCTTCTGGGTGTAAACGTCCTGGCAGCTGTAAAGAACGCTGTAGACGATAAGATAAGGCTCTTTGTCAGGATAAGGGAAGGTTCTTCCGTTAAGCCTTGTTCCCAAAGCGTAGTGTGAAGGGTAGACCATCGGGCAGCAGGAGTCGATGCCCGTCATTCCGAGTGTCTCGAATTCCTGACCGATAATCTTTGCGTCACCCTTTGAAGTAAGGACAATACCGAAGATATCGGCAGAGACCGGAACACCCATCTTGTCCTGAAGACGGATCCTCGCTTCCTGCAGGAAACGGTTGATCGCTTCAGCTTTGGTCGGATAAGTTCCCTCAGCGCCGTAATAAGGCACCTTGTCGTTCTTGTATCCTACAGGAAATCTGACGTAGTCATACTGGATCTCATCGATGCCGTAGGATACAGCTTCCTCGGCGAGCTCAATCAGGTATTCCCAGTTTTCCCTGTTGTAAGGGCTTAAGAATGGGCGCTTACCTTCGCTCGAAAAGAGCACCAGATCGCCGTTTTCGTCCTTGATGGCTCTTTCGGGGAATTTCTTTGCCGCAGTCGAGTCGTTGAACGAAACGATACGTCCTATTATTCGCAGGCCGTTGGAGTGGCATTTGTCGATCATGTCCTTGAGAACGTAATTGTCCCAGACATAACCGATCTTCTTGGCGGTCGCATTCTTGGACATATAGGGGATGCCGTACTCGTTCTTGAGGTCCAGGACGATAGTGTTGAGCTCACTCTTTTTGCAGAGGTCTATAGCTGAATCTATCTTGCCGCCGCTTCCTACGTAGAGTCCTCTGACCTCGAAATGCTCCGGTGTCTTTACTTCCGCTTCGGGAAGTTCCTTGAGAGGACCGAACATGGAATCAGCCTCCGGATTATCGGGCAGAAGCTCGGTGTGGAGCGAAGCCACGGTGGTAAACGAATTCTCTGTTGATATGATCGGAACGACCGTTCCCGTGGTCCTTGATGCTTCTATCTTAGCTGAGATATTCCTTGCAAGCTTTGTGATGCCGGCGACCGTAATAAGCACGGCCATGAGCACCGCGATCAAGTGAATCGTCTTTGCAAGTAACTCTATATCAGAATGATATACTACTTAAGGGTGATGAGTGGGTGACGAGTGGATTAAAATGAATCACCCGTGTAATTATCTGATGCTCACTTTATTACAGCGTTATGGGTGACGAGTTGCAGAGTGGTGTCAAAATTCTGTTTTTCTTTCTGTAAAGGTGAGCAACTAAACGGTTCGTTATGCCCTCGTTCTTCCTTCGCTTCTGATTCGCTCTAAGTCCGTTGTAATACCGTTCCAAAGCCGTTGCAAGTCCGTTCCATAGAATAGGCGAAAAATGGGAGTTGCATCGAGTTTGGTAGGGATTTACATAGGACTTACTTTGGAGTTGCCTTTACGAAACTTACGAAAATTCAATTAATACGATTTTAACGTGAGCTTGACTAATTAAAAGTTTTGTTATTTTTGGTAGCAAGCTGCTGTTTGCGGAACAAAAATTTTTAGAAAATTGCCAGAAAATTAAAATTTTCTGGATTAAATTTTCTGGTCATCGTGAACAATTTTCTGTAAAGCCAAGCAACGGAGTTGCCTTGTTGGAGTGTTTTTGAATTCGTCGAATTCACGTTGTGTTAATTAGGGTTTCCTCGCAGAGTGAAAACATATAATGCCCATTTATATCACATTAATTTCTCATTAATTTTATGAGTGTAACTTGGGTGTGAAATATGTTGATTTATGAGAAAAACCATGAAAAACAGGCTAAAAATACAGAAATATCGTTGAAAAATATAGAAATAACGAACGTTTGTTGTATTTTTTTCTTGAAAATTGTTGTACGTACACAATTTTATTAGTAACTTTGCACACGGAAATATAAAGTGTGCACTATTTTTAGAGCATAATTACACTTCTTTCCATATAGTTACATTTAAAAGACTAATATATTTTATTAATTCAGATAACAAAAATGTCTTACAATTTACTTAAGGGCAAGCGCGGAATCATCTTCGGCGCACTTAATGACCAGTCTATCGCTTGGAAGGTTGCTGAGCGTGCCGTTGAAGAGGGCGCACAGATAGTCCTCACTAACACAGAGGTTGCATGTCGTATGGGTACTATCGACGAACTCGCAAAGAAGACAAATGCAGTAATCATCCCAGCAGATGCTACTAGCGTTGCAGATCTTGAGAATCTCTTCGTTGAGGCTCAGAAGGCTCTCGGTGGCAAGATCGATTTCGTTCTCCATTCATGTGCTATGTCTATGAATATGCGAAAGAAGCGTACATACGATGATCTTGACTACGGTTTCCTCGACAAGACTCTCGACATCTCTGCTATCTCTTTCCATAAGATGATTCAGGTTGCAAAGAAGCTTGACGCTATTGCAGAATACGGTTCTATCCTTGCTCTCACATACGTTGCTTCACATCGTACATTCTTCGGTTACAACGATATGGCTGATGCAAAGGCTCTCCTTGAGTCTATCGCACGTTCTTTCGGTTATATCTATGGTCGTGAGAAGGGTGTTCGTGTAAATACAATCTCCCAGTCTCCTACATTGACAACTGCAGGTGGCGGTATCAAGGGTTTCGACGGAATGCTTGACTATGCCGACCGTATGTCTCCTCTTGGCAACGCAAGTGCTGACGAGTGTGCCGACTATTGTGTGGTTATGTTCTCTGACCTTACCCGTAAGGTTACTATGCAGACTCTCTTCCACGACGGTGGCTTCTCAAATATGGGTATGTCTCTCCGCGGTATGACTCAGTATAACAAGAGCTTCATCCCTGAGAATACAGATCAGGAGACTGGAAAGATAATATATGGATAAGACCCACCCCCTTACCCCTCCCGTAAAGGGAGGGGAGTAGATACATTTATCAAATCAAAAAATGCCGCTTATGGTAATCAATCCATAAGCGGCATTTATATTAATCCCTGTTGATTAGAAGTACTAATTACTTCCCTCCCTTTACGGGAGGGGTAAGGGGGTGGGTCTACTTAATCGCCATACACTCCGTCTCTATCAGCCAGCCTGGGCGACAGACAGGAGCAAGGACGATGACGTAAGGCTTGTTAGGGAAGCGTTCTGCGAACATTTGGCTAACGATGTCGTAGTCCGCTACGTCACGAAGATAGACGGACATCTCGCTTACGTTCTCCCATGTACAATCAGCCTCGGCAAGGAGTACCTCGATATTCTCAAGCATACGCTCTGTCTGACGGACAATATCGCCTACGTGAACAACCATACCCTTGTTGTCGATACTTGCCGTACCGCTTATAAACACGTGACGTCTATCCTCATAGTCAACGTATGTGCCACGCTCGAAGCTAACGCCATAGTCGCTTGTGCGGTTTAGGTGGGTTGGGGCATAGAGATATTTTATCTGCTCCTTGCTTATTCCGTCAACAGCATAGTTGTCGAGCTGCACAAGGACATTAGGATCAGCCTGACGACCACCTATGCCTGTAGAGGCTATGAAATGAGTCTGGTTTGTCAAGCCTTGATGGAAGAACACATGATTTCGGGCACGAACCACACCACCATAGTTAAGGTCCACGTTTGCCACGAAGAACCAAGTGCGGATGCAGTTCTTTTCGAGAGTACAGCCTTCCTTTTCCAGTTGGGCGATATATTCTTCGAGAAGATGATGAGCCTGATACTCGCTACTTGCCGCCATGTTATAGGCACTTCCATTCCATAGGTGGCGGTATTTGCCTTGCTTGACCTCATAGAGACCGCTTTCAGAGACACGAGTCTCCACACCGGTCATCATATATACCCAGATGGCAATCTTTGTGCCGTCGAGAGGTGGCTGTTCAATTACAGATATAGCACATTCCTTTGTTTCGCGCTCCAAAACCATTTCGGCTTGGTTGGCAGAATCGCTAAGATAGTAACGCTTGAAAACGGCTACATATCCCTTGAGAAGATCCTCGCGCAAAGAGGCATAGGCATCAAGAACGGCATCAAGCTGCTCCTTGTATGTCATACCGATGTTATCCGCATGGATCATCGCATGAGCTTCGCGCACCTCAGAGCCATTATCGAATACATACACCTCAGCACGCGCCTTATTTAGTTTTATTGTCTGTTGATTATATGACATTTTTTTTGTTTTTATTGCATAAAAAGGCTAAAGTCTAAAGGCTTTTGCCTTTTGCTAAATTCTTTTGCAAAGTTACTGCATTTTGGTAAGAATACCAAAAAACAATGATAAATTCTTCCTTCCTAAAAAGGAAAATACCTACTAATGATGATTAGTTGCCAGCATAGCTGTGCATGCCTCCTAATAAATAATTAACCCCGAAATAGGTCATTAGGATTGACAGAAACGCTATTATCAGATAAATGTCATGTACCTTTGCCTTGCGCATCACCGGTAATGAGCCAACATGAAGAGGTACGCAATAGATTAACATTGATATCAAAGCCCATACCTCCTTAGGATCCCAACTCCAGTATGTTCCCCATGACTGGTTAGCCCATATTGCTCCGAGGAAGATACCTATTGTTAGGAATATCTCTGCAGGATAGAGCAACAGTCGGTTTAGGGCATCGAGTCGGGCATCTTTCTTCACAAGGTCAACGCCAGCTATTACCGCCATAAAGGCGAATAGCGAGTACGAGATCATTATCAAGGATACGTGGGTGGTAAGCCAAGGCGAATGCAATACAGGCATCAGGGAAGTTATCTGTGGCGACATTTCTGATAGATGAGCCACAAGTAATGTGAGACCCGCAATCATCAGTCCGCCTATTGTCACCGTATTGCATACGAAAGTCTGTTTCCTGAGCATCCATATTGCCGATAATGTCAGCAAGGAAGTGGATAAGGAGACGAATGCCATTGTCTCATAGCCGTTAGAGAGGGGGATGTTACCTGAGATATACCAACGCAGAATGAAAACGGCAAGCTGAAAGGCGGAGATAATCAGCAGTATGCCTAATTTTACTGCAAAACCTTTCTTTCTTATGATTTCCGCGATCACGATTATAAGGATGCCTGTCAGAATCATAAATGCCCCCACAACGGTTAGTGGCAGTTGATTATATAGAATCTCGGCTGAGATACGAGTTTCGCTTGGTGGGTTGTTGCCTTTGTAATGCTCTATGAGCTTGCCTGTTACGGCTGCATTTACAAGAGAAATCTGTTCGTCAACATCATATATTGAGCGCACCAGTTTCTTGTCCTGCTCATCTTCGCCCTTGCTCATCTGCTCATTGAGAAGGATGTCGAGTTTGTATCTTCCATCGCTCTCATAGAAGTCCTTGATGCGTGCAAGGTCGGTGCTGATGCCAAGTCTTTCCTTCAGAGCCTTGTTCTTTATCTTCAGAAGTTGTTTCTCGCTCCATTCCTCTGGAGCTAAAGGCAAAGAGAGGAGAAATTGCTCTGCCGAAAGTCCCTTGTATGATGTCTTGCCTGTGATTTTCAGACAGAAATCATGCGCCAACGTGTTTAGGGGGCATATTCTTCCGTTATATACAATCAGTTTTCTCTCTGCCTTTTCTGCATCTTCCCTTGCCACTACGGGAGTCTTGGCAAATGATGTTGCTGCTACTAATACCAAACACCCGATAGCCAACACTTTGCTTCCGTTAAGTTGCCTATATAGTTGCTTTATTCTTGGTGTTCTTAGAAGCAAGAGTAATATTGCACTTACAATCAGCAATCCGTAGCCGATATATGTTATTCCTGTGCCATAAGGGTCATACGTTACCGTCAGTATGCTGCCCTTCATGTCCCTGTCGAAAGAAGTCTGATAGAAACGATAGCCTTCCACCACGGCGATATTATTCATCGAAACGGTCTCGTTTACGCTACCTTCATCCGTGGAAAAAGTAAGGTGAGAGGCATAGTCGGAATGGGTTGTAGTACCCTCGTAGTTCTTTATGTTGAAATCGTTGAGCGTTACGGAGAAAGGTAAGGTGGCGGTTCGCATATCGCCGTTGCTGATTTGCTCCGTATATAGCCTTGCCTTTTCTCCACAACGAAGATGCAGATAGCCTTTCTTCGATGTGAGATGAGTGGTAAGGGCTCCTGCCAGAATCACGGCAAATGAGATATGGAGCATAAGCACGGTCAATGTCTTTTGTATTCCGCTGGTGATAATTCTTGCTATTGATGCAATGGCTAGTATGCCCCAGATAGCAGAAAACCACCATGTGGAGTATATCTTTGTGCTGACGAAAGTAGTGCCGTGTATCTTTTCAACGATTGTTGCGATGGCCATGACTATGACCACCGCAGCAACTATCATAAATGGTAATATTCGTAATGTTTTATTCTTTTGCGCCATTATCTATCCATGACTTGATGATATCCACGAAGGCACCGTAATCAGAGAAGAAACCATTGTGAAAGCCATTTTCATCTGTGATTATCTTATAGAGCATGCTGTTCTCTGCATCTCCAGCCGTCACACGGTTCAGCGTTGCATCCTTGCTGCTCTTCACGCCCACGAGGTTTTTATATGCATTCTCTGCCGAGAGATCAAGTCCGCGTGCCGCTTTTTCTGTGCTATGACATCGTGAGCATGTGGTTGCCGTACCTTGGAATATCGTATTGTTTATTGCAGAGAACATACCCACGTTCTGCTTTCCGACATCAATTCTTATGGTATCGTCAGCAGATACATCCTCTACCTTATACCTATAAAACGTAGAAACACGCTTTCTTAGTGTGTTGGTGAGGGCAATCTCTATTATTTTTGCACCTGAAGGCACGTTGCTAAGCGTAATTGCTGTTTCTTCACCATCAGTCTGAATGGTTTTCTGAATGCTTGAATATTCATCATCCTCGCTAAATGCAGCCACAACCACGTTATAGTTGTCGGTCCATTGATCCACACCATCGAAAGTGCCTGTTATCTTCACATTATAGCCTGTCTGCTCGCTCTCATATACAGGATCTGTTACAAATCCGTCGTCGCAAGAAGTAAGCGTAAAAGCTATTAGTGGTAATATTGCAATAAATCTCTTCATAACTAATTTTTTCGCTCTTCGGCTCCCTCTCTACGGGAGAGGGCGGGGGAGAGGCCGTTCTTAGAATGTATATTGAAGCATTACCACCGCACTATGTTTTGCCACGCCGAGGTCATCGTTGTCTCTGTCAAGCTGTGTCTCGTGGCCTGTTCTGCCTATATACTGATACATAGCAGAAAGCTTCAGACCGCTATTCTTGATGAAGTAGTTACAACCAATAGCAGGCATATTCAGTATGCCGTCCTTATTGCTGCCGTTTCTGTCCATGAAATCATAGCGGGCAGCCAATTGCCATTGTGGTGCTACGAAATATCCAGCCTGAACATATCCGCCCACGAAGTCGTAGGTCTCATCAATCTTCTGACGCTCTGTAAATCCAACGTTCATCCAGTATACCTCGCCTGAGAAATACCAGCGGTTGTGAAGGTATGAAACCTCGAAACCCATTCGAGTATCATTAGTACTCTCGCTTTCTGACTCCACGTTCACGCTTCCAGAAAGAGCCACCTCAAGTTTGTTCTCGTTAAGCATCTTCGCATTTCCCTGTGTCCTTGGCATGGTGCCGAATGGAGTCCATGCAATTCTTCCTGCATAGAGCAAAGATGGAATGTGCCAATCGTCAGAGAAAGTCTTTGTTGCAGAGTTTGAACCTGCGCCCGTACCATTGAACATACCAAGTTCATAGCCCCATTGCTTGCTCATCTTACCATGTATCATCACACCCATATCGAAGCCTGTGCCTATCTTTGGGCATACTGCATTAAGTGAGTATGGCATAATGGTTGTAGCTGTGAGCGATGTTGGAACACATGGCATAAGAGTTTCGCCAAGTGTTGTGAGGTATGCGCTTGAGAAAGGAGTCTTGAACTTACCCACCTTTACGGCAAAACCATCGCTTACCTTCACATCAAACCAAGCCTGCTGAAGAATGTTTGCTCCAGAAGCAGCAGCGTTGATGGAAAGGTTGTAGGTGATGTTGCTAAAAGCCTTACCTGTAAAGCCCAGAACTGCGTATGGCATAGCGAAACCTGAGTTTGCCACGTTATCCTGATTATAAGCCTTATCCAATCCCTCATCGTCATAGTAATGGAAATTGGCAGTTGACTGTATCATCAGATATGGCTTGAAAGAGAACTTTCCATCCTTTGACTCTATCTGGAACATTCTATCACTTCCGATAGTCACTACGCCATTCTCTGCATCATAGTTTTCCGAAGCCTGAGCCTCACTTGTGCTGTTTATCTCACTCTCAACATTCTCGGCATTAACTGTCAATGCCATCATCGCTGCACATGCAGCAAAATATATCTTTTTCATAATGTTTCTAAATTAAATTGTACATTGTACATGCTAAATGGTACATGATTTATAGGCTTTCCAAAAACTTAATCATCGCGTCCCTGTCTGCCTTATCCATCTTCATAAACAGGTTTCGTGAAGCAAGACCTTCACCACCATGCCAGAGGATAGCCTCCTTGAAATTACGGGCTCTACCGTCATGCAGGAAGTATGTATGTCCGTTCACTTTCTTCTGTAAACCGATACCCCAGAGTGGGGTTGTGCGCCATTCGTTTCCACGTGCCAGACCGCTTGTGTAGTTATCATTCAAGCCAACGCCCATAATCTCCGACCCCATGTCATGCAGCAGATAGTCGGTATATGGATGTATCGTCTGACTTCCAAGCCAAGGTAACTCAGTACCGCAAAGTAATGTCGCACCTCGTGGACGTGTATGGAGCGTGGTGACGTGGCATAGATGACACTTAGCCTCGAAGAACATCTTCTCGCCTCTCTGAACAGCCTCGCGCTCGGTCATCGTTACTGTAGTGCCGTTTGAGCGTGTAAGAGTCACCTTCGTCGTGGTGCTGCCAAGTCTTCTTGCAGGAACGCCAAGGCTATGCAGATACAGATCCACGTCCTCCATGTCTTCTGCCGAAACATCGAGCTTGTCGTATGTAAGTCCCATCATCGAACCTTCCTTCATCTGACGCTGACCTTCGCAAATCTCCTCTGGATAGCGTGAGTTTGTAGCACCCATATCGCTTGAGAAACCGAGTTCCACGGTGAGATCAAGATGCTGTGCCTTATTGCCAGAAAGTCCGATACTCTTCACGCCTTTCTCCGTTATATAGTTGCATCTGCCCGAAATTCCATACTCAGGGTAGTTGCTTTGCGCAGCCAGTCTTTCTATCTCGGCACGGTCAACAGCCATCATCTGTCCCATACCAACGTGTCGGAGTGGGATGCGCACGGTGCAGAACAAATCCTCTGGATTTATCGTCACGGAGTCTTTCTTCACATCGTCCCACATCTTCTTATACCACTTCACAACCTTGAAGTTAGGATGTGCAAGCTCGTATTCCTCACCATCGGGGAATGTGCCTTTCTCATAGTTATATCGAATCTCCACCTTACCCTCGGCCGTAACGCCATAGATAGTCTGATCATGGAGCACACGGCCATAGTCCTGGAAGAATACGCCGTTCTTTCTTGCCACGTATATCAGCATTGCCGACATACCATTAGTGCCAGAGCCATATACAGGCGTACCATCGGTATCTGTGCCTATCTGATTCCATACGCCTGGGTTCGTTCTTCCTGCATTCATGTGGCATGAAGCGCAAGAATATCCGGCATATACAGGACCATAGTTATCCGTTACGTTATCGTAAAGTCTGTTGCCGTGCTGGAATCGGGTGGCATATTTCCCCGAAAGCCATTCGGCATCAATGTCGTATGCCTTTGACGAATCCCAGAAAATAGAAGAAGTACCTGCCGACAATCCCCATTTCGTCAGATCGTTGGCATGCACCTCAAGGAATTCGTCCACTCCCTCTGTGTCTTCAGAACAAGACCACAGACAGAGCGGTATCAGCATTGCAAATGTATAGTTCAAGAATGTTTTCATATTTACATAGATGACTATCCCTCGCATCTCGCGAAGGATAGTCCTATTTTTCTTATTTCTGATATGTGATTATTACCTTTTATGCTCCCTCCTTTTGGGAGAGGCCGTTTACTTTACGGTTCTTGCTTTACCGTCCTTGAACAGGAGGTACTCAAGAGTGTGGAAACCACGGAGTGACTGTGCAGCCTCGATAGCCTCGTTCTCCTCGTCGTATTCGCCAGTCCACTGGAATGAAGACCACTTCTGCTCCTTCATTACCTGTACGATACCAGCCTGATCCAAAGGCCATGAGTCCATGTTAGGGTCAAGACCAAGCTCAGAAACAGGACCGAAGAGGAATGCCTCAGATGTCTCCCATGGCTGACGTGATGCAAGCCATGCCTCACATGCTGCCTCGAATGTTGAGTTTGAAGGATTCTTCTGCAATGCCTGAACAGCTGTGAGCAATGCCTTGTTCTTTGCTGCAAGATCCTTGTATGTTGGAAGTGCTACCTTGTCAACAAACTGATCTACGATAGCCTGACAGTCTGTCTCTGAGAGGTTGTCTTTTATAAGACCTTTGAGTTCCTCAAGGCTGGTTACAAGTGCTGCACAAGCATCCATAGCTGCAGCAGCCTCGCTTGAACCGATGTTGTTACGGAATGGCTGTGGAATAGCGTCGATAGCTGACCATGCCTTGCCTACGTTCTGCCATACTACGATTGAAGCTGCACGAAGCTTGTCACTTGACATACACTTCACGATAACAGAGTTCTGTGTCAGAACACCCTGTTGCATTGCTGTCTTATAGTCGTACTTTGCAGGAGAACCTGTAATTGGCTGTCCGAGCAGAGAGTTTGCAATAGAGAGGATGTTGTTCTTGTAGTCATCACGAGAGTGCCATGAATACCATGACTCCACAGCATAGAGTGCCTGTGTCTTCTTGTTTGAGTTCCAGTAATCTACAGGCTCACCAATCTTTGCTGTACCAACCTCATTTGCGATGTCGATGCAACCATCGATGATCTGTTCTACGCAAGCTACAGCTGAATTATAGCCAGAAGCGGCATCGTGGTTCTTGAAGCTCTTTGCGAAACTGTTGTTCCACTCATTATAGAGAGCCTGAGAGTCATCATTAAGAAGCTTTGCCACGTTTACAGCATAGTTACCCCATGCCGCAGCATTTTCTGAGTTGTAATCAAGATCCTGTGCATTTTCGTATGGATCTACTGTGTTGTCCTTCTTGTCATCATCATCATCGCTACATGATGTAAGACTCACTGTTGCAAGTGCTGCAACTGCAAAAATTGAAGCTTTGAAAATCTTGTTCATTGTTATTTAATTTTTAATTATCAATTATTCATTATTAATTGTTCATTTCCAAATTTCTAAATTTTCAATTTTCCATTGTCAATTTTCAATTTGAAAAGAACCAACCCGTCCACGCAATTCCTATTGCGAATTCATTCTCGGAGTTGTATTTTCCACCACCTATCTTACGTGTGGTATAGTCTGCCTTTACAACTATGTCTGATGTGGCACGCCAGTTTACGCCCATCACCCACATACTCGTCTTCAGACGTTCCTCTGCAGTATAGTAACCTCTCACATCCTGCTGAGGGTTGTAATACTCATATCTCATGAATGGAATGATATCAGGACAATTCTCGCTCTGCGCCAAACCTGCAATCTTCAGACCTATCTCACCGCCATAGCTTACGGCATTGTGTGCCACAGGTGTAAGTCTTGTATAGCCAGATTTGTTTGATAGCTTACCGTTCTTTGCAGAAAGAACCTGAGAGTTTGTCAGACTTCCATATATCATGTTTGCCCTTGCCTCCACATATTTGTTCTTATACTGACCGTCAAGGTTATATATGCGTACTGGCATCTTTCCAAGTCCGTCGTATGTCTGTGTCTTATCGGCATTGCCACCTACATTAGCGCAGTAGTATATGCTACCGCCTATGCGCAGTCCTGGCACACCTCTATAATCCACGCGAAGCACATAGGCTGGATTCGTAAAGTTATCTTCCTCAAACTTACCCTGCTTGGCACCACGCGCCCATGAATTACGGTCGAAACCATTTGCATTGAGACCTGACACAATCTGAGCCTCATAGTCAAATCTTCCATAGCCCTTGCCTATTGTGCCGAAAAACTCAAGACCTGTCTCGTGCCATGTACAAGGAAGAATAGAAGTCTCGCCTTCCGGACGCACAGTACCGAAGAACTGTGTAGGCTCATGATGTGAGTTTGTAAGACCTACAGGCACTACCATGTGACCAACCCTTACGTTGAATGCTCGGTTTATAAGACGTGTGAGATGCATCTGCTCCAGAGCCACCTCACCACCTTTCTCTATCTCAGTCTCATACTCACCGTTCTCCGTGTTCTCAAGTTCGTATGCTGTACCTACACCACCTGACTCAAACTCCACTTCCAAACCGAATATCCACTTAGAGTTGAATTTATAGTCGCCTGCTATCGTGGCACGTGGAATGGATATCGTACTGCGGTTCTCTTTCACATTACCATTTGAATGACCAAAGAAACGGTTTGAACCATAGTCCTTAAACGATGCAACCATCTCTCCATAGCCGCCAATGCGCCACTTCTCAAATGTGTTATAGGGATATACATCCTGAACAGTTTCGCTATCCTTACTCTCTTGAGCATTTGCAGCAATGCAGCCCATAACCGCTATTGCTACAATAAATCTCTTCATAACCATTTATATTATAATTTGCGAGTGCACAAGTGTGCCCGTCTCTGATTTTCAGAGTGCAAAATTACAACCTTTCCCTCACCCCCGCAATACTCAAAAGTTATGCTTTTTCTCTCGAAAAATCACATCACCCATCCCCATAATTAGGTATTTGCTAATCATAAGTAGGTATCTAAAGTTGTTAAAAATGCAAAAACCTCAGATTAATACCTACTTCTTATTATTGTGTATTTCGTAAAAAGTTGTTAATTTTGCACTCGGAAATTAAGATAGCCGAGGTCGGCTATCTATAAAGTAAATGAAGCGATGAAGAAGATGAAGCTTTATGAACCGGAGGATCGCATGATATCCCTGATTCGCGACAATTACAGCGTGCTCCAGAGCCTCGGTGCTTTCGGCATCAGTCTTGGCTTTGGCGACAAATCCGTGCGTGAGGTATGTGAGATGCAGAATGTTGACACCTACACCTTCCTCGCTGTAGTAAACCTTGCCCTCAATGGTTATCGCACCCCCGAGGATGAGGCGAAACTCTCCGTGCCTACATTGCTGAAATACCTGAAGGCATCCCATGAGTACTACCTCGAATTCCAACTGCCTTTCATCCGTTCTGCACTCGTGGCTGCCCTTGATGAGAATGACAACCTCGCCCGACTCATCCTGCGTCTGTATGATGACTATGCCAAGTCCATACATCAGCACATGAAGTACGAGGAAAAGGCACTCTTCCCTTACGTTGAGGCTCTTCTTCGTGGCGAGACTATCGAAGGCTACAACACCGACACCTTCTCAAAGCATCATGGCGATACCTCCGAGAAACTCAAGGAACTCAAGAACATCATCATCAAGTACCTGCCGGGAAATGCGCTGCGCAACAACCAGCTCACCGCATGCCTTTATAACATATATAATAATGAGGAATGGCTGCAACTGCATTCTCAGGTAGAGGATGAGATCTTCGTACCTGCCATCCGACATCTTGAGAAACAGTCAAAGACCGACGAGGTGTCAATGAAGATATCAAGCATGATTGGGCGCAACCCTGATGCTTCAGAAGCATTATCCGAGCGCGAGAAGGATGTCATCGTGGCAATGGTGCAGGGCATGAGCAACAAGGAGATTGCCGACCATCTGTATATCTCCATCAACACAGTCATAACCCATCGCCGCAACATAGCGCGAAAGCTGCAGATACACTCCCCTGCAGGTCTCACCATCTACGCCATCGTAAATAATCTTATTGATATATCCAGCGTAAGGCTATAGTCCTCGCGATATTGAAACAGCCTCGTCATTTTCCGCGGGGCTGTTTCCGTCTTTATGCCTGTTTTGCATAAAAAATTCCCCTTCCCTTGATAAAATCGCAGAAAAATTATTGCATTCTGAGAAATAATTGTTATCTTTGCCTCGCAAAACCAAGGGACCCTCCAAGGGGTCCTTATATTATTCGACTAACAAAACATGACAGAAGTGATAAAACTGTTTGAACCGATCTCCCTGGAACAGATGGCGGGTGTGAAGCTGATGAACCGTACCGATACGAAGTTCGTCACCACTACCGAGCGTCTGCAGCAGCTATTGCAGATGGCGCAGCATGACTACTACGTGCAGGAGATTGACGGTGAGCGTAACCTTGAATACGACACCACATATTTCGACACCAAGCAGTTTGATATGTACAATCATCATCAGTGGAACCACGTCAACCGACAGAAAATCCGATTCCGAACCTACTGCATCAGCGGACTTCAGTTCATGGAGGTAAAGACAAAGAACAACCACGGACGCACGAAGAAGAAACGCATCGAGGTCAAGGACATGGATGTGGCACAGCAGGAGAAACGCGACTTCCTGGGCAAGAACCTCCGCTATAGCGTTGACTCCCTGCAACCCGCGCTCAACAACCACTTCACACGTATCACGCTGGTAAACAAAGCCAAGACAGAGCGCCTTACAATCGACTCTAACCTGTGCTTCCACAACCTTGTGAGCGGAATAGACCGGGACATGGGCAATCTGGTGATCATCGAACTGAAACGCGACGGACTACAGCCCTCGCCCGTTCTCGAAATGCTACGATGCCTGCGCATACATCCGCATGGCTTCTCAAAATACTGCATGGGCTCGGCACTCACCAATCCCGACCTGCAAGTACATCGTTTTAAGCCGAAATTAATCGAAGTAAATAAAATAATTAATTCCTAAATAATAACAATCTATCCAACTAAATCATAATGCAAGAATTATTTTCAATAGGTTTCTACGACACCCTTATCAGGTTTGTTGTCTGTATGGTAGTGAACTGGAGCATAGTCCACTTTCTCTACTTCAGGAAGTCACACCGACGCGACTTCTACTTCACCTTCGTCATCATCTCCATCGCCATCTTCTTCCTCGTCTATCTCATGATGGGCATGGATCGAGGCAAGGCCACCATGGGCGTGGGACTCGGACTCTTCGGCATCTTCTCCATCATGCGATATCGCACCGACACCATGCCGGTGCGCGAGATGACATACCTCTTCGTCGTGGTCTGCCTCTCCGTAGTGCATGCCATGGCTGTTTCCCTCGGTGTTGACAGCGAGGGAAAGATTCTCGGCACTCCGCTGGCTGAACTCATCGTCATCGACGTTATCGTCTTCATCGGCATCGTCATCTTCGAAAAGGTGCTGAAAAACGAGGCATCAAAGGTAGTGCAGTACGACCGCATCGAGTTCATCAAGCCCGAGAACCGCGACAAGCTCATAGCCGACCTTGAGGAACGTCTAGGATTGAAGGTCATCGACGTAAAGGTAGGTGCTGTTGACTTTCTCCGCGACATGGCGGTGCTGCGCGTATATTACGAAGGCACCGACGACAAGGACATCAATAACAAGCTAAAGATCAAGGACTCCGAATATGCGAATGTATAAACCACTACTGATACTGGCAATGATGGCACAGAGCCTTGCATCGCTGGCGCAGAGTGAGTCGGGACTCCTTCTCGAAGCCGAGGCAGAGAAGAAACTCTCGAAGAAGTTCAGCGTCGCCCTTGAGGCTGATATGCGCACCCGCAACGACTTCAAGACCATGGACCGTTGGAGCATCGGCATCGGAGGCGAGTATAAACCCATAAAGAGCCTGAAGCTCGGAGCCGGCTACACACTCCTCAACACCAACTTCCGCGAGGACGTAAGCTTTCAGACAAGCGGCATCCCGAAGAAATGGCGTCCGTCATACTGGGGTGTCCGACATCGCTTCAGCCTTTCGGCAACAGGATCGTATAAGTTCAGCAACAACATCCGTATCTCCCTGCGTGAACGTTGGCAATACACCTACCGTCCTGAGAAAACCATAGGGCGCTTCAATTTCAATGAAGAGAAATTCGGGTGGGAAGACAAGGTACGCGCATCCAAGGGCAAGAGCCAGCTGCGCTCCCGTCTGCAAGTGGAATACGACAAGAAACACGCCCTCCTGACACCCTTCGCAAGCGTAGAGCTATACAACTCCATGGCAATAGAGAAGGTACGCTACACCCTTGGCACCGATTTCAACATCACCAAGCACCACACCTTCTCCGTCTTCTACCGCTTCCAGGACATGCACAACGTCTCCTCCGACGACTACGACCCCGATATGCACTATCTCGGTGCCGGGTATAAGTTCAGTTTCTAAGAAGAATCGGCCTCTCCCCCCGCCCTCCCCCGTAGGGAGGGAGCTGGAGCGCGAAAGGCATTTAGTTATATAGCTATTAATTTTAATTAGTATTACGCATTCCGGCTCCCTCTCTAAAAAGAGAGACCATAAATATATTGCAAATGAAAATATTCTCACTAAAACATAAAGTCGCAACCCATTCGCACTCCGGCTCCCTCCCTACGGGGGAGGGCGGGGGGAGAGGCCTTAGTTTCTTGTTTGTCATGCTGTCGTTATTGTTTTTCTCTTGTCAGAATGACGACTCCGACTTCACCGACTACATGGAGCAGGGCGGAGGTGAGACACCCCCTGCCTCCACTATACATACCATCTCCATAGCCTACAACGGCAACGCCGTCACCGTCACAGGTGACGACAAAGGCTTCGTCACCACCGACGGAGCCCACGTCACCGTGAACACCGCCACCGATACCGACTCCCTCCTCCTCGTGCTCAGCGGCAGCAGCGACAACGGCTCATTGCTCGTATGGCGCGGGAAGAAATACGGCATACAGCTCAACGGCGTCACACTCAACAACGCCAACGGCCCTGCCATCAACAACCAGTGCAAGAAAGGACTCTACCTCTATGTGAACACCGGCACCGTCAACACCCTTACCGACGGCACCGCATACGCCACCCTCACCAACACTTCAGGCGAGGCGGTATCACAGAAAGGCGCACTCTTCAGCGAGGGACAGATATACCTCATGGGCAACGGCACCCTCAACGTCACAGGCAACTGCCGCCATGCCATCGCATCCGATGACTATATCATCATCGAGGACAACATCACCCTCAACGTCAAGACATCCACAGGCACAGGCATCAAGGTCAACGACGGTCTATGGATCAATAACGGAACCATCGACATCGACGTCACAGCCGATGCAGCACGAGGCATCAAGTCCGACTCCGTTGTCGTCATCACAGGCGGCACCACCACCATCACCACAAGCGGCGACTGCGTGTACGACGAGGAAGAAGACGACTACAGCAGCGCAGCATGCATCAAGTGCGACCGTGACTTCACCATGACGGGTGGCACCCTCACCATGACAAGCAGCGGCGATGGAGGCAAGGGCATCAACACCTCCGGCAAGGTTGACTTCAGCGGAGGCACCCTCACAGCCACCACCACAGGCGACAACGAAGAGGGCAAGCCAAAGGCCATCAAGGCAATGACAGGCATCAACATAAGCGGAGGCACCTTCTCCGCAAAGGTAAGCAAGAGCTGGGCTTGCGATAGCGGCTACGGCGACGACTCCACCTCCGACTCCGACCGCCTCGACCATTGCGTCACCGTCACAGGCAACCCCGCCGTCGCCACCATCACCAAGAAAAATGTGAACATCAGCTATTAAGTAATCAAGAATTAGAGAAAAAGAGAAATCCTCGGGATTCCAAATGCTACGCAAGTAGCAAACCTTCTCTCTTTCGCATTAATTCAAAAAGAAGAAATTCTCTCCTTCTCTAATTCTTGATAAAAATATAAAAAAGTCTTAAACAAATTTCTAATCTTAAAATATCGTCATCATGTCAATAGCAATTAATACCAACTTTCTGAAAAAATTTCAATTTCCAATTGTCACTTGCATCCGCTTGTTGAGCTCTGCGAAAAATTATCAATTGGCATTTGTCACCATACTAATGATGATGGTAAGTATGGGGACAAACGCCCAAAACGTCAATCAGCTCTTCAAGGAAGGCAAGGCACTCTACGAGGCAAAGAACTACGACCAGGCATTCCCGAAGCTGAAGGTTGCAGCAGAGAAAGGACACAAGAAGGCGCAGTATCGTCTGGGACGATGCTACGAGAAAGGACGTGGAGTAGCCAAGGATGAGGCACTCGCATTCCAATGGTACACCAAGTCAGCGCTCAAGGAATATCCAAAGGGACAGTACGCCTTAGGCATGTGCTACAAGGACGGCATCGGAACGGCAAAGGATCCAAAGAAAGCAGCGGAATACTTCGCCAAGGCGGCGCAGGGCGACAATGCCGACGCGCAGTATCAGTTAGGCAAGTGCTATATGAAAGGCAAGGGCATCACAGCCGACCAGAAGAAGGCAGCCTCATGGTTCAAGAAAGCCATAGCCAACGAGAAAGGCGGTAAGGACATCCTCGCCAAGATACGCAAGAAAGCCTCAGAGGGCGATGACAACGCCAAGGCAATCCTCAAACTCGCAGGCGTCAAGTAATTGATAAAACTATTGATGAGGGCATTTCGCAAGAGATGTCCTCTTTTTAATATGTTACGTGAATTAGACCAATTACAGATTGGTAGGATGTAAATGTTCGTGTAGGCGATGATGGTATCGGATTGATAGTCTCACTAATCCCAAGCGACATCTGCGAGAGGTAAATTTTGATGATTTTTGTGCCCTTGTATGGGTTTGAGATAGCGAGAGCACTACTGCTGAGGTATGTGAAGAGTTACGCGAGGGTATAAAAGGCCTTGTAGGGAAGTAGTCTTTCTGGGGTAGGGCGTTCCGGTTAGGACAGTTAGGACAATTATTTTTGGGGTAATACATTTATCTCTTTTATTATTATTATTATTATATATATTATAAATAATTAATAATAAGGCAGTTATAAAAACAGAAAGATACAAAAAAGATAGAAAGTCGTTCTTTCGAAAATTAAACTGTCCAACTGTCACAACTGGCACACTTATGCCGAACTGCTTGATATTCAAGCAATTGGTATTGGGCAGTTCTTCCATGTACATAATTTTTTTCCTTATTAAGCTTGTCAAAACCCTAAAAAATAGACTTTTTCCTTGGTAAATTGAAAATAAAAAAAACAGTTTTAACATGAAAGAAGAAAAATCAGTGTTTTAATTAATGTCTTTACTGTACTCGGAAATCACGAAAATTAATGCGACATTAACGTGAAATTTGTGATCATTAATGTTTCCTCACAGAGTGAGACATATAATATCGCATTAATAACACATTAATACCGCATTAATTTATTTGATAAATTTCGTTACTTTTGAGTCTTCCGTGTTCAAATAATCCCTTCCCTCTCAGGTCCGCTTCTCCTTCGCTTCTAATCCGTTTCTCCTCCGTTACTGAACTATAGGATGATGGGAGGTAAATGGGAGTTACATGGGACTTACATCGGACCTGCAACGGACTTACATATAACTGACTGCAAAGAATAATTTTAGTGAATTTATTTACATTCATGAAAAACAATAAGGGTGTCAGTTTGCTATCTCTCCATTACAAATATTGTGAAAATACGCCTCCTCAGATTCTTTTTCCTGAGATAGATATTTTGTTTTCTGCTTTTTTGTTTATCTTTGCATCTGCGTGTTATAGATATGCGCTTGTAAATGTGGGGCAGATATTGCTATATGCATTTATTTCCAAAAGAGTATAAACATAAATCTAACTCCAGATAAAGCATACATATAATCAAATAAAAAATATTAAGCTATGAATAAGAAAAACAGTTTTGGGCATTATTCCATGCCGTTTGCTGCGATGGTCGCTGCATTAATGTCTTGTGCCTTGTTCTCTTCTTGTGAGAAGGCTATACTGACAGATATTGATAGTGATGACGGTGATGATACTGAAATAACGGCAAAGGAAATGGGTGAGCTGTATGTGTCTTGCTCTTTCTCTCAGACACAGAGTGAGATGACACGTGGGTCGTCTGTGCCTCTGGCGGACTGCGCCAATAGGGTGCAGTATGTCATAATGAAAGGTGAGACGATAGTGCATAACTCGGAGCAGATAAACGGAGGCGGAAACTCGTTTGGTACGCTTTCGGTGAACCTTGAGCCTGGTACTTACCGTCTGATGGTGTTTGCGCATAATGAGAAGAACGGAAATCCTATCTCCGTGGGTACAGATGGCAGTATTCGGGGGTTTAACAATCACGTAACGGATAGTTTCAGCTATAGTGATGAGGTGGTGATTACGAAGAATAAACGTAAGGCGGTGAGCTGTAAGCTGACGCGCTGTGTGGCTATGGTGAACTTCACCTCTACGGATGTGGTTCCTGCAGAGGTGACGAAGTTCAAGGTCTTTCTGACGGGTGTCAGCTCAAAATATGATCTTAGGAATCAGATTGGTGCGGATGCTACGACTTATACCACGTCGATGGTGAATATCAGCAATTGGAAATCGAGTGCGGGCGTTATGTCGAATGTGTACAGCCACGTGTTCCTTCCAGCCGTTGAGACGACTATTGATGCGAAGTTTGAATTCTATAATTCTTCAGACGAGCTTGTGCTTACTCGTAATATTGAGGGAATTCAGATGAGGATTAATTCAAAGACATCGGTTACTGGCTCTTTCTTCCAGGCGGATGGCGCAGATGCCGCTGTGATGGTGGATAGTGAGTGGGGAGAACCTATTGTAATTAATAATGAGTAATGAATAATTTGGAAAGTAAATTATAAGTAAAAACAGTAAATTATAACGCTGAAGGTGCGATACATATAATAAGTATCGCACCTTCGGTGTTTTAAAGCTCCACTCCATATCCGAGGGTGATCATAATGGTGCGGTTCTTTTCTGTGGAATTTACATAATCCCAGACATTTGTGAGTCCGAGGTTGTAGCGGAGGTCGAGACTGAGGTTCTTGTATTCGTAGGACAGACCGAGGGGGAGGGAGAGGTTTACCTTCTTTGCCTTGAAGTCGGGATTGTTGATGGTGAACTCGGGTTGGAGACCGCCTTTGAATGATAGTCCGAAGCGCGTTTTGAAGACTGCAAGCAACGGTATGTTGATGGTCTCGTATTTCATCTTATCATATTCCGCGTATCCGCTCGGCAGATCGTATTGCTCGCCCTGCTGACTGTATAACGCACCTGCGCCAATGGCAAATAGATTGTTGAGTTGGTATTCTAATTCTGCTCCTATGACAAGTCCGGGCTTGAACTCGCTTTCTGTATAGCTTTCGTCAAGATGATAGATTCTGCCATCTGAGAATGTTGAGAAATTGACTCCTACACGTGGGTAGAAGGTGAGGGTACCAGGTTCTTTCTGTGCGAATGTCGCCATACTTATGATGGCGAGCATGATGGTGATGATTGTCTTCTTCATTGTTATAATCTAAGTTTTTATAGGTTTAACTTGCTGTTATAACGTGGTTTCCCGTGGATATTGCATCGGATTTGAGATTTATTCAAAAAGACAAAGATATTGTGGGAGGAATGTAATAAGAGAGGGGAAGGAGCGTTTTTAAGGGGTTAGAGGTTAGGGTGAGGCGCAACAGGAAATGCCGCTTATGGATTGTTCCATAAGCGGCATTATTAATCGTAACTACTAACTTCCTCCTGCCCCTCCACGGGGAAGGAAGTCGGAGATTGAGTATCTCCGAGTATGTGGTAAGGGCAGGAAGGGGTCGTTATTCTAACGGATATCAATAACCGGAATATTATC
>JAEEGG010009091.1_pt1 | contig 22359 bp, 16 predicted proteins | sample 9134161 | NCBI WGS metagenome assembly JAEEGG01 (sample SAMN16246543, study PRJNA631951) | gut metagenome | biome: gut microbiome; feature: rumen; material: CR-attached | host: Bos | place: Iran: Karaj | collected 2018-10
AGTTAGACAATAAGGCCGTCATTGTTAGGCCCGGTTAGTTATATGAACAGCCAATATGGCATATTCGGGTGCAAATATAGTTATTTCTTTTTGTTCTACCAAATTTTTTCCAAAAAAAATAGTAAAACAGTTGAGAAACGGTTTTTTTAGCATCATCGTCTAATAGTTTTCGCTATGATAGATCATAATATTAAATACATGCCTACATAAAATGTGTATTACTATCTGATTAACAGTTTGTTACAAGTTTTTTGTGCATACATAAAGCCTACACAAAGCATACATAAAGCCTACATTTAGCCTACATGAAATTGGGCAAAATCAGCGTTTTGTGTGACTTGTGCGTCGCAGTTTGGGCTAAGTAAAGTCCATGACAGGGTGTTAAGGAACTTAGGAAAGGTTAGTGATGAATGAAAAATTCTCGAGAGAATTCAGAAGAAAGGATAGGGTAAAGTCGGGGTTTAGTTAGGGTAAAGTTTGAAATTCTCGAGAGAATTTTGAAGGAAGCCCTAAGGAGAGTGACAGAGACAAGAAGGCTTCATGGGGGTTTAGTTTCTTGAAAAGTACGGCGAAGTGTGACCAGCTTGGTTGCGATTTTGGGATTTTTGGCGGTTTTTGTGTAGGTTTTATGTAGGCTTAGTGTAGGCTTAATGTATGGTTTATGTAGGCTTCTATATGCGTGAAAGGTCTTTGAAATAAGGTATTTTGAACGTTTTAATGTAGGCATGTAGGCTGAAAATGAATTTTATGTCAAAATTTTCTTTAATTTTGTTTGGATTTTCGGCCGATTTGTATTATCTTTGCACGCAGAATGGAAACAAGAATGAATAGCGACAGAAATAATAGGAAGATGAAGGTTACATATTTGAGACGCAAGGGCAGCAAGGAGTTTGCTACAGGCGTGGAGCTTAGCGATATGGCGGCAAGTATCGCAAGCACTGTGGCTGAGAAATCGGTGCGGGCGGTCAGGGAGGTCTATCATCTGGTGAACCCCAAACGGCTTTCTGACGGACAGATCAGCACCAACTGGAAAGACTGGAACGGAGGCGTGGCCCTGCCGAGGGTGTGCTTCGCTGCTGAATGGAGGAATTGCAAGGGGCAGCGGGAGATGGTTGCGTATAACGGCCTCATAGTCATCGAGGTGAACGGGCTGCAGACCTACGAGAAGGCCGTCGAGGTGAGGAACCTGGCGAAGAAGATGCCTGAGACGATGATGGTGTTTTTGGGGGCATCGGGCAAGAGTGTGAAGATTGTGTGTAGAGGTGAGTTGTTCAGGGAGACGGATCAGACCACCCCGCCTGACGGCACCCCTCCTACTCAGGAGGGGAAGAGATTACCTGTAGGGGAGGACGACATCAGACGGTTTCATCGGAATCTGTATGAGACGGCGCGGATGGCGTATCAGAACCAGTTCGGGTGGGAGATTGAGTATCTGGAGCCGAAGTTGGAGCGGACGGTGTATATGAGTGCTGATGCTGAGATGGGCTTCAATCCGGAGGCCAGACCGTTCTATGCCGACACGGAGCAACACGCTGACGGTCAAACCGTTGCCATTAGTGATGAGGACGACCGATTGATGCCTGGCCGCACGCTGACGCGCAGTTATCAGCTGAACTGGACCTTCATTGTGAATCAGGTACTTGGGCACTATTTCGAACTGCCCGACGAGGAGCGTGAGGCCACGCTGCTGATGCAGATTGCCTCGATGTGCCTCGACCAGGGCATCCCTCTGGCTCATGCTCAGGGGCTGACGATGCTTCACCCCGTGTTTAACCGAGACAGGATGCTCGTGGAGAACATCTTCCAGACGGTCTACAGCGTGCAGTTGCATGAGGACTACATGAAGAAGCACAAGATCCGTCCGCTGAAGAGCGTGCCCGACGACACCATCCAGGCGATGAAGACGGAGATATTCCTGAACGCGAACTTCGAGATGCGCAAGAACCTGATGACGGGTGTGGCCGAGTATCGTGAGAAGTTCACCGACGACCAGCGTTTCAAGCCGCTCACCGAGGAGGTGCGCAACGATATGACGCTGAGGGCAACGGAGCTGGGCATGAAGTCGTGGGACAGGGACGTGAACCGTTTCATCGACTCCACTCGCATCGAGCAGTACGACCCCGTGAACGCCTGGCTCGACAAACTGCCGGAGTGGGACGGATACGACTATATCAAGGATCTCGCGCAGAGGGTGCCGACGGATCAGCTTCATTGGGAGAAATACCTGAGGATGTGGCTCGTGGGAATGGTGGCCCAGTGGCGCGAGAGCGATCGTCAGCTGACGGGCAACGCGCTGATTCCTCTCTTGATAGGCCGTCAGGGGTGTGGTAAGACGCGCTTCTGCAAGATCATCCTGCCGCCAGAGCTGCGAGACTACTACAACGACAAGATCAACTTCAAGAACGAGTTCGACCTAAACATCGCGCTGACGATGTTTGCGCTGATCAACATCGACGAGTTCGACAAGACCACCAATTCGCAGCAGATCGTGCTGAAGTACCTTCTGTCGTCGGCAGAGGTGAAGTTCCGTCCACCCTATGGTAAGACTATCAAGCAGTTCCGCCGCTATACGTCGTTCATCGGCACCACGAACCAGCAGAAGCCGCTGGTGGATCCCACGGGCTCGCGACGGTTCGTCTGTGTGGGCATCCCCAACGGCGAGAACATCAACTTCGAGGATACGCTCAACCATCGTCAGCTGTTCGCCCAGGCCTTATACCTCTTTAATAATGGTGAGCGCTTCTGGCTGGACAACGACGAGATTGCCACGCTGATCAGCGAGAACGCGCCCTATCAGAAACTGAATGACCTGGTGGAGATGATCGGCGAGACCTTCCGCAGTCCCAAGAAGGGTGAGGAGGCCCGCTGGTGGAGCCTCAAGGAAATCAGCGAACTTCTGGCCTCGCGCTACCAGAACTTCGATCCCGACACGCCCTTCCAGAAACTGGGCAACGCCCTCAACGACGTGCAGTTCAGTTTCGAGAGCAAGCGTACCACTAACCACATGGTCTATTGGCTGATAGAGAATCATAAATGAACATAAGATGATGCGTTTTTCAACACATATTTTCATCTTGATCAGCTTTCTGCTCTTGTCTGCCTCTATGTCCGCAGGAGATGGTCTTCCCGTCATAGAGATCAAGGCGGACAGGACGATGATTTATCCCCAGCGCATGGAGCTGACTGGGGAGGAATCGTTGATGGATGTCCTGCAGTTGGTGCCCGACCTGATGATTGCCGGTTATGAGGATGTCATCGAAGATTATAGCCTCCGCATCGACAACTGTCCGATGAATGGTGACACGAGGCTGATTCTGAGTCAGATGAAAGCCAAGGACATCGCCAAGATCCAGGTATGTGACAATACGGGTGTTGCGAAGGGAACCATCGGAACGGGTAGGGTGCTGGACATCAATATGAAGATGCCCGAGGCGCTGATTGGTTTCGTGGAAGCGCAAGGAGGCTTTGGGAAGGATGTGGAAGGTATCGGGACCGCGAATGCGTTATATGGCAGTCAAAGTACCGACCTCTATGCCAATGCCTCTTATCGTCATCAGGACGGGAATGAGGAGTATCTGACGCTTCACATGACGAACAGGTTTGATGACAGGAACAAGCTGCTGACCTATTTCACGCAGCAGTATCTTGGCCATCCTTCTGCTACGTCGCGGAAGGTGATGGGCAGGGCGAGATATTTCCACACCTTCAATGACCTGGGCACGGAACTGCTCATCGTGGGCGGTTATCAGTATAACTGTGATCCGGTCCTATCCAACAAACTGCCATTGTATATCGTTGAGCTGAATACGCCTTTGTTCACTGAGCGGCTGTCGATGATGCTGGGTGTTGAGGGTGATTTCCTGATGACCAGGCAAAAGGATACGGACAGGAGTTGGGATGTCTTCAACAATGATATCTATCTGCAGTTCACCTATTCCCTACCTAAGTGGAAGTTGACAGCTGGTAATCGCGTGATGTTCTATAACTATAACCTGATTGAAGGCGGAATCAGTCAGAAGCATTCTGACACCCGCAACAACACGAATGCCTGCGTCATCTTTGTGCCGGATAACCGCAATCAAATCCAGTTGGGCTATTATCGCAAGTACTATAACCCGTCCTATTTAGTTCTCTTTGTGGATGCCAATACGCTTTTTGATGAGGAATGGGCGAGGGCAAAGAGATTGCTGGAAGAATGGACTATCAATCAAGTAAAGCTGGCTTATGCCTATAGTAAGCAGAAGTTGACAGTGCAGACGGAAGCGAGTTATTATAACGTTGAGGATGGCGAGAATTTTGCTGAACTGGGTGCGTCGGCTTATTGGAAAACGGATGGGTTAAGTCTGACAGGTGGGGCCAGTCTGTATATCGCTGATAGTGGCACCTATGCTTCATTCCGATTTGCTCCGACAGCCTATCTTCCTCACGAATGGCAGATAGGGATGCAGGTAGTATATTATACCGAGAAGTTACCAATACGTGAGGTGTATGGTACGCCTGTCTATGGATGCCTGTCTGTGAACAAGCAATTAGGCAAGAAATGGAATTTGGGTGTTGATTGGCATGATATGTTTGATGCCGTCTGTAGTGATGCAGCAGTCAACAGACATGCCGCCAATATAAAGTTGCAGTATAGATTCTAACGATAAAAAGAAAGTGCGTATGACAAGTATTGAACTGGATATGATACAGACAGCCGGCATAGGTGCCTTAGCCCTCATCGTCGGTATGATTTTAACGCGAAAAGTCGCCTTCCTCCAGAAGTTCTGTGTGCCGTCGCCTGTCAGCGGTGGTATCATCTTTTCATTGATTACGCTGGCTCTCTATGGCTGGTGTAATGTGGAGGTGTCGTTCGACGGCACCTTGAAGGATGTCTTTATGCTGGCGTTCTTTACCAGCGTCGGTTTCCAGAGCGACCTTAAGGTATTAAAACAGGGCGGCAAACTCCTGATCGTCATGCTTGTCCTGTTGGTGGTCATCATTGCCCTGCAGAATCTGATGCCCATGGGAATCACCCGGCTCATGGGTGTCGATCCTCTGATTGGTATGGCTTCTGGTAGTATCGCCATGACGGGCGGACACGGTACGGCAGCGGGATTTGCGAGTGTTCTTGAAGGAATGGGACTGCATGGCGCAGGAACCATCGGTATGGCTGCTGCCACCTTCGGACTGATTGCAGGCTCTATGATAGGCGGTCCGTTGGCAGAGAGGATTATCCGCACGAAACTGACTCATGAACAGATGCAGCCACAAGATGAGGAGATCGACCCTGCGATGGCCGGTATCGAGAGCGACGAGGCTTCACCCACAGGTCGTAAAAAGCGTGTCAGCACCAACGAGCAGGAGTTCCAGCAGTATGCGAAGGCCTCTTATGGCATTATCCTGGTCATGGGTGGTGGAACTTTGATGAGTTGGCTGTTGGCAAAGACTGGTGTCACGTTCCCGACCTATTTCGGTGCCTTGATCCTGGCTGCTATCGTTCGTAATACCATCGGATTCATCAGTTACAAGGATGAAGGCAAATGGGAGAAAGCAGAAAAACTACTGGATATGGAGCGGATCATCAGCGTGGGTAACATCTGCCTGTCTCTGTTCCTCGGTATGGCCATGATATCCCTAAAACTCTGGGAACTTCAGAGCCTGGCCCTTCCGTTAATCGTCATCCTGGTGTCACAGGTACTGATGATAGCGCTGTTTGCATACTTTGTGGCATTCCCCCTGTTAGGTCGCGATTACGATGCTGCCGTCCTCTGTGCAGGCATCTGTGGCTTCGGCCTTGGCGCCACCCCCAATGCGATGGCCAACATGAGTGCTGTGTGCTATAAATACCGCTATGCCGTCAATCCATTCCTCATCGTTCCCATCATCGGCGCCATGTTTGCCGATCTGATCAATACCGGAATGATCACCTTCTTCCTGAATATCCTGTAGGCTCAAAAAGAATCGTGCAGACCACATCGGCCTGCACGATTCCTATCTTATATTTTTTTCTATTACTTCACCTCCTCGAAAACGACTTTAACTGACTATCAATGCGTTAGCACTGGATGATGCACACATGTCGCAAAATCAAAAATAGGCATTGATAATCAACATGTTACAAAATCACTGCAAAGGTATATATTTCTCCCCAAATAACCAAAAGAAAACACAGAAAAATCACAAACTTGATGATTTTTCTTGATTCTTGCCATCTATACAATGCGGATATACCGAAACTCTGCTATTACTACAATTTGCCAATATTGACAACTTTTAGTCGTGAGGCTTGTCTTGGTCGCATTAAATATCTACCACTATTGGCACTTTCTTATTCAGGAATACCTGTAAAAGAGCTCTATTATCTCTTTCTTTGGCAAATTACCAGCAAATTAAACTTAATTTTGATTGTCGCTGATTATCAGCGTATTAGACAAATTTGCATCCGCATTTTGATTGTTTCAGCAAGTTGCCAGCAAATTACCAGCAAATTAAATTATGCTCGAAGAGGAATGCGATTGCGTTGCCAAAATGACATGTTTGTACCAGTGATAATGCCAAATTCTTGATAAAATCATCAAATTTTCACCTCAAACAATAAAAATTAAGCATATTCTACTGAATTATGAATAAATTTTTGTATCTTTGCCCACAAACAAGAGAAAACTATCATGGCAAAATTAAATCGGATAAGAATCGTTCTGGCCGAACACGACCTTAACAACAAGTGGTTGGCAGATAAGCTTGGAAAGGATCAGGCAACTATATCCAAGTGGGTAACCAACACAACCCAACCTAGCCTTGAAGCCCTCATTGCAATAGCAAATGCGCTTGAAGTGCCTGTGCAGGAGTTGGTGAGACAGGAAGAATTCAATCAAGAGAAATAAGTCGAAATGACGCACGAAGCAAGAGCAGAGCTAAAGCTTGTTTTAGCTATGCCTTGCAAGAAGGAAGAAGACGAAGTCAAATGATAACAAAAGACGAAATACAAGAATTGCTGCATAGCACGGAAACCTATCGTGTGGAGCGAACCACGTCAACAGGTGACATGGATAAGTTCCAGGAGGCTATCTGTGCCTTTGCCAACGATCTGCCAAATTCACGCAAGAATGGCTACTTGATACTTGGCGCATACGACAACGGAGAGTTGTCGGGTCTGAAGGTCACCGATGACTTGCTGAAGAAGATAGCGGCCATACGCAGTAACGGCAACATCCTGCCTATACCTGTTATGAGTGTTGACCGCTTCCAATTCCCTGAAGGTGACTTGTTGGTTGCTGAGGTCAGTCCGTCCGACCTGCCGCCTGTGCGCTATCGTGGACGTACCTTTATTCGTATTGGTCCTCGTCGAGACATAGCTACGGAAGCAGAAGAGCGCATCCTTGCAGAACGAAGGATGTCATTCATGGCCACGTTCGACACGATGCCTTGTCTGGCTGCCAAACTGAGCGATGTCAACACGGACTTGCTGCGCACAAAGTATCTGATACCGCTATTAGGTAATGAGATAGTGGAATCTGATACTCGCCCCATCGAGGAACAGATGGCTGCTGTGGGCATGTATGACACGGAGCACCAATGCCCCACATACGCAGCGGTTGTCCTGTTTGGTTACAAGCCACGCCGTTTCATGCCAGGTCTTTATGTGCAGTATGTGTGCTTCAAGGGTGAAGACGTGACCAGTGAGGTGGAAAACGAAATGCAGTTGGAAGGCAACTATTGCGAACTGCTGCCGCGTCTGGAATCGCTTTTGGAGTTGTCTGTTATCAAGAAGAAACCCGTATTCGTTTCCATCCTACGTGAAGAGATGGTCAGCAACTATCCCTATCAAGCGATACGCGAGCTGTTACTTAATGCCTGCATGCACCGCGATATGCAGAGTAATACCCCATTGCGTTTCTATGAGTATGCGGGACATTTGGAAATACTGAATGCTGGTGGCTTGTATGGCAATGCCCGTCCTGAGAACTTCCCAAGTGTGAACGATTATCGCAATCCACTTGTAGCCAGTGCCATGAAGACGCTTGGCTATGTGAATATGTTCAGCCGTGGTATCGGTCAGGTGCAGGTAGACCTAAAAGAAAACGGAAACAAACCTGCTCAGTTTGATGTAAGCATGCTGACGGCATTTTTGGTGACCGTGGAACAAAAGGATATAGAGCAATTCAAATTTGTTCCTTCTGATGGTGCGCCAATGGTCTCTTCAGGAGACGACGTCACAAGTTTGTCCCAAGCTTTGTCACAAGTCTTGTCACAAGTTTGTCCCAAGCTGGATGTGTCGCATTATCCTGACGCAACCGCTATTCTCATAGCTCTGTGTAAAGAACCACAATCATTGAAAGAATTGATGGAAAAGACCAAAGAAAAGAATAGAGGAAGAATAAAGAATAATGTATTGCAGCATTTGTGTGAGTCAGGTCTGGTAGAACCGACGATAAAGGATGTTCCAAACAGTCCGAAACAGAAATATGCGCTAACTGATAATGGCAGAGAAAAGCTTCAAACTATATCGTAAAAAGGACGTAGATAGACGTAGAATAGGCGTTCGATAGTCTCTCGATAGGGTAAGATGATAGTAAGAAGTAAACAAGAAAAAAAACAAAATATAACTCTGATGGATTACGACAATGGATTCATATTGCAGAAGACGGTGGACTGGTCGTTGCTCAATGACGGGATGACCATTCCCGTGTCGGTGTGCTCACTGTTCAGGGCGTGGGATGAATCCATCTTGACGCACGGGCAGAGCAAGGACATCAAGATTCTGATTGATGGCGAGTTCTACGATGCGAAGCTGAAGAACCAGAATTTAGTGCAGAGCAACTGGGCGGGGCATAAGGATGTCATTCAGATTCGCTATGGCCGCCAGTCCCTGTTGGCCGTCAAACTGCGAGCCGTGTTCCAGAGGAGCTATGCGTACCTGTTTGCCCAAAAGCAGTTCCTAGGTAAAAGTAAGCGGCAGATTCCGCTGCCTGACGACCTGCAGGAGTACATCTGGCTCTACCTCACCTCGTCGCCCGACGTGCTCTGCATGGAGGGTTGCTCCAGCTCCGACTATCAGCAGCTGGCCCACACGCTGAGCGCCATTCCCGAAGAGGTTTACGAGCAGGGCGATGACGACCAGTTCTTCATGGCTGACAAGACGGCTTCGATTGAGGAGAAGCAGCGGCTGGTGAAGTATCGTCGCATTGACCGCAGCATCATCCTGACCCTGAAGCGGTTCTACGACTATCGCGACGAGATCAGCGGCGAGAAGATTGGCGACGAGTATGGCGACAGCGTTGTCGAGGCCCACCATATCGATTACTTCACTCGTTCGCAGAACAACGACTCCACGAATATCATTATCATCAGCCCGAACTACCACCGCATTATCCACAAGAATAATCCGAGGTTCAATCGCAAGAAGTTCCAGTTCGAGTTTCCAAATGGTGAGGTGTTGAGGCTAAAGCTGTATGAGCATTTGAAATCTTGATTGCCTATGGAGATACTTTCACACTTCAGAACGATAGAAGAACTCACGAAAACACTCTCGCGCGAACAAGGATTGTTGAGTGAGATGTTTGAGAAGCGGAAACTGATGAAGTTTCCGTTGGGATTGGCTTTGGAACTCGTTGGCGGAAATGAGACACGTCTCAGAAGACTCGTTGATTATGGTGTGTTGGTAGAAACAGGGAATGCCATAGAGATAGAAAGCGACTACCTGAACTTCTTCGAGGAGGTGCTGAATGTTAACGAAGAAATAAGTGTGTTGAGCGTTCAGGAGTGTATCAATACGCTGAAAGAGTACATCGGCTATTTCCTGCAAGAGACCAATACCAACCGTAAAGCAGGATACCAGGATAGTGTGCGGCAGCTGCTGAAAAAGACTGGATTCAGAACGCTGAAAAATGTAGTAGATTTGAAACGCAATATGGACAATGCGTATAAGCAAGAGCCCAACTACATCATCAAGAAAAAGAAACTTCAGAATCTGGACGAGAAAAGCCACAGTATCCGCTCGATGATACGTGAGTGTGAGAAACTGATGGATAAGGAGCACGCTTTCTTCCTGATGGCCAACGATCCACACATGGCCAAGACCTGTAGCGATGTCAAGCATGACTTTGTGGAGGCCTATCATGCGCTGATGGAGATAGACAGGCAGATTATTGTCTATATCAACCAGATTGAACAACAGAACCAACTCTACAAGAAGATACGCAAGCTTAAATATCTGCAAGACCAGTTGCTCGTCAAGACGGATACTAATCTGTTGCAGGTGCTGGAGGATAATAACCCGCTTTGGATGGAATCACGCGGGTACAGCAGAATCCGACTTTCTTTGGAATTGTTGAGGGAAAGTGACCAGACCGTGGCCATCCTGAGGCGAATAGCTGAGCGTAATGGTTTGAAGAAAACTGCCAGAACTGAAGCAGAACCGCTGACAGATGAAGACTTGCAGGAACATACTCAAAGACTGAAGGAGGTGGATCCTGCTGAAGTGTGGAATGCGTTCTCGGCTTCAAGCTATAATCTGTTTGATTTCATCTTGAGATACGACTATAAGGCGAAACGTGATATAGAAGATCATGCCGCGCTCTTCTGCCAGTTGGTCATCCTTCATCCAGACGAATGTCGGATGACCGGGAAATATGCAACTTATCAAGACATCGAATATCCTATTGTTTATGCGAAATAACACTCAAAGAATATACGAGCGACTGAACCGTGGAGAATTTCTCTCGGTTGACAGTACCGACCCCGCTATCCGTCATCTGTATGAGGATATAGAGGAGAATATAGAAGATTATACAGACTATTTTAAAGAAATCGGTCTGCAACTGGTGTCTGGTAACGGTTATTTCTATTTCTCACGAATAGGAGAAGGGAAACAGTCTATTGAGCAAAAACTGGAAAGTTTTTCCAAATGGCTCGACTACCTAGACTTCCTGAAGTGTTATAATCAGTCGTTTACGGCTGGTTATCAGTTCCGTAAAAGCCATCTTATAGAGCAGATAAGTCTGGACATTGAACTGAAGGAGAAAGCCGGACATCTGTTTAAGAAATACGGAGTAGGATCCTATTTGGAGATAGTCAACAAACTATTTCAGGAAATGCTGAGTATGGGCTTTGCAGAGTGCATCAGCGAACAGGATGAGACCTATAAAATTACTTCGGCTTTCCGTTATGCCGAGGAATTGGTTAACATGATTCAAATAGCCAACGAAGATGAAGTACCTGAATAAGATCATATTTATCAATAGCGCCAACATACCGTATGCAGAGATTTCTGTGGATGGCAATGTGCATTTTACAGGAACTCAAGGTGTGGGAAAGAGCACCGTATTGAGGGCGTTGTTGTTTTTCTACAATGCAGACAAGCACCGTTTGGGCATTCAGCAGGGACAGAAGTCTTTCGATGAGTTCTATTTCCGTCAATCAAACTCTTATATACTATACGAGGTGATGCGCGACAATGGGGCCTATACTATTTTGGTAAGCAGATACCAAGGCCGTGCATCGTGGCGATTCATCGATGCACCTTATCAGCGCGAATGGCTCGTTGACGATGATAAGCAGGTGTTAAGCGACTGGGTGAAGATGCGTGAGCGTATCGACAAAAATGTGGCTGTTTCTGCAAGAATAGATTCGGGCGTGATGTTCAAGGACATCATCTTTGGCAATACTCATGATCATAAATATACCCGTTATGCTTTGGTGCAGAGTGCTCACTATCAGAACATTCCGCGAAGCATACAGAACGTGTTCCTGAATACCAAACTGGATGCAGACTTCGTGAAGAATACCATCATACAGTCTATGGCGGATGAAGATTTGCCTATTGATCTGCAGACTTACAGACGATTGGTTACGGACTTCGAACGCGAGTATGACGAGATAGACTGCTGGTTCCGTCAGACACGAGACGGCAGTTACCCTGTTCGCCAACAGGCATTGAAGATTGCTGAACAGGGACGAAAGATTGTAGCTCTTGACCAGCAGCTATTAGACGTGTGGCATAGACTGAATCATGCTGTGGCTGAAAGTGAACAACAGATACCGCTTTTGGAAGCTGAGGCGGTAGAAGTGAAAACAGATATAGAAAAGGAACGTAATCGAGAGAAGGAACTCACTTCCGAATATGAAAAGGAGAACAACTCACTCCGTGAACAACTTGGTGAAAAGAAAGGAAAACTGAAAGAGATAGCGCAGGCAAGAAAGGAATTTGAGGTTATAGGCATTGAAGACAAACTTGCTCTTGCCAGTCGCGAGGATGCCATTAAACAGGAGGCAGCTGACAAACAGACGCTGTTGGATGACCTTCTGAAGACCCATGCATCGATTGAAGAGAAATACAATATTGCACGGGGAAAATTAGAGAACGCTCATCAGGCATTTGAGAATAGCCAGAAAGAAGCATATTATAAGAAACAATCTGAATTGCAGAAAGAGCGTAAACGGCTGGAGGATGAACGCACGAAAAACAGAAATCAACTTTTGGATGCTTTTAATGGCTGGCGACATGAGTCTGACGAACGTCTACAGATGTTGTTGGCAGAGCAGCATAGAGCAGACAGCGCATTGAAGGAACTCCGCCAGTGGCATCCTATGGCTAATGAAATCAAGCAGGTGACGGAACAACTGCAGCAGTTGACTGTGAACGAGAAAGAAAATGCAGCTCAGCAGACTGTCGTGAGAAGTGAGATAGCCCAGATTACTGCAGAGTATGAGATGAATGAGGCTGAGTTGAGACAAGCGTCAGGGCGCGAGCAGGAACGTCTTGAGGGTATTCGTATTCAACAACGTGAACAAATAGCGAAGATCCATGATCTGCTGTCTCATCTGGACGGTTCTCTGTACCATTGGCTTTGCGAGAATGCAGAAGGTTGGGAAGAGACGATAGGCAAGGTCGTTGATGAAGAGCGGATTCTCTATGCCGGAGGTCTTGAACCTCAGTTAGGTGAATTATCCGACAGTATCTTTGGCGTAAAGCTGAATTTGGATAATATAGACTCTGAACATCGCACGCCTGATGAATACAGAGCGGAGAAGAAGGCTTTGGAAGAACAAGTGCAACAGATAAACCGTCAGCTTGCACAATTGCCCGTTTCCTTACAGGAAGAGATATCGAAACTCGGTAAGAAATATGCTGCGCTACTCAATCCGCTTCGTCAGAAGACAACATTACTAAAGGTTGAGGAAGAGCAGATACCCGTCAAACGACAGAACTTGCAGAACCAACAGCACAAGCTGGAGATGGAAGAGCAGGAACTCGTCGCAAAGGAGAAAGAGACTCGCGAACGCGCCTTTAACGAAGCGCTTCTGAAAGTACAAGCGGAGAAGGACGACCGTGAGAAAAAGGAAACCAAGAGTAAAAAGGACCTCAAAGACCTAGATACGGCCTTTAATAAAACAGCAAAAGCACTCGATGACGAACTGCGCCTATTCAAAGAAACGCAGGCTTTAGAAACATCTGTCAGAAATCAAGAGTTCGCTGCCCAGAAAGCCCAACTTGACGAACAGCAGAAGGCAGAACTGGCAGGAAAGGGCGTGGATGTGAATTTGCTTGAACAATACCGCAAGTCTTTGGAGGAATTGAAGGCCTTGCTGACGAGGATTGAAAATGAACGACCTGTCGTGATTCGTTATCGCGATGCACAGAAAAATCTCTTTGCCAAGGAATCAGAGATTAAGAAAAACATCAAGGATATTGAGCAACAACTCGCCATGATGCGCCAGCGTTATGAAGACAAACGGACACGGATAGAGAAGAAACAACAGGAATTGGAAGAACGGCAGAAGTCGGTTCTCAAGAATCTGACACATAGACGAGATGGCTTAAACCAATATTACCAGGTTGTGGAGAATGAGCACTTGGTGCCAGATACTTTCCTTTCCGATGATAAAGCCGTAACGACCAATCAGGATTGTCAGCAGCTGTTGAGTCAGCTACGGGGAACTGTTAATCAGAAGCGGGAGTCGATTGACAAACTGAAAGATACTGTGGTCAGTTTCAATCGTAATTTCAAGCCGCAGAATGCCTTCCATTTCAACACAATGCCCGTGACGGATAATGACTATCTGCAGATTGCCGTTGACTTGCAGGACTTCATGGACAACAACAAAATTGAAGAGTTCCGACGTCGTACCAGCGAGCATTATAAGGATATCTTGGGGCGTATATCAACGGAGATAGGTGCTTTGATGAAACGTCGTTCGGATGTGGATGGTGTGATACTTGATATTAACCGTGACTTTGTGGAGAAGAATTTTGCCGGTGTCATAAAAAGTATTGAACTCAGGGCCAATGAGTCGTCGGACAAACTGATGCAGTTGCTTATGTCTATTCATGACTATACAGTTGAGAATGCTCTCTCAATTGGTGAACTCAACCTCTTCTCAAGCGGCAATCGTGATGAGGTGAATCGCAAGGTGGTGGACTATCTGAAGAGCCTCTCTCATCAGTTGCAGAATGAGCCAAATCGGCCAACAGTGTCACTTGGTGACGCCTTCCGTTTACAGTTCCGTGTGAAAGAGAACGACAACGATACCAACTGGGTGGAGCGTATCAATAATGTCGGCTCTGATGGTACTGATATTTTAGTTAAAGCTATGGTCAATATCATGCTCATCAATGTGTTCAAGAAGAAGGCGGCCAGGAAGAGTGGCGACTTCATTGTGCATTGTATGATGGACGAGATAGGTCGATTGCATCCCAACAATATCAAGGGTATTTTGCAGTTTGCCAATTCGCGCAATATTTATCTTATCAACAGTTCACCAACGTCGTATAATCCGTATGATTACCGCTATACATATCTATTAAGTAAGCATGGCGTGAAGACAAGAGTGGAGAAATTGCTGAAACGAATCAAATAGGCTCAATTATGGCAATAAATGCATCTATACAAGCTTTAATAGTAGGCGAGCATGTTGCAAGTTCTCGTATAAGCAGAAAAATGCTTGACGAACTGATGGCAGAGGGTTTGCTGACGGTCTTAACCCGTGGTTCAAGGAAGTCATATCGGGCTCGCGATATTGAGGCATTGAGGCGGTTCCTCATTGATAAGGATGAAAATTATCGTATACTGGAGGTCCATGCTTCCGATTCTCGCGCTTCAATGGCTGCGAAAACGGGTAACTCCAAGCTGGTGAAAGTCCGCTCGTGTCCAGGATTCCCAGTAAACACCTACGAAGCTATGACGTGTCTATTGAATGACAGAGAGATGGTTATCAATCCTGTTGAGGGCAGTTTCTTGTTTATCACAGATTGGACAGCATTCTCCATACCTGAGGATGTCGTTGTGGTAGGTGTTGAGAATATGGAGAACTTCCGGATGATTCGCCAACAGCGAACGTTTTTCGAATCAGAAATAGGCAAGCATCGCTTTTTGTTCGTTTCCCGTTATCCCCAATCAACTGATCTTCGTTCTTGGCTTCAGTCTATCCCTAATAGATATGTTCATTTTGGTGATTTCGATTTGGCAGGCATTCACATCTTTATGAAAGAATTCCATCAATATCTTGGTGAGCGTTCCTCGTTCTTCATCCCGTCAGATATTGAAAATCGGTTACAAAAAGGCTCACGGGAGCGATATGATAGCCAGCTTTCACGATTTGGAAATCTGAAAAGTGATGATAAAGACATTCAGTCTGTTATTGATTTGATTAACAAGCATCATCGGTGTTACGACCAAGAAGGGTATATCAAGAAACAGATAGAAGTCGTAGCAGCCGTGATTCTGCATGAGGATCGCATCTTCGCTACTCAGCGAGGATATGGTGAGTGGAAGGACTGGTGGGAGTTCCCTGGCGGGAAGATGGAGGCTGGAGAGACTCCAGAAGAGGCGCTAAAGCGGGAAATACGAGAAGAGCTGGCGACTGATGTTGGGGTGGATGACCTGATAGAGACGGTAGAATGGGATTACCCGAAGTTTCACTTGACAATGCATTGCTATTGGTGCCATGTGGAGAAGGGCAGTTTGTCGCTACAAGAGCATGAAGCAGCGAAGTGGTTGGGGAGAGACAATCTGTTGAGTGTGAAGTGGCTGCCAGCTGACATTCAATTGATAGACAAGATACGGGATAGACTGTGTGAATAATTATTGACCTCCTAAAATGTAATAAATATGGAAATAGTACCTGGTGTATATGAGACACTGATTAGTCAGGCTATAGAGGAGAAGCTGAGTGTTTTTCCTGAGAATATGTATCTTGTGAAAAAGGAAGATATAGACAGCGCAGACTCGTATAAGATGTTGGCCGCTTATCTGGCTGAGGTCGTGGCGGGTATCCTCAAGTCGCACTTCTGCACAAAGGACAAGAAAGTGACCATTAGTAATCAGGTGGAGGTGATAAACAGAATATTGAAGTTCATAGAGAACGAATGGGATACGCAGAACGTGAAAACGACTCCGGATCAACTGAGCGAAGAGTCGAAGATGCAGTTTTTGCGAGGCATATACAGCAAGGTTGGCTATACCCCAGAGCAAGTTGAAGAGAAAGCGAAAAACCATCCTATTTCGGGTTATCGAGTGAGTAATCTCTTTACTGGCGGTAACGATATTTCTATGGATGCTGAGATACGTAGGGATATTCAAACTGCAGACAACATTGACTTGATAGTTGCGTTTATTAAATTCGAGGGTGTTCGGCTATTGATGGATGACTTATGGAAGTTTGTCAGTAGGCCTGGTGCCAAATTACGGGTGATGACGACAACCTATGTGGGAGCCACAGACCCTAAAGCGATTGAGATTCTTTATGGATTGAAACAATATGGCAACGTGGAGATACGTGCATCTTATAACACTAAACAGGAGCGACTACATGCTAAGGCTTATATTTTCCATCGTAACAATGGTTTTGATACGGCCTACATTGGTTCCAGCAATATTTCGCGTTCAGCCTTAACAAAAGGTTTGGAATGGAACATGCGTGTTACTTCTATGGAGAATCAGCATATTATCAATAAGACGCAAGCTGCTTTTGAGAACTATTGGAGTTGTGATGACTTCGAGCCCATTGACAGCGAGAATGCATTGAAGCGGTTCGAAGATGCCATCTGGAAAGAACGCCATAAGAAATCGTCAAATTCTTCTGAAACAGAGTTTATTGTGCGTTTTGAAAGAAAGACTCATCAGATTAAGGTGCTGGAGAAATTGCAATATGAGCGTGAGATTATCCACAGCTATAAGAACCTGATTATTGCAGCAACAGGTACAGGTAAAACGGCTATCTCGGCTTTTGATTTCAAAGACTTTAATAGGAGGTGTATTCAGGAAAAAGGCAGGAATGCACGTCTGTTATTCGTCGTACATCGTGAAAAGATATTGAAACAGGCGCGATCTACGTTCCGCTCTGTCATGTTGGACAGTAACTTTGGTGAGATTTGGACGGGACGTATTCAGCCCAATGTCAGTTCAAATCTTGACCATTTATTCATTACCATACAAACGCTCAACAACAATTGGGACACCATAGAACGGATGGGGCGTGAGTACTACGATTATGTAGTGATAGACGAGGTTCATCATAGTCAGGCAGGAAGCTATCGAAGTGTGTTTGAACGCTTGTCACCGAGAATCATCATTGGATTGACGGCCACTCCAGAGCGTATGGACGGTAGGGAGATTAAGCCAGATTTTAATGACCGCTTTGCTGCGGAAATACGTCTGCAAGAGGCATTGGACCAGCAATTGCTATGTCCGTTTGATTATTTCTGCGTGACAGACGACAGTGTCAATCTGAGCAATGTCATATGTCGGGGCGATGTTTATGACCGTTTGAGGCTGAACGAGCTGTACAACAACAACCGCGATCGTTACGGAATCATTCAGAGGGCTTTGGAACGTTATGTCAACGAGCCCCATCAATGTAAGGCTGTATGTTTCTGCTGTAGCATAGATCATGCAGAGTTTATGGCTAGAATGTTTAATGAGACGGGGTATAAAGCACTGTCGGTTACCTCAAGAAATAGCGCTGACATCGATAATGCTTCGATGATGCTGGCTCGTGGAGAGATTAACTATCTTTGTGTGGCCGACATTCTGAACGAGGGTATCGATATTCCAGAGATTGATACCGTACTTTTCCTGCGTCCTACCGAGTCGTTGACAGTCTTTTTGCAGCAATTGGGACGTGGATTACGTCTGGCAGATGGTAAGACCAGTTTGACGGTGCTTGACTTTGTGGCGCAGGCCAACCAAAGCTACAATTACGAGAGTCGCTTTCGTGCGCTGGTAGGGCGAGGCAATCACAGTATAGAAAAGGAAATCAAGAATGGATTCGTATTCCTGCCGCGAGGCTGTTCCATAACAATGGAGAAGCAGGCGCAGGAGTATATCTTAAAGAACATCAAAGAAGCAATTTTTAATTTGCAGCGACTCCGCAGGGAAACTCAATTCTTTAAACAGAATACAGGCAGAGAGCTGACAATTGAAAACTTTATTGATAATTTCGGACTCGACTGGCGAATCATACACAAGAAGCATCGCTGGGAGAAGAAAGATGTTCCTGGCTCATGGGCACGGCTTAAGTTCGAGTCAAGGATAAGTGTTGAAGGCTTTGATGGAAAATCGAAATATACTCAGCTATTAGAGGGTGGTATTTCGAGACTTTACCACACCAACAGCTATGACTATCTTACTTATTTGGAGAAACTTATTTCCAGAGGGATGCATCAAGTTGAGAATCCGACAAATCGTGAGAAGAAGTTCTTGGAACTGTTCTATTACACTATTTGGATGGATGATATTGAGAAGGTAGGAAAAACATACGGCGTGAGATTTGACTCTATCGATAAGGCTGTTTTGTCTTTGGCAGGGATGTCATGGGTGATGGAAGAATTGACATGCCTTGTAAGGATACGTCTTGCGGGCCTCAGTAAAACGACTAAATGGTTTAGTGTGGACGATGCGGCAGAAATCGAACTATATGGCTGTTATTCTGCAGATGAAGTTCACTTGCTACTAGAAAGTAAACTGGGTCGTTGGCAGGTTTTCGGAACGCAGTATAATATGGAACGAAAGTTTGCGATGGTATTCGTCACGCTGAATAAGTCGGACAAGGAATACTCACCATCTACGTTGTACGAAGATTATGCTATCTCGGCAGACCAGTTCCATTGGCAATCAAAGAACGATGTTACCATTGATAGCGATGATGGTCAGCGTATAATTCAGCAGCGTCAGAATGACTGGAAGTATATTCTGTTTGTCCGTGATTCGAAAAAGGATGAATACGGCAATACCAATGGTTATTACTGTCTGGGATTCATGGATTATCATGAGAGTCATGGTGAGCGTCCGATGAATGTGATTTGGGATATGCGAAAGCCTATTCCCGGATTCTTGTTGGAGTCAGCGAAAGCTGTGTAAGATGAGATATTGAGCAATAGAGCAGAAATCGAAAACGTTATAAGATTATATGGTAAAGAAAAGCAAGAAGAAAGAGGACGAAACTAAAAAAGGTAGTCGCAAAATGCGACAACCTTGACGAGGCTATCGCAAATTGCGAGAACCCCCAAGAGACCTCTCTCAGTCAATATGATATAGAGAAGCTGATTGTTACAGTAAGAATCGATATATGCTGATTGGGTATGAGGATGACGAGAACGACACCCATACAAGTACCCATACAAGTTCAATCGACATACAACCATCTTCTGAGAATGTTACACGTTTGGTATTGGCAATCGGTAAAGAAGAAATGAGTGTGAAGAGTATGATGGAGGCTGTAGGTTTGAGGAACCGTCCGAACTTTATGGATTATTCTCTCACACCAGCAATAAGAGAAGGATTTGTGTGTATGAAACATCCTGCCAATCCCCATCATCCCCGTGAACGTTATTTGCTGACAATAAAAGGTTTGATGTTGTTGGACGGAAATAAATAGTTAAGTATTCAATAAGTCAAAAGCAGGTGTCCGAGACTATCCAAAAAATTTAGTAAGCTTCGGACAAATGCTCAATCAAAAGCAGGTGTTTCCAATTTGGAAATACCTGCTCCTTAATATATACGTATGCGCGCGAGGACTATTTGCTCAGCGACCGTTTGAGCCTATTGCCTGGATAATGTTTGGCATGGGCATATCGCATAGCACGGCGGGCCCAATCGAGAAAGTCTTCATCCTTATCTCGCCACGGCATATCGTTTGATGTGCCGCCACCGCCTGACACCTGATCTACGCCAGTCACGCCATCTATTCCGGCAATGAATACTCTCAGACCTGTGCTTAGCACATCCTTCCAACGGAAATTGTTACGGTCATCAATGAAAGTGTTCTCTGCCATCGCATCTGCTTCGGGGATTTCTCGGCATATTTTGACTGCTTCATATAGCACTTGATCAAAAATGGAAGCTTTGAGAATAATCTCGGCATCTCTGTTGATATAGTTTATCATGACATTGTCCTTCTTCATGATAGCGTCCAACCCTTTCAATTTGGCATTGTAGGTAGATTTGAGACTATCCAATTCTTGATTAACTTGGTCAAGTTTTCCTCGCTTTTCTCTCAAATTGATTCTGATTTCAGTCAGCGTTTGATTGAGGAACTTTATCTGGCGCAGAATATCCTCCTTGTTGGAGTCGGATTCCTGCTGTTGCGCTTCAAGTTCTGCTATCTGCGATTGGATTTCCTCTTGCCGACATGTAAGATTCTCAATCATGGTGGTGAGTCCTTTCACAGCACGACGCTTGGTTTCAAGTTCCTCTTCGAGAGATTTGTTCTCGCGATGAAGTTCACGGTTGTGCTCTTCGAGTGACTTGTGACGTGCGCCCGTCTCGTGAATATCATCGCCACGTTCAAGTCCCCATTTCTCATTGACGGCAGCATACCAATCGTGCCATTCACGCATCTTGTCGCGAGCTGCAACAAGAGAATCGCCTCCGAACATGTCCTTTGCGGATAGGCGACCGTCCTCCAAGATTGGAGTAATGGTAGCATGAATGTGACAATTTTTCTCGTCGCAATGTGCGATAAAGGAGATGATGTTCTTCTCACCAATGCGTTCTGCGAGAGCCTTGTAATTGCCGAGAGCGAACTGCTCTATCTCAGGCATACGCTTTATGTGAGCGTTGTTTCCTCGCTCTTGAAGCACTTGATTCCCGAATGCAAGTTCATTCATGCGTTCACTGTTACCACCAATAACGAGAGAAACAGAGAGATGTTGAGTGCTTCTGACTATCGGTTCTTTTCCTGTTGCAGCAAGCCTTTCGGCTTTCCATTCTGCGATACGTGCATCTACTTTTTCCTTGATGCAGACTGATTGATCTACTGGTGCGATGACACCACCCTTGCGTACCTCAAAGTTTAGGTGCGCACGGCTCTTGTCGTAATTGCGTTCAGGGTCATCAAGTTTACATTCCCATCGGGACTCATCCCATTTGCGCTGATGTTCTGCGCTGAGGGTTGGAGTCATCTTCATTTTGCTGACTTCGAGCATTGCTTTTTTACCTTTACCCATATAGTTATACTGTATAATGGTTTAATATAAAAGTGATTATTCTGCCAGAGCTTGCTCTTTCATTAGGCAGACCTCAACCCCTCGGAGAGCCTAACAGCCAAGTGCGCTTGGTGTATTAGGCTACACCAAAGGGTTATAAGGTCTGCAAGCAGACTCGTTACGGCTTACTTCTCCCAAGGTTCAGCCCCGAGGTATCTGTTCAGATACATCTGGTCAATGGCGTTAGGTGTTTGACTGATGTAAGTTTGAACGAAATCGATGGCTTTACGCTTCTTCTCTTCGCTGAAGGAATCCCAAATGGAGAGCGATTCGTTGCGATAAGTACCGAGTTTCGGATATACCGCTTCGATTGCATCTAGAGGGAGCGATTCTTCAACTACGTCTGATGTTTCTGTAACATCGTCTGCGATTTGCTGCGATTCGCTATCAGTTGATGTCACTTTCTTGACAACCTTCTTTTTTGCAGCCGACTTCTTGCCCATGGCATTAGTCGTATTGATTTCGCTGCGTTTTGCAGAAGATTCACGCTGTGCATCGATGATTGAGCGAAACAGAGTGAAGATTGCTTTGAGCGCACTATTGCTGAACGAAGGAGCAATACCCTTGTTGGCATACTGGGCAATGGCTTTTGCCATCAGTCCCGCGTCCTTATCATCAAGTTCAGCCAACATCACAAGATGATCAATAGGAATACTAAGATTTTTCATACATTACATTTTTGTGGGCTTTCGCCCGGTTTAGTAATAGTTTAAATTTTCACATAGTAGCCTTTGCACGTTCGCTTGAGTCGTCCGTCTTGAATGAACTTGTCAATCCATTTGTAAGCAGTACTGGCATTCTCGTTCATTTCTGAAACGATTCGGTCGTAAACGGATTTGTCAAACTCATCAGGGAGATTATGATACAACGCATAGCGACGAGCATTGACACCA
>JAEEGG010009092.1_pt1 | contig 22359 bp, 14 predicted proteins | sample 9134161 | NCBI WGS metagenome assembly JAEEGG01 (sample SAMN16246543, study PRJNA631951) | gut metagenome | biome: gut microbiome; feature: rumen; material: CR-attached | host: Bos | place: Iran: Karaj | collected 2018-10
CATGTCCCCCGCCTCGTCCGGCGCCTCCACGGTGCCGTGCCTGGCCCGGATATCGTAGATGGCCCGGCCCAGCTGCTCCGGAGGCAGCTCCAGCCGGAAGGCGTACCAGGGCTCCAGCAGCACCGTTTTTGCCTGCATCAGCCCCTGGCGCACCGCCCGGTAGGTGGCCTGGCGGAAGTCGCCCCCCTCCGTGTGCTTCAGGTGGGCCCGTCCGGCGGCAAGGGTGATGCGCATATCCGTGATGGGGGAGCCGGTGAGCACCCCCAGATGGGTCTTTTCCCGCAGATGGGTGAGGATCAGCCGCTGCCAGTTCCGGTCCAGGGCGTCCTCGCTGCAGGCGGAGGCCAGCTCCAGGCCGCTGCCCCGGGGCAGGGGCTCCAGGATCAGATGCACCTCCGCATAGTGCCGCAGGGGCTCATAGTGTCCCACCCCCTCGACGGCGGCCTCGATGGTCTCCTTGTACAGCACCCGGCCCTTGTCGATGACGACCTCCGTGCCGAAGCGCCGCTGGATCAGGCTGCGCAGGATCTCCGCCTGCACCTCCCCCATGAGGCTCACCCCGATCTCCCCCAGGGCGGCGTCCCAGCTGAGACGGAGCAGGGGTTCCTCCTCCTCCAGCTGCCGGAGGCGGCGGTACAGCTCCCCCGCGTCCTCCCCCTCCGGGGGCCGGATGCGGTAGCGCATCACCGGCTCCAGCTTCGGGGCGGAGCCCAGGCTCTCCCGGCCCAGGCCCTGGCCCTCCCGGGTCTCGCTGAGGCCCGTGACGGCGCAGACGCCTCCGGCGGGCATCTCCTCCGCGGCCTCCGCCTTCGCGCCGGTGAACACCAGGATCCGGTCCGCCTTTTCCCGCTTGTCCCCGTACTGGACCGTGTCCTTCACCCGAAGGCTGCCCCCCGTGACTTTCAGCCAGGTGAGGCGGCTGCCCTGGCTGTCCCGGCTGATCTTGAACACCCGGGCCCCGAAGTCCGGATGCCGGGGCGGGGGCATAAAGCAGCGCTCCAGATCCCGGAGGAAATCCTCCACCCCCTCCATGCGCAGGCCGGAGCCGAACCAGCAGGGGAATACCTGCCTGGCCGCCGCGGCCCTGCGCAGGTCCTCCTCCGGCAGGACGCCGGTCTCCAGATACCGCTCCAGGCTCTCCTCGCTCCCCAGGGCGGCCTGCTCCGCCAGGGCCCGGGAGCCCCAGGGCAGACAGGCGGGGCTCAGCTCCTTCTGCAGCTCCGCCAGAAGCTCCTCCCGGCTGCGCCGGGCGTAATCCATCTTGGTGACAAAGAGGAAAACGGGCACCCGGTAGTGCTCCAGCAGCCGCCACAGGGTCCGGGTATGGGCCTGCACGCCGTCGATGCCGCTCACCACCAGAATGGCGCAGTCCAGCACCCGCAGCACCCGCTCCGTCTCGCTGGAGAAGTCCACGTGGCCCGGAGTGTCCAGCAGGCTCACGATCCAGTCCCCCAGGGGGAAGGACGCTCCGCCGGTGAAGATGGTGATGCCCCGCTGCCGCTCCATGGGGTCCGCGTCCATGGCCGTATCCCCGTGATCCACCCGGCCCGCCCTGCGCAGACGGCCGGTGATATAGAGCATGGCCTCCGCCAGGGTGGTCTTTCCCGCGTCCACGTGGGCCAGAATGCCGACGGTGATGTGTTTCATGCCGTTCCTCTTTTCGCTCTGTTCCATATGTCGTGCCTGCGCCTGCATTTTACCACAGCATATCGTTGCCTGAAAAGCCTGAGTTTTTTCCTGTAAAAATGCAGAAAAAACCTCGCCCCCGCGGCAAGTTTTTATTGAAATTCCCGGCTTCATGTGCTAAAGTAGGCATACCCGGTATGGTCAGAAATTGCGCGGTTTTTTTGCCGGAATTTCGGCGGGCCCGCTTTTCGGCTTCGGCCGGAATGTTGTTTCGTTGAATATATACTTATATCCTGTAGACGTTCCGAATGCAGTCCCGCGGGAGGATCGACAGGGCTTAGGTGTATTTTCATAAACTAGCGCCCGAGATCTCAGCGGATCCGGGCAAACAAGTGGAGGTAGAAGCATGAAGAAAACCAAGAGACTCCTGGCTCTCGTCCTCGTCCTCTGCATGATGCTGTCCGTGGGCATGGTTTCCGCCCTGGCGGCAACGTACAGCGACACCGAGGGACACTGGGCCGAAAGCTCCATCGAGAGATGGACGAGCTACGGCATCATCATCGGCTATGAGGACGGCTCCTTCGGCCCCGACGCCAACATCACCCGCGCCGAAGCCGCCGCCATCTTCTCCCGGCTCCTGAAGCTGGAGACGAAGGCCGACATCAGCGCTTTCACCGATGTGGAAGAGGGCGCCTGGTATGCCGACTACGTGGCGAAGTGCGTCGAGCAGGGCATCCTGAAGGGTACCAGCGAGAGCACCGTCGCTCCCGATGCCTGCATCACCCGGCAGGACTTCTTCGTGATGTTCGTGCGGGCCCTGGCCATTGCCGAGGAATCCGCCACCGACAAGCATTTCTCCGATGAGGACAGCATTTCCCCCTACGCCGTGGGCTCCATCAACGCCCTGCTGAACGCCGGCATCATCAACGGCGTCGCTGAGGACATCCTGGCCCCCACCGCTTACATCACCCGCGGCAGCGTCATCGTTCTGCTTGACCGCGCCATCGCCGCTTATGTCGACGTCGACGGCGCCAGCGTGACCGTCTCCCGTCCCGGCTTCGTGGTCGTCGTCGCTGACGACGTGACCGTCAAGGCCGAGGCCGACGTCACCATCATTGACGCGAAGAAGGACGGCGATCTCTCCCTGAAGGACAGCACCGGCAACGTGAAGGTCGTCGCCATTGCCGACGGCGTCACCGTGACCGACGCTCCCGTGGGCACCGTTGTTGCCGCTCCCGACGCCGAGGGCGTGACCGTCAACGGCAAGGAAGTCCCCGAGGACGGCTCCGTGATCGTTGCGGCCGAGACCACTCCCTATACCCCCGGCCCCATCACCCCCGTGACTCCTCCTCCCACCCCCGTGACTCACACCAGCGTCATCTTCAAGGCCATCTCCCCCAACGGCGGCAGCAGAGAGCATGACATGACTGCGGATACCCGCATCAACCTCCTGCCCAGCGAAGTGACCTTCAAGAGCGGCACCCTGAACGTGAGCCTGAACGGCAACAAGAACACCATCAACATCGCCGCCGTGGACGACGGCGCCGGCAAGCTGATCGTGACCGCCGACGGCTCCGCCAACGATCCCACCAACTGGAACAGCAAGTGGAACTACGTGAAGTACACCCATGACTCCACCGTCGGCTCCGCTCTGACCTACAAGTTCACCAAGGCCCAGCTCAAGGTCGACGACGGCAACGCCCTGCGGAACGCTCAGGACGTGTACATCGACGTCACCAACGACATGTACACCGCTGCTGAGATCGCTGCCTTCAAGGTCGTCATCAACGTCAGAACCGGCGACTTCGTCGAGTACAGAGGCCGCCGCGTGGACGCCCTGAAGGACGCCACCATCACCATCACCGGTCCCTGGACCGCCGAGCTCATCAAGATGGGCGTCGGCCTGGGCAACGCCCTCCTGGCCAAGGACAAGGTCACTGCCGTCAACTACGGCAAGAAGATCATGAACGCCCTTGACGGTCTGACCTTCGACGTGGACATCGTCTCTCCCTGACGGGACCTGACGGATCCGAGCTGATTCATTAACTGCATGGGTCTGGGCGCCCTCCGGGCGTCCAGACCCACAGCCCGCGTTATTGGGGACTGCCGGGACCGGCTCACGCCGGGCCCGGAGAATGCGCGGGACGGTCCGGACGGGCCCTTCGCCGATCCGGACAGACGTAAGCCGAAAGGACTTTGCATGAAATGAGAAGGATGCTCCCTAAGCTGCTTGTCCTGCTCACGGCAGCGGCGGTCATGTGCTGTGCATTTGCCGCCGCTGCCCATGCTGCCCTTACTGCTCAGCCGGGGGAGGAGCTCACGCTCACGGTCCCCCTGGGAAAACAGAACAGCGTGAACGTTGCAATCACCTCCTCCAGGCCGGACGTGGCCGCCATCACCGACGTGGCGTTCACCGGCACGCTGACCGGCACGGTCAGCCTGGGGAGGGTGAACGTGTTTTCTGCGGAGGCTGACGACTGCAGCCTCACCGTGCGCATCCGGGTGGCGGAGGACGCCCCTGCGGGAAGCGCATCTTCCATCGCCGTCAACGGATTCGTCCGGACCGGGGACTACGACCCGGCGGAGTTCCATTGGACGAGCCTGGTGGAGATCCCCATTCCGGCCCAGACGGAGCCGGAAAACGACTCCGGCGGGGATCCCGCCGGGGATACCGGCGGCGGAGAAGCAGAGGCTCCCGCCGGGAACGACCCGGCCGGGGACGGCGGAAGCTCCTCCGGAACGGCGCCGGCGCGGCCCTCCGGCGGCTGGAGCTCCGGCTCCGGCGGCACTCCGGCGGGGCAGAGCGGACAAAGCGGACAGAGCGGACAAAGCGGACAGAGCGGCCCGGAGCCCGGCCTGACCCAGGCGGAGGCCGAGCTGGAGGCGGAAAGACAGGTCCTGCGGCGGCAGCTCGCCATTGTGAGCGCCCTGCGGCCGGAGGATTACAGCCTGGCGAGCTGGAACGCCCTGGAACAGGCGGCGGAGGAGGCCCGGCAGGCGGAGAAGGCGGAGGACCCGGAGCTTCTCCGGGCAGCCGCGGACGGGCTGGAAAAGAGCCTGGGGTATCTGGAGCGCATGGACTATGCGCGGGTCACCGGCATCATCGCCGGGGCGGAGCTCATCCTGGACGGGAGCCTTGCTTCCGACGGGACGGATGAGCTGAAGGACATCGCGGAAAGGGCGAAGGCCCTGTACGGCCTGCGGGACCAGCGGGAGCTGGACGCGGCCGCGGAAAGCCTGGCGGAGGAGCTGAGCGGCCTCATGGAGGAGCTGAGCCGGCGCCGGGAAGAGGAACAGGCAAAGACGCCGGACCCCCCGGCGGATAACGAACAGGCGGATATCCGGGCGGGGGAGAGACAGCCGCAGGAGCAGGAGGGGCCGATCGTGACCCCGGAGGAGCGGCGCAGCGCGCCGGGGATCGACACCCGGGTGCTGCTGGGCATCGTCGCCGTACTGGTCCTGGCGGCCCTGATCGCCGGATTCATCACGATCCGGCGGGCGAGAAAGGTCAAAACCGAGAGAGATACCACCCCCGTGGTGGATTACGATATCAGCGACGACGAATGACGGTAGCAGGCGAAAGACCTGCGGAGCGGAATGGAGATAAGCATGGCGGACACAAGCTGGAAGAGAAAAGAATATGACACCTGGGACGAGGCCTTCCGGGGCCTGGCCCCTGCGGTCAGACAGCAATCCATCCGGGTGGCCGCCTATACCCAGGCCCTGTTCGTGCAGGCCTGCGCCGACCATTTCGGCGGCGGGTCCGAGGCCGGGAAGGCCCGGATCAGAGGGCAGTACGCGGACACGGCCTATAAATGCGGCCTGTACCACCAGCTGGGCAAGGCCATGGTCCCCCCGGAGTACCAGATCCTCCAGCGCGACTTCACGGAGGAGGAGCTGGCGGTGTACCGGAAGTACACCACGGACGGCCTGGCCCTGGTCATCGGCCTCCAGGCCAAGAGCCTGAGCCTGCGGGACAAGCGGAAGGGCCGCAAGACGGGGTACGCCACGGAGAACGTCCCCTGGCTCATGATCCGGGAGAGCTGCCAGCAGCACATGGAGCGCTGGGACGGCTCCGGATATCCCGACGGGCGGAAGGGGGACGAGATCAGCCCCATCGCCCAGATCGTGGGCATCGCCCGGGAGCTGGACCGCCTGGCGGCGGAGACCCGGTCCGAGACCCCCTTTGAGGACGCCTATGCCGCCCTGATGGAGGGAAAGGGCACCCTTTGGTCCGATGAGCTCATCGCCGTTCTGGCAAACGCCAGGGAGAAGTGCGAGGAGGTCTACCGGAAGTACATCCATTACACCATGACCATTCCCACCACCATCCCCCTGGTGGTGAAGCGTCCGGACAGGCCCTTCGGCCTGAACTACCGCCCCATGGTGGCGGAAAAGGACGGACCCGCCGCGGCCTATGAGGCCATCCCCTGGTTCGGGGACATGGTGCGGGACGGGAGCGGCGAAAGCCTGGAGGACCAGCAGGAGCTGCTGAAGCGCACCGGCCTGGTGACGGACCTGACCATGTACCTGCTGTATGAGGCGGCGGATACCCTGGTGCGCATCGATAACTGCAAGCTCCCGGTGCAGAGCATCGTGGTGCAGGTGCTGCCGGATTTCTGGCTCCACGGCTCCCGGCTCCAGGACCTGGTGAAGCTGTATGAGGACGAGGGGATCGACAGGTCCCGGCTCCTGCTCACCATTCCCGAGGACGTGGTGTTCCGGGCAAACAAGACGAATACCGAGCTCATCACCCGGTATCTGCGCAACGGCATCCCTCTTGTGCTGGACGGGTACAGCCTGGAAAAGCTGCCCGTGGCCAGGCTGGAGGAGCTGGGCTTCACCTGGCTGCGTCTGGATCCCTCCCTGTATCTGCAGCAGACCACGGCGAACACCATGTACGAGCTGCGCAAGACCGGCTTCAAGCTCATCGGCGGCGGAGCCGATACCCACGATCTTCTGGCCTGGCAGCTGGCCGCCGGGGTCGTGTATACCGGCGGCACCATGACCGGCGTACCGGCGGGGGAGGACGACGTCATCCGGGACGCCCTGCTGAGGGAGCGCAGCTAAATGGCCATGGATCCCAACGACCCGCGGGTCCAGGAATATCTGCGCAGCAGCCAGGCGCAGCAGCCGAAGCCGCCCCCCCGGCGGCCGAAGAAGCCCGCCGCTGCCCCCGCAGGAAAAGTGCCGGACGCGCCCACGGAGACGAAGCAGCGCAGGCTCTTTTTCAAGCGCCGCCGGGCGGGCGTGGTCCTGTCCCGGGAAGAGGTCAAGGCCATCAAGGCGGGCCGGAAAAAGCTCCGGAAGGAGATGAAGGACCGGGGCATCCGGTCCAGGCGGGACTTTGAGCTCACCGCCGGTTCCCTGGGTCTGTATTTCGATAAGCACAGGGGATTCCTCCTCTGGCTCCGGGGCCACTGGCTGGGGGCCCTTCTGGGCGCTCTGCTTGCCCTGCTCCTGGTGCTGTTCATCTTCGGCGCCGTCACCCAGCTCCGGGGCTTCTTCACCATCAACCTCTCCGGCGGCCTGTTCCGGGAGGGCTTCACCCTCAGCGACGACGTGGAATTCACGAATCCCACCACCCAGCTGTACGCCATCCCGGCGGAGGGGGTCCCCTGCATCAGCATAGACCAGATCGAGGAACGGGTGAACGAGACCGACGGCGGCCACAACCGGGATTATTTCGCCTATACGTTCTATGTCCGGAACGAAGGGGAATCCACGGTGGATTACTCCTGGTCCCTGGTGATGAATTCGGAGAGCCGCAAGCTCTCGGACGCCTGCTGGGCCCTGCTGTTCGTGGACGGCGTGCCCACGGTATACGCCAAGCCCGATCCGGCGCGGGGGACCGAGTGCCTGCCGGACCGGGGGGACGATACCCGGGGCTATGTGAGCGTTCCCGTGCTGGAGTACTACGGCTCGGAGCAGCGGGAGCTGATCCGCACGGTCAACGGCCTGGGGTACTATCGGGTCGTCTCCGAGCCCTTCGAGGGGGACTGGAGCGTGGCCTCCGGCGTCTGCACCGAGGTGGAGCCCATGGAGGTGCACAAGTATACCGTGGTCCTCTGGCTGGAGGGGGACGATCACGAATGCACCAATGAGAAGATCGGCGGCTACCTGGGCATGGAGATGGACTTCCGCCTCCTGGAGGAGGAAGAGGAGGGTACCCGCAGACCCAGGCACAGCTTCTGGGAAAACCTGCGGTTCTGGGATTGAGCCGAATTGATCCGTATATCCCCGGCGGGGAACGCCTTTGCCGGGTCATATAGCTCCGGCGGGAGCATAAACCCGCAATCCGACAGGGGAGGGATGGAAGGCACAGAGAAGGTTCCCGTGCCCGGCGTCAGCCGGGCGGCAGAGGCGGCAGCGGAAATAGAAAGAACACCGTCGTTCCGGCCGGGCTGCAGGCCGGAGAAGGCAGGACCGGAGACGGACCTGCAGAGGAAGAAAGCGGAATATAGATTTGGCCGCCGGGCGTCATTCCCGCCCGGAAGCCGGATGATATTCCTCCGGCGGGAGGTAAAACACGCAAACGATCCGGAAAGGAGCTAGAAAATGACACAGACCAACTGGAAAGCCAGTTACGGCAAGGTGCGGAAGCGCTTCATGGCGGCCATCGCCATGCTGCTCATCTCCGCCATCATGCTGGTCTCCTCCACCTACGCCTGGTTCGTCCTGTCCACGGCGCCGGAGGTGAAGGGCATGAGCACCACGGTCGGCGCCAACGGCAGTCTGGAGATCGCCCTCCGCAGCACCAATGCGGAGACCGGCGAGGAGGTCCCCATCACCTCCGGCACCGCTGACTCCATCGTGGCCACCGGCGATTGGCTGAAAACCAACGTGACCTGGGGCAACATCATCGACCTCAGCGACCCCAGCTACGGCTTCACCGCCGTGGACAACCAGATCACCCTGTATCCCGCCCGGCTGAACCTGACCGCCGGTGACGGCGGGGCATACACGGTGAACACCGCTTCCCCCCTGATCGCTCCCCGCTACGGCACCGACGGCCGTGTGGCGACGATCGATAAGGACCTCACCACCGGCGTCTTCGCCGGGGACGGCTATGTCACCGGCCGCGTGGGCGTCCGGGGCATCGGCGACTATGTGGTCTCCGCCAGCGGCGCCTCCCAGACCGTCACCAAGGCGGATCTGGCCGCCCGGGCCCGGACCAAGATGACCGAGGCCGCCAACAGCGCCACCACCGGCATCGGCACCGCGGTGAATACGGTCATCCGGTACGTGGGCATGATGCAGGGCGATGAGACCGTCGTGGACGCCGCCGTGGGCGAGGGCATCATTGCCTTCATCGAGTCCTTCCAGGCTCAGGCCCATAAGCTGGAGCAGGCCGTGGGCTTTGCCTACCTGATGGAGTCCCTGGCCGCCGACGGCTGGGCCGCCCAGGCTGACACCGCCCCCGCCACCATCCTCACCCAGTATTCCGAGTACACCGCCGCCCAGGTCTCCTCCAGTGCCGCTGCCGGCGGCAACGCCCAGCTCGCCGCCGCTGAGCTGGTGACCATCCTGGCCAGCGCCCAGACCGCCCTCACCCGGGCGCAGAGCGCTCTGGTCGCGGACGGCGCGAATGCGGGCAAGTACACGGTGAACACCCTGAAGCAGGCTGTCAACGCCATCTTCGACTACAACGAGATGTACGTGAACACCAGCATGTCCGGGTTCCACCACCTGGCTGACGGCGCCAACGGCAACGTCAAGGCCGGCTGGCTGATGGACGCCACCGCCGTGTATATGTATGAGAGCGCCGGCGCCATTGCCAACATCGCCGCCCTCACCGGCAAGTATGATTTCTATATGAATCAGGCTTCCGCCCGGGCGTACATCACCTCCGAGTCCTTCCCCTCCGGCGGCAACGCGGATTCCTACGCCGGCGTGGTCAACCCCGGTTACCTGGCCCAGGTGGCCGTCACCTCCAGCACGGATCCCGCCTGCACCTATTCCTCCGACGCGGCCAACGGCTCCACCTACGGCTTCGCGGTGGATATGGCCTTCCGCACCAATGCCGACGGCGATCTGCTGCTCAGCGCTCCCACCGCCCGCGTGGCCGGTGACGAGAGCCAGTCCACGGAGCTCATGGGCGCCGGCAGCACTGTCGCCACGGAGAACGCCAGCGTCATGGCTGCCGTGCGCGTGGTGTTCGTCGATCCCGCCAGCGGCACGGTGTACGGCATTGCCAAGCCCACCGACGCCGGCCTGCTGGTGATGCAGACCATCTCCGATGTGACGAACGGCGTCGTGACCCTCACCGAGGCGGCCCTGAATCCCATCACCGCCCTGAGCGCGGCTGACGCCCAGAAGAACATCACCGCCATCGTCTATCTGGACGGCGACGCCTATAACGGCGAAGGCGGCAGCGGCGCGGCCGTGGCCGTGAACCTGCAGTTCGCCTCCAGCGCGGTCCTGACGCCCATGGATTACAACGGCTATCTGGAGTACGGCGGCTATGCCAACGGCACCGGCACCGCCGTGGGCGCCACCACCACCCTGCCCATGCCCGCTGATGTGGACGCCTCCACCGTGACCTGGATCTCCAATGATCCTGCCATCGCCACGGTGTCCGGCGGCACCGTTACCGGTGTTGCCGCGGGTACCGCCCTGATCACCGCCCGGTGGCCCGCCGGCACCGGCTATGAGGCCGGCAGCCAGGTCTACCGCGTCCTCATCATCGAGGGCTGATCCGGGCAAGCATAACACATAAAGCCTTTCCCGGCAGGAGCCCGCCCTCAGGCGGGCCCCTGCCCGGCGGTGGACCCGTCCTCTCCGCTCCGCGGAGGGGGCGGGCACAGCCGATTTTTGGAACTGCCGCAGATGGGGCGGGAATGAGGCCCCTGAAGGGCGGTATCCCAGGGAAAGAGCCTTGGGCGCTTCGGCTCACGCGGGAGCGTCGAAGGGTCTTCCCTCCTCTCAGGAGCGGGCAGAGGGCCCGCAAGCAGAGAAAGGACAGGAAACCGAGTGAACGAGCGGATGAGCAAAAAGCGAAAAGTGCGGGAGCGGAGGGCCAGGACCCTGGTCTATCTCCTGCTGCTGCTGGCGCTGCTCAGCCTGGCGGTCACCGCCACCTATACCTGGTTCACCCTGAGCGCCACCCCCCGGGTGAGCAACGTGGGGGTGTTCATCGCCACGGTGAAGGGCCTGGAGCTGGCGGAGAGCTGGGACGCCCCGGACGAGGACTGGGGCCAGAGCATCGACTTCCGGCGTCTTGTGCGGGAGGACAGCCCCCTGCGGCCCGTCACCTGGTCCGATGCGCAGCAGTGCTTCCTGGCGGTATCCTACGGCATCGACGGCCGGGTGGCCGCCGTGAACCAGGCCCTGAACGACAGGGACAACGCCAACCGCGCCGACGCCCGGGGCTACTACGTGCTGGGCACCTTCTATGCCCGCACGGACAAGTCCTGCACCGTATCCCTGGCAAATGCGGTCTCCGTGAACGACGGCGCCGACGGCGCGGGGACCTACGTGATCGGCACCCCCCTGTGGGACGGCGAGATCCTGCGGCATGAGGACGGGGGCCTGGGGGCGGAATGCGCCGTGCGCGTGGGCATGCGCATCACCTACCTGGACGCCTCCGGGCAGCCGGACCCCGCGAAGGAGAGCCGGTTCTGCATCTATGAGCCCAACTGCGACAGGCATCTGGAGGCCGTGACCGGCGGGGACGCCGAGGGGTACGTCAGGACCCCCAGCGTGGACGGAACGAGAGACCTGGTGAGCCCGGACCGGCTGATCCTCCAGACCGCCTCGGAATGGACGGAGGCCCGGCCCGTGCAGCGGGAGGTCACCATCAAGAGCCTGGGCGACTTCCTTTCCGGACGGGGCCTGTTCCGGCTGAGAAGGAACGAGCTGGTGCGTCTTGACCTGTATATCTGGCTGGAGGGCCAGGATGCGGACTGCACCAACCGGATCGAGGACGCGCAGATCCTGGCAAATATCCAGTTCGACGTGGGATATGAGGACCAGTCCGGTCTGGTGGATATCCCCGACGGCGAGGCAGATTGAACGAAATGCCCATGGGGGCGCATGCGACTATTGGAAGGGAGAGGCCAGCGTGAAAAAGAAAGAGAAGGCCGCTGCAGGACCGCAGACGGAGCAGCAGACTGCTCCCGCGCCGGAGGAAAAGGAAAAGAAGGGCGCCCTTGTCATCATTGTAGACGTTCTTCTGGTCCTGGTGATCCTGGTGGCTGCGGCCTGCACCTACGTGTCCTTCGTCAACACCTCCGGCAGCGGCGTGCCCAGCCTGTTCGGCATACGGCTCCTCTCTGTCCAGACGGAGTCCATGTACCCCACCATCAAGCCCGGGGACCTGATCTATGACAAGGCGGTCAAGGATACCGGCGCCCTGCGCACCGGGGACATCATCACCTACTGGACCATCATCAACGGGGAGCGGGTGCTGAATACCCACCGCATCACGGAGATCTACGACGGGGGCGGGTATCTGATTTTTGCCACAAAGGGCGACAACAACAGCGTGGAGGACCCCCTCACGGTCCATGAGTCCGAGGTCATCGGCGTCTATGCCGGGCGGATCCAGGGCCTGGGCAAGGTGTTCGACTATCTCCAGACCAGCACCGGCTTCCTCATCGTGGTGGTCATCCCCGTGGCCCTGTTTTTCATCTATCACCTGGTGCAGTTCTTCCGCACCCTCTTCGAGTACCAGAAGGTGAAGAACATGCTCCAGTATGAGCTGGAGCGGGAAAAGCTCACCGGCGCCGGGGAAGAGGAGAGCGAGGAGCAGACCCGCATGAAGGAGCGGGAGAAGCTGGAGGCCGAGCTCCGGGAAAAGCTCCGGGAGGAGCTGCTGGCGGCGGGGGCTGCCGCAGCCGGCGGGAAGCCGAAGCCGGAAGAAGCGGAAGCGCCCGCGCCGGAAGCACCGGAAGCGCCCGCGCCGGAAGCGCCGGAAGGACCCGCGCCGGAAGCGGCGGCGGAGCCCGGGGCGGCGGAAGCGCAGCCGGAGGCCGAGCGGGAGGCCCTGAAGGCCCAGCTCCGGGCAGAGCTGGAGGCGGAGGCCCAGGCAAAGCGGGATGCGGAGCTGGAGGCCATGCGGGCAGAGCTCCGGGCACAGCTTGAGGCGGAAATGAAGGGCTCCCGGTCCGGGGACACGGAAACGCCGGAGGCGTAAGCAGGCGGACGTTCCCGCCGCTGCCGCGGCGGGTGAATACACAGACAGAGGTTGGATATGGATCATTATCTGCAGTATCTCTTTCAGGACGTGGGGCTGATCTTCCGCGCCTTCCTGGATATTATCCGGGCCTTCTTCAAGTTCATCAACGTCCTGTTCAACTACCCCATGCGCTATGACATCATCCGGGGCTATTCAAGGGATTTCACCATCGGCGAATGGATCATGCTGATCATCACGGAGCTGGTCATCCTGGCCATCATCGTGCTGCTGATCATCCTGCTGGTGAAGCTGCTGCGGAAGATCTTCGGCAGGCGGCTGTCCCGGAAAAAGTACGACGAAATGATGAAGCAGATCCGCGCCCTGCAGCGGGATCTGATGCGGGCCAATTACGAGAAGGACCGGCTCCTGCAGATGCGCATGGCGGAGCTGGGCGCCGGAGCGGAGGTCCCGGGACCCGAGGAGGAGGAACAGCCGGGCGAGGAGGAGCAGGAAGGCGAAGAAGGGGAGGCGTTCGTCCCCAGCGAGAACCGGAACACCTTCGATTCTCCCCCGGTGGACCCTGCGGAGAGCCGCTTCTTCCGGCTGACCACCGTGGACAACTATTACAAGCTGGAGTACCGGCCCCCCGTCTACAACGACGCCATCACCCTGGCGGAGATCTGCGAGCAGTTCCGCAAATACGCCGCGAGCCAGCTTAAGCTGTATTACGAGCTGGACATGATGCGCTACTTCATCGCCAGCATGGGCACCGCCCGGATCATCATCCTCCAGGGCATTTCCGGTACCGGCAAGACCTCTCTGCCCTATGCCTTCGGCAAGTTCATCGGCAACGATACCAGCGTGGTCTCCGTCCAGCCCTCCTGGCGTGAGCGCACGGAGCTGTACGGCTACTATAACGAATTCACCCGCAAGTATACGGAAACGGACTTCCTCCGGGCCATCTATGAGGCCAACTATTACCGGGATCCCCACATGATCATCCTGGACGAGATGAACATCGCCCGCGTGGAATACTACTTTGCGGAGATGCTGTCCATCCTGGAGCTCCCCCGGAAGGAGGAGTGGAAGGCGGACATCGTGAACGCGGTATGGGATAACGACCCGGTGCTGCTGCAGAACGGCACCGTGCAGATCAGCGACAACGTGTGGTTCGTGGGCACCATCAACAACGACGACTCCACCTTTGCCGTGGCGGACAAGGTCTACGACCGCGCCATCCCCATCGACCTGGACAGCCGGGCGGAGCCCTTTACCTGCGAGACCACGGAGGGCATCCGCATCACCGCGGACCATCTGTACAAGCTGTTCAACGAGGCGAAGCAGCTTTACCCCATCTCCCAGGAGATGCTGGATAAGCTGGACGACGTGAACGCCTACGTCATCAAGAATTTCAAGCTGGCCTTCGGCAACCGTATCATGAAGCAGATCGCGGACTTCGTTCCCTGCTTCATCGCCTGCGGCGGCACGGAGGTCCAGGCGGTGGACTTCATCGTGGCCAAGAAGGTGCTGCGGAAGTTCGAGTCCCTGAGCCTGGGCTTCATGAAGGACGAGCTGACCCGGTTCGGGGTGTATCTGGACCGGACCTTCGGCCGGAACAGCATGAAGATCTGCAAGGAATACCTGGACTATCTGAAGCGCGTCAACTGAGGATCAGGGGAAGGAAGGGTTCGGCATGGCTGAGGAAGTCAAACAGAATACGGAAAAGTCGGACAGCCTGATCGACCCGATTTATCAGAAGTTCGTCAGGTCTGTCATCCGCTCCATCGGGAGCACGGATTTCTATGAGTTTTTCATGGACGCCGTCTCCCGGGCGGACAATCAGATACAGTTCTCCAACCGCCGCATGGAAAAGGTGGTGGAGCTCAGCTGGGTGGACAATATCGAAGGGGCGCTGCAGGCCTTCCAGAACATCGTCAGCTCTCCCCGGAACGTGATCCGGGAGGAGGACCTGATCGTGAACGTGGCCAACGCCAAGAAGGCCAGCTCGGAGACCGTCCGGCACCTGGCCATGCACTCCTCCCTGGTGGACGAGTATCAGGAGGACAGCGGGGACGTCCGTCCCGGTCGGCTCATGCAGCGGTACCGGGAGGAGACCATCAACCTGTACGAAAACCGCCTGGTGTTCACCACCCTGGAATACGCCTACCGCTTCGTGTCCATGCGGCATGAGGCGCTCATGGCCTCCATGAGCGACGAATTCGGGGCAAAGCTGAAGGTCAACAGCGTGATGAGCAGCGCTTCCGAGCTGGTGCGCATGGACATGTTCCTGCATATCAAGGAGATCGAGGGCGCCCTGGAAACGGATGAAAAGAACGGGGATGTGTTCCGCCGCATCGACCGGATGTACCGGATCCTCAGCATCCTGATGAACACCGGCTTCAGCGAACAGATGAGCCGCCTGCCCCGGATCAAGGGAAACGTCACCAAGACGAACGTGCTGAAGCGGAACAAGGATTACCGCACCATCAGCGAGCTCTGGGACTTCCTGCGGAAGTATGACGGCATCGGCTACGCCATCAAGATCGTGGAGCAGAACCCGGTGGTGAACGAGACCCTCCAGCGGGACATCTTCCACAATATCCTGTTCAATTACCTGATCCTCAAGGGCTACCTGGAGGACGAGCGGGACAGGCGGCTGCCCGTGGCGCCCAAGACGCGGCAGCGGACATTGAAGCCCAAATATATCCATGAGATCATCGAGGAGCTCACGGAGGACTACGATCTGCCGGACGTGGAGATCCGCAAGGTGCTGATCGAAGAACTCACGAAGCAGCAGCTCATGCAGGAGGAGGCGGCGGAACGCCGCAGACTTGTGGAGGAGCAGGCCAGGCGCAAGAAGGAAGAAGAGGAGCGTCTGAAGGCCGAAAAGAAGGCCGAGCAGGAACGCATCAAGGCGGAAAAGGCCGCCGAGCGGGAGCGCATCCGCCAGGAAAAAGAGGCGGCGGAGCAGCAGAAGCTGGCCGAGCGCATGGAGCGGGAGATGGAGGACCGGCGCATCGCCAAGCTGTACCGGCAGGCCATCGACCTGTTCCATGAACACCTGGACGACCAGGTCCTGCGCCGGGCCGAACAGCTCAGCCGTCAGGAGGAGGAGCTGGAGGACTTTGCCGACGCCGTTCAGCTCATGGACGAGGCGGAGGAGATGAAGCGCGAGGAGGCCGAGCGGGAACGTCAGCGCCGCGCCGCGGAAAAGGAACGGGAGCGGCTGGAGGCCGAGGCGGAGGCGGAGCGCCTGCGCCAGGAGAAGAAGGCCGAGGCGGAACGGATCCGTGCGGAGCAGGAGGCCCGGGAGGCCGCCGCTCTGGAGGCCCAGCGTCAGGAGGATATGAAGAAGCTCAGTCCCGTGGTGGAGGAGCTGGCCTTCTTCTCCGGGGAGCTGATCCGTCAGATCGCCGCCAGAAAGCGGCAGGCGGAGGAGGCCCGCCGGGAGGAAGAGGAACGGGAACAGGCACGGCTCCAGCGCAGGAGCGCCAGGACCGGACAGGCGGATTAGGTCCGCAGCACCGCAGCGGGGAGGTGAGGCGCGGTGAAAAAGGTATACTTCAAGCTGGTCTTTCTCGCGATCATGCTGCTGGCCGCTCTGGCCGCCGTCGTCACCGTGACCTACGCTTTCTTCATCCTGTCCACGGACCCGGTCATGAACGGCATCACCGTCACCCTGGGGGGCGGGAACACCATCCTGCTGGCCCCGGATCTGCAGGAGACCCTGGATAACGGGCAGACCGTCCACTATCCCGGGGAGTTCAGCGCAAAGCTTGACCTGAACGCCTGCGAAAGCTATGCCTATCTGAACAGCGTGGGGACCCTGCGCCCGGTCTCCACCGCCGACGGGATCCACTGGTTCCTGCCGGTATATGACGCCGAGACCGGCGTGCTCACGGGCTTCGCGGACGACAGCACCCTGCAGAACGCGAATCTCGGTCAGGGCGCTGAGGGCACGGGCCGGTATATCTATCTGGATCTCTGGATCGTATCCCCGGGGGCGGACTACGTGGTCCGGGTCTCCAAGGATGAAAAATCCGGGGAGGGGAGCTTCCTGACGGAGCTGCCCGGCGTGGTGCAGACGGAGACCGGGGGCATGACCCTGGGGGAGAGCTCCGGCAGCATCGCCTCCATCGCCCGGGTGGGCTTTCTGGTAAACGGAGCCGTGGCTTCGGACGCCGCCATGCAGAGCTACGTGAGCAGCCTGACCTATGACGGCAGGTACCGGTCCCTCACCGGCGTGTATCCCGAGCCGGGAACGGATACCCCCACGGGCAATTTCACCATCTATGAGCCCAACGGCACCCTCCACAGGGGGGAGGCCGACGGCACATATCTCATCACCTCCCCCCTGGGCGTGACCGGGGAGGGGTGCGAGCCCACCGGCGTGGAGGATATCCTGGCGGTGCAGGTCCCCTCTCAGTGGGCCGTGCGGCAGGGCCAGACCGGGACCGCTCTGGAAACGGAGCTGCAGGCGGCCCTGGCGGGCAAAGCCGTCACCGATCCCGCGGAGGCGGAACAAATGCTGTATGCCGGGCGTCTGCAGGGACAGGTGAGTCCTCTGGTGGAGGCGGGCGGCTTTTATGCCGATACGGCGGCCCTGTACGCCGCCGCGGAAAACGGCGCCGTCAGCCCGGAGAGCCTGGAGGAGCTGGGCCTGGCGGGCGCGGCAGACGGCGCGGTCATCACCAGGCTGAAGGCCAACGTCCCCCAGCGGGTCCGGGTGTTCATCTGGCTGGAGGGCCAGGATCCGGATGCGGTGAATTCCGGCCTTGTGCCGGGGGAGCGCTTTGCCCTGAGCATCGAGCTGGCAGGCGAGAGCGAATGAGCCCCGGACCGGAGGACCGGACGGGCCTGCCCCCCGGGGAGGGGGAGCGGGAGGGACGCTCGCCCCTGCTCCTGCGTCTGCTGAGCGGGCTGGCCACGGCGCTGCTCATCCTTTCCGCCCTGCTGTGCCTCTGGGCCAGCATACAGGTGGTGACCCGGGGCTATGTGAAGATCCTGGGCTTCAGCGTGTTCCGGGTAGTGACCGGGAGCATGGAGCCCACCATCCCGGTGGGGGCCATCCTCCTGAACCGCAGCGCGGATATCGGCTCCGTGCGGGTGGGGGACATCGTCTGCTACCAGGATGAGCGCTCGGACATGATCATCACCCACAGGGTGGTGAAAACGGAGGGCTGGGGCGCAGACCGCCGGCTGGAGACCCGGGGCGACGCGAACCTGGTCTCCGACCTTGGACTTGTGGACAGGACGAACCTGCTGGGCAGGGTCGTATGGTATACGGGAAAGGAGAGTGTATTCACCGATATGCTGTCTTTTCTCGGCGGAAAAACGGGCTTCCTGGCCCTGGTGGTGCTGCCGGTGCTCCTGATCGTGAGCCTGGTGCTCCAGCGCATGGGCAAAAGCATCCGCAGGGAGATCGCCTCCGCCCGGTACGCGCCGCCGGAGGCGGAGGGCAGACCGGATCCGGACGACCTGGTACCCGGCTATACCACCATCACCTGGCGGGATTACGAAGAAATATATGAGCATCTCAAACGGGATCTGTTGAAGGATTTGCATGAACAGCTTGGAAAGACGGACGGCAAAACTGAATAAAGAGTCCGGCTCCGGGCAGGGGAAGGTCAGGCTCCGCACCATGCGGCGGCGGGTCCTGGTGCGCATCCTGCTCACGGGGAGCTCTGTCCTTCTGCTGGCAGTGCTGGCCTTTGCCATGACCGCCGCCTGGTTCACCAACGTGTCCAGGTCCAGCGACCTGACCTTCACGGTGGAATCCTGGGGCTTTGACGAGGACCGGATCACCGTGCCCGACGGGCCGGTCAGCATCGCGCCGGGTAGGAGCGGCGTCATCCCCCTGCGGGTGAACAACAGCGGCAGCAGCAGCCGGGTGCGCCTGGACGTGGGCGTGGCCCGGGGCGAGGATATGCCGGAAAAGCTGCGGCAGCGGCTGTATTTCTGCGTGGACGCCTCCCGCACCGTGAGCGGGGAGACGGTGGACCGGCTGTATATCACCGATCGGGAGAACGAGCGGCAGATCTACTATCTGGGCCCCGGCGCCGTGCTGGACATCGCGGAGGACTATCAGACGGACCAGCCCATCCGCTGGGTCTGGGTCTACGATCTGCTGGGCTATTATTTCCTGGGAACTCCGGGCAGCCCGGCGGAATACCTGCGTCCCATCGAGTACGGCTATGACGACGCGGTCTTTGACCCGGATACCCTTGAGCTGCTGGCTGTCGGGGAACAGGGCCGGACGGAGTTTCTGGCGGAGCTCTTTGCCCGGGACGGGTATGCCGGCAGCACTGTCACGCCCGTGACCGTCGGCGGAAAGACCTACTATAAGATCCAGGCGGACGAGAACGACCAGGGCGTCTGGGCGTATCTCCTGACGAAGGATGAGATCCTGGCCGGCTTTGAGGACGACGCCCACGCGGCAGAATGGGGCCCCGTGAGGGTGAACGTGCATATCATCGCCTACGATATGCCCGCCGCGCAGACCGCCGTTGCGGACGCCGCCGCGCTGACGGAGGCCCTGGCGGCTCCGGAGGGCGGCGCGGTCACCCTGGCGGAGGACGTGGAGCTCGCCGCTCCCGCGGCGGTGAACGCCGGAAGCACCCTGGTGATCGACCTGGACGGCCATAACCTCACCTATACCGGCGGGGGCGCCGCCTTTACGGTGCCGGAGGGCGGGTCCCTCACCCTGCTGAACGGACAGCTCGACCTCGGCGGCGCCGATACCGCCGTCAGCAGCGGCGGCGGCGACGTGACCCTCAGCGGAGTCTCCATGACGAACTGCGCCACGGCGGTGCTGCTGAAGGACGACGAGACGGCCGGGGACAGCATCCTGCGCATCACGGACTGCACCCTGACCTCGGAGCAGAGCACGGTCTGGGTCTATGCCAACGCTTCCACCGCGGCGGATACCCGGGTGTATATCACAGACAGCACCCTGGTCTCCACGGACTTCGCCGCCCTGCTCACCAACGGCACGAACGGCGGCACGGAGATGGTGGTGCAGGGCAGCACCCTCAACGGCTGCTGGGCCGGGCTGTACCAGCCCCAGGCCGACGCCTATACCGTGCTGCGCGGCAGCACGGTCACCGGCTATACCGGCGCGGCGGTGAAGGGCGGTACTCTGGTCATTGAAAACAGCGTTGTCGCCGGCACAGGCGCGGCCCAGGACCCGGTTCCCGGCGGCAGCGGCTGGACGGACACCGGCGACGGCGTGTACGTGGAAGCCAACTATAACTGGTCCGCCCGGGTGGAGCTGCGGGGCGAGGGTACTCAGGTGAGCAGCGCGTACGGCTATGCGGTGCAGCTCTTCGGCGTGGAGGGCAAGGGCCCCGGCAGGATCATGGTCTATAACGGGACCTATTCCGGCGCCCGGGGCGGCGCGGTCTCCAACGGCGTGGGCGTGTTCGAGATCCACGGCGGCAGCATCACGGCGGGCAGCGGCGTGACAGATAAGCGCGGCGATCTGGAGGGAGGCGGCGCCGGTGGATAAGCTGCGTCAGCGGATCGGGCAGCTGGCCCTGCTCACCGCAGCCCTTGTGCTCCTGGCGGTGTGCCTGAGTCTGGGCGTGGCCTGGGCCAGGATGAGTCTGCAGAAAACCATGGCCCTCACCCTGGATATCGATACCGGGGAGGGGCAGGCGTATATACTGAGCGGAGCCCGGGACGAGACCGGCGCTCTGCTGCGCACGGAGGAGGGCGCCTTCCAAAAGCCCGAGCCCGGCGTGTGGGGCGTGGTGCTTTCGGACCCGGAGGATCCGGAGTCGGCGGCGGAGCTGCTGTATCTGGAATTCCTCCTGGCGAATACGGACCGCCCCGGATCGTACCCGGCAGCCGACCTGGAGGTCTGGACGGAGCTGTACGTCACCTCCGGCATACTGGACCCGCGGCAGCTGACCGTGACGCTGCTGACCGAGAGCGGCAGCTATGCGGGCACGCTGCTGCCGGAGCCGGAGGGCAGCGAGCTGTACGGGCGTTACGGCGCGGGCTACCGCTGCCGCTTCCTGAACGCCGGGGGGGATGTGCTGACCTGGCCCCTGGTGGGCGGCAAGCTGTCGGCCCAGGCCATGCGGCTGGAGGTGCGCGGCGAAGCGGCCGTAGCCTCCGCGCTGACGCTGCTGGCCGCGGCGGTGCCCGGCTGACAGCCGGAAAACCATACATTACATATTAAGCAGATCGAAGGGAGGCGGAGCGCGTGGGACGGAAACAACGGAATATGCTGGTCTGCGCGGCCTGCCTTCTGCTCATCGCCGCGCTGCTCCTGGCCTTCGGCGTACCCGCCTCCGCAAGGACGGTCCGGGGGGATATCTGGCGGGGCCAGCTCAGTCCCGTCCCGGAGCCGAGGGGGGAGGAGACCGGCGCCGTCAGCAGCGATCTGCTGCGGCCGGAGGGTCTCGCGGTGTACGTCAGCGCGGATGCGGATACCGTCAGCATACCCGTGCGCATGTTCCTGGCGGGCGTGCAGGCGGAGCTGCCTGCGGAGCAGTTCAGCTGGGAGAGCCTGGGAGATCCTGCAGAGACGGCCTTCCTGTGGGGAGACGATCTGACGGCGTACCTCACCGTGACCCTGCTGCCCGAGCCGGAGGAGTCCGGCGAAGAAGCCGGAGAGGGAGCGGATGAAGAGTCCGGGGAAGAAACCGGGGAGGAGTCCGGCGAGGAAACCAGAGAGGAAGCCGGAGAAGGATCAGGGGAAGAACAGAGCGGCGAGGAAGGATCGGAGATCCCGACCTATATCCCCACGGAACCCGAACCCGAGCCGGACCCAGAGCCTGAACCGGAGCCGGAGCCGGAGCCTGAGCCTGAGCCTGAGCCTGAGCATGCCGCAAACATGAACACCATGCAGAGCGCAAGTATGAGCGCCGTTATTTTCTTTGATTTCATCTTTTTTTCCTTCCTTTCATATTACTCTTTCATTGTGCCAAGCACTGCGGTAAACAGCGCCGTCATCTCGGCTATGCTCGGTATATATACCTTCTCCTCGGTGGTGTGGATGCCCTGCTGGATGGCGCCGAAGGCGTCAAGCGCGGGCACGCCGTAATAATAGAACCAGCATGCGTCCGTAGCCGTGGGGTCGGCGATGTCGGTTATTTTAATTCCCATGGCCTCGCCTGCCTTCTTCACAAGCTCAACGGCGGCGCTGCCCGCCTCGTTCTTCTCAAGGGCGGGGAAAAGTATGTGATGCTCCACCGTCGTGGTGCAGAAGGGGTCCTCGTTCGACGCGGCAAGTGACTCAATGTTCGCCTCCGCCTCCTTAAACGACTCGTTCGTGGGCAGTCCCGCAACGCAGAACTCCATATGCGCGTCGCCCGCCACTATGCCGTTCGGTCTGCCGCCGGATATGGGCGCCACGTTATAATATATCTCGCGCTCGTAGTCGTTGAAGCTGTAATATTTCAAAATCTTATGGGCAAGCTCCTTTATTGCGCTGTGCCCCTCCATATACGCGCCTCCGGCGTGAGCCTCCACGCCCTTTACGTCAAGCGCGCCTAAGATTACGCCGTCACGCTGGGACACGACGCCGTAGCCGTCCTTTGTCTTTACGGCGTACTCGAACACATACGCGCACTCGGCTCCCGCCGCCTCCGCTTCAAACACCTTGC
>JAEEGG010009094.1_pt1 | contig 22357 bp, 16 predicted proteins | sample 9134161 | NCBI WGS metagenome assembly JAEEGG01 (sample SAMN16246543, study PRJNA631951) | gut metagenome | biome: gut microbiome; feature: rumen; material: CR-attached | host: Bos | place: Iran: Karaj | collected 2018-10
CTGAAAGGTCATCCGATGGACAATGCCCGTGAGACGGTGGACGACATACTGAGGGAAGTGGCCACTCACGTGGGCGATGCCGAACCCAGCGATGACATCACGCTGCTGTGTCTTCAGATTTGAAGATAGTCACATATCCCGCATCGTCTATGACCTCTGCGACGGCGTCAAAGCTGTCTGGCAAATCAATCCTGTCTTCAAATTAGAGGCTGACTTCAGGGACCACTTGACCGTCGAGGAGATTCACTATTCGCTGGGCGTAGCCGGCATCGCGCTCGGAGTGGGTTACCATCAGGACGGTGGTGCCTTCCTGGTTCAGTTGGGTGAGCAGTTGCATCACCTCTAAGCCGTTCTTGGAGTCGAGGTTACCTGTGGGCTCGTCGGCGAGAATCAGTTTGGGATTCATCACGACGGCACGGGCGATGGCGACACGCTGTTGCTGACCTCCGGAAAGCTGCTGTGGGAAGTGATGGGCACGATGCGAGATGGCCATACGTCGCAGTACTTCCTCTACACGCTGTTTGCGTTCCTTCTTGGGAACGCCTAAGTAGGTAAGCGGCAGTTCCACGTTTTCCTCTACGTTCAACTCGTCAATCAGGTTGAAGCTTTGGAACACGAAACCGATCTGCCCCTTGCGAACCTTCGTGCGCTGGCTCTCCTTCAACTTGCCCACTTCCTCGCCATCGAGGTAATAGGTGCCACTGGTTGGATTGTCGAGCAAACCCAATATATTTAATAAGGTAGACTTGCCACAGCCCGAAGGCCCCATAATGGCCACAAACTCACCTTTCTTCACTTCGAGCGATACACCGCCCAATGCTACGGTTTCCACTTCTTCCGTGCGGAACACCTTCTGAATGTTTTCTAATTTGATCATAATTTCCTATATTTTATTGTTACTATTCTTTTCTTGAATCGCAGCGGGTCAGTCCCTAATAATGACTGTCTACTAATTAATGATGAAGCAGGTAAACATAAGTTATCCAGGAGCTGAGCCCGATGCGAATGATTCATATTATTCTGTCTTGATACTTTCTACGGGATTGGTGCGGACAGCCTTGATGATCTGGAAACTGACGGAGAGGACGGCCACGAAGAGGGCGAAGGCACAAGTAGCGGTGAATATCCAAGGGCTGAGCGCGATGCGATAGCTGAAGTTCGTCAGCCAGTCGTTCATGACATACCAAGAAATAGGTATGGCAATGACGAACGACACCAACAACGGAGCGCAGAACGTGCGGAGCATCAGTATCATCACCTCACGAGACGAGCTGCCCATGATCTTCCGGATACCTATCTCCTTCTGCCGCTGCCGGATGAAGAAGAGCGACATACCCACATAGCCCATTACAGAGATAATCACAGCGATGATGGTAAAGAGCGTGATGATCTTCAGTGTGTTCTGATGATCCTCGAAGGTCTCGGCAATTGAATCATCCAGTTTGCTGACATACCACTTCACATCTTTCTCAGTAATGCCCACCTCTTTTATGATCTCTTCGAAAGCAGCCCTTGCCTGTTTGTCGCCATTTGTCTTCACCAGGAAATTGCAATCCTCTATTTGATCCATCACACGGATGGCAAAAGGTTCAACGCCTTGCAGCACATTGATACGATGGAAATCTTTAAGGATTCCTGCGATAGGGTCTTTCTTTTCCCTTCCCCAATCTATGATACGTTCTTTTTCCGTATATTCCAACCGACGCATAGCTTCCTCTGTCAGGTAGTAGCCATCGTTTGTGGGGCCATAGTCTTGAAGGATTTCCAGCCCGTAAAGGTTGAAGGCTGTGCTGTCTAGGTCTGTCAAGTAAAGTTTTATCATCTTCTCATCTTTCATGATGGTCCGCATACTGGTATTATAGCTTGAGAATGTAGTACCTTGACAAACACCAATTTCCTCGACGAATGGCATCTTCTCCAATTGGTTCCTGATAGCTTGGCTCTTGCCCTGTGGACTAAAAAGAAAATAGAGGTTCTTTGTGTTGAATCCGAGTGGCGCATGGATGAGGTGGTTCAGCTGGAGCCAGATGACAAGGGCGGCTGTGAGCATCGTGACGGTGACGACATTCTGCAGGATGATAAAAAGCTTGCCCAATACCATTTTGGAATGGAAGCGGAAGTTGCCTTTCACAATGTCGATGGGTTGGAAGCGGGAGATCTGCCAAGAAGGCATGATGCCCGAGACGATACCTACAAGCAGGATGAAGCCAAGGCTGACGCTCACTGTACCAACGCTGATGTCGTTCATCAGCGCGATCTTTCCTCTGAACAGCTCAATAGCATTGTCTTGGAAACAGAGAGCCAAGGCAAAACCAATGACAAAAGATATGCCCACCATCAGCATTGACTCTGCTATCAGTTTCAACGATATCTCATGCTGGCTGCTGCCGAAGAGCCTGCGAGTAGCCATCTCCTTGGCACGGAAGCCCGTATTGGCAACGGTCAGATTGATGTAGTTGCTGACGGCAAAGAACAGGATGGCCAGTACAGCTGCGAACAAGATGTGCAGTCGAGTCTTATCTCCTTTCTGCAGTCCGCTCCCATTGTTCTGTGGAGCAAACATAATATCAGTCAGTGGTGTCGCGGTAAACTCATGATCTGTTCCAAAACGCGCCCAGAGCATATAGTTATTGGTCAGATGGTCGTCTATCGTCTTTTTCTTGGCATCAAGTGTTGTTCCCGGCCGTAGCATGAGGAATGCCTTGCAGGCTCCTGTCCCACCATACGCGAAAGCATTGGGTTTGAGCGTATATCCCATCACCTGGGGGAAGCGTTCCATGCTGACGATGAGTTGCGTCTCATTGGGCAGCACCGTATGGTCGAATTCCTTGGCAACGGCACTGACGGTATAGACCAGCGTCGAGTCGAAGGGATCTTCATTGTTTATATACACAGACCGTTCACCCACAATCTGCAACGACTCGCCTATGGGATTCTTCTCGCCAAAGAGCCGTTGTGCCAGCCGCTCTGTGATGACGCACTTGTCAGGAGCGTTAAGAGCAGTCTTTCGATCTCCATTAACTAATTCGAAGTCAAAGAACTGGAAGAACGTCGAGTCAGCCAGCATGATGATGCCATTCTCGTTCTCTTCTTGCCTCACCTCACGCTGCCCATACTTAATCCTTCCGTTCTGACTCATCACACAACAGGTCTGCTCCACTTCCGGACACATGTCTCTGATCTCCTGTGCAGCCTGTGGCCACATGAAAAATTCTTTATTACTACCCGTCAGATAGATGCGGTCGGCATTCTTGTGCCAACTGTCGATACTGTATTGGCGCCAGGTGTAGTCACCCATCAGGATGATGAACATCAGCGAAACTACCAACCCTGCTATATTAATTAAGGTATATAGCTTGTTGCGTGACAGAAATCTGAAATAACTCTTCATACGTTCTTATAAATATGTTCTTATGTCCTTATGTCTAAAAGATCTATGTTCTTTTGTCTCTGCAAAGTTACGTCAATTAAACGAATCCGCCAAGGCTTTTCACCCTGGCGGAAGCAGATTGTCAAATAATTAGACGGTTCGGTGTATGATTTATTGACACATTTTTGTTTTAGTTTATAAAAACCTCTTTCTGAACCATAATCCAAAGACAGGGTCTGTAAGATATAACTGTCGCATTTCTGAATAGATGAGATCGCGCTCGATAAGTGCGTCACGCAATCGTACTAGATTTGACGGACTGCCTAAGTCGAACATGGAGCGGACGCGTTTCTCGTTATAACTAGAATGAATGCCAGAGACGATAGCCTTTATTAGATTCATCTGATAAGCAGAAAGGGGCTCTATTTGTTGCATATACAATGCTTCATTGGTACTAATCAGTTCAGAAACGGCAGACGACATCATTTCTTCAGTTACGCTTCCGCCCTGAGGCAGATGGTTGAGAAGAATAGATGACAGATGCTGAACGTAGGAGGGATAGTTGTCCACTACTTCGCAGATGCGCTCAACGATTTGTTGAGAGACGTGTTTCCCCTCTGCCTCGAAATGATTGATGATATAATCCATCCAATCACTGGTAGGTATCTTCTGTAACCACAACAGATCGCCAAATTGATAGAACGGCATACTGCGATTGAGAAAGATATTACTCATCATGTGACGCTTGCTGCCATAGAGACAGTATGAAGTGTAGTGATGATGTTGCCAAGCGGAACGTAGTCTTGCTTGTACTTGTTTCGTGTTATCAAACTCTCCCACTTGCTGGAACTCGTCAATACACACCACGACATGGCGGTTTTTACGTTTTGCAATGATTTCCACCATATTAAGTACCTCCTCTGGCGAATGCGTCTCAGGGGTTATCCCAAGCGAGACACTTATTTCAGAGACAGGATCGACAGGTATTCCAATTTTTGGAGTGAGGCGGACAAGAAAGTCGCGCGCCTCCTCCATCCACAGTTGTATCTTTGATGCTGTCTGCTTTAAAACCGCAACCGCCAAAGCATTATAAAAATCATATTCTGTCTTACATCCGAAGATGTCAAGTCTGACAATAGTGATATTCTCTCTGTCCAAATTACGGCAGACGTGATCTACCAGCGAAGTCTTTCCATAACGGCGGGGGGATATCAATATTGAGTTGATTCCAGCTATAAAGTTGGATTTCAGACGACGAGTTTCTTCTGTCCTACCCGTGAAATTGTAGTCTGTAACAGCAATTCCATAAACAAAGCTCTTTTCCATAACTCTCTCATTTTGAGCACAAAGATAAGTATTTTACTATAATTACACAAGTTTGTGAATCACAAACTTGTGTAATTTAAGAATTCTTAGAAAATAAACAAACTTTTTGGGCGAAATCTATGTCATTTGAGGTAGATTTCGCCCGAATTAATTGTGTACATGTAGTCGTATGATTTCACTTTTAGTGTGACACCTTTAGCGTGATGCAAAGGCGCAATTTGTGTTTGAAACTTCAAAAATGGCGCAAATATGTTTAGTTTGAATTACAAATGTCTAAAGTGCAGATTTCATTTAGGCATGCATAACTACATTAAATACATTCTAATTTCCTTATTTTGAATAATTTGCGGAGAATTAAAACTACATGATAACTACATTTTAAGTACATATAACTACATTGGAACTACACAAATACAGCCAAAAAGGCGGTGATAACGATGCAAATGGTTAGCAGCTGGCTGAGACTTTCAAATAAGTAAAGTCCCTTGAAACTCTCTTTGCGGCACCAGTTTCTCCAAGGCTTCCTAACAAATTCTCGAGAGAATTTCAGGGTTTACCCTAATTAACGTCTGACTTTACCCTAACTAAACTCCTGAATTCTCTCGAGAATTTATTAGCCACCCCTAACCTTTCCTACGGTTCTAAGCATCCTTTCCTGGACTTTAGTCAGCCAAAACTGCGACGCTCAAGCCATGTAAAAGGCATTCATTTAGTCCCTTTCATGTATTTTTAATGTAGTTATATGTACTTAAAATGTAGCTTCAATGTAGTCTGAAAACCGTGTAACCATCGGTATTTCAATATTACAATTTGTGTAGTTATGTATGTCATTTTGCTATTTTGTCTATTCATTCTTAATGCTGTTGACGGGATTTTCCGTTGCAGCGCGCCAGCCTTGGAAGGCGGCAGTGAGCACATTGACGATGAGGACAATGAGAAGGGAGAGCAACAAAGGCAGGAACATCATCTCAATGTGAAGGCCGGAGATACTACCCACCATCGGCGCTAACCAATATGACAACGGGATGGAAATAATGGCAGAAACGACAGACTGGATGACCACCGTGCGGAGCAAGCGCAGGGTGATGCTGCTGATTTCGGCTCCAAAGACACGACGCACAGCAATCTCGCGACGGCGCTGGCCTACGAAGTAGCTGTTCATCGCCATCAATCCGAGGATGGCTATCAGCAAAGCTACCCCAGTGAAGACCATCAGCACACTCAGGAATCGCTCGTAGTCCTCGTACCACTCCTCATGACGCTGGGTGAGAGAGTGAACCTCAGATGCCTCATGACCTGTGAGTTCCTGGATCAGGCTCCTCATTGCCTCTTCCACCTTTTTGCGATCACCATGATATTTGACGAGTGCCTCACGGGGTCTTCCATAATTCCGTTGTGCATAGTCCTCGCTACCATCCACAAACTCATCCTCCTTGATAATTGTATAAGGTGTAGGATGCTTTTCCTCGTACATCACGTTCTGATAGACCATATCGGGATACACAGCACTCACATGAAAGTTAGTCGATCCATTTGACGATACTATCTCCTTGGTGTCATCGCTCTTGCCGAATTGGCGCAGCAACTGATGGTTGACTCCCCAACCATCTTCGCTATAGGTCTTTTCAGGGTGGATGTTGAGGATATTGAAGAAACAACTGTCGCCTATTAGCTGTCGAATGCTGACCACCGTGCCGTCATCAGCGGTAGTCGTTTGGTTTGTCAACATTTCTACTGGTGTGCCATAGCCGAAACCTACAGACTCCACTTCTGGCAGTTCCATCAGTTCACTACGGAACGTCTGGCGCTGGTTTTGGGTGAGAGCGCCCGTGCCCCACATACTAAGAATATTCTCTACATCATAGCCTAATGGCTGGTTCATCTTTTCGCGGATACCGCTACTGAGCAGGAATGTTACCGTCAGCATGACGATGGCAAAGACGGCCTGCATCACCATCAGTACATGGCTCCAACGCTGCCGCACACGACGGCGGAACGTGCCGCGAACGATGTCGATAGGCTCATAACCACTCAGTATGGATGCTGGCACAAAGCCTGCCAACGCACCAACGAGGATGATGGCAAGGATGAAGCCCGCAATCGCCACGAAGCCGGTATCCTTCAACAAATCCAACGGGCAGTTGGCCATCTCCACAGCCTTATCCTGCAAGGCGAGGGCTATCAGATAGGCAATGACAAAAGCAATCGCCGTAAAGAGGATGCTCTCTGCTATCAGTTTGGCAAACACCTGTAGGCGCGAAAGTCCCAAGAGTCGCCTTGTAGCCATCTCCTTCGAACGGTCTGTGGTCAGCGAGACGCTCAGGTTCACGTAGTTGAAGATGGCGAACACGAGCACTAGCAGGGCAATGACCACATAGAGATGGGCCATATCGCGACTGCCGTGATTAAGGTCGTCACCTTCAAACGAACAATCCTTCGCATCGTAATAGAGCGTGGAGAGTGGCGTGAGCGTCAACTCCTTCACGGCCCCTATCTGATAGATCCAGAAGAAGGTCTTCTGATAGTCGCGCATTTCTGTCGTCTTGCTCCGTAGGTCGCAGCCCTCCTTAGCCATCAGGAACAGCACGCAACTGGCCGCATTGTTCATGGTCTCGACGTAAGCAGAATAATGCAGATGGCGCAGATTCTCCAGATTAACTACACATTCATAGTCTGAAGGTATGACAGAACGGTCGAAGTCGTCCATGATGCCACTGATCGTAAAGGTTAAGCGCTCAGCATCCTGACTGTTTTGAAACACGACATCCTTGCCAATGGCATCTCCATGAGGCCAATAGCGCTGGGCGAACTTCTTGCTGACGACAATCTGATTAGGCGCGCTGAGCACCTTGTGCTTATCGCCCGAAAGCAGGCGGTAGTCGAAGAACTCGAAGAAGTTAGGAGCCGCCAACAGAATCTTTGTTGGAGCCTCCTGACCTTTGACGGAGAATGTAATGCCTAAGCCTGACACAGAGCACCAGTCCTCAATCTCTGGGAAACGGTCTTTCAACTTCTGCCCCACACGGAAGTGCGACATCATGAATTCCTCGTTGCCCACGACAAAGGTACGATCACCTCGCGTCTGGTAGTTTTCTACGGTAGTCTGGCGGTAGATGAGATCGCCCAACAACAGCAGGAAGGCCATCGAGAGGCACAGCCCTACGATATTGATGATGGTAAACAGCCGATGTCGGCTCAGAAATTTCAAATAACTGTTCATATATCATCGGTTGACATCTGTCAGATAATTGTCCATATTAATGGGCTGGCATTCCGTGACTACCTCCCACTCCAGTTCCAGAGGAGCGTTCTTGTGATGGCGGTAGTAGCAGGCGATGCTTTCTGTCGACTCGTTGGGCCGCAGTGTGTAAGTCATCCTGCCGAGCGGAAGGTCGTAGTCGGCTTTCTTCTTGTTCCATAGAGAGAACTCTACGGTATAGGCATTTTCTGCAAGCGTGTAGGCATGGCGTCCAGACTGCTGCCAGTCTCCCTTGCGCCATACAGACTTTGTGCAACTGCTCAACAGACCATCGGCTGTATAGACATACTGATAGCGGCAGACGGGCTTCAGATCTACAGCACCTTTGCGTCGGGTCTTTTTCTGATAGACGAACATCGTGGTGATGTCGCCATTGTCATTGTGCTCTTTCTCATAGGCAAACTTGTCGCCGCTTTCCTTTATGGCGTTTAGGTACGCATGATCAACTGTGGCTGAGGTGAGCACTTGTGCCTTTGCAGCCAGAGCCATGAGGCACATCATCGAACAAATCATAAACTTCTTCATAATTGTAATTTTTTAATTGTTTGACTTACTTGTTTCTTTTTACAATGCAAAGTTAAGGGCATTTGTTTGAATGTGCAAGCATTTGAGGCTCCAGAGAGGCTGGTTGTCTAAATATTTGACGCTCCATCGTATGATTCTTTGACAATGACTACCACCAGAAGATGGTGGAAATGGATAATGCTTATTCGTTCTTGATGCTGTTGACTGGATTCTCAGTGGCATTCTTCCAGCTCTGATAGGTCACCGTCAGCATCGTGATGAGGGCGATGAGGAGGAAGGACACCAGGAACAACAAGGGCGAGATGGCGGTGCGGACGGCAAAGTCTTCGAGCCAATGCACCCCCACCATGTAACCTATGGGAGCCGCCACCGCGAAGCAGGCCAATAGGATATACAGGTATCGGCGGTTGAACATCGTCAGTATCTCTTTCGTGGAACTGCCGAACACCTTGCGGATGCCTATCTCCTTGCGACGGTATTCGCTCTCGAACATCGTCATGCCAAACACGCCGATGATGCTGATCAGGATGGCGAGCAGAGAGAAGAGCAGGATCTGCTTGGTGAAACGGTCTTCACGCTGGTAGGTCTGCTCCAGCACCTCGTCCATATAACGCAGACCGCTGATGTCGAGAGGCTGCCCTTTCTCATGCTTGTTGACCACATCCATCACTTTCTGCTTGGCTTCCTGCTTATCTACACCTTTTGCCACTCGCACCAGCAAGACATTACGCCAATAGCCATTCCCCCAGTTTTCGCCATTCGGGCTGGGGATAAAGAAGGCGATGGGCATCTGGGTGTCATCCACTCGCAAGGAGGCATATTTGATGTCGCGGCAGAAACCAACGACGGGATGGTTACCTTCGGCGATGGGCTGATCTACGGCGAGCCAGGGATATTGTTTCTTCGCCGACTCATTGAAGATATAGACATCGCCGTCACCCCTCTTGAAGTTGCGACCCTCTACGATGTCGATGCCCATGACACCAAGGAAGCGCCAGTCTACGAAGATACAGGTAAAGCTTATATGTCTGTCGCCTTCGCCTCTGCCCCACGTCATATAACTGTCGCTACTGCCCAAGACGTTCATCGCCAGACTGGCCCCCTCTATGCCGGAAACGGAGCGCAGTTCAGTGTCGATGGCATCCACCTTGTTGCGAGTGTCAGGTGCCGTCCGTACCACCAGCACTTCATCCTTGTCGAAGCCGTAGTCGGTGTGATAGATGAGATAGCTCTGCAGATACATGATACCCACGCCGATCACCAGCATGAAGGAGACGATGAATTGCAGGCAGACCAAGACTGAACGCAGTATACGGCCTTTGGATGACAGACCGAATGACCCCTTCAGCACTAAGGCTGGCGGGAAGGAGGTGACGTAGTAAGACGGATAGGCTCCTGCCATCAGACCCACCAGAATGCTCAGTAGCAGGGTGATGCCAATCAGCGAATGATGGTCTTGCAACAAGATGCTGCCCTGAACCAGTTCCTGCAAACCCAGGTCGTGAGCCAGATACACGATGAGCAAAGCCAGAACAAAGGCAGTCAGGCTGATGAGCACAGCCTCTGCCAGCAGACTGCCCCTCAGGCTCGCCGTCGTTGCGCCCAGCACCTTCTGGGTATTGATGCTGCGGATGCGCATGGGTGTCTCTGCCAAAGAGAAGTTCATGAAATTGACGGCTGCTATCACCACGATGAGTAGCGAGAAGCAGATAAGCAGATAGACGGAACTCCTACTGGGAGCAGCCTTATTCAGGAGTTTTGAGAAGTGGGCATCGGCAATGTTGGTGAACACCACCTGCAGGGCTTCTTCCTCCTCCTTGGTTGTCAGGTCAAACTTTTCCTTGAAGAGCTCAATGGCTGTCTGACGCAGGCTGTTCTGTACCGTTGGGAGGTTTGCGACATCGTCCACACGGATATAGGCGTCGTAGTTCCAATTCTGGTAATTGTCTTCATTGGAGTTGACACCTATAAAACTGGAGCCATGCAGCATGTTGTTTTCCGGATAATCCTCAATCACGGCACACACATTGTAGAAGTCATTGCTATCCCATTTGTATTTCAGAGTCTTGCCTGCTGCATCGGTAGTGCCGAAAATACGCATGGCTTCTGAACGAGGCAAAACGATATTGCCATTTAGTTTCAAACCTTTCACATCGCCACTAATGACTGTGGGCTTGAATGCGCTGACGAAGTCTCGGATGCCGTAGACCAGATTCAACGTATATTCCTGATTATCTGCCAAGAACTGATCGTAGTTTGTCCACCCGTTTCTGATGCTATAGCCTGTGACGTGAGGTGAAGCTTCCGCCAGACGCTCTATCACCGGACGGGGCAGATTGATACCATAGGCATCTTCGCCTAACTCCAATGTCATGCGGTACAGGTTCTCGTGGTCGGTAATGTTTTTGTTGTAGCCCAGGTCGAAGTTCACCTGCGTCATGATGACGAAGAATGAGGCGAAGGCCAGGCTCAAGCCCAACAGGTTCAACAGGTTTGCCGTAGCAAATTTGCGGAATATCGATGTAAAGTTTCTGATAATCGTTTTCATATCTCTTATTTAATGACTAATACCTCATTGTCGCGGAATGCCTCGTAGCCGCTGGTGACGACACGTTCGCCTGGCTCCAGGCCCTCGAGGATCTCGTAGTGCTGAGGGTTCTGGCGACCTACGCGGATGGGGCGGCGATAGGCTTTGCTGCCGTCGGAGGAGAGTACGAAGATCCATTGGCCGCCAGTGGTCTGGAAGAAGGTGCCGCGAGGGATGATGACGGCCTGCTCGGGCTGGCCCAGTTCGAGGTCGATGTAGTAGGTCTGGCCTGTGCGGATGTTCTCCGGGCGCTCGCCCTTGAAAACGAAGTCGCAACGGAACTTGCCTTCGCGAACCTCCGGGTAGACCTTGCGAACCTGCAACTGATACTGATGGTCGCCACGGGTGAAGGTGGCAGATAGTCCTTGGCGAACACGGTCGATATAGTGCTCGTCGATGCTGGCCTGCACCTTATAGTCAGAGAGGTCGTTGAGTTGTCCGATCTTCTGCCCGGGCTGGATGCTCTGTCCCAGCTCCACATCGAGCAGACCTAACTCGCCGTCGATGGCTGAGCGCACTTCGAGTTTGTCCTTGCGCTGACGGACCAAAACGACGTTGCGACGCATGTTCTGAAGGTTGTCCTCCATCTGGTCCATCTGAACGGTGCGATAGATGGAGTCTTGCTTCAGGCGCTTCGTCACCAGCGAGCGTTTCTTGGCAGAAAGCTGGTAGTCCTCCTGCGACTGCAAATAATCTTCCTTGCTAATCAGTTTTTCCCCATAAAGTCGTTTGTTCTGTTCGAAGGTACGCTGCTTGCGCTGGGTGTCCATATCGAGTTGGGCCTGTTCTGTCTGGTTGTTCAGGCGGTCTTGCTGCATAGCCACCTGAGTGTTGCGAAGCAGGTTCTGCTTCTCGGCCAGCTCGGCCTCTGCGTTGAGGATCTGCAGGTCGAGGCCGGAATTGCTCAGGCGGACGATGACATCGCCCTTGTGTACCATCGTTCCTTCCTCGACGACCTTCTCCACGACGATACCTCCTTCCTCTGGCGAGATCTGTACCACCTGGATGGGCAATACCTGTCCGTTGGTGCGCACATAGTCCTTGAACTCTGCCCGCTGCACATCGCTAATCGTCAGTTCGTCCTTGCTGACTCTGAGTGTCGAGGCGTGATTGCCGAACACCAACCAACCCACAACAACCAATAGTCCGATGCCACCAGCCGCATACGGCCAGTACTTCATCAGCCGCTGTGTCTTTGTCTTCTCAATTACTCTATCCATATCTGTTCTCCTTTGTAGTAACGTACTAATTGTTCTTTCACCATCGCCATCAGCTGACATTGCAGCAAGGTGGCCTTCGACTGTAGCAGCTGTGTTGAGGTGGTATGCAGGTCGATCGCCGTCGAGAGGCCTTCGTCGAACTGTCGGCGCGTCAGCTGGTAGGAGATGCTGTCGGCCTCCACCTTCTTTATCATCTGCTCCGTCTGTTTCTGATAGCCCAGCCAGTCCTGCCAGGCCTCAAGGCTCAGTTTCTCCAGCTCTAGTTGCTTCTGTAAGTAAGCCTCGCGGGCTTTCTGGTAGTTGTTCTTTGCCCGCCGGATGCTGGTGACGGTCTGCAGACGGTTGAAGAGCGGGATACTCAGCGTGGCACCCACATACTCGCCCATGTTGTTCTTGAACTGATTGCCAAACGACTCCGTGGCATCTGAGTGGAGCGTCCTAAAGTAAGTGGTGCTCAGACCCGCACTCAAAGAGAGAGAGGGATAAAGTGAGCTGCGGGCCTGATGCCACTCGTGTTTGCTGGCCTCCATCTGATAGCGCGCCACTTGGAGTGAAGAATGAAGAGTGAAGAGTGAAGAATTTGCTGCCGCCATTCCTTCAACAGAATCTACGGGGACTTCGGTAGGAAATTCTTCACTCTTCACTCTTAACTCTTCACTCAACGGTAAGCCCATCTCCTTCTTCAGTTCCAATAAGGAAGAGGCATAGAGATTACGCTGGCGCGTCAGTTCGAAGGCTGCCTCGGCATGCTGCGACTCCACCTGTGCAACGTCCGCAGCACTCTTGCGGCCCACCTCTTCCATCAGGCGTGTCTGCCAGAGCAACAGCTCCGTCTCCTCCAGCTTCTCGAGGGCCATCCTTACCAGACCGTCGTAGTAAGCCACGTAGGCATACGCCTGAAGCACATTGAGCGCCGTGAGGTCCTGCTGCCGTCTTAAAGCATGGCGCCCCATCAGCTCACTGGCCTTGGCTGCCTTTAAGGCATGCAGACGGCTGAAACCGTCGAACACGGGCAGCGAGGCCGACAGTTGGTAGCCATTATAAAAGGTGCTCACGTCGGTATAGCCGTTGGTCTCAGGGTCGATAGCACGTCCAAAATTGTAATTGGCTCCGATGCTGGCGTCGACAGCGGGGAGGAAGCGGCCGATGGCTCCTGTCTTCTGAGCCTTGAAGTTGTCCAGATCCAGCTCTGCCTGCTTCACCTCATGGTTGTGCTCCACGGCATACTGCATGCATTGCTGCATCGTCCACGTCTGCGCCTTTATCTGAAAAGAACACAGAGACGCAGAGACGCAGAGGGATGCGCATAGAGAATAAAATCTCTGTGCCGCTGTATCTCTGTGTCTTGAATTTAGAATTGACTCTATCATATCCGTTTCAAATTTTGTACTGCAAAGGTAAGGCATTATATCTTATCGTGCAAGCCTTTTGTGACGGCGGAATGCGGATTGTCTAATTTTTTTACACCCCTTTGTATGATAATTAGACAGAAAGTCGTAACTTTGCAGACAAAAAAGGTTGTATGAACAATTACGGAACTATACTGATCGCAGACGACAATGCCTCTATCCTGACGGCGATGCACTATCTGCTCGACGATACGTTTGAGCATGTGATCACCCTGCAACGGCCTGACGACATCCTGAAGACGATGGCTCAGGAAACCGTCGACCTGGTGCTGCTCGACATGAACTTCACGCTGGGTGTGAACAGCGGTAGCGAGGGGCTCTTCTGGCTTCGCACCATCCATAAGCAGCATCCACAGACGCCTGTAGTGCTGTTGACGGCCTACGCCGACGTGAACCTGGCGGTGAAGGGACTGAAGAACGGTGCTGCTGACTTCATCACCAAGCCGTGGGACAACGACGAACTGATACATAAACTGAAGGATGTGCTTGACATGAAGAACGAGATCGTCAGTCTCGACGAGATGGAGAAGGAACACATCCGCCGTACCATCGACCACTGTCACGGCAATCTCACCCAGGCCGCCGAATTATTAGGCATCACCCGCCAAACGCTTTACAATAAGATGAAACGGTTATGATGTGGGCGTATATTATAATAGGTGTAATCATTGTAGGCTTCGCGGTGTGGTTTGTGCACCATCAGCGAAGGCTGCGGTTGCGGGCCCACCTGATGCAGGAGGCCATCCGCAATCGTGACTTCACCTTCCGTATGCCTACTCACGGCCTGTTGCCTGGTGAACGTGCCATGCAGGAAACGCTGAACCAGTTGGGTGATACCATCCGCCAGCAGGTGAATCAGAATGAGGTGGAATCGTGGGAACGGCTCACCCGTGTGCTGACCCATGAGATGATGAATGCCACAGCCCCTATCACCAGCATCAGCCAGTCTATGCTGAACCGTTCAGATGTGAAGGGGACACCCCTCGAAGAAGGCATCCAGGCTATCTACGAGACCTCGCGCCATCTGAGCGACTTCGTGGTCAACTACCGCAAGATGTCGGAACTCGAAAAACCTGTACTGACGGACGTCAGACTCTATTCCGTCATTGATGAAGTCAGCAAGGCCTATCCGCAACTGACGTGGGAGGTCTGCGTCCCTGCTGATCTGGTCGTTCGTGCTGATATCGGCATGCTGCGACAGGTGCTGATGAACTTGGTGAAGAATGCCATAGAGGCCAACGCCACTAAGATGGTTGTAGAGGAAAATAGTAGTTCACTTTTCATCGGCAACGATGGCCTTCCCATCCCTGCAGAGAACCGCCAGTCGCTCTTTGTGCCATTCTTCACCACCAAGCGGAGTGGCAGCGGTATCGGCCTGTCGCTGAGTCGTAGGATGATGATCCAGCAAGGGGGTATGCTCGAACTTGCCGAAACACCCCGTCAAGGATGCCATGTGGCTTTTATCCTCTCCTTTCAATAATTACGATTAAACCAATCAACAAGATGATGAAGAAAATAGCATTAGCCATCGTATTAGGATTGCAACTGACGATGGGACAGGCACAGGGATTCAAGAACCCTGTGCTACCGGGATTTCACGCTGACCCAAGTGTATGCAGGGCAGGCGACGGCTTCTATTTGGTGAATAGCACGTTCCAGTATTTCCCTGGTGTGCCTGTGTTCCACAGTAAGGATCTGGTGAACTGGGAACAGGTGGGTAACTGTTTGTCGCGGCCTTCGCAGGTAGACCTGAAAGGCACCGACGGCAACAGCGGTATCTATGCGCCGACCATCCGTTACCACGAAGGGCGGTTCTATATGGTGACAACGGTATTCCCCTCGCGCCGTCATTTCTATGTGTGGACGGACAATCCTGCAGGGGAGTGGTCGGAGCCCATCGTGATAGACTTCGCCATCGGCAGTTGTGATCCGACACTCTTCTGGGATGATGGCCGCTGCTATTTCCTCTGGAAGGAAGGCGATATCAAGATCTGCGAGATCGATGTGACGACAGGTCGGAAGATTGGCGAGATCCACCACTTAGGCACGGGCCTCGGCGGACGCTATCCTGAGGGACCGCATATCTATAAAAAGGACGGCTACTACTATCTGCTGCTGGCTGAGGGTGGTACGGAGCATGGCCACCATGTGAACATCCTGCGCAGTCGTAGCCTCTTTGGCCCTTACGAGCCGAATCCTGCCAACCCCATCCTCTCGCATTTCAATATGAAGATGCAGAACAGCAACATCCAGGGACTCGGACACGCCGACTTGGTGCAGGCTCCTGACGGCTCTTGGTGGATGATCTGTCTGGGCTACCGTACCAGCGGCTATCTGCAGCACGTGATGGGCCGCGAGACGATGTTGGCCCCCGTGCAATGGGAAGAAGGCGGCTGGCCAGTAGTGAACGGCGACGGCACGCTGCAGACGGATATGAATTGCAAGACGCTGCCCTTGGTCCCGATGGCGCAGGATCCACAAAAAGAAGGTTTTAATTTTGTGGAGCGAAAGGCACCTCGTGACAGTTATCATTCGCTGGGCTTGCCGATGGGCTGGATGAGCCTCTGCAATGCCGACTATACCAAATACTCGCTGACGGAGCGTCAGGGCTTCTTACGCCTTCGTCCTAGCACGACAGATCTCAGCGAGACAGCCTCGCCTACGTTTGTGGCTCGTCGTCAGACGGAACTGAACTTCTCTGCCACCGCCTTGTTCGACCTCTCTCACCTGACGGAGGGCATGCAGGCTGGCATCACCGCCTATGCTGCTCCGCTGAACCACTACGATGTGGTGGTCGAGCGTCGTGACGGGAGGCTCTTCGTCAAGTCGAATGTGAGATTGGGTCAGACCAGCCATAGTGATAAGGAGATTGAACTGAATGGCAACCAGGCTTATCTGCGTATCACCTCTGATCGTGACTTCTACTACATGATGGCATCGGCAGACGGCATCAACTTCACGCCGTTGGCCAAGATGGAGTACCGTTTCCTCAGTACCGAAACCATCGGCGGCTTCACAGGCGTAATGCTCGGCCTCTTCGCCCAATGCAGGGAAGAGACAAACCAAGGCTATGTGGATGTAGACTGGCTGGAATACTTATAAATCTCCGCTAAAGTATAAACTATGAAGAGTCAGGTATGCAAAGACAGAAAGACACACGATGACAAAGGGCAAACTATAAAGCAAAGCCTGGAGAAACGTCGTGTGGAAGGCGTATAAGCATACTTGCATCGGTATGTATATGCTTAGGAATCCGGCCATGAAGCTATACTTAAACCCTGGTCTTGGTTCTTTCGCCAACTTGATGCTCCTGTCGCAATGATTGCAAACGGTATCATAGTCTGTACCCCTCAGCAGATATTTGAGGCATCGCTTCAGGGATACAGTCTGATGACAATATGGACATTCCCGATTCTTCATATTACTTTTTGATTCGAGCGTTCAGCAGATTGCAGATTTCTTGCGGTTTCAACGATAGGAAGCCTACGTAGACTTCGTAGGGATAACCTTGGAGGGCTGCTTTGAAACGCTGTTTGCGATCCTTGGCAATCTCCTCGTCCGTGATACCTGCCTCAACATTGTCTTTATAGCGTATGCCAATAAACTTGCGGCCTTTGTACTTGCCGACGTAAAAAGAATCAACACCTGACAATTGTACGACCCATGGTTCTGGAGCGTTCACTCTCAACTGAACATCCGTGATAACAAGATGAGTCTTGCGTTTAAAGTATGCAGGGACCAAATTGAATGCAGCGATGCAGACAAAAAGCGTTATCATATGATACTTATTAGCCCCTATAGCCCCTGGACCTCCTATGGCGGCGCTAACACCCATGATAACTGCAAATACAACTATCATTACCAATAATATGTAAATCCACACCTTGGGGGACATGTTGATTCTTATCTCTTTCATATATTCAGATACTATTTTACGATGATTCTGGGATGATAATTGAACAGTTTCTGGTTGTCGCGGAGCTCCTGGACGTCGAGGGAGAGCACACAGCCCGACCAGTTGGCCCCCCATGCGTTGAAGGGTTCTCCTTCAGGAACGATGTAGGTGACTTTCGTCAGTTCCAGGGGTAAGGGGTCGAAGACGAGCACGTAGGCCACATAGTCACCGGCATTGCCCTCCATGAAGAACAGCTCGTCCATAGGAAGACCCTGTATCTCACGGATCTTGTACTGATGACCTCTATCATCGACCAGTTTGGTGTCGTGTCCGAAACTCCAGTACTCAGTGGTCCAGTTCTGCTCGAAGCCTATGGCGAGGTAGGTTGCCTCGGGTGTGCGCCACAGTGCCATCGTACCATCTTTCAGGGGCTTGATCAGATGCGCATCCCTCATCACCTTCCAGGTGTTCCAGTTCTGTGCGTCGTAGGGTTTATCCTCGCTCATGTGTTCTTTGTGCACATAGGGCTTACGGAACTGTGGAATGGTGTCGTAGTCCAAAGGCTGCCACGTGGCGAATGCCTGATAGCGGACGGTCACGGGCATACCCATCATGCCCCAGTTAGGAATACCATAGATCCTCACCTCCTTTGTCGATTCGGCCAGCGGTGCGAAGAAGATCTTCAGGTCGAGCACGTCGCCCTTTTTAGCTCTGACGGTGAAGTGCTTGCGGTAGGTATCAGGCTCCGTACGGCGAATACGATACTGAGCACCTGTCTCCTGATCCACAAGACATGTCTCTTCGGAGGTCAGCCACAGGTTGGTCACCTCGTCGGCAGGCATACGGAAGTAGCAATGGAGCACCGTCTCGTTGTTCTCCTCCGTCAGCCGCCAGCTCATAGGTATGACGGAATTGGTTTCCTGCAACACGTTAGCTATCTCAGGGAAGAGCCTCAGGTAGTTCTTCTCTATGGCGACATCCTTGGCTTCGCAATAGTCCTTGATCCATTCCATATTCGTCATGTGCCACGCAGCGGTGGTCTTCTTCGTATTCTGGTCTGTCTTGACTTCAGGACGCGACACGAATATGCCTGCGCTTTTAGCATACTCCTTGGTTCCTGTCGTTTCCGACTGATAGGTGAGGCCTGTCATCGCCAGGAGGCTCAATAAAAAGATTTTTTTCATACGGCTTCGTTTAAAATTGTAATGTACTCATGTTGGTATGCGTCAGCTGTTCGCGATATTCTTGGAAGCAGGCCGATGAGACGTTAGCCTCTATCGGTGAGTGGGTACTGTAGAGCAGGATGCGCCCACCAATGATGCGCTCTGCTATCCAGAGGTACTTTTCGTTCTTGTGCAGATCCTTCAGGGTGAAGAAGAACTGCTGGTGGGAGAAGGTAAGGAGATAGCCAGGTGTCTTTGAGTCGTACCAGCAGGCGGCTTGCAACAGTCGGCCGAAGAGGTCCAGCTCCTGTTTGTCATCGAAGACGTAGGCCGTGCTGACAACGGTACAGTCGCCGTCATCTGGGGTGCAGTCAAGTGTCACTGCCTTTACCTTATTATAGTCAGCCATCTTGGCGATGAACTCGTCCATACGGCTGGGGGCCTGATAAGCGGAGTCTTCCGCTGGAACATAGGCAGCATAGTGCAGGTTTCCATCTACTGCGACGGGCCCAACAATAGGCTGCGCTGGGGCTTTCATTACGCTTCCATCGACCTTTGAAGCCTTGTTGTCGTTTGTCCGGACGGTCTGGACTGTGAGTCCGAGCTGGGCGGACTGTGAGTCCGGGCTAGGCGGACTGACCGTCCGGGCTTGGCGGACTGTCGGCGAATAGGCATCTGACTCCGACTTTCCTTGCTTTGCCGTCAGGCTTCCGCCCGTCTTCGTTCTGTCGAATTTGTAATTCGACAGAGTTGAGTTGCGAATTTCAAATTCGCTTCTCCCGTCAGCCGGATTCCAAATCCGGCTGAACTGATACCCTATACCTATTATCATAATAAGACACGCTGCGGCGGCCACCCAGCGCCAGAGCATCACTCTTCTGGCTGGCTCAGGCTCCGTCTGCTGTCGCATCTTCGTCATGAAGTCGGCAGGCAGCTTGGGCGTATCGGCATACTTGCGTCGCAATGCCTCGCGCAGGTCCGTGTCCTTATATCTTTCGTTCATCTCAATTTTAATTCTTCAATCTTCTATTTTTTAATCTTTTAATTTCAATAAGAGTTTCTTTCTTGTCCGATAGAGGCGGTTGGCTAGGGGGCCTGGCTCGATGCCTGTAATGTAGGCGATCTCCGACAGCGGACGGTCTTCGAAGTAATGGAGCGTCAGCAGCATCCGCTCTTCGTCTGGCAGTTCGTCTATGATCTCCTGCAGTCGCTGGATGCGCTCTTCGCGTCCTGATGAGAGTTCCGACTCCAACTGCTCGTCGCTGATGTCCGTCTGCCATACCTCGCTGTCCTCGATGGGGACGATGGACGGACGGCGGCGTTTCAGGAAGTCGAGCGTCAGACGGTAGGCGATACGGCAGAGCCAGGTAGAGAGCGATGCCTTCTGCGGGTCGTAACTGTCGATGTGGCTGAAGGCTTTCAGGAAGGTGTCCTGTGCCAGTTCCTCGGCATCCATCACGTCAGACACTTGGCGGACTATCATCGCAAACACTCGCTCAGCATAGCGACAGACCAATGCGTCCTGCCCCTCGCGCCGTCCTCGCCGGACGGCTTCCACGATCTGCTGTTCTGTCAGTTGTCTCACTTCTACTTGTTATACGACAAGTTCAGGGAAATATCTCGCACTTCCCTGAACTTTTTTCAAAAAACTTTTATTACTTCTTCGGCAGATCACCTATGCGGATGAGTTTGAAGTCTGTGGCAGAGAACCACTGGGCGCGACAGGGCTGGCCCGTGAAGTCTTCATCGGAAGAAAGGCCGTAGGCTATGGAGTTGCCAGTGACCAGGATGTTGTCGATGCTGATGTTAAACCAACCCATATCAGGCACACCGTTTTGGGGCTGCTCATAAACAGGGATGGACTTGAGCATCGTGCTGTCGCCGATGGCATATACGCAGGGTCCGGGACCTTCCGCTCTGACTGCACAGTCCAGACGATATACGCCAGGCTCAACGGCCTCCTTACGCTCTGCCTGAAACACTTGCTCACAATTCTCATTATAGACATCCAGGAAGCGCACATTATGATTGCCGTTATAGTATCCGCTGTACGTATAGTGGTCGCAGTTCTCTGCTTTGATCAGGTCCCAGCCGCCCTTGCGCAGGAAACGCTTGTCCTGATGGCTCATCGTCACACCTTGATAGGAATAGATCTCCTCCATTTCTACATTATAATGCGTTTTCTCCTGCTGCTGAATCCAGATGAGTGCGGGGAAGAGACAGCACAGCGACGCTACCCACAGTACAATCCACAGGATGCGCTGTCCGATGCTCATGGGTTGCACCTTGCCGGCTCTGGAGAATAGCATGTGGCCGATGGCATAGAGGGGTATGGAGAGGGCGAGCAGCACACCGACGATGAAGACAATCACCACCCAGGGATGGATGTTGATCAGTTCGCCCAGATTCAGATACCCAATGTCGAAGGGCAGGCTCACATGAGTTGCCGAAGGAACGGTAAAGACAATGACAAGTGACACGATAACGAGCAACAGGGAAATCAACAGTCCTACCCCTACTATCGAGGCGATGACCACGAAGAAGGCAGCGACGATTGAGAATAACACGAACAGGATCGTACCCAAGCATCCGCGGTTGGGTCGTGCCGTCTGCTTGTTCTCTACTACAACATCTGCCAGATTCTGGGGCGTCACTTCCTTGCCTTCCATCTGCAACAGTTGTTCTGGTGTCTTCGCCTCAGGCACGATAATGGCCAGCACGATGTAGGCGATGATGCCCACACCATATAACAAGACGAGCAGCATGGTGAGCAGTCGCCACCAGACAGCGTCTGAATTCGTGTAGGCAGCCAGGCCTGAAAGCACACCTGCCACCATCTTGTCATTAGGGTTACGGTAGAGCTTCTTGCCGGCAGTCCTTGCGCGTACATTATCACATATATCCTGGGCAGCCGAGCGGAAAGACTCATACTTATGTCCGTCTTTTCCATCGCCCTGCTTCTCGTTATCAGTTCCTTCGGAATCTGTCAGTTCCTCTGGCTTGCCTATACGAGTGATGATGTTCTTCACATGGTCGATGGTGATGGCCTCGATGCCTTGTTGGTTCAGTTCTGTAAACAATTCCGCGATGCGGGCCTCAATGTCGTTGACGATTTCATCGCAGCCCTCTTGCTTTCCGAATGAGGAACGGAGCGACTCGATGTATTTCTGCAGCATTTCATAGGCATCCTCATCGATCTGGAAGAGTCGCCCACTAAGGTTGATGGTAATGTTCTTCTTCATATCTTTACTTTTTTACCTTTTTACTTTTTTACTTCTAATAGTTGGGGGTGGATGATCTTAAGATAATTAATGGTGTTGGCGAGTTCCGTCCAGGCGCTGTCGAGGCCTTCGAGAAACTGTTCGCCCTCAGGGCTGAGGGCATAGTACTTGCGGGGAGGTCCCTGCGTTGATTCCTGCCACTCGTAGTGCAGCAGTCCGTCGTTCTTCAGGCGGGTGAGCAGCGGGTAGAGCGTTCCCTCCACCACGAGCAGTTCCGCTTTCTTCAGTTGTTGGATAATGTCACTGGCATACGAAGGACGGTGCTTCAGGAGCAGCAACACGCAGTACTCCAGCATCCCTTTCCGCATCTGTGACTTGGCAT
>JAEEGG010009099.1_pt1 | contig 22353 bp, 15 predicted proteins | sample 9134161 | NCBI WGS metagenome assembly JAEEGG01 (sample SAMN16246543, study PRJNA631951) | gut metagenome | biome: gut microbiome; feature: rumen; material: CR-attached | host: Bos | place: Iran: Karaj | collected 2018-10
CGCGTTACTCACCCTTTCGCCGGTCGCCGACAGAGTATTGCTACTCCTCGCTGCCCCTCGACTTGCATGTGTTAAGCCTGCCGCTAGCGTTCATCCTGAGCCAGGATCAAACTCTTCATTGTATATTTTTATATAAATCTAAGCTTGTCCAGGCACTTTAGTTTCCTAAGAAACTGACGCTCGTTTAAGTTTGAAATTGTTGTTACAACTTCCGGTACTTGCTTGTACTTTCCTTTCAGTCTTTTCAATGAACTTTTTGTAATTTTTAACGTCCCTGCCTTTCGGTTTTGGGCGTTAAAAACCCGCTCGTTTCCGAACGGGACTGCAAAGGTAGAAACTTTTTTCTAACTAGCAAAATATTTTGCAATTATTTTTAAAGAAATTTTTAAAGTTTTTTATAAAGGTCTATAAGTCAACATTTTGTTAAAGATTCCGGGTCAAGCCCGGAATGACGAAGAGGAAGGTCGGGGATGACGGAAGGGAAAATCGGGGATGACGTCAGCGGGTGAAACCCAGCTTGGAGAGGCCTGAGAGCACGTCTTGGTTGGTCATGAAGAGGTTCCAGCAGAGCTGGGTGCGGTAGTTTTCTATCATGACAACGATGGGGCCCTGGTCGATGGCTAAGTAGGAGCTGGCGAACCAGGCGGAGTCAAGGCAGAAGGCATCCTTGAAGCCGTATTCTCCCCAGAGCTTGTCTCCATATATATAATAAAAGGTGTGGAGGGCGGCCATGGCTTCTTCCGGAACATACGGGAAGGAGGCCAGGGCGGCAGTGGGGGCTATCACTCCCCTGTCGTTCCCGGGGGACGATGCGGTATAGCCGCCGGGGATGTCGGAGGCCGTGAGGCCCCAGGATTCGGCGGAATAACCAGCATGCTTGCCGGGATTCTTCACACAGTAGTCATAATTATACTTGGCGTGAGCCACGTTGTGCTCAAAGCAATTGTCGCAGTAGGCGTCGGAGAGCCCTCTTGGATCCAGTCCCATGAAGGAGTAGTGAGCAAAGAACAGCGGACCGGTCACGGAGGGCGTCATCTTGCCGCCTCGGGCCCAGCCCTGGTCGTAAACGTCTTTGGTTATGGGATGAGTGGGGGAACTAGCCGCAAGGACGTAGACTATGAGGCCCTCGTTCCAGCCCGTTATGGGCATATTCATCTCCCAGCCATAGTCCGGGGACCAGTGCCAGTAGAGCTTCTTCTCCCCTCCCTTGGTGAACCAGTCCCACTCCACATCGTGCCAGATGGCTTCTATGGAGGAGCGGATATCGGCCTCAGAGGCCTTATCGAAAAATGCCTGGGCAGTGAGGAGGCCCTCAAAGAGGAAAGCGGTTTCCACCAGGTCCGCGCCGTTGTCCTTGGTGCTGAAGGCGATGGCTTTCCCGGTGTCTCCGTTTATCCAATGCGGGAAAGCCCCGTGGAAACGCTCGGCACCGGACATGAAGGCCAGGAACTTCCGCATCCTTTCCGCCGCCGCCTCACGCGTAATGAACCCGCGAGAAACCGCCACCGGTATGGCCGAGATCCCAAAGCCCGAGCCTCCGGTAGTGACGGTATTTCCACTGCCGAGGCGCTCCCGGGCAAGGCCGCAATTGGGATGGGCATAATCCCAGAAGTACTTGAAAGTCTGCTGCTGCACCTTGGTGAGGAGCTCATCGTCCGGGATGCGGGGGTACTTGTCCGAGGTGTCGTAGGCGGTAATGAATTCCGCCTTGAAAGTCTCGTCCAGATTCACTCCGAAGCCCTCGCCGCCAAGTATGGAGAATGTATACTTGGTCATGGGGAAAAGCGGCTTTACCGGGGTAAAGACCAACGTACACGGGTCCTTCCCTTGAGACGCTTCCAGATCACATCCGGACAGGCGTACAAAAGCAAGGGAAACGGGGTCGATGGACACCTCCGACGTATACTCCACCTCTATTGAAACAGCCCCAGAAGGCACTTCAGTGACAGTTTTGACAGGGGTTATGCGAACACCGCCCACGCGGACCTCCAGGATCTTGGCTTTAAGGACAGTATCATCGGTGGCCGGCTTCTCTACGCAAGCGGAAAGAAGTAGCAGTACGGGTAAAAGGAATCTGACTTTAAACATGGCAACGGCAGGGAAATCCCTTTCCCTGCCGCCGTAAATAAAAGACTAGAGAAGAGCGGAGAGCTTAACTTCCTCTTTGTAGAGTTCAAGCATCTCGGCCTCGGTGAGAGCCTTGTTGAAGATGCGGATCTCGTCGATACCACCGGCGAAGTACATCTGCCAGTCGGCTGCACCAACATACTTCTCGATGAAGGAAGCCCAACCACCAACGTAGAAAGCGGTAGCATCCTCGGGAATGCACTTACCGAAGGCAATCTTGTCGCCGTACTCAGCATCGCGGACCTTAACGCCGTCTACATAGAGAGCCCATGCACCGGTGGTGTGATCATAGGTCCAGCCAAACTGGAACCACTTGTCATACACTGCAAATGCGGAGTTCCAGGTGTCGAGCCAGAGGTTGGTCTCAAGGCCTTCTGCGTTCTTGAAGATGCAGCGGCCGTTGACCTGCTGGGTCTTTACGCCAGTCTCGTTACCAGCTTCGTCCTTCTCGATGCCCTTGTTGTCAAGATAGACGATGAGTGAAGGCCAGTCCTGCTGAGGGAAGGTCTTACCGTTGACGGAGAAGAAGCCGCCCTTCTGGAAATCCTCGATGTTCTTGGCCCAGAGGGTGATGGTTACGTCCTCGAGTTTGCGGAGGGCGTTGTCCTTTGCGAGGTTGAATTTGAGGTAAGCGGGATCGTTCTTGCCGGAGGTGTTGAAGTAAGCGTTTCCGCCTTCCCCCTTGTCAAAACCGGCCGCGCCTTCCTTGGCTGCGAAGGTGATACCTTCACCAAGCTTGACAGCCTTGTCTGCAGACTCGAGAGGCATGTAGACTACCATGTTTTCCTTGGCGGTCTGGATCTCGGTGAGCTTGTCCTTTGCCTGATTTGCAAGGTCCTCAAGATCTGAGAGAGAGCAGGCGGCCATCATGAGGCCAGCGACTGCGAGAAATAATAACTTTTTCATTGTGTTGTAAAAATTAGGTTAATAAATAAGGTAGTATTGCATTAATACGTATATCCAGGTGTTCTGGGGAGGTTGGGATTGAGTTCCATCTGGGCCGACGGTATGGGGAAGACCTCGTTTTTGGCGGTGTATCCAAGCGGGCCAAGCACCGCCAGGGCCTTGCCGGTACGGACCAGGTCGAAGAAACGGTTCTCCTCAAGGGCCAGTTCCGCGCGGCGCTCGTCCAGGATGTTGTCCAGGGTTGCGGCCACGGGGGCAAGGCCGGCGCGGTTACGCACCTCGTTCAGGGCCTGGTCTGCCGTGTAACCGGACTCCGGAGCAATGCCCGCTCCGTTTACCATGGCCTCGGCAAAGATGAGAAGGACATCGGCATAACGGATAAGCCTCTGGTTATGCTCCAGGCCGTATGCGTTGTAGGAACGGGTGTTCCACTCGCGCGGGGTATAAACCTTTCCGTTGTAGTAGGGGTTGATGCAGTTGGACGATATTTCATCGGTCTCGTTGGCGCCCCTTTCCAGCACGGTAACCTTGCGGCGGATTGCGTCTCCCCTGCCGTCCAGCCAGCCTATAAGGGTGGCGCTGGGCACCTTGTAGCCCCATCCCTGGAAAGGCTCCTTGTTTCCGCGTGGACCCTGGATGAAGGCGTAGTAGTTGATGGGAAGAGGGTCCGACGTCTGCCTGAGGGCGCTGCTTTCCACCTCCATGATGCATTCAGGGCCGTTTTCTCCCTCAACGGAGAAAGCGTCGGAGAAGCGGGACATGAGGGAATAACGGCCGCTGGCAATCACAAGGTCTGCACAGCGTGCGGCTTCTTTCCAATCCCCATTGTAAAGGGCCACCTTGGACTTGAGAGCAAGTGCCGTGTACTTGTTGTAGCGGCTCTTGTAGTCCGGGAAAGAATTGGGAAGAACCTCTATGGCCTCATCCAGATCCTTGTAGATGAACTTGTAAAGGTCAGCCTTGGACGATACGCCCACGGAAGCCAGGTCCGTTGCGCTCATGGTCTTGTCGATGAGCGGAACCGTGCCGAACAGGCGTACCAGGTTCCAGTATGCATAGGCCCTTATGACCTTGGCCTCTCCGCGGCACTGCTCTACCTGCAGCAGGCCGTCCTCTGAAGTGATGGCCTCCTTGTACAGGTCCATGGACTCAATGGCATAGTTTGCCGCCGATACTATATTGTAGAATATGGTCCATACGGCACTGATATGGTTGTTGCCGGGGCCATAGGTAAAGTTGTCGAACTCCGCCACGGTGGGGCCATCGGCCTCGGACGATCCTTTATCGGCATCGTCCGAAGGCACTTCCAGAACGGCGATGTAGTTCTGGGCCTCACCCTCCTGCAGACGCATGGATGCGTATGCGGCACTCACGGGAAGGAAGATATTCTCCGGCTTGGAATAGTCTATGCCGGAAGAAGGGAGGGACCCTTCAGTGCGGATATCCAGGAAATCAGAGCATCCTGCAAGGGCGATTGCCGCCACGATGAGTATAATGATGTTCTTTTTCATAGTCCTAGAAGTTTAAGTTTACGCCAAGGGTGTAGATTGCCTGCATGGGATAAACGGAGGAACCGTCGATTCCGTTCTCGATGGGAGAACCGCCTATCTCCGTGGTGAAGCCGTGGTACTTGAACAGGGACAGCGGACGCTGTGCGCTCACATATGCCCTTGCCCTTATGCCGTTGGATGTTTTGAAAGTGTAACCAAGCTGTACGTTTTGGATACGGAACATAGAACCGTCCTCCAGGAAGAAGGAGTTGCACTGAGCCTGAGTGCCGTCTACAAGAGCCTTTGCAGAAGGATATGTGCTTGAAGGCTTGTCCTCACGCCAGGCGTTCTTCCAGAAGTCGTAGTCGTAGTTGCCTTCGGCAAACACCTGCTTGTTGATGCGTTTGAGGTTGAAGATCTTGTTGCCGATGTTGGCGCTCATGGTCATGGAGAAGTCCCATGCCTTCCAGTTGGCGCCAATGTTGCCGCCAAGCATGAGCCAGGGCAGCGGGGAGCCAAGATAAACGCGGTCGTCGGAAGTAATCTTTCCGTCAGGAGTCTTGGTGCCGTCTTCACTGGCAAAGTCGTGATACCTGAAGTATCCGGGCTCGGCACCGGCCTGCTGCACAGGGTTGTCGATGATCTCTATCTTGTCACGGAACACGCCGTCCACCTGGTATCCCCAGAAGGCACCGATAGGATAACCCACCTGGGTCATGGTTGCGTATGCACCGTTCACCTGGCATCCTGGGATGTTGTCGCGGTCCTTGAGTTCCAGGACCTCGTTGTGGTTGATGGTGGCGTTGATGCCAATGTTGTAGCCAAGGTCGCCAACGGTATCGGCCCACTTGAGGGAGAGTTCGATACCCTGGTTAAGGACCTTGCCGTTATTGGCGAGGAGGGTTGCCACGCCACCGCCGGTAGCAATGGGAGCGTGGAACACCACGTTGTCCGTAACCCTGCGGTAGAGGTCAAGTTCACCGCTGAGGCGGTTGTCCATGAGGGCGAAGTCCGCACCGGCGTTGGTCTCAGTGACCACCTCCCAGCGGAGGTAGTTCTGGTACACCGTCTGGGCGCCCATACCGTCCACAACCGTCTGACCGAATACCGCCGACGTGCTCATACCGGGCTGGCCCACTATGTTCACGTCGTTGGCGGGGACGTTGTCGTTACCAAGCATACCCCAGCTGGCGCGGAGTTTCAGGTAATCAATTCCCTTGCCCTTCATGAAAGGTTCGTCGGAAATGTTCCAGCCAAGGCCCACGGACGGGAAGATGCCCCACTTTTCCTGATACTTGGAGCTGCCGTCGGCACGGAGGGTAACGGTTGCAAGGTATTTCTCCTTATAATTATAGGTACCACGGGCGAAGGCCGACACGCCGTTGTAGCGGCTGGCGCCATCGCTTGCGTTCTGGTTCTTGTAGGAGCCGTTCTTGAGGTAACGGGCAGCATCGTCATAGTCAGGCACGTTGCGCACGGTGCCGGTAAGGGATGCGTTGTACTGCATCCTGGTGGACTGGCCCAGCATAGCCGTGAAGGCGTGTGCACCTATCTTATCGGAATAAGTGAGGGTGTTGTCCAGGATCCTGTAGGTGCCGTAGCCGTAGGTCTTAGACATTGACGATACGGACGTGCCCTGGGAACCGCCTACGAAGTGCTCCGGAGTGTAGCTCTGGCCGTCGTAGAAGTAGAAGTCCAGATTGTATGAAGTCTTGAACTTGAGCTTCTCAGGAATAATGGTGGCCTCTGCGTAAGCGGAGAACACTGTCTTGAGGCCCCACTCCTTGCTATTGTTGTAGTAGGCCGATGCTGCAGGGTTGCCGTAGCTGTTGGGATAGCCGTAGCGCTGCGGGGAATCGAACTTCTCCGGATATGCGTCCGTATTGGCATCGGAATAAACTCCGTACACCGGAGGGTTCACGAATGCCTGGTAGAACACGCCGCTGTTGGCGTTGTGCTTGTTGTGGGTGGAAACCACGGTGTTGAATCCAAGCTTTAGCCAGTTGGTCATGGTCTGATCCAGACGGGCGCGGAGGTTGATACGGTCGTAATCGTTCACCGTATAGTTCATGATACCGTCCTGGTAGAAGTAGCTCAGACCCACGGAGTAGTTGGTCTTTTCCGTACCGCCGGAAAGGTCAAGCGCGTGGGAATGGGTAAGGGCAGGATGAACCAGCTCAGCATACCAGTCCGTGCTAACTCCATTGTAATCTGCAACGTTCTTTGCAGGAGCGGTGGAGGTCTTTGCAAGGTTGTACATCTCCACGTACTGCTCCGTGTTTGCCATCTTTAGGATATTGGTGGGAACCTGCACGCCGGCGTAACCGTCGTAAGCAACCCTCACGCGGCCGGTCTCACCCTTCTTGGTGGTAACCAGGATGACGCCGTTAGCAGCGCGTACGCCGTATATGGCGGCTGCCGATGCATCCTTGAGAACCGTCAGGGACTCTATATCGGAGGCACTCAGGAAGTCGATGTTGTCCATGAAGGCGCCGTCAACAATGTACAGCGGATTGGCATAATCGCCTATGGAACCCACGCCACGGATTTTCACGGAAGGGCCGGCACCGGGGGCGCCGCTCTGGGTGATCTGCACGCCGCTCACCATACCCTGTAGGGCACTCATAGGGTTGGCGGCAACCTGCTTGGAGAGCTCGTCACCCTTCACGTTCACAATGGGGGCCGTGAGGTCCTTGGCCTTCTGGGTGCCGTAGCCCACAACCACAACCTCGTCAAGAAAGTTGGTGTCCTCTGCAAGGACGATGCGGGCGGGAACTGCGTTTGCGGGGAAAGACTGGGTAGCGTAGCCAATGCAGCTTACCTCAACCACGGACTGGGCGCTCTTTACCATCAGGAGGAAGTCTCCGTCAAGGCCGGTGGAAGTGCCGTTCTGGGTACCCGCTTCCATTACGGTTGCGCCGATGACCGGGCCCAGGGCATCCTCTACCACACCTTTCACCTGATACTGTGCAAAGGCGGAGAGCCCTGCAAGCATCATGGTCAGTGTTATTAGTATGCGTTTCATAAAGTTAGGTTAGTTTTCGTAGTAAAATCCCAGCTTCTCAAGGCCTGCCTTTATCTCCGGAGCCTGCATGAACAGCTTCCAGAGAAGGCCGCTGCGGTAGTTCTCAATCATTACCGCAATGGGACCCTGGTCAATTGCCAGGTAGTGGTTCACAACCGCAGGGTCATGGCCGGGGTTATATGCATCGTAAAAGCCGTAGGGACCAAACATCTCCGGGACATCCTCATACAGGTGACGTATCACCTTCATGGACTCCTCCGGCGTGTACACTATGGACGATATGGCCGCCGTGGGGCTCACGGTGCCGTTCTCGTCGGGCGTTCCGGGATGATGCGAGCAGTAGCCCACGTAGGGATCGTCGCTGGAGGTGAAGCCCCAGAGATTCTCTCCGTATCCCTTGTGGCCCTTGGGATTGTCTATGGCATAGGCCCTGTGGATAAGCGTGTGGGCCTTGTTGCGCTCAAAGTAGTTGGTATGGCCGTCGGTGAGGCCGCGGGGGTCCAGGCCCAGCCAGGAATAGTGGCAGAAGAACAGCGGACCGCCCAGTTCCATTCCAAGGGGCAGCTCTATTCCGTAGTACTGCTTACCATTATAATAATAAGGAGAAGTCTTGTAGCTGGCCTCGTAGCATTCCCTGGTTATGGGGAAGGACGGGGACGATGCCGCCAGGACGTATGTAATCATGGTTTCATCGTAGCCCTTTATGCGGTGGTTCATCTTGAAGCCGTAGTTCTTTGACCAGTGCCAGTAGAGAGAATCTGTGCCCTGGGTGTACCAGTTCCATTCCACTCCAAGCCAGAGGTCGTGGCAGCGTTCTGCCAGGGGGAAGTTGTCCTTTTCCAGCCATTCGCGGGCGGCGATGAGTCCCTGGACCATAAAGGCTGTCTCTACAAGGTCTCCGCCGTCATCGTATTTGGAGAAAGAGAAAGGCTGCATGGAGTCTGCATCGTACCAGTGGGCCCAGGCGCCGTGGAAGCGTTCCAGCTTTTCCAGCGACTCTACCATTTTGCCGATGCGCCGGACGCCCTCCTCCCTGGAGTAGTATCCGCGCTCTGCCCCTGCTATTACCGCCATCATGCCAAAACCGGAGCCGCCAATGGTGACGATATTGCCGTTCTGGTCATTGTTGCGCTCGCGGGCAAGACCGGTTGCGGGGTCCGCAAAGTCCGTGAAATAGCCGATGGTTGCCCTCTCGACTATGTCAAGGAGCTCATCGTCAGAGGGTTTACGCGTACATGCGAGGCAAAGGACCGCTGTGGTTAGTAGCAGATACTTAAATCTCATACTTGAAAGATGCATTTTTTGTGCAATCTGATGCACCGCCGATGAAAATATTGAAGTCTCCGCTTTCCGGGCCCCAAGTCATATCCTGCCTGTAGAAGGAAAGCGTTTCCTTGCAGATGGTGAAAACCACCTCCTTGGACTCTCCAGGTTTGAGCGTAATGCGCTCGAAACCCTTGAGCTGCTTCACCGGACGCGTCACGCTTCCAACCAGGTCACGGATATACATCTGAACCACCTCAGTTCCCTCACGGTCTCCGGTGTTGGTAACGGTAACACGGGCTGTGAGTTCCTCATTGCCCTTAAAACACACGTCATTCTCGGGCTTGTCCCGGGAATCTCCAGCCTCAAGCGTGATGTCCGAATACTCAAACGTAGTATAGCTCAGGCCGTGGCCGAAGGCGTACAGGGGCTCGTTGGGAACGTCCAGATAGCGGGATTCGTACTTAGCTTCCGGGTGTACGTACGGACGGCCGGTGTTCTTTGCGTAATGGTAGATGGGCACCTGACCAAGGTTGCGGGGGAAGGTTACGGAAAGCTTTCCGCAGGGATTCACATCCCCGAAGAGAACATCGGCAACGGCGTATCCGCCCATGGTGCCGGGGTACCAGGCCTCAAGGATGGCATCGGCAAGCTCGCTTTCCTCGCTGAGGTCAAGCGGACGGCCGTTCATGAGCACCACCGCCACCTGCTTGCCTTGCTTCTTGAGCTGCTTCAGGAGGGCAACCTGGTCTTCCGGGATGCGGATACTGCTGCGGGATGCAGCCTCTCCGGTCCAGCTCCAAGGCTCCCCTATCACCAGGACCACCTTTGCGGCATTGGCCACCACGGGAGTGACTTCCTTTATGGCGTCAAGTACGCTTGCGGGCACGGACTGTACCTCGCCGGCGCCGCGCCAGGAGCCAAGCAGATCGTCCTTTGAATCCGCCAGGGGACCAAGTACGGCCACCTTCTCACCTTTCTTGAGAGGGAGTATACCGTTGTTCTTCAGGAGCACCATGGTCTCTGCGGCGAAGCTGCGGGCAAAGGCCTTGTTCTCCGGGGTGAGGGTACGGTCCTTCTCACGCTGAGGGTCGCAGTATTTATAGGGATCGTCCAAAAGACCAAGGGCGGCCTTGAGGTTCAGGATGCGGCGGCAGGCGTCGTCCACGGTCTTCCGGGAGACTTCTCCTGTTTCCACCTTATCCTTGAGGTAGTTCATGAACGATGCGCTCATCATGTCCATGTCCACGCCGGCGTTTACGGAGAGGACACCGGCATCTGCTTCATCGGCAGCGTAACCGTGGCAGACCATCTCGTTAATTCCGGTATAGTCAGTGACGATGAAGCCTTCGAAGCCCCACTCGTCGCGGAGGATGTCCTGCATGAGGTGCTTATTGGCATGGGCGGGAACGCCGTCAAGCTCGTTGAACGACGCCATTACGCTAAGGGCACCGGCGTCAACAGCGGCCTTGTAAGGCGGGAGGTAGAACTCGCGAAGCCAGCGCTCGCTCATGTCAACCGTATTGTAGTCGCGGCCGGCCTGGGGGGCGCCGTAAGCGGCAAAGTGCTTCACGCATGCCAGAAGGGTGTTGTCTGCCGCCAGGTCATCGCCCTGGTAGCCACGCACCATTGCCGCAGCGATGAGGCTGCCAAGGTAAGGATCCTCTCCGGAGCCCTCGCTGATGCGTCCCCAGCGGGGTTCCACGGAGATGTCGCACATGGGACTATAGGTCCATTGGAGACCTGCGGCCGCGGCTTCCTCGGCAGCAATCTGGGCGCTCTTTTCAATGGCCTGGATATCCCAGGAGGCGCTCATGCCCAGGTTGATGGGGAAAATCGTGCGGAAACCATGAATAACGTCGTAACCGAACAGGATGGGAATTCCCAGTCGGCTTTCCTCCACAGCGATGCGCTGGACTTCACGGGTGAAGTCGGCGGTGTAGGCGTTGAGAAGGTTGCCGCAGCGGCCGGCACGGATATCGTCAAGATATCCCTGGCGCATGGAGGGGCCGGTGACTGACCAGTCTGAGGTGAAGAGGACCATCTGGCCTATTTTTTCGTCCAGGGTCATCTTCTTCATGAGCTCGTCCACTCTGGGATCGTTCTGCAAAAACTTGCCTGCCGGCTTGGGCGCACATGCAACTGCTGCCAAAGCCAGAAATACGGTTACTAGTTTTTTCATGTGTTTATGGGGATTACTTTTTTAGCTTCTGGATAAACTCCTGGGCTTGTTTGGATCGGGGCAAAACCTGCTTGCAGGCACGCAGCCAGGCGTCTTCATCGTCCTTCCCGACGCCCTTCACGTTGAAGGTTTCTTCTATTTCACCATATGTGGTTACTATGTCCAGGACAACCACGCTTTGCCTTATGGAGCCGGGGGTGGTCATGTGCTCTACTACGTTTGTGTTAACCCATACGGTATCCTTGGCATCTTCAGTCACGGTGAATTCTCCGCCTTCAAGGATCTGCGTCACGCGCTGGACCAGCACGCCCGCCGCCTCAAGTGGGACTTCCCCATTGAGAACCACGCAGACAGACTGTCCGTGTGCCACTACAAGAGCACCAAAAACGGCCACCAGGGATATCACAAGACGTTTCATAGTGTTTCAATTAATTATATTAGTCTGCAAATATACAAATTATTTTGGTATTTAAATATTTCTTTCTACCTTTGCAGTCCCGAATTCATCGGGCGATTAGCTCAGTTGGTTTAGAGCACCTGCCTTACAAGCAGGGGGTCGACAGTTCGAATCTGCCATCGCCCACAAAAAAAGCCGCCAGAAATGGTGGCTTTTTTGTGTACCTTTTTCGTCATTCTCGGGCTCCCCTTTTGCGTCATTCTCGGGCTTGTCCCGGGAATCTCTATTCCAACGGAATATTCAGCTGCGTAGCAATAGAATGTGTCAACTTTGACAGCAGGATGGGCTTAGACAAAAAGTCGTTGGCGCCAAGGTTGTAGGCCTTGACGATGTCCTCGTTGGAGTTGAGGGCGCTCAGGACGATTATCTTGATATTGGAAAACTCAGGCTTGGACCGGACGGTGGAGAGCACCTCGAAGCCGTCCATGATGGGCATCATGAGATCCAGAAGGATGAGGTCCGGTTTGCGGGCGATGATTTCCCGAAGGCACTCCAGGCCGTTGCCGGCAGTGCGAACATCAAAGTTGAAACGCGCCACCATCTTCTGCACAAGGGTGCAGTTCAGGGGGACATCGTCAACGATAAGGATGCTGAAGCGGGAGAGATTCTCACTAGCGTTTGTCATATCCGGCGGGGGTTTTCCTGTCTGCACTCACCAGCCACACCTTGGGGGTGACGCCGGTAATTTTCTTGAATATGTTGTTGAAGGACGACGCGCTCAGGAAGCCGCATGCCAGGGCCACCTCTTCCTGTTTGGCATCCCGGTGACTCAGACGGTACTGCTCCGCATAGTCAACCCTGAGGGTGTTCAGGAGTTCGGGGAATCCGAGGTTGTAGGTGTTGTTCACCATCTTGGATACGTACGTCTTGTTGGTGCGCAGGCGTTCCGCCACGTCTCCCAGCGTGAGGCTGGGCTGGAGGAAGAGTTGCTCGTTGAGCATGAGATTCTGGAACTTGGTGAGGAGGCTGTCGTCCCAAGTTCCGGCCACCGTGGCAAAGAGCTGCTCCTTCACCGCGGCAATCTCCCTGGGACTGGCCGTAGCATCTATATGGAGGTTCTCCCCTATCTTTTCCTGGAGACGGAGGAGGGCGTCCTGCTCTGCCTCTTCAAGGAGTTCCTCCATCATGATTTCCACGATGGGGCCCTTGATCTTCTTATTGTAGTTGAAGAACATCACGTGCTTGGCCTGGACGCGGGTGATGGTATCCTTCTCACCGAACAGCGAGCAGAATATAAGGCAGGAGCTGCCCACCGTGACCACGACGGCCAGGAAGATGGAGAACCATATGTGGGTGTCCAGATAGCTCTTGAGGAAGACGAGCTTGAGTCCCACAAAGAGGATGGGAAGCAGCAGGTTGAGCACCTGAAGCCCGGTAACCTTGATGCTGCCGCCATTGAAATAGAAATCCCAGAGGTGCCTGAGGCTGAACTTCTGCCTTATCACAAAGCGGACCAGGGCTATGGACGAAACAATGAGTTCCGTAGTGATGACTATTCTGAAGAAGAGAGAAGTCCAGATGTAATAGTGCCACAGGATGCTGCCCTTGTACTCTGCTGCGATGGAGGTTCCCTCCTGGTATAGACGGAGAAGGAAATCCGCAACCACGGGTTTGTCGCAGATTTCCGTGAGGACTATGCCGGATATGAGAAGCGCCATCGGCGCCAATACCCAAATGAACTGGCCGTTACGGAAGTGCCTCCTGAAGGTAAGGCGGTCGAAATACAACCACAGTATGGGGATGAGGCACGGCGCGGAGCCCAACATCAGGATACGGGCATATAACAACAACTCCGGCGGGATGCCGGGAGTAGCGTAGCAACCGTCGGAAATAAAATACAGGAGCAGGTCGAACGTAAACGCCTGCATGATCCAGAATGTCCCGGTCCTTCTTGCCAATATTGGGTTCAAGAAGAACCAGAACAAAGCCGACGCTGCCGGCAGGAACAGAAATAGTATCAGAAGATTCATTTAGAACTCGTCATTATTCTCGTAAATTTTAGTTTCCCAGTCAGACACAGACGCGGAGAAAGAGATTTCACGATAGACGCTGCTGAGGTCTATGCCAATGTGGAATGTGTACTGGCGTCCGTACACGAACACATTGTCCGGCAACAGACCGTAGAGCATGTAGCGCGCAACCTGATTCTCAAGCGGAGGATAATGGAATCCGCCTATCTCGAAACCTTCCACGTCATAGATAACCTCTACGTACTGCTTTCCTATCAGGATTTCGTCCGGGATGGAATAATAGCGGTGAGAGTTTACCATGTGATCCTCGAGGGTGTCGAAACCGACGAACTTCTCATTCTCGGAGCCCACGCCAACCTTGGCGTCACCTTCAAAAACAACAACCGTACGGTAGTATCCCTGCCTGTGCCAGATGCCCTGGCTCAGGGTGACGTCATTGACGAACACTCCGGCGGAGGCTACGTTGTAGGCGGTAAGTTTCCTTAGGTGGACAAGGCCCTGCAGCGTTTCTGTTGGTGTAGCGTCACAAATGCAGTAGCCAATGTCATTGGTTATGTGCTGGAACTCAAGAGGAATCATGTTAAGCTGTGCAACAGCCATTTCAACCGTCTTGGACACCAGCGGACCGGCCTGGGTCTCTTCTACAGAATAAGGAATGGAGTATGACTGGAGCTCATCACCGTACTGTACGTTGTGCACATACGGATAATAAGCGCTGAAAGAAATAGTTTGGGATTGGACATCGTCCCAATACATGGAATTGAGGAAGGCGCCGTAATTGGAGCCGTCCGAATTGACGGAGGCGTTGTCCACAACCAGGGCATGATGGTCATAATCGATACCGATGAGACCAAAAGGAAGATCTGCATCCATAGTAGCGAGACTCTCGTTAGAGTCATAACCGGGTGCGTCACCCTTTGTCATGATGCCCTGACGTTCAGAAGCGATCTCCTTTCCATCACGCGTAACCGTGATATCAAAACCCACGTTAGTGCCACCAGGACGCTTCTGATTGATGCTGGAGATATCATCAATCTTCATGCAGGATAATGCCATCACAGAGAGAATGACGGCAAACAGAGGCGAAATCTTGGTGAATACTTGCATAATTCAAAAACTCATTAAGGGTTTCTGAATGCAAATATAAAAAGAAATTTTTCAAAAACAAAAAATAATTACAAAAACTTGAAAATTTTTGAAAAATAAAAAATCAAGCTTCTGCAGAGCTCTGGTAATCGGACGGAGAGATGTTAAAGTATTCCTTAAAAGCAGTGGCAAAATAGGACGGTCTGCTGAATCCACAAGCAACGCTTACTTCACGGACGGTAAGTTTACCCTCTTTGAGCAGTTTGGAAGCCAAATCCATGCGGGCGGTCTTGAGCAATGCGGAAGGAGAAGGAGAACCCTCAGCTTTGAGCTTCCTATTGACATGTATACGGCTCAGACCGGTCAATGATGCAATAGAATCTACATCAAACGCAGGGTCAGACAGATTCTTATCTATAAGATCCAATACAGTCTGTGTAAATTTACCATCTGTATTAGGCGTTGTATTAATATTATTTAAAGGAACGCGCGCGTGTGAAGATGTGGTATCAGGCGTATCTAAAGCGTCACTTAAGGTCGGAACTTCGTGGATTACATGCAATTCTGCCTCTACAACGGGATTGGAATCAACTTCCGTATTAGGGTTAATTCTCCGTCCAAAAAAGAGGAATCTATATAGAACAGAAACTAATGCAATAAGAAGAAGAATTGCAATAAAAACAAGTATAATAATTCCTTTATTTCTTGGTTTAACGGTGCCCTGGGGTAGATTTGTATCAAATTCAAAAGGTAACATATTTGAATCTAATTCCAAATCTTTCCACTGCATAAACGAGCCGTCTTGAGAGATCCTCAGCAATCCATCCGTTGTGAATACCCATATTGAAAAATCCTCTACAGAAGGGAAGATTGAAATAGCTTGGGACGGCAAAACAACGGGCGATCCAAGTGACTCTGTTGATATATCAAAGGAATAAAATGCAGAATTCTGTCCACATATGTAAATATTATCGAGATTAGAAGAGAATGAGGCGGAACAGATTCCGTCAGGAATAGACAATACTTTATGGAAGCCCGTCACGGAGGTGTACTTCGTGACATCCCCAGTGGTATCAAGAATCCATAAGACTTTATTATTGTCAAATCCTAGAGTGACTATGTCGTCGCTGGAGAGCTGGCCGCCTGCGACACTGTAGTGCACACGCTTTCCGTTTCTGCCCAAACGGAAAATTCCCTCCCCGTTTGTTCCAATCCAAAGCGATCCATCTACCGGACTCTCCGCCTTGTTGGCAATTGTAGTGTGAAATTCATGTGAATAAGCGCTCAAAGACGCAAAAACAAGCGCAATTATCGCAATGCCCCTGAAAATCATACCTGTAAAGGACTATTTTAATATCATATTAGGGGAAACGATGGCTTTACGAAGACCCGACATCTCCGTATCCATGAGCCTTAGCCACGTTTTACCATAGCTCAAGGCCTGTAAAGCCTTCTTTCTGGATGCTCTGTCCAAAGTTCCATCCTGGAGTATTTCTATGACAGATTCCTTATCTGGCATATCTGTAGCGGCCTTTACGGCCTCCAAAAGGCCATCCCAGTCCTCTCCACGATACTCTACGGAAACGTCACCGGCATATCCGTATTGCCTTAAAAAAGCCTCTATCCTGGCAGCGCGCTTCATACTGAGGGCTTCATTACCCTCCTGAGTGCCTTCTGGCGAGGCTTTTATATATATATATAAGGTATTTGCAGCTGTAGAAGCCAATTCTTTAAGGCTATTATAAGAGGAAGAAGGAACCCTGGAACCACCCTGAGAAAACAGCACTTCTGGACCGTCAACATGCCCCTCAGGTGCCTGTAGGGCATTATTTTCAATCTCAACGGAAACTCGCCGGAGAGAAGGAAAACAGTTTTTCATGAGATCATCCCAGGCTTCACCTACCCATAAATCCTGCAATAGGGCCTTTTTATCACCTGAAGGGGCATTAATAATATCCAAAGCCTCCTGCTTCCACTCCTTATCGGAGCGCTTTAAATAGGATTTAACGCCTTCCCAATCTTCATCCACTGTGATGAGATCAATTCTTGAATAATCTGGAGCAGATGATAAAGAAAGGATAAAATCGCGCACAGAAGTAGCTCTGAACAGGGATAATTGCCTATTTCGGGACAATCGACCATCAGGAGAAGAATAAGCTTTTACACTTATTCTGGCATCCTGTGGAAGAAAAAGAAATGCGTTAACTATACGCGCGTACGCGCGCGCGTTATTATATAAGGTAGTGTCTACAGTAGACTTTCCTATCTTGAAAGAAAACTCAAAAGATTCCGCAGAGAGACCATATTCGCATCCTGCCAGAAGGCAGAAAGAAGTAATAACTGATATTAAACGCCTTACGGACATCTCTGATTCGAAAACCATACAAATATAAAAAAAAATAGCAAGACTTGTCACATATGGCACTAAAAATGCATCTTAACACATAAAATAGGGCAAAAAGGAGGAAATCTCTACATTTTTAAGCTTTATATGAAGAAGGAAATGTTTCGGTGTGTTTCGATTATCAAGAATTTGAAGGTCTTTTATTAATAAGAATTAATTTATATTTCGTAAAAAATACTTTCAGAAGTGCCTCAGGGGCAGTTTTGTGGTAAAAAGTATAGAAGCATGTAGAGAAAGCTGTAGTGCCACCCCCTCTAAACACCCCTAAAAGCCATATTCTTAAAATATCATCAATTTTAAAACATAATCAAGAATTTGCAAAAATTTGCTAAAAAAATCAAAAAAATTTTTGGAAAATAAAAAATAAGCAGTATCTTTGCAATCGAAACAGGTGTAGAATGGCCGATGGGGACTCCGGAACTCCCCAGTAAGCCGAACGAGATTAACAATGAAAAACGCAAACAGAACCTACTTTGGGGCCATTAGGCTCAAAGCAAAAGTCACTGACAGCCGTAGGCTGGCAGTGGCAGTTGCCGTTCTGTTTGTCAACGCTTTTTTTGTACGCGCACAGGTCACTGATACCGGTGTACGTGTTAATTTCCCGTTCGACAGCGCCGTTCTCAACACCAATTACATGTCCAACTCCGATGCCCTGGTCTCTCTGGACCAGATCGCACAGGAGGCAATCGCATCCAACACCACTCTTGACGTCGTTTCCTATTCATCACCGGAAGGCAACTACACCTACAATCTCCGCCTTTCCGAACAGCGTGCCAAGACTATAAGCGATTACCTCGGTTCAAAGTACCCGGGCATCGGATTGAACATTGTATCTGGAGCCGAGTCCTGGGACGACCTCAGGAACGATGTCCTTAAGGACACCCGCCTCGCCGAATCTTCCCGCCGTGAGATCCTTGATATCATCGACTCCAACCGTGAGCCTGATGCCAAGGAAAAGCTGCTCAAGGCCAATTCCGCATATAAGACCCTCTATTCCAGCTACTTCCGCGGCTTAAGATACGCAAACATCTCGCTGAGAATTGAGAATTCAGGAGAAACTGCAGCACAGCACACCACTACTGCTACATTCTCCACCCTTCATGATGCCGCTTCCTCCGGAATGGGCATGCCCATAGTCTACTACTCATTGAGTGAGGACTTTATCCGTCCGGACTATATGGGCAACACCCTTAATCTCAAGGAGATTCGCCGCATCCTTTCAGATCCCGCCAACAGGAACACCAAGCTGGTCCTTGAAGGCTCCGCATCGCCGGAAGGTCCTGTGAGCATTAACGAGCGCCTTGGTATCAGGCGTGCCCAGAACCTCGCCGACTGGCTCGTAGGTCAGTTCCCGGATCTGGAAGGCCGCATCGTTATCCGCTCCAAAGGAGAGGACTGGGAAGGTCTTCGCGCACAGGTAGAGAACTGCAGCTCCCTCGATGCACAGGCAAAGGAAGAAATCCTTTCCATCATCGATTCCAACGACACCCCTGAAAAGAAGGAAGAAGCCCTCAAGGCTCATCGTTCTTATAGCATTATAGATACAGAGTGCCTGCCGTACATCCGCTACGCCAGCTTCGGCGGCTTTGAATTTGTTCCCACCGAAGAGACTGTAGTTGCCGAGGAGCCCGTCGTTACCGAGGAGCCTACCCTTCCCGTTATCGACGAGCCCGTCATCAATGAGGACACAACCGCTACTGAAATCAGCGTCCCTCAGGACAGCCTGGCCGTAGATACCCCCAAGGTAGAGCAGGAAGAGAAGATCCAGAAGGAAGAAGAGATCGAGAAGCCCTTCATCGCCATCGGCACCAACGGTCTGTACGATATCCTCTTCACCCCCAACGTGAACTTCGAGTTCCCTCTGGGCAAGCACTGGAGCATTGCAGGCGAGTACACCTTCCCTTGGTTCGTCACTCCTTCCAACAAGCGTGCATGGCAGATGCTCAAATGGGACATCGAGCCCCGCTTCTGGTTCAAGGGCGGCAACAAGAACGCGGACAAAGCTTTCACCGGTCTGTTCGTGGGCCTGGATCTTTCCGCCGGTTACTATGACATCGAGCCTTACCATAAGGGTTATCAGGGTGAATTCCAGGTTGCCGGCCTCGAGGCAGGTTACTGCTGGAAGCTCACCAACAACATGCGCTTCGATGTGGCTGCCGGTTTCGGTTGGATGGGTACCCACTACCGTTACTACGAAGGCTCCGACGACGACGCCCACCTTCTTTATAAGAACCACGGAAAGATTCCCTGGTACTTCGGTCCCATCAAGGCCGAGGCCGGTTTCAAATATCTGTTTACCCAAACTGTACGGAGGATTGCCAAATGAAGAAGTTCCGTAGCATATGGGTAGCAGCAGCGGTGCTCCTCACCGTCCTCATGGGCGGCTGCCAGAGGCGTCCCCTTGAAACATTCTACCGCTCCACCATCAGGGTCATCGTGAAGTGCCTCTGGAAGGTTACCATGTACCCGGACGGCGTCAAGCCCAGCGGCGTCACCCTTTACTTCTTCAAGGATGGTCAGTTCTTCACCTCCATCACTACTGCAAACGTAGACTCTTGCGAGGTCCAGCTTCCTAAGGGCACCTATCAGATGTACATGATCAGCCAGAGCCCTGAAGAGTACTGGAAGATGGAGTTCGAGCACATGACAGACTTCAACTCTGCAGACGCCACTCTCCGCACCACGTCAACTCCCAACTGGATTTCCACCCGTGGAGTTCTGGACGATCCCGTGGTCGAGAATCCTGAAATCCTCTACGCAGGCGTGTCCGAACAGTTTGAAATTACGGACCAGATGACTGAAGAGTATCAGGAAAACTACGTCAAACTGAAGGCCCTCAAGTCCAAGGCAGCATCAGACCCTGCAACAAAGGGCACCCTGGACGATGAAATCGAGCATTACGAAGAGAGGATTCAGTATTACACCATCCGCATACCTATCGAGCCTCAGAATATCGTCTCCCAGCTTTGGGTTTCCATTTATGCCGGCAACGCAGACGTGCTCAAGTCCGTAAGGGCTTCCACCTCCGGAATGGCAAAGACGTTCGAGCTCACCCAGTTCACCACAAATGATGAGAGTGCAATACAGATCATCAGCGAGTGGAAACTCACAATGGACAACCCTCAGGAGCGCATAGGCCACATCGACGGCGTCATCACAACCTTCGGCCTGCCTAACGGAGAAGCTCCCACGGCACTGCGAGACTCCACCCTTAACGTGAGCGCGCTCCTTATAGATAACTCCACGGTCGCAGATTACGTCTTTGACGTGGGTGACAAGATTCAGGAGCTTCCGCCTAACCAGGGTTACCGAAACCTCTACCGCCTGATATTCGGAACCAAGGAGGAACCCATGATAACATTGCCGGATGTGCAACCAGTAAATGGAAAAACAAGTGGTATGGACGCAACGGTAGATGACTGGGAAGATGGAGAAACAGTTGAAATTCCAATGTAAACCACACAGCGTCATTCCCGACCTGATCGGGAATCTTAAAAGAAAGAAAAATTAAAATTGAAAATAATAACAACAAAAACTAAAAGCATTATGAAAAAGATTATGACCCTCGCTGCTGTTGCAGCCCTCGTGTTCAGCGCATGCGCTAAGATCGAGACCATCGAAACCGACGAAGCCATCACCTTCGGTGCCTACGCCGGCAACTCTCTCACCAAGGCCGGTGCCTATGGTGAAGAAACCACTACCTCACTCCAGACCAATGGTTTCGGCGTGTTCGCATACCAGACCACCGGTGACTATTCCGCCAGTGCTACTCCTAACTTTATGTACAACACCAAGGTCAGCACCGCTTCCTGGACTTACAGCCCTATCAAATACTGGCCCAACCAGATCCAGAACGGCAACACCGACAGCCAGCCCGCTACCGCTTATCAGGCAGACAAGGTGAGCTTCTTCGCCTATGCTCCTCACGTGGCTGCAACTGCTGCCACCGGTGTTCCTACCGGCGATGTCACTTCTGGCATTACCGCCCTTACCACCAACGCTACTGCTGGTGATCCTAAGGTTACTTATAAAGTTACCAACGACCTTGACAATCAGGTGGACCTTCTCTGGGCAGTTTCCAAAGGCGCAGCCTGGACCAATGTTGCCGGCACTACCAACACTCCTACCAGCGGCAAGCCTTATCTGAACCTCCAGAAGCCCGCTATCGGCACTGCTATTCACTTCTATTTTAAGCACGCTCTTGCACAACTCAAGCTTCAGGCAGTTGCTGCCTACAATCAGGTTGAAGCAGGTGGCACTGCAAAGAATGGTGTGAAGATTACCATTAAGGAAGTTGTTCTCACCGTTCCCGGTATGACCCAGACCGCTACTCTCAACCTCAACAACACCACCGCAGACACCGCCCTTTGGGAGAATGCTTCCGGTTCTACTGACCTCACCCTCACCGTCAGTGGCGACAACCTCAACGCTGCTCTCAAGGATGGTGGTGCAGTAACCGCCGCCTCTCAGCCCGCAGGTGTTACCGGTACTGCTACCGACGTGATCGTGTCCGGTAAGTACTACACCCTTATCCCTAAGGCTGCCTCCACCCCCGTCAACGTAAAGGTTACCTACTATGTAACCACCGATGATACAGACCTCGTAGGTGGCTTCAGCCGCGTAGAGAACGTGATCAGCAAGGACGTGACCTTCGCCAAATTTGACGCCGGCACCAAGAACACCATCAAGATGACCCTTGGCATCTCCGAGGTCAAGTTCGAGGCAGAAGTTGAGAACTGGGCAGACGGCACAACCCAGACCGTTGATCTCCCTATCAACAGCTAGTATAATCTTGCCTGTCCGCCCCTGACCGGACGGACGGGTCCCAAAATGTTAAAATGAAAAAAAGTAAAACAATTAAAAATTAAAGCATTATGAAAAAGATTTTCACTTTCGCTGCCGTTGCAGCCGTCGTCCTGAGCTCTTGCGCCAAGGTTGACAACTACAAAGTTTCTGCACCTGAGGCTATTTCCTTCGGTGTTTACGCTGGAAATGCCGCTACCAAAGCGGTTTCTGGAACAGATTATAGCACCATTACCAACGTCATCCTGGGTGATGCCAACAAGAGTGGTTTCGGAGTGTTCGGTTACTACACCGATGCCGCTCCTTATGCCAGCAACACCAAGGCTAATTTTATGTACAATCAGCAGGTAAAGGGAAATGGCGATGGCACTGACCCAGCTACTGCGTGGACCTATTCTCCTGTGAAGTACTGGCCCAACGAGCACGGTGCATCTGCAGTCAGCACCGACACCGACAAGCTCACCTTCCTTGCTTATGCTCCTTTCGTAGCCAACCTCCAGATTGGTACTGACAAGGGTATCAGCATCGCAGATAAGACCGGTTCCGCCGCAGCTACTGAGGGTATCATTGCAATGACCGCCAACAACGTTGCCGGTGATGCAGTCCTTACTTTCAAGGTTCCCGCTTCTGCAGAGGAGCA
>JAEEGG010009104.1_pt1 | contig 22346 bp, 23 predicted proteins | sample 9134161 | NCBI WGS metagenome assembly JAEEGG01 (sample SAMN16246543, study PRJNA631951) | gut metagenome | biome: gut microbiome; feature: rumen; material: CR-attached | host: Bos | place: Iran: Karaj | collected 2018-10
ATTTTGATGACACGGAAAAGCGGCCTCGAAACCACCCTTCTCGTCTGCGAAAACTCCGAGTACATCTCGGTTCTCTGCGAGCTCGCGCCTGCCGCCGCCGTCGAGTAGCTTCCCGTCAAAAGGCCCGCCACCATCGCCGCCTCGCCGACCTTCTTCGCTTTTTTTGCCTGCGACTCGATCTGCCTGTGGTTGACTCCTTTTTCGTCCATTTCAAATTCCACGGTGTATTTCCCGCGCATAATCGCTGCGTAGAGCAGGTACCCGACGAGAACGAGCGCCGTCATCACGCCGAAAATGATTCCGAACACCTTGAGCTGCCCCTTCATCAGGTCCCACGAGAAGCCGCCCCAGTCAATCACGTCGACAACCGTCGTGAACGCGAAAATGCCCAGCACGATGAAAAAGAATATTTTCCAGACGAGCAGCAGGAAAATCGGGTTCGTGAACAGGTTCACCGAGTAGACCCACCTGTACTTCCCGTCCGCTCCGAGCGTTATGTTCTCGCTGATGCGTACGTCTTTCCGCTCCTCAGAAGCGCTATTGTTTTCTTCCATAAAAACCCCCTAAATGTAGGAAAAATCAGTCATTTTTAACAGCCGGCGTTTCACGTTTTCATTCATTATTCATCGCCAGCCATTCTTCCCTGGTCAGGCAGTTGACGTGACCCGTGCGCGTCTCGTTCATCTGCGGCACGTCCACTTCCTCCGTCGTCCACATATATTTAAAACCGCACTTCTCCTGAACGCGCTTCGACTTCACGTTGCCGTCGTAGTAGCCGCACCACACGCGCTCCAAATTGAGGTCCAAAAACGCGTGCCTCAGCAGCTCCCGCGCCGCCTCGGGAACGAGCCCCTGCCCCCAGAACGGCTTCCCAATCCAGTACCCGAGCTCGCACTCCTTTTCGTTCCGCGCAAGGTCTGCCGACGGCGCGAACATCAGACTGATGCTGCCGACCGCGATTCCCTCTTTTTTCGGAACGATCGCGTAGGTCTCGTTCTTCGACAAAACGCCCTTTATAATGCTGCGGCTCTCTTCCACGCTCTTGTGCGCCGGCCAGCCCGCAGCCGGTCCGACTTCCGGGTCGCTCGCAAAAATGTAAAGCGTTTCCGCGTCCGATTCTTCCCACGGCCTGAGTATCAGCCTTTCAGTCTCCAATTTCACTTTATTTCTCACCTTTTCTGTTAGGCAGCGGGATCAGCACCGGCGTTCTCGCCTTGTACTCCGCGTAGTCCGCGCGCCGCTCCATGTTGTGCTTTTCCATCATCGGGATCGACACGGCCAGGAAAACCGCGATTATCGTCAGGAATCCAAGCCCTTTATACCAGATTTCCGGGCAAAGCGCAACGAAATAGATGTACATTCCCGTCCAGAACGACATCTCCCCGAGGTAGTTCGGGTGTCGCGAATACCGCCAGACCGAGACGTCGCAGGTCCTGTGCTCGCCTCTGTGCTCCTCGAGGAAGCCGTGAATCGCTCTGTCGGAAACGAACTCCAGCGCAACCGCGGCCAGCATCACCAGCACTCCCAGAATCGACAACGGCGCGAAATTTTCCCTTTGAATAGAGAAAATCGCGCTCATCAGCCCCAGGTACACGACGACCGTCGGCATCATCTGCAATCCGATAAAGCTGAGCCCCTGGAACAGAACCGGGCTGAGCTTTTCCCTGTACATCGCGTAGCGCCAGTCCTCGTGCCCGAGGCCCTTGTACGTCACGTACCAGTTCGCGGTAAGCCTCGCCGCCCAAAGTCCGACGACCGTCAGGAGTATCGCGGAGTTCACGTTCCACAGCCTGTACTTCAGCACGTCCGCGAGCAGCATTACGACCGGCGCAACGCTCCAGTACGGGTCGTACACCGAAACGTCCTTCGTAACGACCGTCACGATAAAAATCAAAACCGTCGCGACAGCCGTAAAAACTGCCGTCGCCGCAAAAATGTTGTCGATCATCATGAACGGCACGAGCGCGATCCCGAACGCGACCGCGTAAGTCACGGCGTCCACGAGCAATCCTTTTGTTTTAGGGGTCATATTGTCCTCCCTGTTGTAAAATCACGTCTCCGGGTTTATGCGTCACCACACAAACGGAATGACCTTCTTCCGGACCTTCTTTTTGTATTCCGTGTAGCCCTCGAGACCTTCCTCGAGTACTTTTTCCTCGTTTTTGATGCGCAGCGCTATGATCGGGATGTAGCCGAGCATTATCGCAAGCGAAAAAAGCGAGCCGAGCACGAGAGGCATGCTGAGGAACAGCAGGAGCGTGCTCATGTACATCGGGTGGCGCACGACGCCGTAGAGCCCTGTGTCGATCACCTTCTGGTTCTCCTGAACTTCGACCGTCCGCGAGAGGTAGACGTTTTCGCGCAGCACCTCGGCGTAGAGAACGTACCCGGCGAGGAAAAGACCGGCCGCGACGAAACTGACCCACATCGGCAGCACAAACCACCCGAACCTGAAATTTAGTCCCGCGACGACAAAAGCCGCGACGAACATCAGTCCGCTCAAAGCCAGAACAGTCTTCTGCTCGCCCTGCTTCTCCTTCGCGTTCAACCGTTTTTTCAGGAGCTCCGGATTTTTGCACATCATCACGATTCCAGCACAGAACATCGGCGCGAAAAGTATTCCTATCAGCAGCCACCCCTGCGGAAACGCGAACGTGCCTGCCGGCAGGAAAATCAGCAGCCCGACGACCGCCAGACCGATTAAAAACTTCGCGATTGCGCTGAAAAACAGTTTTGCGTTCATAAGCTGTTCCCCTTCATTTAGGAAAAAACGCCGGTTCGACGTCAGAGTATCAGCTCCATCTGACGTTCCTTTGTCTTCATCCCCATTTTCTTGTAAAACCGCTCAGCCGGCTCGTTCCCCGCCCAGACGTTGAGCGTCACCTCGTAGCAGCCGAGCCGCCGCGCCTCGTTCTTCACAAACTCGAAAAGCGCCGTCCCGACGTGCCCGCCGCGAGCCTTCGCGTCGACGCAGAGGTCGTCGATAAAAATCGACTTAAACTTCACCATGTACTCCGCTGCCGGCTGCTCCTTGATGCGGCAGAAAGCGTAACCAATCACCCTGCCGCGGCCGTCGACAGCCACGAAAATCGGATTTTCGTCGTTGGAAATCATCTTTTCCAGCTCTTCCGCCGAATATTTGGTCGTTCCCGGCACGAAAATGTCCGGCCTTATCGCCGCGTGAATCTCGAGCACCTGCCCGAGAAGTTCGATTATCCGCGGGACGTCTCTTCCCTCCGCTCTCCTGATTTCCATTTCCGCAATCCTTTCATGAATGCCCGGCAGCTTCCCGTGTTAACCCAAATTGATAATAAATTTGCAAATCTGCTCCGCCGCGACCGCACTCTGCTCCGACGCAGAAATCAGCGCCTCGCCGTCGCCTCTCTGATGGCCGTACAAACCGAACCCGCAGTGGTTGCCGCCCTCGATAACGTACTCCTGCGCGCCGTCGGGAAGATTCTTCTTGCAGTTTTCATACTGCTTCATGTTGAGAATTCCGTCCTCCGAGCCGCGAACCGAAAGCACTTTTAGGCCTTCCGGCAGCTCCTCCGTCGAGTAGGAGGCCAACAGTATCAGCGCGTCCAAATCCTTGCCGTTTTCCGCCGCATAGAATGACGCCGCGGTGCCCCCGAGTGAATGGCCGGCAATGAACCAGTGTTCGTATTCGTGGGTTCTAATGATCTCTCCTGCCTTGTCGTAGGCAAAAATCGCCAGTTTCATCGGCGCCTTCACCAGGAACACGTCGGCTGCGTTTTCGGCAATTGTGCGAAGCATGGGCGCGTACGCCGTCTCCTCGACTTTCCCGCCCGGATAGAAGATCAGCGCTTTTCCGCCTTCGCTCGGACCGTCGAAGAACCAGCCGAAATTCTCCTCGGTGACCGTCACGTTTTCGTCAGATTTGAGCGCCAATGCGACTGATTCGTCCGCCCTGTAGTAGACGTTACTGTAAATGTACGTCGCGACGGCGAAAATGATGACAACCGCCAGCGGAATCATCCACGCCAGGTTCTTCTTGTTGAATTGTTTCTTTTCACGCTTTTCCGTCCGGTTCATAGCGGTTGCTCCTCTTTATTAGAAAAATCATCCGGAATTCTTGGCTTTTTGCCTGCGCAAACAGGACATCCGCAGTTCTTTCTTGAGTATATCACTGCCTGCCATTCATGTCCATTTTTGCATTTCCACCAGACTCTCTTTGTTGACCCGGGATTAACAAAAAACTTCCGGCGTTTACATTTTCATATATTTTAACACAGACCGGCCTGTTTTTCAATCACGAACGGCGGGTATTTCCGCGTTTTCCGTCTTAGTTTGCGGCGCAGCGGTTTGTAACGAATTGTGACGCGAATTGTAACTATTTGTCCCTTCCATTCCGCAGCGTGACGTGGTAAAATTACCTTATCAGATTTCATTAAAGGAGTTTCTGACGTGGAAAAGAAGAACAAAAGAAAAAGAAGGCTGAACCGCGGGCTGATCGCTTTGGGGGCGTTCGTTCTGCTCTGCGCGGCGTTCGTGATTTGCGCGAATCTTTACGTGAAGGACATGCCCCGGCGGATGATCGCCCTCGCCACCTCGTACTACGATGAAAGCGGTGCGGCCGCTTCGGGAATTCCCGCCCGGGAATATCTCGAAGTTCAAGCGATGCAGTGGGACGACATGACTCACGCGGTCGTTCGCGTCTCGGCGAACCTTACAGACACGGAACCCGACATGCCTTTCACCGAAGACAGCTACGGCGACTTGTACGACCAGTTCAGAGTCGAATTCAGAGGCGGAAAATGGGTCGTCACGAACGCCGCCTACAGCTATCAGGGCCGCTGGAGTGAGTCTCCGTCCTACGAAGGAGGTGCGGAATGAGTACCGAATCCGTTACCATTAACGCGCCCGGAACGCCCGAATTTACCGAAATTAAGGCAAATAGTGAAAACCGTGAAGTCGTGCTCGAGGTGCGCCACCTCGAAAAGTATTTCGGCCGCCGCCGCGTTATCGCGGATGCTTCTTTTGACGTTTACGCCGGCGAGATATTCGGCTTTCTAGGGCCCAACGGCGCCGGGAAGACCACGACCATCAAAATGATTCTGGGCTTTCTCTTTCCCGACTCCGGCGAGATCCGCATCATGGGCCACGATCTCCGCACCGAATACGAAAAAGCGCTGGCCTGCGTGGGCGGCATCGTCGAAAATCCCGACATGTTCCGCGACTTCAGCGGTCTGGAAAATCTGAAAATGTACGCCGACCTTCACGACGGAGTAACGCGTGAACGCATCGACGAGGTCGTGCGACTCGTGGGTCTCGAGAAGCGTATCCGCGACAAGGTCCGCAAGTACTCCCTCGGCATGAAGCAGCGCCTCGGCGTCGCCCAGAGCATACTTCACAAGCCGAAGCTGCTGATTCTCGACGAGCCCACCAACGGCCTCGACCCGGCAGGCGTCAAGGAGCTCCGCAACACACTCCGGAAAATGGCCGACGAAGAACAAATCGCGGTGTTCGTCTCCAGCCACATGCTCGCTGAGATGGACCTCATGTGCGACCGCGTATGCATTATCGACAAGGGCGTCATTAAAGGCGTCATGTCCGTCGAAGAGCTCCGTCACGCAGGCGGGAACGAGCGGGAATTCAATTACACCCTGACCGGCGCGCCTCAGGAACAGGCTCTCGAAATCCTTCGCGGGCTCGGGCTTTCACCCTCCCCAGCTTCAACTACTGACGGCGACGATTCTTCGTTCACCGTTTCGGTCCGCATGGACCGTACCCGCCTCGCGGAGGTCAACACGGCTCTCATTTCAGGCGGCGTCAGCGTTCTCACCGTCGCGGAGACGAACCGCACCCTCGAGGACGTCTTCATGTCTGTAACGGAAGGAGGCGGCACAATTGAGTAAACTGTCAAAACTCTACAAGAACGAAATGAAGCGCGTCATCCTCCGCCCCACCATGTGGATCGGGCTGCTTCTCGCGTTCGCGCTGACCGCGGGAATGGCTCTGAAAATGAGAGCGGACATACTGGATACGCGCGAAGTCTTCTCCCAGAGCGAGTACTTAAACAATTTGAAGCAGCAGATTCTTCTCGAAAAGGAGCGCATCAAGAGTTACAACGAGGCCCTCGCGGTTGCCGAAGCGCAGCTCGCCGAATCAGACAGCAGTTCTTACGAATACCTTTCGGCGGTCAACCGGGCGATCTCAAGCAGGCGCGGTCTGACGTGCTCGCGGGCGAGAATTTCCGTCCTCCAGATGAAACTTGACAACCGCCTCACCGGGAACGACTACCGGACTTCAATCCTCGAAGTTCTCCTGCGGAATTACGAGCAAACGGAGGCTCACAGCCCCGGCTACAGCTACGGCTCGCTTGAATACGCCCTCGAAAATCTTGAAGAGGCCATCTCCGGAATTCCCGGCGACGAGCAGGCCTTCATGGCCGTTCTGGCCGCGCTGGAGCCGGCAGTTAAAAGCGACAATTTCTCCTACTTTTTGGATCAATTGATACTTTCAACCGAATCTGAGCCTGAATCCCCGCGGCGCAACGCCACCCTTGACGCCTACAACCTCATCAAGGCCTACGGCCCCGAAAAACTCGATCACTCAGCCGCTCAGGAAGTCATCCGCCGCGTCAGCGACTACGCCTCCGCAAAAGTGTCTTATCTCGACGTGTCGGGCAAAAACGGCCGCGGTATTCTGGGCGAAACCTTGAAAAAGAGCACCACGATCTACAATCTGCTCGCCGCCGACCTCGAGAACAACATCTCCGGCGAACGCGCCTCAAGAATCAACGCCTTCGACCCGAACCTCTACACCGAATTGTCTTCCTCGGATCCGAACAACATCATCGTCATATCTGTCGGATTTACGGGAATGCTCGGAGTGCTCCTCACGGTTCTCGTGATCGCAGGCAGCTCGGTGGCGGGTGAAATACGCAGCGGCTCGATAAAATCTCTTATCGTGGCGCCGGTCAAGCGCGGCAAGATATTCGCCTCGAAGGTGCTGATGATTCTCACCGTGACCGTATTCCTCTCACTCGCCGTTTCCGCCTTCGGCCTCCTTTTCGGCTCCGCGGTAACAGGCGTCTGGAACCACGGCCGCGTCCTCTACAACTCCGGCACCGAAGCGCGCATAATGCCCTTCTGGGCCGCCACGCTTCTCACCTCGCTGATTGACGCGTACGGCATCTTCTTCCTCGCTATGATAGCGCTGACCCTCTCCTGCCTCACCAGGAACTCCGTCGTGTCCGTTCTCGCCCCCGCGGGCTATTTCATCGGCAAGGTCCTCATCGACATCGCCGGCGGCCTCACCTCCGACCGTTTCGTGAACGCCGTCCTCCCGATGGAAAACTTCCGCAATCTCTGCTTCACAAAGGACGCCGGTTCCCTGATCAACGCAAGCCGCCTGATCGTTGGAAGCCTCGATTCGGATTCACCGTTCGGCGAAGCAATCAACTACATCATGCACCCGGTAACGACCGTCTACTCGCTGATCTTTACGCTCATCCTCATCGCGATAATAATCTGGGCGGCGAGGGACGCGTTCTGCAGACGCGACATCACCTGAGGCGCTTGATGCACCGGAAAACAGAATAATACAACAAAGGGAAAACCGTCTTAACGCACCTTTAAAAGCCCGGCAACGGGCCCCGTGCAAAAAGATAGTTTTCCCTTTTTATAGGCAAAATGTTCAGTCGGATTCAAGCGGCTGAAACTCTCTTCGAATCAGGTTCTCAGGTCATCTTCTCCTGCTTGACCTTCTTGTCGATCACATGCCTGCGGCCGAGTTCCGCCCTGACGTCGTCGAGAGATATTCCCGCTTCGGCCATCAGCACCATCACGTGGTAAACCAGGTCGGAAATCTCGTAAACCGTCTCCGCCTTGTCCCGCGCCTTGCCCGCGATAATGACCTCGGTCGACTCCTCGCCGACCTTTTTCAAAATCTTGTCAAGCCCCTTCTCGAATAGATAGGAGGTGTACGAGCCCTCTTTTTTGTTGACCTTGCGGTCCTTGATCATCTCCATCAGAGCGTCCGCGGTGAAGCCCTCCTGCGTGTCGCTCTTATACACCGGATACTCAAAGCAGGAATCCGTTCCCAAATGGCAGGCGGGACCGTCCGCCTTCACCTCGATAACCAGCGAGTCGCGGTCGCAGTCGGCGGTAACGGAAATGATGTGCTGGTAGTTCCCGCTGGTGTCGCCTTTCAGCCACAGTTCCTCCCGCGAACGGCTCCAGAAGCAGGTCAACCCTTTCTCAAGGGAAATCTCCAGGCTTTCGCGGTTCATATACGCAAGCATAAGCACGCGGCGAGTCGCGTAGTCGACCACCACCGCTGGAATCAGCCCTTTTTCGTCAAATTTCAGTTCGTCAATCGTTACCATAATCAAATCTCCTAAACGATTCTCGCCGGCACTCCCGCCGCCGCCATTCTGCGCTTAAGCTCCGGAATTTCAATCTCCCCGAAGTGGAAAACCGACGCCGCGAGCCCCGCGTCAACCTGCGGAAGCGTTCTGAAAAGGTGGATGAAATCGCCTATCGACCCCGCGCCTCCCGACGCAATGATCGGCACCCTCACGCTCATGCAGACCTTCGCCAGCAGGTCCAGGTCGAACCCCTTCTTCACGCCGTCCGTGTCGATCGAGTTGACCACGACCTCCCCCGCGCCGGTTTCGACGCAGCGTTTGATCCAGCCGATGGCCTCCATTCCCGTGTCCTCACGACCGCCTTTGGCAAAAACGTGAAACTTCCCGCCCACGCGCGCCACGTCGACCGACAGCACCACGCACTGGCTTCCATATCTCTCGGCCGCCTTCGCGACAAGAGAAGAGTCGCGGATCGCACCCGAGTTGACGCTGACCTTGTCGGCACCGCATTTCAGAACCCTGTCAAAATCGTCAAGCGTGTTGATCCCTCCGCCAACGGTAAGCGGTATGAAAACCCGCGAAGCCGTCTCCGCGAGAATGTCCGTGAACAGCCTGCGCCCTTCCGCCGACGCCGTGATGTCGTAAAAAACCAGTTCGTCCGCGCCTGCACGGCTGTAGTATTCCGCAAGCTCCACCGGCGACGCCACGTCTCCGAGGTTCTTGAAATTAACGCCTTTTACCACTCTTCCGTCGCGAACGTCAAGGCAGGGAATGATTCTCTTCGTTATCATACTTCCGCCTCCCCGGCCGCCGCCTTAACCGCCTCCGCAAGGTCTATCGCGCGCGTATAATATGCCTTTCCGATTATCGCGCCGTAAAGACCCAGTTTCTTAAGCGCCGCGACGTCTTCCATCGAAGAGACGCCTCCCGACGCAATGATATCGACCCCGGAACCCTCCGAAAGCGTCCTGTAGAGCTCAAGGTTCGTCCCGCGCATGGCGCCGTCCCTCGAAATATCGGTAACAATTATCGTCCCGATTCCGAGCGTTTTGACCCGCTTCAGGAATTCAATTCCGTCAATTTCTGTCTTCTCGGTCCAGCCCTTTATCGCGACTTTTCCGTCCTTCAAATCGATTCCGACCGCGATTTTTTCGCCGTAAAGCGAGGCGCACCTCTCCAAAAAGTCCGGATTTTCGACCGCCGCTGTGCCTAAAATGACCCTGTCGATTCCGTTCTCGAGATATTTCCCGACCGTCTCGACCGTTCTGATTCCACCGCCGACTTCCGTGAAAAGACCCGACTCTTTCTTTAGTTTCAAAATGAGTTCAAGGTTCGGCGTGCCGCCGGTGCGCGCACCTTCCAGATCCACCACGTGCATCTGCTTCGCTCCGCACTCTCTAAAATCAAAAGCTACTTCAAGCGGGTTCTCGCTGTAAACCGTCATCTCGCGGTAGTCGCCTTTGTAGAGCCTTACCGCCCTGCCGCCGTAAATATCAATTGCGGGAAAAATCAACATGCGACGTCACCCCTTCCCGCCGGGAATACCGGAAATACCGCAGAACGCGCGCAGAATTTCAAGACCCGCTCCCCCGCTTTTTTCCGGGTGAAACTGGCATCCGTAAACGTTCCCGAGCTGAACCGAAGCAGTGATTTCCGCGCCGTATTCAGTCACAGCTGCAAGCGCCTCTCCACAATCCACGGCACAGAAAGAGTGCACGAAATACACGCACTCGCCGTCGTTAACGTTCGCGAAAAGCGGCTCTTTTTTAAGGATTTTCAGCTGGTTCCAGCCAATGTGGGGAATCTTCAGGCGCCTGTCCCAGTTCTCGAGAGAGTTCACAGGCACGACGCGACCCGGGATCAGTCCGAGCCCTTTGTGCAGACCGAATTCCTCGCTCTCGTCGAAGAGCAGCTGCATCCCGAGGCAGATTCCCATCAGCGGCTTTCCGGTCGCGGCAAACGCCTTCACGACCGCGTCAAGCCCCTTCTCCCGCAGCTTGTCCGCAGCGTCTCCGAACGCTCCGACTCCCGGAAGAATCAGCCTGTCCGCCGCCATGATCTCGTCCGGATCCGACGTGACCGCGGCCTCTTCGCCTATGTATTTAAGGGAACTGCGAAGCGAAAAAAGATTCCCGACGCCGTAGTCCAAAATCGCAGTCATAAAGTGTCCTCCGATTTACGGTTTTTACCTATATAAAGGCAAATATTCATGTCTTTACAGAACTCCCTTGCTGGACGGAACTCCGCCTTCCAAAGACGGGTCGACCGCCACAGCCTGCCTGACCGTTACCGCAACCGACTTGAAAATGCCCTCGATGATGTGGTGCGTGTTCGTTCCCGCAAGCTTCCTGACGTGCAGCGTGCATTGGGCGTTTCTGGCAAAAGCCATCCAGAACTCCTCAACGAGCTCCGTGTCGAAGTTCCCGCACTTCTGCGCCGGCATCTCCGCGTCGAACGCCAGAAACGCGCGCCCCGAAAAATCGACCGCCGACAAAATCAGCGCCTCGTCCATAGGAAGGATGAAATTCCCGTACCTGAAGATGCCGCGTCTGTCGCCCAGCGCCTCTTTGAAAGCCGCTCCCAGCGCGATGCCCACGTCCTCAACACTGTGGTGATCGTCGACATAAGTGTCGCCCTTGCAAGTCACTTCGAGCCCGAACCGGCCGTGCACCGCAAAAAGCGTCAGCATGTGGTCAAGAAATCCCACGCCTGTGTCCACCGACACCTTCCCGCCGTCAAGAACAAGCTTCAGCAAAACGCTTGTTTCGTTCGTTTCTCTTTTGATTTCCGCGTCTCTCATCTTTGCTACCTCCCGGTAAAATTCACGCAGTCCGCTTATAAAATCTCTTCCAGAATCCCGTCTACGGCTTTTTCGAAAACGTCCGTCTGTTCCCTGCTTCCGACAGTGATTCTGTTATAGTCGACGATCCTCTCCGGCCTTGCGAAGTGCCTGACAAGAATCCCCTTTTCTCTTAACTTCAAATAAAACCCGACGCCGCCGATCTTGGGATGCGCGGCGAAAACGAAATTCGCTTTCGAATCGGTCAGCAGGAATCCTCTCCGCTTCAGGTACGCACTCAGTTCATCCCGATTTTTCTCTATAACAAGGCAATTTTCGCGTGTGTACGCCTCGTCCTCGAGCGCGCCTGCACCCATTGCCTGCGTTACCGAGTTGACGTTGTACGGGTTGACCGAATTCCTCAAAGTCTCGATATCCGCAATCACCCTCTCCTGCGCAAACCCGAAACCGAGCCTCGCGCCCGCCATCGACCGCGACTTCGAAAAAGTCTGCGTCACGAGTAGATTTTCGTATTTTCCAACAAGTCCGACCGCGCTCTCCGCTCCGAAATCAACGTACGCCTCATCGACGACAACCATTCTCGACGCGTCCGACTCCAGCAGAAATCTGATTGCCTCAAGCGAAAGCGCCACGCCTGTCGGAGCGTTCGGGTTGGCTATAAAAAGCGTTCCTTTTTCCGCCGCCATCCGCTCGACGTCGACCGAAAAATCCTCCTTCAAGGGTATCTCTTTAAAAGGAACCCTGTTCTGCGCCGCAAAGACCGGATAAAACCCGTAAGTCACGTCCGGGAACACCGCCGGCGTCCCGCTGTCGCAAAAGGCGGCAAACGCGAAATTCAGCACCTCGTCTGAGCCGTTCGCGCAGGTGATGTTGTCCGCACCCACCCCGAACACATCCGAGGCCTTCCGCCTCAATTCAATGCACGAAGGATCCGAATATAGGTTTAACCCATTCACGGCTTCGATTCCTGCCGCGACAGCTTTCGGGGACGGCGGGAAAGGCGACTCATTGGTGTTCAGTTTGACGAATTTCCGACCGCCCCGCGGCTGCTCACCCGGCACGTAAGGCGAAAGCCCTTCATATTTTTCACTGAAAAACCGGCTCATTCCACCGCCCCGCTTTCTTCCGCGCGAATCATTACGCTCCTGCCGTGTCCTGTAAGACCCTCTTTTTTCGCGAATTCGTTCACCTTCGCCGCGCACTTTGCCAGCGATTTCTCGTCATACTCAATGAATTGAATCTTCTTTACGAAATCGTCGACCGACAGCGCGCTCGAGAACCTCGCCGTTCCCCCTGTGGGAAGGGTGTGGTTCGGCCCCGCGAAATAGTCTCCGAGCGCCTCCGGGCAGTACCTTCCGAGGAATACCGAGCCGGCGTTTTTTACCTTCGCGAGATACGTGTAAGGGTCGTCAACCGACAGCTCGAGGTGCTCCGGAGCTATCTCGTTCGCCACCGCAACCGCCTCCCAAATATCCGCCGCGACAATGATCTTTCCGTTGCTGTCTATAGAAGCGCGCGCGATGTCAGCCCTTTCGAGAAGCGGAATCTGCCTCTCAAGCTCAAGGCTTACCGCCTCCGCGAGTTCCTCCGAATCGGTAACGATTACCGCAGACGCCATCCTGTCATGTTCCGCCTGGGAAAGCATATCCGCCGCCACCCAAGAAGCCCGCGACTTTCCGTCCGCCACGATCAAAATCTCGCTGGGTCCCGCAATCATATCAATCGAAACCGCTCCGAAAACCTGCCTCTTCGCCTCAGCCACAAAAGCGTTCCCGGGCCCCACGATCTTGTCCGTTTTGGGAACCGTTTCCGTCCCGAACGCCATCGCCGCAATCGCCTGCGCGCCGCCGATTTTGAAAACTCTATCGACGCCCGCAATCTTAGCCGCCGCGAGTATTGCCGCAGGAACCTTCCCGTTTCTGCCCGGAGGCGTCGCGATTATGACCTCTCCGCAGCCCGCGATTTTTGCAGGAATCGAATCCATCAGCACTGTCGAAGGATACGCCGCGGTGCCGCCCGGAACATACAGTCCCGCTTTCTCGACCGGAACGATTTTCTGCCCCACGACCGCGCCCTGGGCGTTGACCGTTTTAAAGCCCTCCCGCTTCTGAAGCGAGTGAAAAATTCTTATATTTTCCGCCGCCCCCTCGAGAATGCCCGTAAACTCCGCGCCGCACTCGAGCCACGCCTCTTCGAACTCCTCCGGAGACACTTCGAGCGATGAAAGGACCGCTCCGTCAAACTTCGCGGTATATTCAAAAAGAGCCTTGTCGCCGCGTTTTTTAACGTCCTCTATAATGGTTTTAACGGTCGCCGCGACGTCGCGCGAAGTATCCGTCCTTGCGAATATCTGTTCGTTCGGCACGCTGCCGAGTTTCATGATTCTGATCATAGCGTTTTATTCCTGATTCACGGCCTTCCCGACCGCCTCCGCGAGCTTCCTTATCTCCGCATTTTTAAATCTGTAGGACGACTTGTTCGCGATCAGCCTCGCGCTCACCGGGAATATCGTCTCGACGACTTCAAGATCGTTCTCTTTTAAGGTGGTTCCGGTTTCCACGATGTCCACAATCACGTCCGAGAGACCCAGAATCGGCGCTATTTCGATCGAGCCGTTCAGGCGGATTATATCGATGTCCCGCCCTTTTCCGCGGTAGTACTCGCGTGCGATGTTCGTGAATTTCGTCGCGACTCTCAACGTTCCGCTGAAATCGTCGCTGAACCCTTTCGGCGCCGCCACGACCATTCTGCAAATACCCGTGCGCAGATCCGCCAGTTCGTAAACGTCCGGTCCGTATTCGAGCAGAAGGTCCTTTCCCGCCGCTCCTATGTCGGCCGCTCCCCGCTCCACGTAAATCGCCACGTCGGACGGCTTGACCCAGAAGTACCTGATGCCCGCCTCCGGATTCTCGAAAACGAGTTTCCGGCTGCTTTCGACGGCCTCCCTGCAGGGGTAGCCCGCCTTCTCGAAAAGCGAGTAGACCTTTTCGCCGAGTCTGCCTTTGGGAAGCGCCACGTTAATGAAATCATTCTTCATAAGTAACGTCCCCCTCTCCGCCGATGTAACCGGTCCGCCTGTAGCGGGCTTTAAGCCTCTCCGATTCGACCGCCGGCGCCGCCTTTACAGTGAGCCCTTTGGCGTTCATACCTATCACGGTTTGAAGCACCGTCTTCTGAGGCACGCCCTCCGGATAGACCAGCAGCACGTCGCCGTCAAATTCGTTCCGCACGCGCGGCAGCCTCTCAAGCGCGTCGACGTAAACCGCAAATCCAATCGCCTGCCCGTCCGGCAGAAACCGCCTCACGAGCCTGTCGTACTGGCCGCCCGAAAGAACGCGCTCGGGAACGCCCTCCACATATCCTTTAAAAGCGATTCCGTTGTAATAGTTTCTGTCTCCGGCGGTCGAAAAGTCGATTCTGACGCATCCCGCGCAGTCGGTGCCCTCCAGGGCATCAACGGCGTTTTTCAGCTTAAAATAGGCATTTTCGAGTCCCAGCTCCGACGCGGTTTCCGCGACCTCGGGCAGCGTTTCGGCGGGCGTTCCGTACAGTCCCGCAAGGGTCTTGAGAGGCGCGGCAGCACCCGCATCACTAAGCTTTAGCCGCGCCGCGATTTCCTCTATCCCGTGCGTGTTTTTCTCTCTAACGCACGCCATCAGCGCTTCAAGCACCGCGGGGTCGTCCGATATCCTCATCGCCGCTCCCGTCAGCAGCTCCTGTTCGCCCAAATCCAGCACAAATCCGCGCCCGGTGGCCTTCAGGCTCAGCGCCGCGAGGTACAGAACCTCCGCCACGCAGTAACCGTCGACCCGCCCGATACACTCCAGTCCGGTCTGCGGTATCTCTTTAAAAGAGTCAGTGCCCTTCGACACGCGGTAGACGTTCTCGCTGTAAAACAGTTTTTTGGTCTGTCCCGGCCTCGCGTCGCAGTTCTTGATGATGGAAAGCGTCACGTCCGGTTTGAGCGCCATGAGCCGTCCGTCGGTGTCCGTAAAAGTGATCACGCCGTCGGAAATCAGGAACTCCCTGTTCCGCGCGTAGAGGTCGTACTCCTCGAACTTGCTCATTTTATAGGGGCTGTAACCGAATCCCGCGTATATTCCGCTCAGTTTCGACGTAATTCCGCCTGCCGGATCAAACACTTCAAACGCCCCCCTCTTTGGGAAGTTCCGCCTGTCTTTCAAGGGAACCGGCCGCTCCAACGTCAAGGGAACCGGCCGCTCCAACGTCAAGGGAATCCGCCGCTTCAACTTCAACGGAAGGTCCGTCATCCGGGTCAAAAGAACCGGCCGCGTCCCCCTCTTTTAAGGAAGTAGCGCCCTCCGAAACGTCCGCCCCGCATTCCGCCAATATCTCCTTGTTGTCCAGCCTCTGAAGCACCTTCCGGTAGCCGCCCGCCCCATAGCACAGGCACCTGTTGACCCTGCTTATCGTGGCCGTGCTGATGCCGAGCTGCTCCGAGATCTGCTGGTAGCTTTTGCCCTCACGGAGCAGTTTCGCCGCCGTCAGTCTCTGCGCCATGTCCAGCACCTCGCTGATCGTGCAGATATCCTCCAGAAAAGACTTGCACTCGTTCTCGTCTTTGAGCGTCAGAAATGCCTCGCAAAGTCTCCCGATATCCTCTGAATTGTAGTCGAACATCTCAAAAATCCCCTTTTCGGAAAGTTGTATCAAGCCGCCGCGGTACATTCAAAACCGTTCCCGGCCGCCCTCGCTTTATCAGTTTACCACTTTACTTCGCTAAAGTCAAGCGCAATTTTGCGCAATTTTGCACAAATCTCCGTTTTTTTTCGAGAATTTTTCAAGGCAGTTCACGCAGGAACGTTCACGCAATGCCGTTCCCCGCCCGCTTCCGATTGACTCGCGCCGCGTTTTATTTTATACTTACAACAAGCTGATTATTCAGCCATATAATTAACACAGAAGAAACTCTAACCGGAGGCAGCTATGAAAACCGCAAAGAAATTGCTTTTGCCGCTACTCGCGCTGATTATTTTATTAACCGCCGGCTGCGCGCCAAAGTACAGTGAATGGACTTCCGGCCGCAAGGCGGGCGCGGAGGTCGTCGAGACTTCTAAACAGATTGAGGATTACACGCTTATGGAAGGAAACGCTGAAGAGTTCACCCTGCCCGCGTTCTTTTCGGACGACATGATCGTTCCCAGAGACCGCAGGATCAACATTTGGGGCACCGCGCCCGAGTCGCAGAACGGCAAGGTAGTCGCGGCCGAATTCAAGGGCCTTAAGGGGTCCGGCGTCATCGAAAACGGCGAGTTCTGCTTTTATTTAAAGGGAACGCTTCCCGCAGGCAAGGAAAAAGGCAACTCGCTTGTAGTTACCGGCGGCAGCGGAGTTCGTTACGAATTTCAGAACGTTATCGTCGGCGACATCTGGATCGTCTCCGGGCAGAGCAACGCCGACCTGACCTTCTACGGCTCCGAAAAGCACACCAAGGACATCAAAGCGCTCTACGGCGAGTACCTTGACGGCGCCACCGAGGAAGACGACATCAGGATTCTCCACCAGATCAACTGGAAGCTTCTTTCAAAAAGCAACATCGTGCGCACCTACGAGCCGCAGAAAAACGTTATGAAGAACACCTCCTGGCAGCTTGCGACCCGCAAAAAGGTCTACGGCACGTCCAATTTGTCCAGCTTCTCGATGCTCGGCTACTTCTTCGCGAAGGAGCTCTACACGCTCAACCCCGACGTTCCGGTCGGCATTATAATGGCGGGCTGCGGCGGCGCTCCCCTGGCCCTTCTCGCTTCTCCCGAAGCCGTCGAAAAGTTCCCCGCCTCGCTCAAGGAACGCACGCTCACCCTTAACGACTTCGAGATTCCGACTTCGGGAATTTACAACGCGTTCATGGCACCGTACCTCAACCTCGGCATTACGGGAATGATCTTCTACCAGGGCGAGAGCGACGCGCTTCTGTCCGCGGAGTACGGCGACGCCCTTAAGACGACCGTTGAAGACTACCGCGTCAGGTTCGGCAGCGACCTGCTGTTCCTCAACGTGCAGCTGACCAGCTACGGTTTCGAGAGCGGCGGCGAGGACCTTGTCGGAGTGTGGGACGCGGTTCCCGAGATGCGTTACGCACAGGCTGAGGTGAAGATCGACGGCAGCATCGGCAACTACGAGATTATCCCGACAATCGACGTGGGCTTCAGGAAAGGCGACGCGGACGGCGCGCACCCCTACTACAAGCTCGACATCGGAAAGCGCGGCGCACAAATCGCGGCATCGCTCGTTTACGGCATCGGCGACATCGAGAACACAGGCTTCCCGGTTCCGTCGAAAATTACCTATAACAAGGAAGAAATCGTCATCGAATACGCCTACGCGGGCGGCGGTCTGAAAACGCTCAACGACAAGTTCCTCGAGGGCTTCGAGGTCAAGAAGAACGGCCAGTGGGAATACGCGGAAGGCGTTATCGACGGCAACAAGATCACGATTTCGATGGCTGAAACGGAAGGCGTCAGATACGCCTCGTACCTCCGCTACATGTCCATGGACGCCGCCAACCTCTGTTCGGGAACGGGCAACCCGGCCGTACCGTTCAGCGTAGAATTCAACTGAAATACTGTTTAACAAAATACAAGAAGAGGACTCCGCGGCGGCCGCAAAAACGCACCGTAGCAGGGTCCTCTTCTTATTCTCAAAGGTTATTAAGTTATAGGCGTTTATCGAATAAAGTGTGTCGGCTGCCACGGCTCTTTCTCCGGCAGTCCGTACTTCTCCTTCCCCAGCGCGATTGACTTCATTAAGAAAGTCATGTTGCGCGCAAGGGTGCGCATCGTCTGGAGGCCTTCGAGGTCTTCCCGCGCGTCGCCCTTCATGAGGCCGTGAACGCTGTTCCAGTACTGGCTCGAGGCGACCGGCATTCCGTTGATCATGAAGTACTTGTTGAGCCCGTCAAAAGTTGCGGAGCAGCCGCCGCGTCTGGCCACGGCAACGCTCGCGCCGACCTTCATCGTCTTGTCGAACGAAGTGCTCTGGAACAGGCGGTCGAGGCACGCGATAAGCGTCCCGTTGGCCGAAGCATAATAAACCGGGGATGCGACTACAAGGCCGTCCGCCTGCTCGAACTTCTCCGCGAGCTCGTTCACGATGCCGCCGAAAACGCACTTGCCGGTCTTGCCGCAACCGCCGCATGCCACGCAGCCGCGAATGTCCATGCCGCCGATCTGCACTACCTCGGTTTCGACTCCGTTCTCGCTGAAAACCTTCACCATTTCGTCGAGGGCAATCGACGTGTTCCCGCCCGGTCTCGGGCTGCCGTTGATTAACAATACTTTCATTTCATTCTCTCCTTCCGTGGAAGCAACAATTAATCATCAAACCTAAATATAGTCAAATTCAAGTCACGAATCCGCGACCTTCTTTTCAATTATTTCCGCAACTTTCGCCGCCCGCTCCGCCGCCAGTTCACGCTCCTTCGCGTACTTTTGGTTGAGTTTTCTGCTCTTGAGCGCGGCCCGCCAATAGATGTGACCGATTGAGCAGCCGATTCCCGCGAGGCAGAAAAGTATGAACAGGGGCTGAATTTTCGACATAAAAATGAGGCCCGAGAGAAGCAGCGCGCCGGAAAGGATCAGCAGCCAGTTGTTTTTGAGAAACTCAACGAATTTCTGCGAGCCGCTCTTTTCCGGTTCGGGAACGGGTTCCGCCGCCGAGGCCGCCTTCTCGCCCTTCTTCCGAAGCACGTAGAGCGCCGAACGGTCCGGGGACGACAGGTAGAGCTTGTCCGCCGCGTAGCCCAGGAACCTGTACACGGTACCGTCGTATTCGAGCGAAGTTTCGTACCTGTAGGCAAGGAACAGCGACGTCTCCGAGGTCCGCTTGAAGCTCCTGACGGTGACCGAAAGGTCTTCCACGTCCGCTTTGCCGAGAGGTCCGCACGTGCCTTCAACCGCCCACTCAAGGTTCGCCCTGTGCGCCCTGTCGAGCTCTCCGGCAATATCGCAGCCGTATTTCCGCTCCGCCTCGCCGACGGTCATTTTTACGCCCGTGTTCTCGCCCTTCAGGAATGTTTCGACGGTCTCGTCAAACGCCCTGTCATAAAAAGGAACGAAGTCTTTCCCGCGAGGCGAGCGCGTCATCTTCAAGTTCGTGAAATCGCCTGAATTTAGGCAATTTTCGAAGTCGGGAAGCGTCGCAAACACGTCCTCGAAAAGGCGCTCCGAATCAGTTTCAGCAACACCGTCCGAAACGCACGCAAACGCCGTCGATTTAACGCCGCCCCGCGTTCCGCTGACGAGCTGCGACTCCCTGACCCGCTTCGTTTTATTGACGTCCACCGTGTAGTATCCGTCGCTGGCCGCCGTTCTGACCACGCCGCCGTCAACGTAGCTCTCGCCCTCTTTCAAGCTTTTGGCCACCCTGTCGACGTAAGGAACTTCCCTCACGTATTCGACGTTCGCGGTGTAGTCGATATCGTACTCGCGGGAATCCGACGCAATCAGAAACTCGCAGACCTTGACCGGCTGAAAGTCGTGTTCGTAAATGTCCATCGGCGGCTTGAACGACTCGATCTCCTGCCACGCCTTGCGGATAAAATCGCGCGGATAGGCGCCTGCCCGGGGAACCATTCTCGTCACGGCAAGAGGCACTTCGACGGTTTTGAGAACCTCGGAGCGGCCGCCGGTTTCGTCAAGCAGGAACGTCGACCCGCAGTATTCGCAATACGCCCCGCCGTCAGGTTTCCGGATGAGTCCGGCCGCACCGCAGCGCGGGCACGCAAGGGTTGTGATATTCATAAAATCACCTGTTTTTAGGGAAAATCAAGCGTCGGTCAAGCGCAGTAACAGCCGCGCGCGAACGCACTTTTTGCTCAGTCCTCGAACTTGGCCCCGCACTTCACGCAGAATCTCGCGGCCGGATTTCTTCTCGCGCCGCACCTGCTGCAGAAACGCGCAACCGGCTTGCCGGCGGCTTGTTCCAAAGGTCTTTCCGAATCGCTTTTCAGAGGTTGTTCCTGAGATTTTTCCGTAGCCCCCTCGGGGACCGCCGCCGGCCTGAACCGGTAGTTAACCTCCCCAAGAAACGCTTCCCTCGGCACTTCATAAACCTCGCGCCTCACCGACCCGATGTCCCTTTCGAGTTCTTCACGGTCCGGCTGCACTTCGGCGCGGAACGAAGTCCTGAAGACCTCGTTTTTGTTGTCATCGATGCCGAGCGCCGCCTTGAGCGTCTTCTCCGACTCCTCCGTCAGCAGGAAGGACACGATTTTGACCTTCGCGGTAATCCCCCGCTCCGCCATCAGCGACTCGAGCTCCCTCGCGGCGCGTTCCTCTATATTCTTGACCACGCTGGTCTCCGACATCTTCGCGAAGGCGACCGAAATCAGCTGCGGCATCATGCTTTTAAGCTCCGCTGCCGGATCCTGCCCGCTCGTGAACGCCTTCCTGTCGCACTCCGAAACGTCGACCTGCCCCGCGATTCTACCCGCAACGTCGACCGCCACTCCGGGCGTCTCGTATCTCTCCACAAAAGGAACGGGCTTTGGCGTCCCGAACTTTATCGAAAACGGTTCAATCTTTTTCATAAAGAAGCCTCCAAATTAAGCTAAGTTTGCGCGGCTGAAACCGGTTTAGTTTCACCAAATGCTCCCAGGCGCTCGAAAACGCCCTTAAAAACGCTTCTTCCCGAAAACGTTACGTTACTCTCCCAAATCTCGGGAATGCCCGCAAATGCGCTTAAAACGCGTCTAAAGGCAATTTAGCGGCTTAGAAGCGAATCCAAGCACCGTTGCTTTCATTATTCCGCCTTTTCCGCCTCGTTGAGCACCTTCTCGACTCTGTTCAGCGTCCGGAAAAACCTGTGCGTTGCGATCATCGGCCCGAAGCAGCAGCAACCCAGCATGTTCCACCAGAACATATGCTTCCACGACGTGTGCGGCCCCTCGATCTCGAGTCCTTCCGCCACCGCCTTCAGCCCCTCCGCGACGTTCGCCATCCACACGAGCGTGTAGATAAAAAGCGTCGGCACGCCCAGCAGATACGCCTGCCAGTACGGCCTCACCCGGTGTCCCAGGATCTCCTCCAGCTCCCTCTGCAGCCCGCCAAGCGGCATGTAAAAGAGGAAGAAAAGCCCCGCCGTAAAAAAGTCTATAAACCCGAGCAAAAAGCCCGGCCTCTTCGTGTGTCTGAATCTCATTTTCCGTACAAAAGCCTCAATCGCGCGCCTCAAAAATCCGCCCGCGCCGCCTTCTTCTCTAAAGCGCGAACCCGATTGCCGCCGCTATAAAGAAAACCTTGGCAATGATTCTTGCGCGGTTCTTCTTATATAATACCACAAAACAGACCGTTAGTGATACTTTTTTTGCGTGCGAGGCCGTTTTTGCACCCGTTTTTGCACGTTTCGATCCTTCTCTCCGTTCGAAACCTGCCGCGGGGAAAATAATCCGGCCGCCCCTGCTTAACCCGGAGCGGCCGGCCTTCATTAATCCTTGTTTTGAATAAGCTTCCCGTTGCGATTGATTCGCCCTGTTGATTAAAACGTATAGGACATATTCTGCATCCGCTCCTTCGTGATGAGGATCAGGTATGCGGCTGAGAGGTTGGTCGAGTCGACATAGCGCTCGGTTCCGTTTGAGAAAGTGATTTTGTTCCAGGCGTGCCCTTGGCCGCTGTACTTGCCGATGACGGTTTCGCAGTTTATACCGAGAATTTTGCACGCTTTCGTGACAACTTCCGCGTATCCGTCGCAGACTGCGGTTCCGGCACAGAGAGCGTAAAACGCGGAGTGGTAGCCAAGCCGGTTGTCGTAACGGACCGATTCGCCCAGCGTGTCGCAAATCGCGCCGACAGCCATGTAGAGCTGCATGCCGTCAAAGATTCCGGTGTCCAAAATGAACTCATTGACGAGACGGTCGGTTATTTCGGCTTTTTTGGCGTCGCTGAGACTTGCCGCCTGGCTGTTAAACGCCTGCCACTGCTTTTCACGGAAAGTCCAGAAATTCTGGTCCGGTCCGGTATCTATTTCCGCCTCCGCAGGCTTCCATCCGTAGACTTCCGCAAAAGCATTTCTGAATTTCTCGTATTCCTCCCTGCACTCATCCTGAGACAAATCTCCGTAATAAATCTCCGCGAAGTAATCGGGATAGCCGTCCTCATCATCGCTGCCGTACGCGCGGTACATCCGGACGGCTCCCTTGACGGCATTCTCGAACTGAAGCCAGAGCCTGCTCCACCCTATCCGGTAAGAAGTAAG
>JAEEGG010009106.1_pt1 | contig 22338 bp, 16 predicted proteins | sample 9134161 | NCBI WGS metagenome assembly JAEEGG01 (sample SAMN16246543, study PRJNA631951) | gut metagenome | biome: gut microbiome; feature: rumen; material: CR-attached | host: Bos | place: Iran: Karaj | collected 2018-10
GCACGAGCGCGCTGAACATCACCCTTGCGCTGAGGACCGTCGAGAATCATCTGGTCGCCAGTATAAGCGTGAACAGTTGTCATAATACCGCTCTGGATGGGAGCGAAGTCGTTCAGAGCCTTGGTCATAGGAGCCAGGCAGTTGGTGGTGCAAGAAGCAGCGCTGATAACGGTATCAGCAGGAGTCAGAGTCTTGTGGTTAACGTTGTAAACGATGGTGGGCAGGTCGTTGCCGGCAGGAGCAGAAATCACAACCTTCTTAGCACCAGCGGTCAGGTGGGCAGAAGCCTTCTCCTTAGAAGTGTAGAAACCTGTGCACTCCAGAACAACGTCTACGTCCAGCTTACCCCAGGGCAGCTCAGCAGCGTTAGGAATAGCATAGATGGTAATCTTCTTGCCATCAACTACGATGAAGTCCTCACCAGCCTCAACAGTGTGCTTGTTCTCACCGAACTTGCCACAGAAACCACCCTGAGCGGTGTCATACTTCAACAGATGAGCCAGCATCTTGGGGCTGGTCAAGTCGTTAATAGCTACTACTTCATAACCTTCAGCCTCGAACATCTGACGGAAAGCGAGGCGACCGATACGGCCGAAACCGTTAATTGCTACTTTTGTCATTTTACCTAATTTTTTTATTTAAAGGGTTATACAAATTACTATTTGACTATTTACTATTCGACTATTTTTAAGGTAAAAATCAAGAAAATCACGCTTTTTTTGCACTTTTTCTCGTTTTCGGATGCAAAGTTACGAAAAAATTCCTATATTTGCAGTGATTTTCATTCTTAATTAAAGTGAAAAGTGAAAAGAGAAAAGTGAAAAGTGATGTAAATCAAGACATAGAGTCTGAGATTGTAAAACGAAGATAGCAATTTTGGAGATAAGAGATAAGAGATTATATATATCGTTAAACTTTAAAAATTAAAGATTATGGGATTTATTAAAGAATTCAAGGAGTTTGCCATGAAGGGCAACGTGATGGACATGGCCGTCGGTGTCATCATCGGTGGTGCTTTCGGTAAAATTGTGTCGAGTCTGGTTGACGACGTCCTGATGCCGTTGATTGGCGTAGCCACTGGCGGTGTGGACTTCACAGGTCTCATTGCCAAGGTGGGAGATGCTGAGGTGAAGTATGGCGTATTTATCCAGAACATCATCGACTTCCTTATCATTGCCTTCTGTATCTTCCTCATGATCAAGGCTATGAACAAGATGAAGAAGGAAGAGCCCGAGGCTCCTGCTGCTCCTGCTGGCCCCACTCAGGAAGAGCTGCTGGCTGAGATTCGCGACTTGCTGAAGACGAAATAAATCAAGAAATTCGCCTTTATTGGATTATTTAAGGTGGTAAGATTTTGCCACCTTATTTTTTTTGCATAACTTTGCAGCGTGAAACAAAAATAAATAAAAAGGTAAAAATGTAAATAGGTAAAAAGGTAAAAAGATTAAACGAATGGAAAAAACATTAGACTTCAAACCGAAATTTCTGTCGGCCATCAGACATTACGACAAGAAGACCTTCACCGCCGACCTGATGGCGGGTATCATTGTGGGTATTGTCGCATTGCCGTTGGCCATCGCTTTCGGTATTGCCAGCGGTGTTTCGCCCGAGAAGGGTATCATCACCGCCATTGTTGCCGGACTCATGATTTCACTTTTCGGAGGTTCGAAGGTACAGATAGGCGGACCTACCGGCGCATTCATCGTCATTGTCTACGGCATCATCGAACAGTATGGTATGCAAGGACTTACAGTGGCCACGCTGATGGCCGGTGTCTTCCTCATCCTGTTGGGGGTGTTGCGCTTGGGAACCATCATCAAGTACATCCCGTACCCCATCGTAGTGGGTTTTACCAGTGGTATTGCCGTCACCATCTTCACCACACAGGTCAAAGACCTGTTGGGCATGCAGATGGAGTCAGTACCGAGCGACTTCATCGAGAAATGGGGGGCCTATATATATAATATAGGTACGATAGATTGGTGGAGTGCGCTGGTGGGCATCGTCAGCGTTGTCATCATTGCCACGATGCCACGTTTCTCAAAGAAAATTCCCGGCTCACTCGTTGCAATTATCGTCATGACCGTTGCCGTGCTGTTGCTCAAGCAGTATGCTGGCGTGACAAGTGTTGAGACCATTGGCGACCGTTTCAGTATCTCCAGCCAGCTGCCCGGTGCCGTTGTGCCTGAGTTGACGTGGGAAACCATCAAGGGACTGGTAGGACCGGCCGTCACCATTGCCGTACTGGGAGCTATCGAGTCGCTGCTGTCGGCTACAGTGGCCGACGGTGTCATTGGCGACCATCACAACTCCAACACGGAGCTCATCGGACAGGGACTGGCTAACATCGCATCGCCCATCTTCGGCGGTATTCCCGCTACGGGTGCCATTGCCCGTACTATGACCAATATCAACAACGGCGGACGTACGCCCATTGCCGGCATCATCCATGCTGCCGTGCTGTTGCTCATCTTCCTGTTCCTCATGCCGCTGGCTCAGTACATCCCGATGGCTTGTCTGGCTGGCGTACTCGTCGTCGTAGCCTACGGCATGAGCGGCTGGCGATCGTTTTTTGCCATGGCACGCCGCAATCCCAAGAGCGATGTTACCGTGCTGCTCATCACGTTTTTCCTCACCATCATCTTCGACTTGACGGTAGCCATCGAGTTCGGTCTCATCTGCGCCTGTCTGCTCTTCATGCGCCGTATGGCCGAGACTACCGAGGTACACGCCATCCTCAACGAAATCGACCTCAACGAGGATGCTGATATGGAGGCTGGCAACCTGGAGCATTTGACTATTCCTGAAGGTGTCGAGGTGTACGAAATCAATGGTCCCTACTTCTTTGGTGCAGGCAACCGTTTCGAGGATTTCATGGCCCGTTACGGTCACCGTCCGAAGGTGCGCATCATCCGTATGCGTAAGGTGCCGTTCATCGACTCCACAGGTCTTCACAATCTGGAGAACATGTGTCGCATGTGCCAGTACGAAGGCACCACCATCGTCCTCTCTGGCGTCAATCCGAAGGTTGAGAGCGTTCTGCGACGCAACAACTTCCCGCAACTGCTGGGCGAGCAGAACATCTGCAACCACATTGACTTGGCACTGGCCAGAGCAAGTGAGATAGTAAGCGAAAAATAAACAAGTGGAAAAAGAAAAGGCCCGCCAACTGGCGAGCCTTATCTTTTTCCGTCTTTCGGTTACTTACGCAGGCCGAGAGCCTTGATAAGTTCACGATAACGGTTGATGTCCTTGTTGTACAGATACTTCAGGAGCTTACGACGGCGACCTACCATCTTGGTCAGCGCACGAGCGGTACCGAAGTCCTTGTGGTTCTTCTTCAAGTGCTCGGTGAGGTGCTGGATACGATAGGTGAACAAGGCTACCTGGCTCTCAACGGAACCGGTATCCTGGGCGTTTTTGCCGTACTGGCCGAAGATTTCTGTCTTCTTGGCTTGATCTAAATACATAATTTTGATGATTTAATTATTACTATTATACATCTTTCGGATGCCTGCCTCAGTCATCATCTGAAGTGTACATCGTCAAATGCGGCTGCAAAGGTAGTCATTTTAGTTCATAGTTCATAGCTCAGAGTTCATATTTTTTAAGATTTTAACAATTTTAAGGGCTTTCGTGGCTTTATGTCGATTATTTTTTGTAATTTTGCAGCCGAATTTACGTAAATGAAGTTATGCAGGATATCAGAAACATTGCAATTATTGCGCATGTAGACCACGGCAAGACAACGCTCGTGGACAAGATGATGCTGGCAGGAAACCTGTTCCGTGAGGGACAGAATCTGTCGAGCCAGGTGTTGGATGCCAACGACTTGGAGCGCGAACGAGGCATCACCATTCTTTCGAAGAATGTAAGTATCAATTGGAAAGGAACAAAGATTAACATTATCGACACTCCGGGCCACTCGGATTTCGGTGGTGAGGTGGAACGTGTGCTGAACATGGCCGACGGCTGTCTGCTGTTGGTCGACGCCTTCGAGGGCCCCATGCCCCAGACGCGTTTCGTGCTGCAGAAGGCCCTGCAGATAGGTCTGAAGCCCATCGTTGTTGTCAACAAGGTCGACAAGCCTAACTGTCGTCCTGAGGAGGTTTACGAAATGGTGTTCGACCTGATGTTCTCGCTCAATGCTACTGAGGACCAGCTGGACTTCCCTGTGGTCTATGGTTCGGCCAAGAACGGCTGGATGGGCGAAGACTACAACAAGCCCACAACTGACATTACTTATTTATTAGATAAGATAGTAGAGGTCATCCCTGCACCCCAGCAGCTGGAGGGTACACCCCAGATGCTGATAACGTCGCTCGACTACAGCTCCTATACGGGTCGTATCGCTGTGGGCCGCGTCCATCGTGGCACCCTGAAGGATGGCCAGCAGGTGACCATCGCACATCGTGACGGCTCATTGGAGAAGACGAAAATCAAGGAGCTGCACATCTTCGACGGCATGAGTCACGTCCGTACTGAAAGCGTCGACTGTGGTGACATCTGTGCTGTTATAGGACTGGAGAAATTCGAGATTGGCGACACCATCTGCGACATCGAGAATCCTGAGCCCCTGCCGCCTATTGCCATCGACGAGCCGACTATGTCGATGCTCTTTACCATTAACGACTCACCATTCTTTGGCAAGGAGGGTAAGTTTGTCACCTCGCGCCACATCAACGACCGTCTGGAGAAGGAACTGGAGAAGAACCTCGCCCTGCGCGTGGAGCCTTTCGAGGACTCTACCGACAAATGGGTGGTATCGGGCCGTGGCGTGCTGCACCTCAGCGTGCTCATCGAGACCATGCGCCGCGAGGGCTACGAGTTGCAGGTGGGTCAGCCGCAAGTAATATATAAAGAGGTAGACGGGCAGAAGTGCGAACCTATTGAGGAACTTACCATCAACGTCCCTGAGGAGTTTGCTTCGAAGATGATTGATATGGTCACCCGCCGTAAAGGAGAGATGACTTCAATGGAGAGTCAGGGTGAGCGCACCAACATCGAGTTCAATATCCCCTCGCGCGGTATTATTGGACTGCGCACCAACGTGCTGACGGCCTCACAGGGCGAAGCCATCATGGCCCACCGCTTCAAGGAGTACCAGCCTTATAAGGGTGACATCGAGCGTCGTGTCAATGGCTCCATGATAGCCCTCGAAACAGGCAACGCCTTTGCCTATGCCATCGATAAGCTGCAGGATCGCGGCAAGTTCTTCATCGACCCAGGCGAAGATGTCTACATGGGTCAGGTCGTCGGCGAGCACGTTCACGACAACGACCTTGTCATCAACGTCTGCAAGGCCAAGCAGCTCACCAATGTCCGTGCCTCGGGTACTGACGACAAGGCGCGCATCATCCCCAAGGTTGTCATGTCATTGGAGGAGTGCCTGGAGTACATCAAGGAAGACGAACTCGTCGAGGTGACACCGAAGTCGATGCGCATGCGCAAAATCATCCTCGACCACGACCAGCGGAAAAAAGCGAGCATCAGGAATTAAACCTTTTGTCGCACCCTGCGTCTTAATAGTGTCTCAAGAGACAAAACAACTGTCAAAAACTAATTTTTAAATGATTCAAGTATGAAGAAGATTGTTTTAACAATGCTTGCCATGATGGCATTCGGTTCGCTCATGGCACAGGACAACAAGGACGCTGAACAACGTGCTCCGAAAAAGATGACGCCGGAAGAGATGACGGAACGTATGACCAAGGAGTTGGATCTGAACGAAGACCAGCAGGCCAAGGTACTCGATTTGAACAAAGAGTATGAGGACGTGATCAATCATCCCGCCATGCACAAAGGTTCTCGCGGTCCACGTCCTGAGGGCAAGATGAAGAAAGCCGATGGCATGAGAAAGCCCGAGGCCAAGCAGAAGGCAGAAGCCAAGGAGCAGAAGGCAGAGGCTAAGGAAAAGAAAGCAGAGGCTAAGGAAAAGAAGGCAGAAGCCAAACAGGAGACCGACGGTGAGACTGGTGCTACCAAGCGTCCTGAACGTGCAGAACGTCCTGAAATGACCGAAGCCCAGAAGGCTGAGAGGCAGAAGCGTATGGAACGCCGCAAGGAATACGACGGAAAGCTGAAGGAAGTGCTTACTCCCGAACAGTTCGAGAAATACCAGCAGCACCGTCATCATCGTCCACATGGACCCAACGGTGGACCACGCCGCTAACGGTTACAAATACAAAGACATAAAAGGCACAAAGGTTTTTTAGCTCATTGCTCAAATCCTTTGTGCCTTTGTTTATTGCTTTGTGCAGTACATCGGTCAGCGATTGAGTACCGACTCTACAAAGGTGTGGGTTACCCGGAACGAATGTTCGGCAATAGTATCCCAGAAATTATGGTACTGCGAGGCATCGGTGTCGCGCAGGGGGATGTCGCTGATGACGCGGAAGGAGATAAACGGCACCTTATTAATATAACATGTCTGGGCAATGGCACACGATTCCATATCGACGGCCTTAGCCTCAGGGAAATGACCCACAATTTCACGCATTTTCTCCTTTGTGTCGACAAACCAGTCGCCGGTGACTATCAGGCCTTGATGAAGGCTGATGTCTGATGTCTGAAGACTGAGAGCCTTTTCCAGAAGTTCAGGGGCAGGTTTGAAGCGCGCAGGGAGTCCCTGAACTTGTCCGTAAATAGTGGTGGTGTCGATAGCTGTACCACAATAGACGTCGTGGTAGCATAGTTCGTTGCTGACGACGACATCCTGTATGTTGACATCATCGCCATTGCCACCTGCACAACCGCTGGAGATGATGCAGTCGGGGTGAAACTCGTTGATCATACGCTGGGCACCAAGGGCTGCATTGACCTTGCCGATGCCGCATTTCTGGACAAGCACGTTGCCGTCATTAAAGAGCTGCTGAAGCTGTCGCAGTTCCTTGTCCATTGCTACAATAATACCTATTTTCATAATGTTTTCTTGAACTTGATGGCAAAGTTACAAAAAATTTTTCGTAACTTTGCACCCAAAACAAAGAAAAATGTTATGAAAAGTTTGAAAGCATGGCTGCCAGACATCGTGGCAGTAGTATTATTTGCAGCAATTTCGCTCGTCTATTTCTTCCCTGCCGACATCGAAGGACGCATTCTGTACAGGCACGACTCCTCTGCAGGACGCGGTGCCGGACAGGAGGCCCACGAATATTACCAGCGAACAGGAGAGCGTACACGCTGGACCAATGCGCTATTTGGCGGCATGCCGACATACCAGATGGCACCGTCGTATTCAAGCCAGACGGTGTTGTCGCAGGCCGAGAAGGCCTACCACTTATGGTTGCCTGAGAATGTTTGGTACGTATTCGCGTACTTGCTGGGATTCTACATTCTGCTGCGTGCCTTCGACTTCCGCTGGTATCTGGCCATGCTGGGAAGCGTCATCTGGGCCTTCTCGAGCTATTTCTTCATCATCATTGCTGCCGGACACATCTGGAAAGTGATGGCACTGGCCTACCTGCCGCCAATGATAGCAGGCGTGGTGCTGGCCTATAGGGGTAAATACCTATGGGGACTGGTGATTACAGCACTCTTCTCGGCTTTGGAGGTGCTGGCCAACCATGTACAAATGACATATTATTACCTGTTTATCATACTGGCAATGGTCATCGCCTTCAGCATAGAGGCCTTGCGCCAGAAGCGCTGGCAACACCTGATGAAGGCAACAGCAGTATGTATTGCCGGTGCTGCCATCGGCATCTGCCTGAACCTGTCGAACCTCTACCATACATGGATGTACGGTCAGGAATCGATGCGCAGCAAGAGTGAGCTGGTGAAACAGAACAGCGCCAACCAGACGAGCAGCGGACTGGACCGCGACTACATCACGGCATGGAGCTACGGACTGGATGAAACGTGGACGCTGCTGGTGCCAAACACAAAGGGCGGTGCCTCGGTACCGTTGTCGCAGAACACTACGGCTATGAAACATGCTGACCCAGATTATACGGGCATCTACCAGCAGATAGGTCAATACTGGGGCGAGCAGCCTATGACTGCAGGACCGGTATATGTGGGAGCCTTCGTCATGATGCTCTTCGTGCTGGGACTGTTTATCGTGAAGGGTCCGATGAAGTGGGCCTTACTGGCCGTTACTATCCTGTCGGTACTGCTGTCTTGGGGACGGAACTTCATGCCGTTTACCGACTTCTTCCTGGACTACATACCAATGTATGCCAAATTCCGAACAGTTGCCTCCATTCTGGTCATCGCGGAATTCACCATACCTCTGTTGGCCATGATGGCGCTGAAGAAGTGGATAGAAGAGAGCAGCCAAGCTACTCAGGGCGGCAGTAAATTCCTCAATCTTCACTCTTCACTCATCATTTCCTTCGTCTTGACAGGCGGCGTGTGTCTGCTGTTTGCCCTGATGCCAAAGATGTTCTTCGACAGCTTCATCAGTACGAGCGAGATGCAGGCGCTGAGTCAGATTCCTTCAGACCAGCTGGCACCGTTGGTACAGAACCTGACGGATATGCGTGTCGCCGTATTTACGGCAGACGCCTGGCGCTCGTTCTGGATCATTGTCATCGGCACGGTCCTGCTGCTGCTCTACAAATACCACAAGTTGCGCGCTGAATACATGGCGGGAGCATTGCTGGTATTGTGTCTGATAGACATGTGGCAGGTGAACAAACGCTATCTGAACGACGAGATGTTCGTGCCGGAGTCTGTACGCGAGGAGCCTATGCAGAAATCGACAGCCATTGACCATATTCTGCAGGACAAGACCCCAGACTTCCGTGTACTGAATCTGGCCACGTCGACATTTAACGAAAACGAGACATCGTTCTACCTGAAGAGCATCGGTGGCTATCATGCAGCCAAACTGCGCCGCTACCAGGAGCTCATCGATGCCCATATCCAGCCGGAAATCAGCAACCTGTATGATGCCATCGCCAATGCTGGCGGTGACATGACCCAGGTAAATGGCGATAGTATCTACCCAGTGCTCAACATGCTGAATACCAAATACTTCATACTGCCCTTACAGGGTGGCCAGACGGTACCTCTTGAGAATCCTTACACCTATGGCAATGCATGGTTCGTCGACAAGGTCAGCTATGTGGACAATGCCAATCAGGAATTGGAGGAGACCGGCAAGATTGCCCTGCGCCATGAGGCAGTCGCAGACAAGCAATTCCAGGAAGTGCTGGGAGACGGCATCGCACAGGACACGCTGAGCCTTGTCAGCATCAAGAGCTACGAACCTAACCAACTGGTTTACGAGGTGAATTCAGGCAAGGGCGGTGTCGTGGTGTTCTCTGAGATTTACTTCCCAGGCTGGACGGCAACAGTCGATGGCGAGGAACAGCCGTTGGGACGTGTCGACTACGTGCTACGTGCCCTACAGGTAAAGCCCGGCAAGCATGAGGTAGTGCTGAGCTTCTTCCCAAAGAGCATCAGCCGCACAGAGACAATTGCCTACATCGCCTATGTCGTGCTGGCACTCATTATTGTCTTTATTATTTTCCGCTCCACTCGTAAGAAATGAAGAAGCTGCTATCGTTGCCACCGAATCTGGTGGACTGTTTCCATGACGTGACGGGACTGTCACGCGAGGAGTATTTCTGTACCTGCGACCCGATAGGCCATCGGTTAGGCTCTGGTGGCGGCACAACATGGCTGCTACAAGAAGCCTGGCGTGCCGAACACAGTGCCCAGTCGTTTAGCGACTGGGTTAGCGCGGAGAAACGCATCATTCTGCACGCAGGAGGCCAGAGCAAACGCCTGCCGGCATACGCCGTTAGTGGCAAGATTCTGACACCCATACCCGTCTTCCGCTGGGAGCGCGGACAACGCCTCAGCCAGACCCTGCTCGACCTGCAGTTGCCACTCTATGAGCGCATGATGGAGCAGGCACCGCAACGGCTGACTACGATGATTGTCAGTGGCGACGTCTACATCCGGGCTGCAGAGCGCATCGGCACCATTCCCGATGCCGACGTGGTATGCTACGGCTTATGGCTTGACGCCAGCATTGCCAAAAACCACGGTGTATTCGTCAGCGAACGCCGGACACCTGGCATCTTGAAGATGATGCTGCAGAAGCCCAGCACTGAACGCTTGACGGAGTTGCTGAAGGACCATTTCTACCTGACCGACATCGGCATCTGGATGCTCAGCGACCGTGCTGTGCAACTGTTGGCAAAACGTAGTGTGGATGCCGGTTCCGCCGGCATCAAAGAATACGACCTGTATTCTGAATTCGGCTGTTCCTTAGGTACCAACCCCACCATCGACGACGCAGAGCTGAAAGAACTTAGCGTGGCCATCGTGCCACTGCCTGGCGGTGAATTCTACCACTTCGGCACCAGTCGCGAGATGATCAGTTCGACGGTTGCCATCCAGAACAGGGTCAACGACCAGCGCGACATCATGCACAACGACCGCAAGCCACACCCCAGCATTTTTACGCAGAATACCGTCAGCAGCTATCGCTTCACTGACCAGAACTACAATATCTGGATAGAAAACAGCTATATCGGTCCACGGTGGACGCTGACACACGACAACGTCGTGACGGGCGTCCCTGAGAACGACTGGGAGATACGCCTAGAACCTGGCGAATGCATCGACGTGGCACCTGTGGGCGACAGCGACTACGAAGTGCGCCGCTACCGTATTGACGAACCTGTCAATAGCAACGAGTTGGCTGAGCGTGTCAATCTCAGACGGCTCTTTGCCCAACGACAGGCCTTTCGCAAGCAGAACTGGCCGGCACTGGCTAAAAACTGGCAGCATAGCGTCTTCTATCAGCTCGACCTGGACGATGCCGCCCAGGAGTTTGAACGCCTACAACTCCCCATGCCGGCACCGTTAGACGACACGGCACCCATCATGACGCGCATCCATGATGCCATGTTCCGTGGCGACCGTGACGTAGCTTTCACCTTACTGCGTGAGGGACTGACGAACACCTATCAACAAGCGCCCACTCAGCAGCCAACGCCTTCTGTCTATCAAGATCAGATTGTATGGAGCCGTTCACCCGTGCGAATCGACCTCGCTGGTGGCTGGACTGACACCCCACCCTATTGTCTGATGGAGGGCGGCAACGTGGTGAACATCGCCATCGAACTCAACGGACAGCCTCCGTTGCAAACCTACATCAAGCCCTGTCGCGAATTGCACATTGTATTGCGCAGCATCGACCTTGGTGCCATGGAGGTCATCGAGACCTACGAGCAGTTGGCAGCATACAACAAGGTGGGTTCACCTTTCTCCATTCCTAAGGCGGCATTAGCCTTGGCGGGTTTCCTGCCTGGCTTCTCACAAGAGACCTACATGTCGCTGCGCCAGCAGTTGGAGGCTTTCGGCAGCGGCATCGAGCTAACCCTGCTGTCAGCCATTCCTGCAGGCAGCGGACTGGGCACGTCGAGCATTCTGGCATCGACCGTGCTGGGGGCATTGAACGACTTCTGTTCACTGGCCTGGGACAAGAACGAGATAGGACGGCGCACGCTCATCTTAGAGCAGCTGCTGACAACGGGCGGCGGTTGGCAAGACCAGTTCGGCGGCGTATTAGGTGGTGTGAAGCTGCTACAGACACAGCGCGGTTTCGACCAGAACCCGTTGGTACGCTGGCTGCCTGACGACCTGTATACCCAACCGGAATACCAGCAGTGCCATCTATTATATTATACAGGCATCACACGAACGGCCAAGACCATTCTGGCGGAAATTGTGCGCCGCATGTTCCTCAATCACGGCGGCGAACTGCGCCAGTTGCGAGCCATGAAAGCCCATGCGCTGGATATGTATGAGGCCATCCAGCGCCAGGACTTCCAACTGATGGGACAGCTGATAGGTAAGACATGGCAACAGAACCAACTCATCGACAGTGGTACCAATCCCGATAGTGTGCGCCGTATCACCGACCTTATCGACGACTACTGTCTGGGCTATAAGCTGCCTGGTGCCGGTGGCGGCGGTTATCTCTACATGGTGGCTAAAGACCCTGAGGCCGCAGCCCGTATCAAACAGACGCTCAATGCCCTGCAGCCGAATCCGAATGCCCGTTTCGTGGAGATGACGTTGTCAAAGAAAGGATTGCAGGTCAGCAGAAGCTAATTTTATGGAGTTTAGGACGATTGTTGACATAGCGAAGCCAGGCTTCGAGATAGAGCCCTGCGAGGAGCTGCTCTTCGTGGGGTCATGCTTTGCCGACAACATCGGCCAACGCTTCCGTGAGGAGGGTTTTCCTGTAACGGCGAATCCCTACGGCACGATGTACAACCCCGTTTCGGTATTACACACCATTGAGCGCATCGCTTGGCGCGAGGTTTCCCCTCGCACAGTCTTCCTCACCCTCGGCACCAACCACGTCTATCGTCTGAAGGAAACGGGTGAGATAGTCGACAACTGCGAGAAACGCCCTGCCGCCCTGTTTCAGGAAGAGGAGCTGAGCGTCGACCAGTGTGCCGAAGCGCTGCAACAAGCCATCAGCACCCTTCGCCAGCACCATCCCGACGTTCGTATCGTATTGACTGTCAGCCCCATCCGCTATCGTAAGTATGGGTATCATGGCAGCCAGCTCTCCAAAGCCACCCTGCTATTGGCAACCCATAGAGTGGTCAGCGGTTCTGCCGCTGACACCACAGCCTATTTCCCCGCTTACGAAATCATGAACGACGAACTCCGCGACTACCGCTTCTATGCTTCCGACATGCTTCATCCGTCGGAGCAGGCCGTCGAATACATCTGGGAACGACTGGTAGAGACGTATTTCTCGGATGCCGCCAAGCACTTCCTTGACGAATGGCGCCCATTGAAACAGGTGCTGGCTCACAAGCCGTTCAATCCCGAGAGCGAGGCATATAAGGAGCTGATGGATAAAACTATGTTAAAAGTAGCAGCGTTACGAAAAAAATACAGTACCTTTGCACTGTAGAAACAAAAACGGAAAGGCTCGTTATGAATTACACGATAGAAAAGATTACGACGCTCATCGGAGCACGACGCATCGGTTCTGCCGACGCCCAGATAGGATGGCTGCTCACCGACAGCCGCTCACTTTGTTTTCCAGAGGAAACGCTGTTCTTTGCGCTGAAGACACAACGCAACGACGGCCACCGATATATTGCCGACCTCTATCGGCGTGGTGTCCGCAACTTCGTCGTTGCCACCCCTCCCGATGCATTAGCATCAGGGGCCTACCCTGACGCCAACTTCCTCGTCGTACCTTCGCCATTAGAAGCCCTGCAACGACTGGCTGAGCGCCATCGCGACGAGTTCAACTGTCCTGTGGTGGGTATTACGGGCTCGAACGGCAAGACGATGGTGAAGGAGTGGCTCTATCAGGTGTTGTCGCCCGACCATTGTGTCACCCGTTCACCCAAGAGCTACAACTCGCAGATTGGCGTACCCTTGAGCGTATGGCTGCTGGATGAGCATACCGACGTGGCACTCTTCGAGGCCGGCATCAGCCAGCCTGGCGAGATGCAGCCGCTGGCAGACATTATTCAGCCGACCATCGGTGTCTTCACGTCATTGGGGGCAGCCCACCAGAAGAATTTCCGCACGCTGGAGGAGAAATGTCTGGAGAAGCTACAGCTGTTCCACAATGCCAAAGCCATCATCTATAATGCCGACGATGCCATTGTATCGCGCTGCATACGCCGTTCAGCCTTCAAGGGCGAGCGCATCGCTTGGCGCCGCGAGGAACTGATAGACCAGTACAAGATTCCCTTCGACGACGAGGCCTCGTTGGAGTGTTCGATGGCCGTTGCTGCCACAGCACTCTACTTAGGCGTCAAACCTGATCAGCTACGCGAACGTATGGCACATCTGGAGCCTGTGGCCATGCGCCTGGAAGTGAAACAGGGCATGCACGGCTGCACGCTCATCAACGACTCCTATAATTCCGATATCAACTCGCTCGACATAGCCCTCGACTTCATGCAAAGACGGACGCAGAGCCACTCAACACTCAACGCCCAGCACTCGACCCTCATCTTGAGCGACATCCACCAGAGCGGCATGGACTACGAACAGCTGTATGGCGAGGTCAACGACCTGTGTGTCAAGCGCGGCATCAGCAAATTGATTGGCATCGGCAGCCGCATCATTTCCATGAAGCATGTGTTCACCGTCGACGAGCAGTATTTCTTCTCGTCTACCGAGGAGTTCCTGGCCAGCGACACCTTCAAGGCCCTGCGCAACGAAATGATACTTATCAAGGGGGCCCGTGCCTTCGGCTTCGACCAGATTACAGAGCGTCTGGAGCAGAAGGTTCATGAGACCATTCTCGAAGTGAACCTCAATGCCGTGGTCGACAACCTCAACTACTACCGTTCGTTCCTGAAGCCGGAAACCAAACTGGTATGCATGGTCAAGGCCGACGCCTACGGTGCTGGAGCCATTGAGGTTGCCAAGACCCTGCAAGAGCACCGTGTCGACTACTTGGCAGTGGCTGTGGCCGACGAGGGTGTTACCCTGCGCCGCAACGGCATCACGCAGAACATCATGATCATGAACCCTGAGATGACGGCGTTCAAGACGATGTTCGACTACGACCTGGAACCTGAGGTCTATTCGTTCCGACTGATGGACGCCCTCATCCACGCCGCTGAGCAGCAGGGTATTACGGGTTGGCCCGTACATATCAAGCTCGACACTGGTATGCACCGTCTGGGCTTTGACCCTGAGAAAGACATCGATGAGGTCATCCGCAGGCTGAAGTCGCAGAACGCCATCATTCCGCGTTCAGTATTCAGCCATTTCGTAGGTTCCGACAGCGACGACTTCGACAACTTCTCGGCCATGCAGTTTGAGAAGTTCGACAAGGCCAGCCGCCAGTTGCAGGCCGCTTTCAGCCACAAGATTCTGCGTCACATGGACAACAGTGCCGCCATCGAGCACTTCCCTGAGCGCCAGTTGGATATGTGCCGCTTGGGACTAGGTCTCTATGGTGTAGACCCACGCGACAACCGCATGCTGTCGACCGTCTCAACGCTGAAAACCACCATTCTGCAGCTGCGCCATGTGCCGAAGGACGAGACAGTGGGCTATAGCCGCAAGGGCATCTTGCAGCGCGACAGCATCATCGGAGCCATCCCCATCGGTTATGCCGACGGCCTGAACCGTCACCTGGGGCGTGGCGCCTGCTACTGTCTGGTAAACGGTCACAAGGCACCCTATGTGGGCAACATCTGCATGGATGTGGCCATGATTGACGTCACCGACATCCCCGACGTCCACGAGGGCGACATCGTGGAGATTTTCGGCGAACACCTGCCCGTTACCGTCCTGAGCGACGTACTCGACACCATCCCCTACGAGGTTCTGACGAGCATCTCGAACCGCGTCAAGAAAGTATATTACCAGGATTAGGCGCTTAACGTTAACGTTTTAGTAATAAAATCAGCGAAAGATGCACGTCTTTCGCTGATTTTTTATTATCTTTGCAGCGTTATAAGCTAAAACAAACAAAAATATCGATATTTAAAAGCTACAATGGAACAAGTTTTCAGTTACATTATCAGTCTGGGTGCATCGGTCATGATGCCCATCCTCTTTACCATCATCGGCCTGTGCATAGGTCTGAAATTCGGTCGCTCGCTCAAGTCAGGACTCTACGTCGGCGTGGGTTTCGTGGGCTTAGGCATCGTGACGGCACTGCTGACCACCAATTTCGGCAGTCCGCTGAGTGACATCAGTGAACTGTATCACCTGCAGCTGAAGGTGTTTGACATGGGCTGGCCCGCTGCTGCTGCCGTGGCCTACAACACCGCCGTGGGTGCGCTCATCATCCCCATCTGCCTGGGTGTCAACTTCCTGCTGCTCATTACGGGCTGCACACGCACGGTGAACATCGACCTGTGGAACTACTGGCACTTCGCCTTCATCGGCGCCGTAGCCTATTTCGTCATGGACCAGAGTCTGGCATGGGGCTATTTTGCCGCCATCGTGTGCTATATCATCACGCTTGTGATGGCCGACCTCACAGCCGACAAGTTCCAGGAATACTATCCTGAGTGGCAGGGCATCAGCATCCCGCAGCCCTTCTGCCAGAGTTTTGTGCCGTTTGCACTCATCATCGGCAAGGCGCTGGACATGATTCCAGGCTTCAACAAGCTGAACATCGATGCCGAGGGCATGAAGAAGAAGTTCGGCGTGCTGGGCGAGCCGCTGGTACTCGGTGTCATTGTCGGTGCGCTCATTGGTGTGCTGGCTCAGCTTGACATCAAGAAAGTGCTGTTCCTCGGTGTGACGATGGGTGCTGTCATGGAGCTCATTCCACGCATCACGTCGCTGTTTATTGAAGGTCTGAAGCCCATCGCCGAGAAGACGCAGGAGGTGGTGAAGCGTAAGTTCAACGGCAAAAAAGTGTATATCGGCATGTCGCCGGCAGTGGTCATCGGCCATCCCACAACGCTCGTCGTCTCACTGCTGCTCATCCCCGTGGCCTTAGGCTTGGCCGTCATCCTGCCTGGCAACCAGTTCCTGCCCCTGGCCTCGTTGGCCGGCATGTTCTACCTGTTCCCCGTGGTGCTGCCGTTTACGAAAGGTAACGTGGTGAAGACTTTCATCATCGGACTCGTCGCACTGGCCGTGGGTCTGTACTTTGTCACCGATATGGCATCGGCCTTCACACAAGCTGCCCATACCGTGTTTGAACAGACTGGCGACAAGGCTGCCGACATTCCTGCCGGCTTCGAGGGTGGTGCCCTCGACTTCGCGTCGTCACTCTTCGGCTGGGTCATCTACAAGTGTGTGGCTTATCTGAAGTGGGTTGGTGCCGGCGTGCTGACACTCATCACCATTGGCATGGTAGTGTGGAATAAAATGCGCATCATGAAGGAAAATAAAGAAAGTAAGTGATTTTAAGAAAGAAATAAGAAAAAGGGATTATTAAGAAAGAAATTATCGTAATTATCATAATTTAGCCATAATAATGGTTTAGGAGTTAGATGACAAAGCAAGAATATAAGGATATATATAACGTAGTGGGTGCTGCTATGGAGGTCTTCAATTCATTAGGTCGTGGAATGGCAGAGCCGATTTATCAAGAAGCTCTTGCGCGAGAGTTTAGTCTCCGTGGTATGGATGTCGAAAAAGAAAAAAAACTTGTGACTTATTATAAAGGGGAACCCTTAGACAAAGTCTATTATGCCGATTTCTATTACAAGGATATAGTGATAGAGATGAAATCTGTAAATGAAATAATTCCTGACCAACGCGCACAACTATTCAATTATTTGCGTATTACGAAACAAAAAAGAGGTATATTGCTTAATTTCGGAGAAGAAAGTCTTCGTGCAGAACGCTATTTATATGAGCCATTATATGACAACTTTGTACTTCTGAACCAAGATAATTATCGTGAATACATCACTGACTAACAAATCATTATGGATAAATTATGATTATTATGGGAATTTCTTTCCAAAAACATCACAGACAAAAATATATCATTCTGGTTAAATTATGATTATTATGGGAATTTCTTTCCAAAAAACAAAGGCGATTATTAATTTAAAGTTAAGTATATGAAAAAGATTATTTTGATTTTAATGCTTATGGGTAATTTGTTGAATGGCTTCGGCCAGCAGAAGGTAAACTTCCAGACGGCGTGCCATCCGGAGGACGTGAAGCACTACGACACGAAGACACTCCGCGAGCGCTTCGTGATGGAAAAGGTGATGGTGGCCGACGAGATTAACCTGACGTACTCACACTACGACCGCTTTATCTTCGGCGGTGCCATGCCTGTGACTAAGAAACTGAAGCTGGAGAACTTCCTCGAGCTGGGACTTGATGTTGACCCAAACATCAAGGAGAAGTATTTCCTCTACAACCGTGAGATTGGTATTGTCAACTGCGGCGAAGGCGACGGCGTAGTCATTGTCGACGGCAAGGAATATCCGTTGCAGCCCAAGGAGGCCCTCTACATCGGACGTGGCCACATCGGCAAGGACAAGGACGTCAACAAGGTCGTGGAGTTCGTATCGAAGGATGCTGCCAAGCCTGCCAAGTTCTACCTGAACAGCGCCACTGCCCACCAACACTACAAGACGCAGTGGGTGACGCTCGACGGTCGCAAGGGTTCGCTGAAGGCTGCCGTCTGGGGTCCTGTAGGATCTTTGGAGGAGTGCAACAACCGCACCGTCTACAAGCTCATCGTCAACGACGTGCTTGAGGAGGGTCCCTGTCAGCTGCAGCTCGGTCTGACACAGCTCAACCCGGGTGCTGCCTGGAACACCATGCCCCCTCACACCCACGGACGCCGCATCGAGGCCTACTACTACTTCAACCTGCCTCAGGAGCAGACCATTGCCCACATCATGGGTGAGCCGCAGGAGAGCCGTGTGGTCTGGCTGCACAACGAGCAGGCCATCATGTCGCCCGAGTGGTCGATGCACGCAGCTGCCGGCACCTACTACTACACCTTCATCTGGGGTATGGCTGGTGAGAACCTCTATTACAACGACAAGGACAACATTCCCGTCATCGACATCAAGTAAAGGCAAAAAGGTAAAAAAGTAAATAATATGACACCAGTTCAAAAAACCAAAATGTCCAACTTCCGTTGGGTCATCTGTGCGCTGCTGTTCCTGGCAACGACTATTAACTACATGGACCGTCAGGTCTTGTCACTAACCTGGAAGGACTTTATTGCTCCTGAGTTCCACTGGACCGACGGCGACTACGGTACCATTACCGGTATGTTCTCGCTGTTCTATGCCATCGCCAACCTCTTCGCCGGCAAGTTCATCGACTGGATGGGCACCAAGAGAGGCTACCTCATCGCCATCTTCGTATGGTCGCTGGGTGCCGTGCTGCATGCCGGTTGCGGCTGGATGGCCATGACTATCAAGGGTTACGACTCAGTGGCTCAGCTGGGTCAGCTCACGGGCGATGCCGCCGTGGCCATTGCCACCATCTCCGTATGGCTGTTCCTCTCCTGCCGTCTGATTCTTGCCGTCGGTGAAGCCGGCAACTTCCCTGCCGCCATCAAGGCTACCGCCGAGTATTTCCCCAAGAAGGACCGTGCCTTCTCAACGTCGATTTTCAACAGCGGTGCCTCCGTTGGTGCGCTGGCTGCTCCTGCTACCATTCCCCTGCTGGCCCGTGCCTGGGGTTGGGAGATGGCCTTCATCATCATCGGTTGCCTTGGTTTCATCTGGATGGGCCTGTGGACCTGGCTCTACGACAAACCCGCCAAGAACAAGCGCGTCAACCAGGCCGAGCTGAACTACATCGAGCAGGACAACGACCTCGCTGAGGCTCAGGATCGCGACAACATGAAGGAGGAGAAGACCATTCCGTTCTTCAAGTGCTTCACCTACAAGCAGACGTGGTCGTTCCTCGTGGGTAAGTTCATGACCGACGGTGTGTGGTGGTTCTTCCTGTTCTGGGCACCTGCCTACTTCAGCGACCAGTACGGCTACACCTCCGACTCGACTATGGGTATTCTGCTTATCTTCACGCTCTACGCCATCGTGACCATTCTCTCGATTGGCGGTGGCTATTTGCCCACCTACTTCGTCGACAAGAAGGGCATGAACCCCTATCTGGGCCGCATGCGTGCCATGTTCATCTTCGCCTGCTTCCCCGTGCTGGGTCTCTTTGCACAGCCCATGGGAGCCTACAGCGCCTGGTGGCCAGCCATTCTCATTGGTCTTTTAGGCGCAGGCCATCAGGCTTGGAGTGCCAACCTCTTCTCGACCATCGGTGACATGTTCCCCAAGTCGACCATCGGCACCATCGTCGGTCTGGGTACTATGGCTGGCGGTATCGGCTCAATGTCCATCAACCTCGGTAGCGGAAAGTTCTTCGACTGGGCAGCTGCTCAGGGCGCTAACTTTAGCTTTTTCGGCTTCGAGGGCAAACCTGCTGCCTACATGGTAGTCTTCTGCATCTGTGCCGTAGCCTACCTCATCGGCTGGTGCATCATGAAGGCTCTTGTACCGAAGTACAAGCCCATCGTCCTGGAAGACTAATCTTCCTCATATAAAACATCAAATCGGGGGTGTGCCTGTTTAGGTACATCCCCGATTCGTGTTCAAACGCAGCCTTATTCGTTCGATTCGTGTTCGTCCTCAAACGCAGCCTTATTCGTTCGATTCGTTGTCTTTAAAAAAAACTCCCGGTCGACTTATTCGTCTTCCAGGAGTCTTCGTTTCAGAGTTTACCGTTAACGTTAAGGTTATCGTTATCGTTAAGGTTATCGTTCCTTCTTCCTTCTTACTTGCCGTCAGGCAACACCTCTTACTTCTTCCTTCTTCCTTCTTACTTGCCGTCAGGCAACACCTCTTAATTCTTACCTCTTACTTCTTACTTCTTTTACGGCTCCTGCGGATGGCGCAGGTCGAACAGGAAGTCGCTGACCTTCTTGACATCGTAATACTTCACGTTCTCGTCGTCCACCACCTTGGTCTTCAGCTCCACGACGTTGGCAGCCTCCAGGGAAATCTTGTCCTTGTACTGCTTGCTCGTCAGGTTCTGCAGCGCGGTGCTGGTGGGCAGGAAGCGCAGGCGCACACCCTTCACGATGCTCTGGGGCTGCCAGCCCTCGTCGGCCATCTGCTCAGGGTCGGCACCCTCGCTCAGGATCGTCGGATAGAACTTGCCCAGACCGTCGAGCATCACGCCGTAGCCCTGACCTACGATCTCGGGGATGCACTCCGAGAACTTGACCAGAACGGCCACGATGGCATCCTTGCCAATCAGACAGCCATGATCAATCATGTGCTGTGCCAGTCCGGCGGTGGTCAGCGTCTTCTCGTTGGCAACCTTGGCGTAATACTTGCCGTAGGCTGCACTCTTGGTGTTCTTGTTCTTCTGAAGGTTGAACTTCAGCGTCAGAAAATTTGTGTCACTCATACTTGTAATTGTGTTTTTAATGGTATTAAATTATTCCTTCAGCGAACTACTTCGGGCCGCTGAGTCCCGCTAAGTTACCACTCCTGATAACTATACTGCAAAGGTACGAAAAAATCCCCAATTCTCCAAACTTTTCCCCCACTTTTTTTTACTAACAAACGTTAAAACAAAATCCGTCTAATCCGTGCAATCCGTGATCAAAAATTAATTCGTTTAATTCGTCTTAACCTGAATAATTCATAAGGACATAAAAAAAGAAGCATTTTTCTTTGCCATGTCGACAAAAGTCAGACCTGAACGCGTAAGGGCAATTCCGCAATAGTATAAGGTATAGGCTGGAAAAGGAATTCGCACACAGGGACAGGAGTCGTGTGATCCCGATAATAATAATCCCGAAACGTTTGACCGTTTCGGGATCTATTATTTCCTGACTGCCAACAGGGCAGCTGAGGCCATTACCGTCCAGGGCCTATGCCACCACCTATATAGTCCAACTCTTCTCCGTAGTCCAACTCTTCTCCGTTGATGGTGTTCACGGTTTTGCTCCCTACCATGTCGCTCCCTACCAGGAGTGGCACTTCTGTTTCAACTCGCAGACCCGCATGGCGGCTTCATGTAGTCTCGTTTCATGTTGTATTCTTTGTCTTTATATAGCAGACTTTCATTTCGCTCATTTAATCACGACCTTTTTACCATTATTTATATAGATGCCACGCTGTGTCGGCTTGCCGCTGAGGCGGCGACCGTCAAGCGAGTACCAGTCTTTTTTAAGTGAAGAGTGAAGAGTGAAGAGTGAAGAATTTGCTTCCGCTTCGATGATGCCCGTGGTATTCTCGTCGTCAAAGATGTTGAGCACGAAGGTGTGGGCACCGGTAGTCGAGGGGTCGCCGGCGGTGAGGCCGCTGAGCTTGAAGTAGGCGCGCTGGGCACCGATGCTGACTCCGCTCTGCGGATAGTAGAGCGTGTTGCCGTCGCCGAGGAAGAGGATGCTCTTGTCGTCAGCGGTGTAGGACAGCTTCTTGTAGGTGCCCATGAAGGTGACGGTGGCCGTGCCACTGTCGTCGGTCGAAATCGCGTCGTCATTCAGGTCATTGACGAGGGTGACACCGGTGAACACGAGGTCGGAGGGACCGAGGTTGTCGCCGCTGTCCCACTTGATAAGATAGGCCCGTCCTGCTTCGATGAAGGTGGCATTGGTGAAGGTGAGCGTCAGCGTGCCCGTGGTGCTGTCGAACGCGGCATCGGTCAGCTCCTTCACCGTGGCTCCGGCGAGGGGCGAGCCACTGAAGGTGACGTCGTCAGTGTCGTCGCCGTCGCCCACGCTGAAGGGCAGGCAGAGCGTGTTCCAGTTGCCGTCCTTGTAAAGTGTGCGGCCAGTGAGGGTGACGTTCATGGAGCGTCCTTTGTAAGTGGTCAGCGCCTCAGTGTTGTCGTCCTCGCCGAGTGACAGGCTGTAGGAAAGCACCTTTGTCTGCGTACTGCTGAACGTGTAGGTGGTGCTGC
>JAEEGG010009110.1_pt1 | contig 22333 bp, 13 predicted proteins | sample 9134161 | NCBI WGS metagenome assembly JAEEGG01 (sample SAMN16246543, study PRJNA631951) | gut metagenome | biome: gut microbiome; feature: rumen; material: CR-attached | host: Bos | place: Iran: Karaj | collected 2018-10
CTTCGCAGCTTCTGCTTTTATTTCGTGTACGCTCGGGTGAAACCAAATACCGCGTGCTTTAAGGCAGCACGTCCTCACTTCGTTCGGATCGCAGGCAAGCCTGCGACCTCTTCGCAGGTGCTTGGTTTCCTTCCTCTTTCACTCATAAAAGCCGTCTGCCTTCGGCAGCCGCCGCTGCTTCGCAGCTTCTGCTTTTATTTCGTGTACGCTCGGGTGAAACCAAATACCTGCTTCGCAGGTGCTTGGTTTCCTTCCTCGCTACAAAAATAACCGCTACGCCTTCGTGCATAGCGGTTCATCTCTAATAAGAATTATATACTTTGCGCCCAGAAGTTGCAAGCGTATTTTGATAAAGATGCAGACTCTGATCGGCTATCGGTAAAAAAACCAATAATCAGATTCTCCTGAGACTGTATAGTGCCGTTCGACCCATTGCATGATCCAGGAATCCTTTGCGACTCTGGGCTCTCCCTGGTACCACCTCGCCACGGCAACCACCGTGGGAACCTTTTGCGGATTCATGTCAAGATATGCTTCCAAACACTCATTGTAATACGGAGTATCAATGGTAGAATAATTACAAACCTGTATATCTTCATACAAGAAAAAGATAGAATCAAAATAATCCGGCCCTACGACAAAAAGCTTCTCCTTTTCACGTACAAACTGCCCAACGGCTTCCTGATCCAATCTCGACTGGTTCGCCGTGTCTCTGTCACAAACAATTCCCATGGCTGGTCCATGATGTATGATGCTTTGAACCTCATAGGTTAAAAAAACTTGATTTCCCGTATTTCCATATCCCCACACGACCAAAGCCCTGTGAGATATGACAATCAACAAGATCAATGTTAAAAACCATCGGTAATCACTGCATAGATGACGAATGGGAATCATGGAAACGATCCCTCCAAGAACGAAATAGGCAAGAATGGTGATCAGACCAAGATCCGTAAGTAAGCTGGTCGCCAAAAAAGAAACCATGGAAAGAGACAGTCCTACCAGCCACATAGTTTTCTCATTCGCATCCATCTTTGAATATGCCAGCATTCCCAGAAGAATCATAACACTTGGAATGATAAAAAAGCAGCAATTCCAATCGATTCCCGTCCTTCTTTGAAATACCAGCATGATGATCTCAATCAAAAGCGCCACCGCGGCACATATCACATAACAGGAAAATTTTTTAAGGATTCCCAAATATCGTCCAAGACAGAATTTCAAAAGAAATCCGATCAGAATACTGGAAACCAATCCGGCAAGCGCAAACAAGAATCCTGGCCAATATGCTCCAAAAGCTCTGGTTACGGAATGCGTATCCGATGAATAGATATTTTTCAGGCAATAGAAAACCTGATCGAGTCCCATGCTTATCACAAAATAAGCAACCGCGGAGCATCCCATCATGGCAAGTGCGCACCCAAACACAAGACAATTGCGAAGCTTATCCTTTGATTTTAGGAGTAAAACCACAACAACCACGACCGCGCTGAAAAGACAGGTGGGATAGGAAAGCGTTTGCAGAAATACAAACAACGCCGCCAAGATCAGCAGTACGCTTTTTTTCCCTTCCTCCTCTTTTTTTAAGAAAGCCATAACGGAACAAAAAATCAAAACGGAACATGCGATCTCTAGATTTGAGAATTCTGGAAAAGGGGTCTGCTTCGCGCGAAACAAAACCAAAAACATGCATGCCAGATTTGCCGTCAGAAAATCCACTACTCCTCGCAACGTTCGATAGAGAAGAATAGACAATCCATAGAATAAAGCGGTACCACATATTTGTAAAAAAATAGCCACTCCCGCCAAAGAAGGAACTGCCAAACGATAAAGGGCCATCAAGATATCATTAAACCAAATGGAGAACTGATGTGGTTCCCACATTTGCGAGAGCATCCTGTCCCCATTCAAATGTCTGTAAGACATAGCCACCTGATATGCATTATCAATTCCAAAATCCGTAAATATACTTTTGACACTGACAAGCATTGTCAATATCCACATTGTCACGATCGCATATTTCTCGATATTTTGACGCTGAAAACTCATGAATTTCTCATCCCCCGCATCCATGTTTCCTTACCCTGCCTAGAACCTATTTTTCGTCTACGCCATCATTTCTATTCTTTCATCTATCCTTTGATGGACACGCAAATGATCCTTTCCGTGCCAGAATTCAATAAAGCTCCTTTTCACAAGATCCTTCATGACTTTAACAGGATAACAGGTTTATAAAATATCTACGTATTCGCCCTCCAATGCCTTATTCATGCTACGTACCGCACAGAATTTTCCGCACATGGAACAGGTATCGTCATGCTCCGGTGCTCTGCTGTCACGAATACTTTTGGCAGTTTCCGGATCAATCGCACACTCCCACTGCTTCTCCCAATCCAGCTTTCGTCTGGCATCACCCATGGCATCATCCAAATCCCTCGCATGCGGAATCTTCTTTGCAATGTCGGCGGCATGCGCAGCAATCTTTGATGCAATGATTCCCTGCTTAACGTCATCTACGTTTGGAAGTGCCAGATGCTCTGCAGGCGTCACATAGCAAAGGAAGGCTGCTCCGGAGGCTGCCGCAATGGCGCCGCCAATGGCAGACGTAATGTGATCATAGCCCGGCGCAATGTCAGTGACAAGTGGTCCAAGTACGTAAAACGGTGCCCCCATGCAAAGCGTCTGTTGGATTTTCATGTTTGCCTCGATCTGATCCATAGGCATATGTCCCGGGCCTTCCACCATAACTTGTACGTCCTTCGCCCAAGCTCTCTTCGTCAGCTCGCCCAAGCGTACCAGTTCTTCGATCTGACATACGTCACTGGCATCTGCAAGACAACCAGGGCGACATGCATCCCCCAGCGAAATAGTCACGTCATATTCCCTGCAGATCTCCAGAATTTCATCGTAATACTCATAAAAGGGATTCTCCTGTCCGGTCATGCACATCCAAGCAAATACAAGAGAACCGCCGCGAGAAACAATATTCATCTTGCGCTTATGCTTCTTAATCTGCTCAATCGTCTTTCTTGTGATTCCACAATGCAGCGTCACAAAATCGACGCCATCCTCTGCATGAAGACGCACTACGTCAATTAAGTCCTTTGCCGTCAAGGTAGCAAGGTCTCTTTGATAATGAATGACACTGTCATAAACAGGAACCGTACCGATCATGGCAGGGCACTCACTGGTCAGCTTCCTGCGGAATGGCTGCGTATTGCCGTGGGAAGAAAGATCCATGATCGCCTCCGCGCCCATGTTTACGGCAGCCATGACCTTCTCCATCTCAATGTCATAATCCTTGCAATCCCTTGAGACGCCAAGATTGACGTTAATTTTCGTGCGCAACATGGAGCCAACGCCATTCGGTTCAATGCACGTATGCAGCTTGTTGGCACAAATGGCAACCTGTCCCTTTGCCACCCATTCCCGAATCTCCTCCGGCGTGCGATATTCTTTTTCTGCCACCTTCTTCATCTCAGGCGTGATGATTCCTCGCTTTGCGGCATCCATCTGTGTTGTGTAATCTCTCATGTAGCTCTCCTTTTCTTTACTTTTTCTCTATCTGTCCATCAAGGTACTATTGATCCAAATCACTCGAATAATGGTTTGCGAATTCTCCGGTCAGGTTAAAATTATGTTGCATGGGACCGCTTCCCCTTCCCAGATCCAGCATGGCCGAAAGCGCTCCTGCGATATATTCCTTGGATCGTCTGATCGCTTCCTCCAGCGGATATCCCTTCGCCAGATTTGAGGCTATGGCCGAGGATAACGTGCACCCCGTTCCATGCGTATTTTGGTTTGCGATTCGTTTCCCCTGAAACCAGGAAAATCCTTTGTCATCGCACAGAAGATCATTTGCGTCATTAATGCTGTGTCCACCCTTTAACAGCACGGCACAGCCATAATCTTCGTGGATTTTCTTTGCTGCCCTCTCCATGTCATCCGCAGTCTGAATCGTCAGACCAGACAGAATCTGTGCCTCCGGGATATTGGGCGTAATGAGCACGGCCATGGGAAGAAGCTCCCTGCGCAGCATTTCCAGCGCATCATCCCTAAGCAGCCTTGACCCACTCGTTGCAACCATTACCGGATCCACGACAATGTTACCTGCCTTAAAAAAACGCAAACGCTCTGCGATCACCTGAATTAATTCCGCGGAAGACACCATACCGATTTTTACCGCATCTGGATAAATATCCTCAAAAACAGCATTGATCTGTTCTTTTAAGAACTCTGGCGTCACCTCCATGATGGCAGAAACGCCCAACGTATTTTGAGCCGTAAGCGCCGTAATTGCCGTCATTCCAAAAACGCCATTCATGGTCATGGTCTTCAGATCTGCCTGAATTCCCGCACCGCCGCTGGAATCACTGCCCGCTATGGATAATGCCGTTTTCATGCCTCTACCTCCCTACGATCTGTTTTGTCTCTGCAACAAGCTCGCGACACTCTGTTTCAATATCCTGCGCGCCGAAAATCGCCGATACCAGGGCAACTCCGTCTATGCCGGTATTCGAAAGCTCCTTCATATTCTCCCGCGTGATGCCTCCGATGGCTACGACCGGGATTGTCACGGCCTCCGTAATGTCACAAAGCACCTTTCTGTCCAAGGGCTTTGCGTCCTTCTTCGTTGCGGAACCAAAAACAGCTCCGACGCCTAAGTAATCCGCGCCCTGCTTTTGTGCCAAAAGAGCCTCTTCTACGTTGTGTGCCGAAACGCCAATGATAAAATGTTCTCCTGCCTGCTTCCGTACCTCCCAGGCACTGCCATCCTCTTGTCCCAGATGCACGCCCGCAGCTTTGCAGCGCATGGCTATCTCCAAGCGATCATTGATGATCAGAGGCACCTGATACTGATCGCACAAATGCTTTATTCTAAGGGCTTCTTCCATAAAGGCTTCCTCGCCCATGTTTTTCTCTCTCAACTGAAGACAGGTAATGCCTCCCTTCAGGGCTGCTATAACCTGTTCTTCCAAGGTCCTCTTTCCGGTCCAGGACCTGTCCGTCACCGCGTAGAGGAGCATTTGCTCCCGACTGATCCTCATTTTCTTATTTTCCTTCCTCCAAAACCCAACTGTTATCACAAATTGTTTTGTCATCCAAAAGGCTTAACGCATCCAACAATCTTACGTGAAACATTCCGCTTCCTTCCCCTGTCCTTAAGCTTCCTTCAGCAATTTCCCCGCTGATCCCCATGGCACACGCACCACTGACCGCCGCCTGAAAAAATTTTCCTTGAGATACCGCCAAAAAAGCTCCCAGCATGGCAGACAATTGGCATCCTGTTCCCGTAATCCTTCCGAGCCATGCGCTTCCATTTTTCACCATGGCAATCTGCGCACCACTCACAATATAATCTGTTTTTCCAGACAGCATCAATACCGCTCCCGTTCTTTGTGAGAACGCGCAAAGCTCCTTTTTCACGCCCTCTGGCAAATCATCTCCAAAGGAATCTGCCTCACTCGCGTCGACTCCTTTTTCTCTTCCCTCACCATGCAACAGCGTCAACATCTCTGAAGCATTTCCGCGAATTGCCGTAAATCGAACCTGCTCCATCAGCTCCTTCGCAGCTCGTAAGCGAAAGGATGAAGCGCCAACTCCAACGGGATCAAACACCACGGGTATGCGCTTTTGATTTGCCTTCTTTCCTGCAAGCACCATGGCCTCTTTTTTTAGCGAATTCAGCATGCCCAGATTTAACACCAGCGAATCACACCTTTGCGTGATTTCCGTGACCTCCGCCGGATCCTCTGCCATCACGGGAGATGCGCCAATGGCCAAAAGGACATTGGCGCAATCATTACATGTCACGGGATTTGTTATCACATGGATCAATGGCTTTTCCTGTCTGATTTTTGTAATGCCTTTTTCTAACAGCATGCTTATTTCCTCCCGTTCCTTTGTTCTGATTCATAACCCATTTATCTCATTATGCTTGTTCCGTAAACATCTTAAGTGCTCCCGTTTTTTGTAGCATGGTTACCAAAACACCAGCAATGACTGCCCCTACTGCCGTAGAGATCAAGAACGGGATTACGTATGCATAAAACGCTACGTCGCCAGCCTGTTTTCCCATAAAGGCAATGGCAATGGGATAGGCACAAAGTCCGCCCAGAATCCCCGTGCCAAACACCTCAGCAAGCACGGTCAACCAAAGCTTTTTGGAATACTTATAGGCAAGTCCGCTAAGCAACGCACCGATCATACTTCCCGGGAAAGCCAAAAGACTTCCAAGTCCCAAAAGATTTCTGAGAAGGCTGGCTACAAAAGCAGCTCCCAGACCATAGGCAGGGCCTAGAAGCACCGCACACAAAACATTCACTGCATGCTGCACCGGAGCACATTTGCTTCCGAATATCGGGAAGGAGAACATGCTTCCCACGACTGCAATGGCACAAAAGATACCCGCAAAACATAATTTTTTTGTTTGATTTTTCATTTTTCTTTTCCCTCCTAATCTTGAGAACGGCAATGACAGCGACGTTCTCACAAAATCACGGCACTTCGCCGCTTGAGAATTCGGTCGAAACTCACTGGTTTCCTCTCACGCCGGAACACGGCTTCCCATCGCTGCAACCTACAAGACACAAGGCGCTCCCCTTGCATCCGTCCCAAGTACTTGGGATTCATTTTTTTACTACCCTTCCCTCCTTTCAGCCTGCAAAAAGGGAGTTGACAAAAATGCCAACTCCCCATAAAGTGTCAGTTTTTTGATCCACTTCCCTACGTTGGCATTATCCAAATCAGGTCATCGGTCGAAGGTCACACCTTCCTCTCAGCCTGTTTACAAGCTCCCGTTGCTTCTCTTTCAGAGATATTCTATTCGCATTCCCCCAAAAAATCAAGTACTTTTTTGAGGGATGAACTCTTCTTTGTTAATACCGTCCGAGATGGAAGGAGTAGAGGAGCCGTTCCTTGACCTTCTTGCCAGTCAGACGCTCGAGTGCCTCCTTATAGTAATCCAGCTGCGTTTCATACCGCTGCCAAAGCTTTTCCATGTCAGGGACAGAATCCGTCTTATAATCCAATAGCACCAGACCGTCCTCCTCCTCGAAATACACATCGATGATACCCTGGATCAAAACGCTCTCTTCCCTGGGGAAATCTCCCCGCAGTCTCGTTGCAGGAAGCGATAATACGAAGGGCTGTTCGCGGAACAGCTTTCCCGCCTGTTGCGCTTTGCTAAGCCGCTCTCCCAGTTCCGATTTTAGGAGCTGACAAAGCTTGTTCACGTTCACGGCGTTTCGATATTCCTCCGAAAGCCTGTGTTCCTCTGAAAGTCTTTGCAGGAGTGCGCTGACCGCCTGTGACATGCCCTCCCCGTTGTTTCGGAGCGTAAAGTCCATCAGCTCCATCACGCGGTGGTAAGCATTTCCGCGAACCGCACCCGTAATGGCCTCCTCCTGTCTTCTAAATTCCGGTACGTAGGGCTCCGCAACCGTGTCCTCGAAGGCATGATAGGCCGCCTCATCCTTTTCTGACATGGCAGCAATCTTCAGCTCTGATACGGTCGTTTTGGTATAGAGCTCCTGCAGCTTTGCATGCGGATATGCATAGGAAAAACGCTCCCTTAGGTCAGCCAAAAGCGTCTCGTCCGCCTTCTCCTTCGCATCCTTAAGTGCCTCCTTCGACAGCTCATAGGAAAGCTGCTGCTTCGCCATCGCACCAAGCAATTCCTCTGCGGGGATCACGGAAATCTCCAGTCCCGTTTGGAACAGAATCGGCTTTAGAAAATCCATCATCGTACCCGCCTTCATAAACTCAAGATAGGACAGGTGCGCCGTATTTCCAGAGAGAAGTTCGCTTTCTGCCAAAAACTTTTGCGGTTCAGAAACGCTTCCCGTGAGGATGAGCTTTTCCTTCGCTCTGGTCAGTGCAACGTAAAGAAGCCTAAGCTCCTCCGCCAGAGTATCCTCCCGCAGCTTTTTCGCAATGACGCTCTTTTGCAGCGTCTTATAGCGAACGCGCCGCAAGGGATCCACAAAGTCAAGGCCAAGTCCCAGATCGACCTCCGTGATCACGGACTTATTTACGTCCTTCATGTTAAAGCCCTTCGAAAGGCCTGAAACAATCGTCACGGGAAACTCCAGGCCCTTGCTCTTATGGATGCTCATGATACGCACGACGTCGGCGTTCTCATCCAGCGTATCCGCCTCGCCATAGTCCTCATCATACTTTTCCAGCATCTCAATGTAGCGAAGGAAATGAAACAGTCCGTAAAATGACGTCTTCTCAAAATCCGAAGCCTTTACGAGCAGCATTTCCAGATTCGCGCGGCGTTTGCTTCCGCCTGGCAGCGCCGTCACGTAATTTAGGTAATCATATTCCCAAAGAATCTTTTCCAGCAGCGCCCTGATCGGCAGGATGCTCGTCTTTTCACGAAAGCTCTGGAGCCTTTTGAGGAAGATGGCCACCTTCTCATCCTCCGCTTCCAGCAGACACTCATATAAGGATTGTTCCTTTTTTGCTCCGCGAAGCCTTGCTATCTCCTCCTCGGAAAACCCGCCAAAGAAGGAGCGGAGGACACCAAACATCGGGATGTCCTGCAATGGATTATCGATCACGCGAAGAAAATTCAGAACGTCCTGCACCTCAGTCGCGGTAAAGTAGCCTGTCTTGGAAGTAACATACGCAGGAATACCCTTTGCTTCCAGCTCTGCTTTATAGGCATCGCCCCATCCGGAGGAAAGGGACCTTAGTAAAATCACAATGTCACGATATTTCACCTCACGCATTTCCTTCGTCTGCGGATCAAAAACCTTCCCATTCCTTCGAAGCTCTGAAATGCGCCGTGCCACGGCGCGTGCTTCGGCCTGCTTCCCGTCAAGGCCCGCGCCTGCCCCTGGATCCTGTACCAGCAACAGTTCACTCTCAAGCCCCTCGGCTTCCGGGTACACGGCACCTGCATGCAGCGCGGCATCATTGTCATAAACAATTCCGCCGACCTCCTCGCTCATGGTCCGCTCGAAAATACGATTTACGGTCTCGATCACGGTGCCTCTGCTTCGGAAATTCTTGGAAAGATCAATTCTGCGAAGCGGCCCGGTCTTTTGATAGGTTCCATACTTTTCCAAAAAGAGCTCTGGCCGCGCCAACCTAAAATGATAAATACTCTGCTTGACATCACCCACCATGAAGCGGTCATACCTTCCGTCCTCCTCACCGGAAACGGCACGGAGAAGGTATTCCTGTACCAGGTTACTGTCCTGATACTCGTCGATGAGAACCTCCTGAAAATACTCGCGATACTGCTTTGCGACCTGCGTCGGTACAATGCTTTCTCCCTCTCGTCGGAGCAAAATGTCCAATGCAAAATGCTCCATGTCGCTAAAATCAATGATCTTCTTTTCCGTCTTTTTTTCACGCATGCGCTGGTCAAAATCAATCACCAGCTGCAGCAATTCCTTCGCTATGGGCTCCGCTCCCCTGGTTCTTTGCATGACAAGAGAAAAATCAGCACTGAAAAACTGCTCCTGCAACTCACCAAGAATTTTCTTTACGTCGTTTCGGATGTCCTGCGCGAGCTTCCGCTTCTCCGGATCAACCGAAGAATCCTTAGCGTTCGGAAGCCTGTCAAAGGTGACTGAGGCTACAAGGCCGCTCAGGCTCATAAGCTCCCCTGCCTCGTCAAGCTTTGCCATAATGCCAGCCATCTGCCCCTTTTCATTCTCCAAAAGATCACCATAAAAATATGGTCCATCAGGAAGCATTGTCACCGCGATCGCCTGATCCAGCTTTTGCAGGCAGCCGGCAAGCACGCCCTTTACGTAATGCAGCAAATACTGCCAAAGCTCCGTTTTGGTAAAGTCCTCTTCGCTCTTTTGAGCATAATCCTGCATGCGCCTTCGAAGCCATTCTTCCGGCCAGGGAAAGCTTACCGCATAGCGTGAAAGAGAGAGAATATGCTCCTCTAAGGTCTTCTCCTTCCCCCTCGGGCAAAGTGCCTCCACACAGTCAAAAAATGCCGGTCGCCCCTCTTCAAAGCGCTCCTCTAAGAGCTCCGCCAAGGCTTCCTGCTGCAACAGCTTTATTTCACGCTCATCAGCGACGCGAAAGGCAGGATCTAAGCCAATCTCATGAAAATGGTTTTTTAACAGAAATAAGCAAAAGCTATCGATCGTCGTGATCTGCGCGCCGTGTAGCAGCGTTGCCTGTCTTTGCAGCCTTTCATTCTCCGGATGCTCGGTCAAACGCTCACTGAGCTTATTGCCAATCCGCTCTCGCATCTCCGAGGCTGCTGCCGCGGTAAAGGTCACCACCAATAAACGGTCCACGTCAACGGGATGCTCCTCGTCGCAGATCATATTGACGATTCGCTCCGTGAGAACGGCCGTCTTTCCGCTTCCAGCCGCCGCAGATACCAAAATATTGCAATCGCGGAGCCCGATGACCAGCTTCTGCTCGGTTGTAAATTCGACGCTCATACGCTACTCCTTTCTGCCATGCGACGCAGAATCTCCTCATCCGTAAGGTCCTCCAGCACCCTCTTTTGGCAACCGGGGATCGACGGATCAAAGCCGCAAACCTTCCCATAGGGACAAAAGGCGCAGGCGTTGTCATCCCCTTTTTCATAAGGGTTGAGCGAAATGTTTCCGTCCATGACTTCCCGTCCGATGCTGCGAAGCTTTTCCGTTACGTACGCCGACAGATTTTCCATATGCTCGCGGCTCAGGACGCTGGAATTCTTTGAGTAGCTCCCGTTTTTATTGCGCTCCACCGGAATCGCGTCCGACTTCTCCGTAAACTCTCCGTCGAGAAGCTTTACGATCTCCGGCGTCTCATTCACGATGCCCTTGGCGCGAAGCGAGACGGCAATCTGCTTTTCCAGCTCTTCATCGGTCAGTTCCTTCTTGGCTTCGATCATGGGATCATCCAAATGATAATACAAAAGCGCAGCCGGAACCACTTCCTTCTCTGGATGGCGCTCCTTTTCCTTCTCCATGGCCGCATTCATATATACTACCAGCTGCATCTGCAACCCATAGTATGTTGCCAAAAGGTCGAACCTCCGGTCACCGGACTTATAGTCCATGACCTTTACGTAAACATGGCCGTCATCTTCTGCCGTATCAAGGCGGTCAATCCTTCCGACCAACTTCATTTTTGCGTTGCCAAGATCCTCCATCTGCGAAAAACCGACCTCATATTCGCGCGGCGTAAAGGTACCCTTTTTCAGCTGATTTTGCAGGGTTTCCACCGTGCGCAGCAAAATCCTCTCCATGCGTTTGATCTGATATTCATTCCGATAATTGGAGCGCAGAATGCTACCGCCATACTCTGCGGCCTGTTTCTCCATGGCCTCAGAAATGACACGCTTGGCAAATACTTCATCAAAGGAAAACCAGGTCAGCTTCTCGCGCTTTAAGCTCTCCGAAAACTCATCCAGAACATAGTGATAAACGTTTCCCAGGTCTACGGCTTCAAAGCCAAATTCCTCTCGCTCCTTGAGTGACAGTCCGTACTGCAAAAAATGTTTATAGGCACAGGCAGCAAAGGTCTCCAGACGGCTGACGCTATTTTGCAAAACCTTCCCATAGAGCTGCTCCGCTATCTGCGCAAGGAGCTTACGATCTTCCTGCTTACTATACGCGGCGCCAAGATACGACTCTTGTTCCGGAGCCGCCTCGTAAGCCGCATAGAGCGTGTAAAACTCCTTCTCGCGCTCCTTAGACAGTAACCCTCCTGCATAGTCGCGAAGGAAATCCGCAAGGAGCTCCAGCCCCTGCGACTTAGCCTGAAGCTGTTCCAGGGCCGGTCTGTTTTGCGGGATCTCCAGCTCCAGCTTCGGGAACAGGCGCTTTACGCTCTCAATGAGATAGGCGGGACGCAGTGCCTTACCGTCGCTCCCCTGTCTGGCGTAGGACAGATAGAGTGCTTCCTTGGGTTTACTGATATTGAGGTATAAGTAAAACCTCTGGATAAACATTTGCTCTCTTGGCGTTGGAGCAAGGCTTCGTCCCGATCCCGTTAAAAACTCCCTCTCGACGTCGGAAATGATGCCGCCCTTCGAGGTATTTCTTGGAATATTGCCATCATTGATCCCAAGGAAGAACAGGTATTTTACGGGTTTAAACCTGGTACGCTCCATGTCTCCCACAAGGATTCGGTCAACGCTCTGTGGAATGGTGCCAACCTGAATTTCTCCAAGGCCAGCCGTCAGGATGTCCACAAACTCCTGCAGGCTTACCTCCTCCTCGCCGAGAAGCTGGTAAATCTGGTTGAGAAGATCCATTACCAGACGATAGATCTGCGCATACTCCTTGGCACGCGCCGCCTCACCCTGCGCCTCAAATTGGCGTGATAGCGCAAGAACCTTTTGCTCTGCCTCGGCACCGACTAAAAATTCATAAAGACGATTTACGTAGGTTTCGGCCTTGTCCTTCTTTTTATCCGAAAGAATCTCGACCTGCGCATAGAATCCCTCTCTCGTGTCATTGATTGCCTGAAGCTTTGCCTCACCGGCAGCTTCATCCCGCTTCATCGCCCTTGTCTTTCTTGCGAAGCGCTCTGAATACGCCTTTTTCCCGCGAATGCCAAGCTCGATCACATAATTCTCCAGGCGATCAATCTCATCCACGGGAATCCCCGTCATGCCGCTTCGCAGATAATGAAATACGGCTTCATAGCTGTAGTTCTTAAGGGAAAGATTCAGTGCGCTCAAGATAAACTCCGTAAGGGGATTGAGCGTAATGCCTCGGGTTCTGTCAATAAAGCTTGGGATTCCCAGATGTGCAAACTCCGACTCCACGTAAGGTGCATACCCTTCGAGATCCCCCGTGATGATCACAAAATCACGGAAGGCTACGCCCTCCTTACGAATCAGGTGCATGATCTCCAGCGCCGTCTGGCGCACCTCCTGTGCAGGATTCGTCGCTTCAAAAAGGCGCAGTGCGGCACCAATTTCTCCCTCATAGACAGACTTATCATACCGAAGGAAATGTCGCTTTAAGAAGGGCAACGCTGCGGCTCCCTCCTCGTTGCCTGGCAGAAATACGTCCTCTGCTCGGTTTCTTTCGATCCCGGCTTCCTTTGCAAGCTTCTCCAGGTCGAACACCGTTTTCTGCGTCAGATAAAAGAGCTTTTGCTCACCCTCTAAATGATATGGATTTTCGTTCTCTCCGCAGACAAAGGTTAGGCTCACCTCCTTTGCGAGCAAGGCAAGCTCTCGGATGAGCCGATACTGAATCGGCGTAAAGCCAGTATAGCCGTCCAGAACGATCACGCTGTTTCGGATCAGCTTTGACCTCTCGAGATTGCGGCAAAGCACGTCCAGCGTCTCCTCTGCCGTGACAAAATGATCCTGAATGTACGCCTGAAACGCTTCATATAGCACCTTTAAGTCGCTCAGCTTCCCTGCCAGTGCAGAACGATCCTTGGAATACTCGATCAGCTCCTGTACGTCACCGGGCGCAAGGCCATATTGCATAAACTCCGAGATGGCGCTTTTCACCTCGTGCACATAACCCTGCTTATGCAAAAAGCTTCCCAGCACGGGGAGCTCCCCTGCAAGCTTTCCCTGTACCTTTTGCAATACAAGGCTTTTCCCCGTATCATCCAGCACGGGAACCTCTCGGCAGTCCACCTCCTCCAAGATCCTGTGGCCTAACCGTCCAAAGCTTAGGACGTCAATGTTCAGGATGCCTCCGCGCGGGTGCATGGTTGCCAGTTCCTTTTGCGTTTGCATGGTAAACTGATCCGGAACGATCACAAGATGATTCGTCTCCGGATGCTCTAAGGAATGTGCTATCACGTCCTCATAAATTCTTTTACTCAGTTCCCCATCCGAGGGGCCAAAATAGAATCGCAGGCTCAAATTTTCCCACCTCCTGCTACCAGGATACTACTTTTTAAGTCCTATAATCTTCTCAGAAAATATCCAATTCCACGGGACAATGATCAGAGCCCATGACGTTCGGATGGATTTTGGCGTCCTTGATCTCATCCTTCAGCTTCTCCGATACCACAAAATAATCAATACGCCATCCTACATTCTTAGCACGGGCATTTCCCATGTAGGACCACCAGGAATAGGCGTCCTTCGTCTCTGGATAAAGATAGCGGAAGGAATCGACAAAGCCGTTCGCCAAAACCTTTGTAAAGCAGCCTCTCTCTTCATCCGTAAAGCCTGCATTCTTATGATTGGTCTTCGGGTTCTTTAGGTCAATTTCCTGATGCGCAACGTTCAAGTCACCACAATAAATGACCGGCTTCTTCGCATCTAGCCCCTTGACGTAACTCAAAAAAGCCTCCTCCCACTCCATGCGATACGCAAGTCTTGTCAGCTCTCTCTGTGCGTTGGGAACATACACCACGATCACATAATACTTTTCAAATTCTGCCGTGATGACACGGCCCTCCTGATCATGCTCCGGAACGCCGATGCCATAGGTCACGCCTATAGGCTCCTTCTTCGTAAATAATGCCGTCCCCGAATATCCCTTCTTCTCCGCATAGTTCCAATATTGATGATAGCCAGAGAGCTCTAGGTCGTGCTGCCCTGCCTGAAGCTTCGTCTCCTGCAGACAAAAGACGTCCGCATCCTCCCCCTGAAAATACTCTAAAAATCCTTTTTGCAAACATGCCCTAAGACCATTTACGTTCCACGAAATCAGCTTCATTGGTATTCTTCTCCTTCTTGTTGCGCGTATTTTCCAGTATCTCTTGTCTCCGTCCTTCTTTCAAATTCCGGTCGATTCTTCTTTGACCATTTTAACACGTTTTGTGCCTTATGCACATTAGAATCCATGAAAACAGTGCTTTTTCTTTGAAAGCTTTTTTCGAACAGGGAAAGATTTTGCATTTCTTAGAAAAATGAATTATAATAAATTCGAAATTGGATGACTTCATCCGAAAAAATAAGACATGCCTTTGGCATTTAGGAACAAAAAATGAAAATTCAACTGGCTGATAAGATCTTTGAGATTCATAATCGTTATTCCTATGTAGAACGTCAATGCAAAAACTATTTGGTTCCAGACGACGTTCCCGCGAACTTACTTCTATCCACCACCGAGGAAGACATTCGTTATGAGCATCAAAAATCAGAGGAACCCAAAGAACAATTCTCTGATGATTATTTGGAGTCTCTTGCCATCTATCGTAAGATTGCGGAATATTTCCCCTTCCATCAAACCGTACTCTTTCATGGCTCCGCCATTGCGGTGGATGGAAAGGCGTATTTGTTTACTGCCAAAAGCGGCACGGGGAAATCCACGCACACCAGACTTTGGCGGGAAATGCTGGGAAATCGTGCCATCATGGTCAATGATGACAAGCCTCTGATTCGCATTACGGAGAAGGAAGCCACCATCTTTGGAACGCCATGGAATGGCAAGCACCAATTAGACACAAACGTTTCCATGCCGCTCAGTGCCATTTGTATCCTAGAAAGAGCCCCCAAGAATGAAATGGCATCCATCTCCTTCTCAGAAGCTCTCCCAATGTTAATTCAACAGACCTACCGTCCTCATGAAATTGCCGGCATTCAAAAAACCTTATCGCTCCTTGCCCTCTTAAAAAACAGCGTTCGTTTTTACAGACTTGGCTGCAACATGGAGCCCGAGGCAGCAGAGGTGGCGTATCGCACCCTGACCTCGTAAGCTTCGGCCTCTGACCGCCTCCCTTTGGCAAGACTTGAGCTTTGCCCTAGAGTCTTTTCCTCCTCGCGAGGAAGAAGGCGCAGCTGATGCCCAGCACCAGAAAAACAATACACACTGGCCAGCAGACAAATCCCGTCTTTCCGAGTCCGGAATACTCGATGATGAGCGCGAGTACGTTCATTCCGACATGCATGAAAATGGGCACCTTAAAATCACCAAAATACTCATATGCATATGCCATGAAATATCCTAAAATCGTTGCGTTTAGAGCCTGCACCATATTTCCGTGATAAACGCCAAATAAAATGGCCGACCCAATAATTGCCGTCCGCACGTCAAAAAACTTTCGCACATATCCGTACATCACTCCCCGAAATAACAGTTCCTCCGCGATGGGAGCAATGAGTCCATAGGTGAGCAACGCCACCCACAAGGAAGCACTTGCCTGTATTTCTGCAATCTTTTGAAACTCCTCCGAGCCCTTGACAAAGCCGCCAAGGTTAAACAGCATCGCAAGTCCCAGGGACAGTGCGATTGACATGACCGCCAAAACACCGTAAAGACTGTTCGGATCCTTTTTCAGATGCGTGAGATACATGTCCTGAATGGTTCTTTTCACGATTCCGCGGGCCACCTTAAAAATTGCAGCTCCTGCCGCAATAAAGCTGATGCCTAGAATCAGCGTGCTGACGTTGTCTGACACGTTCTGTATTCCCATGGCATCCAGCGCAACGCCACAAGCATTCCTTACGAACCCGCGCATGGCCACAAAGATCACAAACTGAGAAATCAAAATCCACATTTTCTGGAAATTGTTTAAATCCCTGTCCATATCCTCATAGCCGCGCAGAAGAAATCTCTTTAATTCCTCCACGGAGCGCACGATATAATCCGCATGCGCCTGCATCAGCTCCTCCATGTCACCGTAGCCATAGCTGACGGCAACGGATTCCACGCCAACATTCTTGGCACCAATGACGTCAAACTTGCGATCACCGATCATGAAGACCTTGTGCTTTTGCACTCTTCCGTTCGGGAAGAATCTGCGAAGTGCCTCCAGCACGACCTCTGCCTTATCCGATCTGGTTCCGTCCAACTCACTTCCCACCACGACCTCAAAGTAATCCTTGATGTGAAAATGCTCCAGAATTCTCTCCACGAAAACGGTGGGCTTGCTGGATGCCACGCCGAGATGCAGTCCGCGCTGCTTCAGCTTCTTTAACATCTCGGGAACGCCGCGATAGATTTCATTTTCAAAGATTCCGACATCCTTAAATCGTTCTCTGTATTTCTCGACTGCTGCCTGCGCCTTTTCGTCATCAAATCCATAGAATTCCTTGAAGCTATCCAGCAGCGGCGGCCCGATAAAGGGCTCTAGCTTGTCCAAATCCGGCTCGTCAATTCCAAAGGACTTTAATGCATATTGTACGCAGGATGTGATTCCCAGCTTCGGATCCGTCAGCGTTCCATCTAAGTCAAATAAAAGATATTCCTTCTTTACCCAGATGTCATCCTTCTCCTTCTTGGAACGGCTCCTTGGAATACCAAATATTTCATCTGTCGCCTTCGCTGATTCCTTGCGATCATCGCTCTCCAACGGACGATTTGTCTCCTCAGAGTTTTCGCCATCTTTTTCAGGCTTGTTTTCTTCCTCCGGTAACGGATCGCCCGCCTGCCTTGTGGCAAGATATCGCATTTTATGCTCTGCCATGTCTTTCTCCCTTAAGTTCCTTACTTTAGAAGTTTCTCAGCTTATCCGTACCGTCATCCACGGTATTTTCGATCTTAACGATCTTTACGTCATAGCCGATGGTTGCATTTACGTCGACATGCACCACGTCGCCTTCCTTCTTGCCAAGAAGTGCCTTACCCAAGGGAGATTCATTACTGATCAAACCCTCCAGCGAATTTCCGCGGACTGTCGTGACAATCTTGTAGGTCTCCACGGATCCGTCATCCACAAATTCGACCGTGACCGTGTTATTGATTCCCACCTCATCCTCTGCAGACTCCTCAGAAATCACCTTGGCCGTCTTGATCATCCTCTCGAGATAACGAATTCTGCTCTCATTTTGATTCTTTACCTTTTTTGCGGCATGATATTCAAAATTCTCGGAGAGATCTCCGTGCGCCCTGGCCTCCTTGACGTCTGCCAAGGCCTGCTGGCGCACGACAACCTTTCGATATTCGATTTCCTCCTGCATCTTTTTGAGATCACTCGGGGTTAATTCATCATACATTTCATCTACACTCCTATTCTATCCGACAACATTGCATGTCTGAGACAATCCTGTTTCCCGTCATCCCATCCTACACGCAACGGCGTAAATAGCGATCACGCTCGCAATAATTTGAATAATGGCAAATCGATACACCGTCTGCGTATTCGACCAGTTCCAAAGCTTCCGCACGTGATCATGCAGAGGTGTCCGAATGTTTTTCATAATATGAATCTTCAAGAAGCGAATCAAGGACACCTTAATCAGTCCAAGACCCCCGTCCAGAATCAGTACCAGCGCCACCAAAACATACAGGAACGGTGCTCCCGTCTTCAAGATGGCAATGCTGATAAATAATCCCATTGCACGAGATCCCGCATCTCCCATCATCAGCTTGCTCGGCGTAGCATTAAACCAAAGATATCCTAAAATTGTCACACAAAACAACAGATTCAGGTATGCAAAGTGCTCATCGCACTCTCGCAGAAGATCCAAGGCGTAAATGCTGAGAATGCTAATAATTGCAAGCGTTCCCGACAGGCCATCTACCCCGTCCGCACAGTTGGTGACATTCACGGACGTCCAGACAAGAACCACGGTCAAAATGGCAAAGATCCAAGCCGGCAGCGTAAAGCTTACGCCAAAAATGGCAAGATCCACGTCGCAGCCATTGTGCTTGACGTAATTGAATGCCACCATGACTGCCACGCAGAGATCCAAAAAGCCCTTCTTGTATTCTCCCCAGGGGGTGCTCGAGGCATCGTCCAGATAACCCGTCAGCATGCTGATGACTATCAAAATCAGATAAATGATCAGCTCTGCCTGTAAAGGGAGAAAGAAAAGCGCTGCCACAACAAATGCCAATACGAAGATGATGCCTGCCCCCCTGGGCTTCCCGGCGGAAAGCTTGCCGTCATGGGCAAACGCCCTGCCTCCGTCCTTAGGAAGATATGGGGCGAGCTTCGCCGTTGCAACAACCGTCATCGTAAATGCCGCAAGAATGCCGCAAAGCGCCATCAACGAACCAGACATTTCTGGAAATAACCAATGTAACATAAATCACTATTCCTCGTCTTTCCGGAATCGAAGGGACTCCAAATTAAATTGACAGCCAGGCAAAAATACCAAATCCATTCTGCCCTTTCCGCTGATCTTTTGGAATGTGAAGGTTTGATTCTCGTAAGTATTCTTTCCCGTTCCCGCAAATTCTACCATGCGAGCCTGCACCTCATCCTCACCCTCTGGCCGGAATCGCAGATGAATGGTATTGACTGCAAGCGGCGTCCAGCCAGAAATGGTAATGCTGCTCGTGCCTGCCTCGCCAAAATCCATGTCCTCGAATTCCATGGTGACGTTATTTCCAATTCCTTCAATGCGGCTTCCCTTCACCGTAAATTCATCCCCATATACTCTGTTGGCCTCTCCTGCATAGAGAAGTCCAAAGGCCTTTTCCAGCTTGCGGAAGGAGAATCCCTTGATATGAATCTTCTGGTCCTTCATGCGAATTCCAATACTTGTTACGCCCTTAAGCCTCCTTGGGAGCTTCCAGGTCTCCTCCTGATAGACGTTCCAGATGGAAGGCTTCTGATAGGTCAAAATGTCGATCAAAGAACTTCCATCTCCGCCAGGCACGCCCTCCCAAAGCTCCAGGGAATAAGGCTCTCCATCCAACGCAAAAATAGGAATGGTGATCTCGTCGGAGCCATAGTCACCAAAATCAATATTTTCAAAGGTCGCAGAGCTTTCTCCGTCTCGCGCCGTCGAAAAGCCCTTCTCATTACCATTGCCAATGTCTCCCTGACTCTTTGTATAGAGTCCACCAGAGATAAAGCCATAAGGATTTAGGAATGCCGTTCCAAGACCCTTTGCTGAGAAATCCAGCTCCGAAATCACGGTAATCTTGCCGTCAGGCTCCTGCGCCATGCAGCGCACGAGGAAATCACCGTCACCAAGCGCCGTCACCATGGCCATGTGCATATTGGAGCTGCCACTGCGCATCGAAGATTTCTGACTGGAAGCGTCAATCTCCTGCATTTCCCCGGCATTTTCGGAGAAATTTATTTCTTCAATCTTTGCCGTTGGTAGCTCAATGCCACTTGGTCCAACTACCTTCCAAATCAGCTTGGGCGTCGCCGTCTCGGGGAAGACGCGAACCTGCAGGTACATGCTCTTTTTTCTCTTTGAGAGCTTTCTCTTTTCCTCCTCAGCCGTAATCTCGAGCTTTCTCGTCGGAATATAAGGCACTACGGAGCCTTTCTCCGCATGGTTCCCTCGGCTCTCCTTTCCAGGTGCTTTTGCCGACAGGCAATCCTCCAGATACAGGGTCTCACGGGTATTCTCTTGTTGTTTGCCACTGAAGGCCGAGAGCAATACTTGCCCCTCCTTTAAGCCTTCTCCCGACGCCTTGACGCAAATGGTTCCACTTTCACCCGTGGATCCGATCACTGCCAAAAGCTTTCCGGAAAAGAGCTTGCGCGTTCCCGTCTTGTACTCGTCATAATCCGTGCTGTCTCCGTTATCCATGCCAAGCAGTCTAGCCGGCCCTTCCACGCTGATCGTAACGTAATCTACGGCATTCTCCACGGGATGCCCCTTGGCATCCAGGGTCTCGATGGTCAAAAAGATCAAATCCTTTTCGTCCGCGCACATTTCAAATTTATCCGGGGTCAGATAAATCTGGCTGCTGTCCTCAAAGGAGCGGCGCTCATCCCTCGCCACTTCCCTTCCGTCCTCGTCATAGGCGATGGCCGTAATCACGCCCGGCTCGTAGGGCACGCGCCAATTTCCAAGAAGACTCGTTCCCTTTTCATGATCGATCGTCTTCCGGCCCTGCCTTCTTCCGTTGACATAGAGCTCAACCTGCGGCGCATTCGTGCAGGCTCTGACGTCCACCATTTGACCCGGATTGAAATCCCAATAAGGGAATACGTGCACCATGGGCTTTTCCCGATAATCCGTCCATTCCGCCTGAAATACGTAATAGGGATCCTTTGGAAAGCCCGCCGTGTCAATCTGACCGAAATAAGAATTCTTGGTATGATATGGCGTCGGCTCACCAATGTAATCAAATCCGGTCCAGATAAACTGGCCAAAACAAAACGTTGCGTCCCTGTCATCCACAATGACCTTCTCCGTACTCTCCGCACCCCAGCTGGTCGAAGAATTTCCCAGGGCAGAGCATTGCAAATCCTCATCGGACAGGATGGACTGAGACAGGGGGAAGTGATAAATGCCGCGACTCTGAACAACGGATGCCGTTTCACTTCCGTAGATGATCCAATCAGGATGCTCCTTGTGATGCACCCCGTACCATTTCTCCCCGTAATTATATCCCGCCATCTTTACGATGTCCGCACACTTCTGCGCGCCCTCCCACGGCATATAGTTAGATCCGATGGTCACGGCAGCATTTTCCTCAGGGTCGTTCTCCCGGACATAGCCCTGCAGCCTTCTCGTAATCTCCTGCCCATGCTCATCCGCATGCGTGTCATAAATTTCATTACCAATGGACCAGAGGAACACGCTGGGATGATTGCGATCCCTGCGAACCCAGCTAGCAACGTCCTTTCTCGCCCAATCGATAAAGAATCTTGCATAGTCATAGGTCGTCTTTGAGCGCTCCCACATGTCGAAGCACTCCGAGTCCACAAGAAAGCCCATGCGGTCAGCCAGCTCCATAAACTCTGGTGCCGGAGGATTGTGGCTCGTGCGAATGCCGTTCACGCCCATCCCGCGCAAAATTGTAAATTGACGCTGGAGTGCCTTCTCGTTAAAGGCCGAGCCAAGGCATCCCAAATCATGATGCTCGCAGACGCCATGCACCTTCACAATGCGTCCATTTAAGAACATACCCTCTTCGGGCGTAAACCCAATGCTTCGAAAACCTACCAGATAGGTTTGAAAGTCTAATAACTCCTCTCCCTGATAGAGCTTTACTGTCAATCGATAACAATTCGGTGCCTTTACGTCCCAGAGCGCGGGATCGTCCACAACCGTTACGAGTGACGCCTCGGCACAGACAAAATCCTCCACCGTGGCATCTTCTTTCTGCGCCGCGCCTGCAAGCTTTGCACTCCAGGTCTCGTTCTTCCAGGTTCCTGCAAATTGTTTTTCAAAGCGCTCCTCGCTCTCCGTCTTCTCGGGAAAAGCAAAGGGCTCTTCCAGTGTCATCTCGTATTGCACGCGAAGCCCCATGGCCACAGGATCCACGACAGTCTGCTCCCCGCCATCCTTTCCAAAGGATGCACAGATCTCTGTCTTCAGCGTCATCTCAAAGCAGTGATTTTCCTCCACTGCCTTCCCCTTCGGACGGATCACGACATAAGTGCCATCCAGCGGCAAATAGGCAGGCTTACAGATTTTCATCCACACGTTTCGGTAAATTCCTGCGCCGGAATACCAGCGGGAATTTGGTGATCTGTGCCTTACCAGTACGATGATCTCATTCTTTCCCTTTTTCAAAAAATCCGTCACGTCAGCAGTAAAGGTCGTATAACCATATTTCCAATCCAT
>JAEEGG010009111.1_pt1 | contig 22331 bp, 20 predicted proteins | sample 9134161 | NCBI WGS metagenome assembly JAEEGG01 (sample SAMN16246543, study PRJNA631951) | gut metagenome | biome: gut microbiome; feature: rumen; material: CR-attached | host: Bos | place: Iran: Karaj | collected 2018-10
AATCAGTACCAATTTCCCATCGTAAACCTCTAAATAGTGTAAAGACTATAACCCAAACCCAAAGAATAGTCCCTTTATCCTCTTTAGATGTTTTTATAAAATCAAAATACGCACATAAGATAAATGGTATATATATAATCAAATAAACAAGCATATGAATCAATTATTAGCAACACGATTTATTGATGAGAAATACAGCCTATACAACAAAAACCTTCCATATAATTTATTATATAGATTTTTAAGCCCCCTCCCGTGATATCTCTTGCAGAGAACAATTTTCTTTAGAAGTTTATCACCACGAGTGATTTCATCAATACTCTCGTTCCCTGCCAAATCTAAATATACGCATATATATCTAATTAAATATGATAATTCATATATTTTCAATTCCATTCCATTAAAAATGGTTTTATAAATATCATCTATTATTATCTTGTAACTACTTTCACTATTTCTATTATGTTTTGATTGTTCAACAATTCCATCTGGGTTAATTCTGTAAACGTATGTAGGCTTTTGAGATATAGCGACATCATTCACGTAGCGTTGCACAAAGAAATTCCAATGGATATCTTCATGTATTATTCCTTCTTTAAAATATAAATTATTGGTTTTCAAAAAAGAACTATTAATTAATTTATTCCATGCCATGACTGGGAAAGTAACACCTTCAAGAAGAAGTTTCCTAACATATCTCCTATCCGAATAATAATCTTTTATTAATAAAGGCCGCTTTGAGATGTCATATACAGATGCTCTCCCATTTGTCAATATCCCTCCAACAACCATGTCTATATGGGGATATTTATTTACAATTGCAACAAGTGTTTCAATACTATTTGGCAATAATTTGTCATCACTATCTAAAAATAGCAAATACTCTCCTATAGCAGACATAATACCTGTATTTCTTGCCGCAGACAATCCGCGATTATTCTTATGATGCAGTATATGGAACTTTATTTCACCGTTGTATGATGATATTATATCATTTACAATATCCATGCTACGATCACCTCCACAATCATCAACCAAAATGCATTCCATAGGTCCAGAATATGTTTGTGCTATTACACTACATAGACATTCTGAAACATATTTTTCAACATTATAAATTGGTATTATAATTGAAACGCTACTCATCATCCTTGTTTATTTCTCAAATTTGAAATTTGATTATATATATCCATCTTAAAAACAAATTTTGACAGGCAAAAATATGAAAGCACACCGATAATACCGCCAAAGCATAATTTGACTATGTTGCTATCTATAAATTGGATTGCGAATACAACCAAAATAACCATTATCATTGTGCAAAGAAGAATTGGAGCTACATCCATCAGTTGCATACGAAAACTTAACCCAGACAATTTCTTTGCATAGTACAAATTAACAGAATAAGCAAGAATACTCATTGCAGAACTACCTAATGCAAGAGTAATAGTGCCAAATGGCAATAGCAAAAACACCGCTACTATAGAAATAGATTTCTTTATTACTTCTGCTTTCAGAGTATAGTCTGAACGACCAAATGTTTGAAGTAAGTTTAGGTTTACACTATTTGCAGGTGAGTATAGAGACGCGACAGCAAATATCTGGATATAAACAACACTATCTATCCATTTCTCAGTAAGAACCAAACGAACAAATGGCTCAGCAAGTATTCCTATGAGAAATACCGCAGGGAATGTCAAAAAGCAAGTAAGTTTCACCAATTCACGATATACATGTATAAGCCGCTCTCTATCACCCTGCAATTGAGACATAATTGGTAATGAGTTTTTCACAAATACAGTTTCTGCAATTCCAGGAAAGAGTGTCGCTAATTTATGACCACGATTAAAGACACCTAATAACGACTTATCATAATATTTTCCGATTACTATAGAATAAATATTACCATAAAAAGAACTTATGATACCAGTAAGCAACATTTTTGATCCAAAACTCCATAAATAACGCATTGACTCTCGAGAAAATTCAAAACGAGGATACCAATCAGAAGATAGCCACAATAATAAAGCTGTCAATAATCCATATGAAAGTTGTTGTCCAACTAGACTCCAAACTCCAAACTCATGTAAAGCCATTCCAATACCCATAATTCCCGAAAATAAGGAACTACTCAAATTAATAAGTGCTGACTTTTTGGCCTTAAGCTTTTTTGACAAGATTGCATTTTGAACAAGATGTAGAGCACCTATAGGGATTGATAATCCACAAGCACGGAGTACTGGACACAAAATCTCCATATTATAAAAAAGAGCAACCCAAGGAGCGACTAAGTACAACAAGAGATATAGCAACAAGCCGATTCCAATATTAAACCAAAATGCAGTATTGTAATCAATACTCTTACAATCTCCTTTTCTAATTAGTGCATTAGCAAAACCACAAGCGACAAACTGATCTGAGATAGCAATAAAAATTGTCAACATCGCTATAGTTCCATAGTCAGAAGGGGTCAATAAACGAGCTAATATCAACGATACTATAAAAGACACGCCCATTACCGACATTTTCTCAACAGCTCCCCATAAAGATGTGCGAGCTGTCTTGTGAGCCACAGTTTCTTCTGCCATCCTAATTATTCAAAATATTATTAATTATACTTTTAAAGTTACTATAATAACTGTCTCTATAAAAGGCAAGCCCACGTTCCTCACATGCTTTTTTCATAAACTCCAAATGACCATGATTTGATTTCAAAAAAATAATCGCATTACGTAACTCTTGTACTATTCTATCATCCTTATTTACAAAAAAAGTAGTATTTTCTGTACCAACTTCAGACATTCCTCCAGAAATTGTAGCAATTTGTGGCAAGCCAGAAATCATAGATTCCGCCATGACCAAGCCAAAACCCTCTTCACATAATGAAGGAATCGCAACAATTGAAGCTATTTGATAATACTTATACAGATCACGATTGTTAACAAAACCTGTAAATACGATTTTTGAGGAGTTTTTAGATATCAGATTATTAACATCATTTACATATTTTCCATAATTACCAAGTGCAAAATCAGATGCCCCTACAACTAAGAGTTTTAAATTATCATCATTTATTGAGGTAACAGCCTCTATCAGTTCTTTAACTCCTTTCTCTTTTACAATACGCCCACAATATAAAACGACAAAATCTTCAGCATTAATTCCAAGACCATCACAGAGATTTTCCTTTTCGTTAGTCGATGCCTTTCTTAAGAATCTTCTCTGATCAATACAATTCAGCAATACATAATTGTCTTTTGCAGGAATTTCCGAATGTTGCATAAAAGCTTCCCTTACAAAATTACTAATACTTATTGTTGATCCGTAAACATCATCAAAGCCTTCATTGTACATTTCAACAGCATGAAAATGCCTACAAATCTTATCTTTACCAATAACTTCTGCTACTTTACTAAGAGACAGTGAATCTGCACATTCATTAATAATCAAATCAAAATTATCACGATTCTTCAATAAATATCTCTCTATTTTTTGATATATACCTAATAATCTTATCTGATATTTATTTGTAAACCACTCTGCTATTTTTTTCTTTTGCCATTGAATAGAATTCATAATTTTATTGGGTTGCCTCAAGTTTACGAACTCTGTATAATTATATTTCTTTTGCTCCTCAGTTGCCAAAGAATCATAGGCAGAAACTACTGTAAATAAGAAATCTTTTTTAATCTCGTTGTCCTCTATTAACATAGTGACAAGTCGTTCCACAGCCCCACCCTTTACGTCAGGAATAGGCAATTGAGCACCTGTTACTATACATATACGTTTTTTTTTCATCATCATTCAGTTACTCTTGTATTATTAATAAGATATTGTTTTGATGATACAATAAATGGTTTTAATGATTCATCCACTACCGTATAATCAATAAAGTAATCACAAAAATCTTCATGACTATTAATTATCCTATCAGATAGTCCGGCCTTATCTAATAAATTCCTAATTCTATCTATATTTCCTTCGTTCAACACAACAAACTGCTTTCTATTAATTACTGATAAAGCAACACCATGAAAAGATGTAGTAATAACAAATTCTGCATTTATTATGTATCCTAAAAGCTCCAATGGTCCAACACTTTGTTTGTGTCGTGAAAAATCTCCAAAATTTCCATATCCTGAGTGTATCTCAACTATTGAGCAGTTTCTTTCTTGAGCCAATCTATCTGATAGTAGAGAGGCTTCTTTTGATTCATATAAATGATATACTAAGATGTACTTATCCTCACGTGGCTTATGAGCTATCCTAATAAAATCCGATGAAGCAAGTAAGAAAGTAGGATCCAAACAAAAATCAATCTTTTTATTGATTATTCCTTCTAGGAATTTTTGAAGATTATTTTCTCTAACAGATATTGCAGCAAAAGAATTTAATTGTTTAGCAATTTTCTCCCTAGAATTTTCCAACAAAGAAAATGCATAAGGCTCAGAACTTGCTGCATATGATATTTTTTTTATGTTAAGATTATCAGTTATATCTAAAAAATATACAGGATCATATCCATTTGTAAGATATAAATTCCAGACTTGATCACTACCGGTAATACATATAGAATAATTACCGACATTACTTAGTCTATCCAGGATTAGATATTCATTTGCAAAACGACGATATTTCTTTTTCTTTTCAATTTTCTCTCTTAAATGAAAGAATTTCAAAAAGAAAGAGTAGAAGCTCTTAAATATATTTTTTCTACCCCACAAAATACTTGGAGCAAAGATGGCATAGTGTCTCTCAATAGCAGGACATCTGTAATCAAAAATTGCCACCTGATGCCCCAATGAACGCAAAAACTCCTGCAAAGAAAATACCTGAAGTGAAGCTCCAAAATTTTCTGCTCTATGAAAAGTTACAATACCGATACGCATATTATTCGTTATTTAATTTTCTTTATAATATTATCAATATGCCAACAAACACTCCAGTACGTTTTATTTATAAATTCTTTAAGGAGAGTGATACTCGAATACTTCCCGTATTTTTTTAAAATATATTTATATCCATATTGCAAATAGTCTTTTTCAAATTGTTTACATAAAGGATTATGCTCTGTTGGTGATTGCAAGTTATGCTGCATACAATCATTAAGATTTACTTGTTGGAAGTAACAATCTTTTTTTACTTGATTCACTAGATTGTCAACTTTAATAGTATTTACAATGACTAACGATAGTCCTTTATTATCTGCGCCAACATTGCAATCAGTCCTATCCCACCCCCACAAATCAGCAATAGTAATATCACTCGGTCTGTGAAGATTCGTAAAGCGACATGTACCACAAGATGGTCGGAGCATAACATGGTCATAAAAAAGTTTAGTGTAGTTTCGTCTACATATCACTTTATTATTACTGAATATATAAGTTTCCTTATGTGTACACCATCCATATTTTTTATCTCTAAAATTGGCAGAAATTATTGCTGATTTTTCTTTCCTTTCTAGGTAATTTATGTTATCACGCCAAATAAATGGAGAAGGTACGCCATGACAAATGATGTCTACCAGAAACAATCTTTCTCGTAATCGAGTACCAACAAAAGAATTACATGCAGCAGTTTGGCATGGCGTTCCAGAAAACATCACTTTTCGTCCCAATAACAGATCCTCTTTAACTTGTTTTAGGACATTCCCCAATTCACTCTGAACATACTTACTCCCCCGAAATGCGTCTCGCTCTTTTTTATTTGTTGCTCGCTGATGAATTACTTTAAATTGGCTATCATATCCAGCACCATATACAACGCCACCGCTTTCCAAGATTTTGTCGGAGAGCAATACAAATGCACCTCCACTTTGACTTTTTGATAATTCTGAAAAATCTTTTATGCGAACCCCAAATGCTAGTGGATTTTCAACATTTAAAGATTTGTCATAATTTGATTTGAAGGAACAAACATTTTTACATAAGCCACAGTTAACACATTTTTCACTAACAATGAATGGATAAAGGAAACCCATACCGTCTGCTTTCATTTCTATCGCCTTATGAGGGCAAACATTAGCACAAGCAGAACAACCACAGCAGTCTTCTTTATTAGAATATAGAACCATATTATTTCAGAAAAAATTAGAGTATACAAAGTTTTGCATTATCTGGTAAAGGAGTCTGCCCCATCTGCATTTCCAAGTCATGATGAATTCCTGTTCCATACCAGTCTATTTCTATTGGGTAGCTAAAAGATTTTACTGCAGACGAGCAAACAGTAATAGCCTTATTAAACTTAACCCCTATCAAATCTAATAATTGGGACGGTACTATTTTTTTAAATACACAAACACCTGGAATTAATGATTCATAATCAACTCTATCTCGAGGATGGGGTTTAATAACAATCTTGTCATTAGGATATTTATTTATTATATTACGATATATACATTTGTGATCTTCCAGAGAAATATAATCTGGATACAAAGGATTCGTAAAAACAATATATGGTCTTTTCATTAACTCCAGCTTGTCGTTTTCTGTTATTCCAAATATAGCCAGAATTTCGTTTTTCTTATTTTCTGAGGCATTTTTCCATGCTTCCTGAAGGCCCATGACAATTTTCTTTTTATCATGTATATAGTAAGCATCATCAAACTCAGACATAATCAATCCCTTACATTGGGTACCAGATCCATTTTCCCATAGGTACGTAGCCCCATAGAGGAACTTCCTGATGAAATATGTTTTTTTCTTTCGCATTTCTTCTAATTTTCTCAATCTCGGTGTAGTAAGAAAATGAGAAGGATGTTTTGGACTATCCTCTATATGAATATAACAATTTTTTCCAAGTATAGCCGGCGAACTCGGAAGATGATCTTGCGAATAATACTCTGCATTTTTATTTGCAGGAACATAAAACCGGATTATCCTATAGAAAAGCCAGTCTAACCCGTGGTTTTTCAAAAATGAATATCTATTTTCGAAGTCACTTACCCTGATTTTATGGTTAAGCCTCCCTGCAATATCATTGGGTATTCCTGTATCAACAACAAAGAAAGTTTCATCGATTTCCCGTTCTTTGCAATATAACAAGTAGACTAACAATCCATATACGCTTCCTACTATAGCAATCCTTGAATACTTTATTTTTTTCATAATATCTATCATTATTATCGAGTCAAAATAAAATGGATAACATTAAAATTGTTACCACTAATCACAAAGTTACTTTATCAGAAAGACTTTGAGATTTGGTGCATTCAAGCGAGCACAATTCAAAATCATCACGTTTAGCCATAAAAAATACTATCACAAAAAATATGGTAGAAACACAATCATATTTACCAGCATCTTTCCTGAATTGCTTTGCAAACATTGATATTCTCACAGACTTTACAAACAGTGACAAGCATGTGAAGTAAGTAGATATTCATTATGTTATTTTGTTGCCCAATCTATCATACGTTGCATTCCCTCTTCGAAAGTCACCTTTCCTGTCCAACCTAGATCACGTCTAATTTTTTCATTTACACCATAAACACCATTCTGGTCTCCTGGAGTTCCTTCAACATATTCGTGGGTAACTTCAAACGGAAGATGCATCTCAATATAATTTACAATATCTTTTACGTGAATTTTGCGACAATTGGAAACATTATAGACTTCAAACATCTCACCTTTTTCACGATTCATTGTTTTTAATACCGAATCAACAATATCATCAATATATACGAAATCACGGAAACGGTCGCCAGAGCCTTTTACAGTAATAGGATGATTACGCAATGCTAATGCAAGATAGATACTTGCCATGCCTTGTTTTAGGTTGTCCATGTTTTGGCCTGCACCAAAGACGTTAAAGAAACGCAGAGCTGTACACTTGATTCCAAACATCTGGCTATAAATACGCATATAGTTTTCACTAGCCAATTTTCCTACTGCATAAAAAGATTTTGGAGTCGTAAGGGTTTCTTCTGAAACTAAAGGGTCTTCCTTGTCCCCATAAGTTGCCATGGAGCTTGCAAAAATAAACTCCCTACAGCCAGTTTTTTTTGCAAAGTTCAATAACATCAAGGTAGATTGTGCATTTGTCTGAAGATCATATACAGGTTTTTCAAATGATATTTCTCCTGAACTTTGACCTGCAATATGAATAATAGAATCGAAACGATAATTATCCAGCTGCTTTATTACAGACTCATCAAAGTCATCACCTTCTATAAAAATACAGCCATTTGGAACGACCTCCCTTTTGCCTGTAGACAAGTTATCAATAGTTACGACTTTATTTCCTTGCTCCAAAAGAGCACGAGCTACAAATGAGCCAATAAAACCTGCGGCTCCTGTTACCAAATATGTTTTCATTTTATACCCAATTATTTAATACCTTCTGCTTTTAACCACTTTTCTGTACGAATTATATCATCCATGTCATGAACATCGAAACTTTCCTTTACAATTACTGGCTTACAGTTATTTCCCATAAATGTCCAAGGTTGCTGTCCAGGGATATCACTATAAAGAGTATTCTTTAGATTCAAAGTCCAGAAATTGTGACAGAAAACAAAATTCATTGGAAGATCTTGTCGATTAGTTGAGACATTCAATCCTTTAAAATCAAACCAGTTTCCAAGACATCCATCTTCACGCAGGCACTTACTACGGAAAGGATGATGATCTTGTTCAAGCATTACAGGACATGATGAAGATAAATCTGGATTGTTAATTAGATTTTTAACAGATTCTTCAATCCATTCTGTTTTTGTAATAGCATTATTAGCAAGAATTACAACGATAATCTCCGGCTCACAACCATCTTCTTTCATCACGCCAAGTGCATGCTTAATAGCATCAATATGCTGAGAGGTTGGTAGGGCAAGTTCTGCTGGACGAACAATACGTTTGTATCCAATTTCTTCTGCTGCCTTTAGAATCTTTTCGTCGTCAGAACTAACATAGAAATCAGTAATAAGTTTACAATTCTTTGCCGCCATGGCTGGATACTGGCAAAGTGGACGTCCAAGTACAGGAAGGACATTTTTATCCTTGAGAGTATTGTTCCCACGCCCCGTGAGTAATGCTGCAATTTTCATAAAATTATTAATAAATAGGTTATAATATTTTATCAATTGAAATCAAAAGAAGTAGTATTCACTATTTTTCTCCTATTCTTGTATAAACAAATCCTAGTTCCTCCAATTCCTGTCGATCGTAGATATTACGACCATCAACGATGATGTTACCTGTCATAACTTTCTTAATAACATTCCATGATGGCATACGGAACTGACGCCATTCGGTCATCAAAGCAAATACATCGGCACCATCTGCTGCATCGTACATATTTGTGCAATAGGTTACCGCGTCACCAATACGACGTTTGCACTCATCCATCGCAATGGGGTCGAAAACTCTAACCGTAGCTCCATCCTTCAGCAGTTTATCGATAACCACCAAGGCAGGAGCCTCGCGCATATCGTCGGTTTCGGGCTTAAAAGCCAAACCAAGGATAGTTATCGTTTTACCCTTCACGTCACCTACAGCCTTGATTATCTTATCGTATACAATCGATTTCTGCTTCTCGTTTACACGCTCCACTGCCTCTATAACTTCCATGTGGTATCCGTTATCCATACCGGTATGTACCAAAGCCTTAACATCTTTAGGGAAACAGCTGCCGCCATAACCACAACCAGCATAGAGGAACTTGGAACCAATACGAGAGTCGGTACCTATGCCCTTACGAACACTATCCACATTGGCACCAACACGCTCACAAAGGTTGGCAATATCGTTCATAAAGCTGATACGTGTAGCCAGCATGGCAGTGGCTGCATACTTGGTCATCGCAGCAGATGGGATAGCCATAAAGATAACACGGAAGTTATTGATGAGGAATGGCTTGTAGAGACGAGTCATCACCTCCTTGGCCTTCTCGCTCTCGGTACCTACCACCACACGATCTGGACTCATAAAATCCTTAATAGCTGCACCCTCTTTTAAGAACTCAGGATTGCTGGCTACATCAAATGGAATGTTGACACCGCGTTTATCCAACTCTTCCTGAATGGCAGCCTTTACTTTCTTGGCGGTACCTACAGGAACGGTAGACTTAGTAACAAGTATGGTATATTTGTTGATATTCTGACCAAACTGACGGGCTACTGCCAGTACATATTTCAGATCTGCTGAGCCATCTTCATCTGGAGGTGTACCAACAGCTGAGAATACAACTTCAACATCGTCGAGCACCTCAGTAAGGTCGGTAGTAAACTTAAGGCGTTCGAAACCTACATTACGTTTAACTAGTTCTTCGAGACCAGGCTCATAGATGGGCATAATACCATCCTTAAGCTTCTGAATCTTCTGTGCATCAACATCCACACAAGTAACATGTGCGCCCATCTCAGCAAAACAAGTTCCCGTTACCAGGCCTACATAACCTGTTCCTACTATTGCTATATTCATGATCAAACTTTGTTTGATTTCTATTTGTTGTTATTGGCGCCACTGCCTGCCAGAGGGACAGGCACGTGACATAATGTTATATTATGTTTGGGATTAAAATACCCCATCTAATAATCCCGGCCGGATTAACCGATCAACGCAAGCAATCTCGCCTCATTTTCATTTGAATTGATTCACTCTCCGATATTTTCCATCCAGAGCCATCAAAGCCTTAAATTTCTCCTTTCTCTCAATAGGAAGATCGCCTTTCGACATGAGTTTGATGTTTCTACGAAGCCAATGCCACAGCAATCGCTCCTCAGCATAGTATTTTGATAGACGTCGGTGGTTGGTTGCAATGAATTCCATCACCTGCTCGTACTGCATCTGCCAGCGCTCGGATTGGGTCATTAATCACACCTCAGCCATTTTTGACACAGGTACCTGTGTTTCTCTTCAAATTTCATATATAAAATTTGAACGGAAGAACGCCACCATTAATATGTTTTGCAGAAGTGAGAATTTCGCCTATAGATTCAGCAAATTTCAAGGTCACTGGTAATCCATCACCATATATGCATGCATTATAGTTAAGTTTTGACAGACTAAGAATGTCTTTGCATACAGTTTCAACATTTCCATTTCCTCGATCTATCTGTATATCTAAAGGATTGGGGGTTTCAAGACCAATCTGGGTTTTAAAACGTGGTATATATCCTTTTGTCCAAAGGAAAGCCTTATTGTCATCATATTGAAGCATCAATCCCCTTGGAACACTGTATTGATGTTCCCGGTAGAGTTTGAATACGTTATTATTCCTTATTCTTACTCCTATTATTTGCGATTTTCCTTCTGCTGCCTCTTGAAATCCATCCCATTCTTCATCATTAAAATAGGTTTTGGCATGAATAAACACCTCTGTAGGATATCTGTTAAACTGGCTAAAATAAGACTGCATTGCACGAGAAATAATCTTTTTTGCATCTGCTTTATCTAAATGATATTCTCCTGTTTCCTCATTCCACCATGGACCTACATTGCCCCGAAATACCATGCCATCTCCAGAATCGAGAAACATCTGAGCTGCACAACAAGCATTCTTTCCTTTATCCTGAGTTTTTTTATACACTAGACCTAGATAACACACCCCCTGCCGTACATCGCCCATTTTCCAAGGCAATCCCCCCATCTTATAATAAAGGGCAACGGCAAGATTCCATGCTTTTGCAGTTTTTATCTTTTCTTCTTGTAATTGCTGTTTAGTATCCATACCAGAAAAAGATATCTTCGATTCTCGGATAATCTGTGTGGTAATACCCGATCCAAGCAATCTAGCTTTCATCTGGTTATGGAAATTCACTTCGTATTCGTATGCCTTCCGAAATGCTTCTTCTTCATTGTTGAACTCTTCAAACAAGTTCTGTTGTCTATTCTTTAAAACCTGTCTCGACACACTAGACTTAATAACACCTCCCATCTTCAAAGCGGAGGATTTAGGACGTCCATGAGTATATATACCTTCAGGTATAACCACAAGCCATAGATTTACGGGGCGTTCTTCCTCATTTAGATAGTCGGTAATTTTGTCTACATATATTGAAACCAATTTATGAACTCTTACATGATTATCTTGATGTCTCAATGCCTCTTTAATAGAATTTTCTGAAATATCTATCTGCGGAATATTCTCATAATTGACAAATACTCCCAAAACAGACTCTAATCCGAGAAAAGTGGGATGTTTATTGACGTGTTCATCCGAAAAGACAGGTTTATCTAAAACATGAAGATAGTCAATCATCAACCTACGCAATCTATTTGGACCAATGATTCCTATGTTCATCTGACCATAATATCGATTTGCATCAAAAGGGCCAAACAACATTAGTCCATCCCTTGGATCAATTGCCTTTTGTCCATGTGCAAAAGTCAATGTCGGTTCTGACAAATACTTAATAACAGGTTCTAACATATTTCTTCCTCCTCTATGTAAGATACTGTTTCCAAGTCAGACTCAGACATTTTCGAACTAGGATCATTGTAGCCATAATCACTCCAAAATGTCTCTGGCCATAAATTCATTTTAAGAAAATCACCTTTATAAGTCACCTGAATTTTGATTTCATTTTCACTGTCCTTCAGGGAACTCAACATCGCTAAAAGCAAATCACGCCATTCACTATTATAAAAAGTTTTACCTTTATTCCTTCTATAAGCATGTTGTTTGCTGTCATTGGAAATTATTACATGGCCATCACTTGTGAATAACAGATGTGACTGAATTGATACTCCAATAACGGGAAACATAAGAGGTTTTACGGATATTGCGTAATGCCATGAGCCTTTATCCAAATATTTTCCACCTAGACGTTTATGTCTTGGCTTTTGCTGAGAAGAATACTTATAATAAATTTCCTCATCTCTAAATTTTGTTTTACCCCGTTCCCTATAAAATGCAAAACGTTTATTTGAAATGGGGGCTTTGCAGCAACCTTTCCGTTCTAAAATACAATGTATCAGAAATCTTATATAGTCCTTGAAATAATTCTCAACTTCCTTGTGGGTAGGAAAATCTTCGGAGTCAAAGCCATAAAGCACATCGTCGAGGCTATAAGCATATACTGCGATAGGCAACACATCAAAAGTTTCACCTTCACGCTCAATCTTATAAGATATTTTCTCTTCAAAAGTTGATAAAACATTACTAGATAACGCGATAGGAATTTCTCGATTGCCATTCCGCACAGCTTTGGCCTGTTCACTATTCGCAAAGTGATATAAACAGAAAATTCCAGGACAATCCTTAACTCCCCACCAAGATGAGTAATACAGTTCTTTCTTATTTATTATCTGGCAGTCAGTAGAATATGAATTCTCATACCAACTAACTAATGAAGATGAAACGTCTTCATCATGTTGCACATCATCCTTATCCAACTTCTTTTTCAAATGACTTAGACCTGAAGTCCAGCTTTCATTGAATTGTATATGATTAATGTTTGGCAGACCAATTACCAAGTCATAAGGCGATTCATCCAAATGAAGTGGTATAATAAAGTCTTTAAGATTTCTACTTTCTGCAAAAGAACGAGCATATCTCAATTCATCGTCTATACTCTGCTTTATTTCACCATCGTCAATTATATATTTAGAATACACTAATAGGACTTTTGCAGACTCTTTTATTGCTTGTTGGATTTTCTGCCAAGAACGTTCTCCACCATACAAATTTTTCAGATCTATCCACACTTTATAACCCAGCATTTCAAGACGAGATGCAAGCCAGATACAAAACTCATTATCTTCTGGTGTGGAATGACTTATGAATAACATTTCTTGCATGGTCGTTCGTATTAGTATTATTCAGCACTAGCTTATGAATAAGCGATATAGAATCAAATTGTTTCCACATTGCTTGCAGGATAAGTGTTTCCAACCACACTATACTTAGCTATAGCTTTCTTCACCTCATCCTTTGTAAAAGCGACATGGCATAATTTACCTGTATTTTTTGTGTATTCAGTATAAATAGATTTTGGCATCATTTCTACCAAGTCTTTATCCACTACACGAATTTTCTGATAATCTGTATATGCAACAATAACAGGCAAGTTGTATTCCTTTACTGCAGTTTCAACCTCCCAATTGAGAAGCCCTCTATCATAATTGGTATCTGGAGATACTACGACAAGCATATTTTTAGAGTTTGCCATGCGCTCCCGAAGCCTAGCCTTAAGCGTTGCTTCAGAACTAGTATCTCTCACTTGATAGGTTTTCTTGTGACTATCAACAAAATTAAAGTCTATATTATCGTTGTTCTGCCATGCTCTTAGAATGCCAAGGTATCGCAAATCTCCTTTTGTGGGATTTTGTTCTCCCTCGCCATCAAAGGCAACATATGTTCCATTTCTATATGCCATAATAATATATATATTAGAGTCTTAATAAATATTTAATCCGATTCAGAGAGATTTCTAGCATATCTCTTTTATAAACGACTATATTTGTACCACCACGTGTCACATAGGGCTTTACCAACATCATATTATGGATCATTTCGTAAAGGACATCTTCCTTTGCTAAATCTAAGCCCATTTGTCCGGTTCCAATAATTGGCATATAAACCGGCAATCCACTACAGTTAGTATTAATATACTTATATAACTTTTGCAAAATATAACTATATTTTTCTGGCTGATCAATTGGATGGTTTTCCCAATTAAACTCTGTAGCAGCTAGAAGATAATAATGCAATTCAGGACTAACAGATACCCTAGCAACTGCAGCAAGAGGATATTTATACTGTTTACCTTCTATTTGTCTGTCTTTTTTTTCTTTATACTCATATGCGGAAAGTGATTTCCGTATTTCTTCGTCCAAGTTTATTTCCGGATGTTCCTTGCGGAATTTATGCACAAACATACCATGCAAAGTTCCAGAACCGACTACCTTGTTATCTACTAGGGTGTCAAAGTAATCATTGAAGGGAATTACCACTACACCTTTCTTGATTGAGAAAATATCACCTTCAAAAATTCTCAATGTAGCAGTCTGAGATATTTTTATCTCTATGGATTTTGTTGGCCACGCCATCAAGACAGCTATTACTATACTTAACAGAAGCAGACCAAACAAAGCATATATTCCCAATTTCCCAATGCAAGGAACAAAAGTAGATACAATTGTAACTGCTGAAGCCAAAAGTCCGAAGATAATAGCATACTTTTCGCAAATTATCCATCTATTTTGGCAGAAGACTTCGTGAAAATCATGAGAAAATTCCTTAACTGTCATAATGTCGAATTCTTTTTAATCAAAGAAATCTATATTTGTCGCTCGATGATAAAGACTATTCAGACCATGGTATCCTTGATCGTAAAATGACAACAGATCTTGGACAGACAAAGTACCGAAGTCTCTTAAGTCTACACTATGGCGGATTCTTAGGGCTTCAAGCGACTCATGCAGTCTGCTATCTGCTATAGAACTGAAATATCTCACCTCGCGTCTTGATCCTCTCGACGGGAGCAAACGCATCATCGTAAGTTCTTCGTAAATCCACGGAGAAAGGGTCTTTGCCCGACTAGTATTGTCAAGACGATTTAAGTCAATAGAATTATTGCTCTCAATAAAGATACAACACTCTGTCTTGTTTATAATATCCATGATGGCCATAGAAAGCATGGCATGAACATGTGATGTAGAATAATTACGACGTCCGTAAATATAGTCACCATTGCGTTTACGGCAATGGAGTTTATCTATTTCTAACAAGAGGCCGTCAGCACTCCGCCATACATAGGAATCAAGGAACACTCGCAAATGACAACAATTTTCAAGCCATGATGCCAATACCTCTGCATAATCCTTATCGTCATGGGAATGAGATATGAACACATCATAGTCTCCATCCTGCCCCGTTGGGAAAGTGTAATTCTGAAGCATCGCGCCATCAAGCACACCATACCTGTCTCTTGCACCGTGCACAAGAGCCTTTAGCGAGGGACGGACCGACTGGCGCTTACCCTCAAAGTCCAATTCTGGTATCAGCATCTGATACTGAACTTCAAACGTGTGTTTTAAAGCCCGTATTGTCTGAACATCTATCTTATACTTTGCAAACATAAAATCATATTAGAATTAAAAGAATTACTTAATTTGATATTAATAATTATACTAGAATCAAGCAAGGAGCCGACATTACTGTTGGAGTCGCTCATAAACCATGAATCACATCAACTCACTTGCCTGTTTTATTGCTTTTTGTAAGACGTATAGACAAACTATTAGTTAGGATTTAAGTTTGATGTTTCTACGAAGCCAATGCCACAGCAATCGCTCCTCAGCATAGTATTTTGATGGACGTCGGTGGTTGGTAGCAATGAATGCCATCAAACCAGATTAGATATCATATCATCAATAGTCTCTTCTACTTTAAAGTATGATCGACGAGCTGCATCATACAAGAACTCAGGTTCATTACGTGTACCGCTACTTCCGCCATAATAAGTGTCTAGAATCTCTCCATTCTTATTCTTCAAATGTAGTGCATAACCATATTTGTTGCTAAAGTTCCCAATAGAATCATAACTAGGAAAGCATCGCACCGATAACATATTTTTGTTAATAACAGTTTGATACTCATCAGAGACGCTTGTTATTTCCCATTTTATTCTACGCTCCTCTGTTGCATCTAACAAAGCAGAAATTAAACTTTGATATTTTGATGAAATCGACATGATAAATACTCTCTTAATTGCAACTTACGGTCTAGTAATTTAAGAAAACATCACTTTATTCAGTCCCTGCAATAAGTCGTTTTTTCACGCTTACAAAGAGATATGTTATATTTATCTTTTCTTTCCCAACTGCCTTAATACACTATTATAAGTCTGCATCGAATCACTATGCGAACAGATTTCTCTTAAAGCTCTTCTCGCATACTTATACGTTTCTTTTCCTTCTGCAGCAATAACATCTGATAGTTTTGAAACGGCTTGTCCAAAATCTTTACCCACATAATAATAGTATTGTGCTTTCATGGAGGGAACAAGCTCACTCTTGTTGTTGGCATATGTCAGTTCCATCCTATCTATCAACTCCTTCATCAGATTCCTATCTGGATGAGACGAATTGGCAATACAACGGAAATATGCCTCTATATGATAGGGATTTGATTTATCACGTTCAAAACTCTTCTTGGCCAAGTCGTAAGCCTCTGTATAATTTCCAAGTTCTGTAAGAACCATAACAAGTTCATGCTCAGCCTTTGACACATATTCTCTATCGCCATCAGCCCTACTTAAGTCCAAAGCCTTTCGATAATATTCCTCCGCATCATTGTAATGCTTCTGATGTCGCTCAAAAAAACCTTTCAAAAAGTAATATGAGTATAATGAATCACGAAAGAATTCAACCTGTTGATAGAATTTACGGTTTTTGGTTCTACATAAAGAGCAACAATACCAATAGTGAATACTACGGTTTATTTCATCGTAACCATTTCGCACTTTATCATTGAGCAGCATCTCAACTAACTGAATTACATTACCATCCTCTTTCTTATTGTACTCTTCAACGATAACTTTAAGAACAAATGGAGGCAGAAGATATTTCTCTTTGGCTCGACTTCTAGCAACAGGGTCTCTCAGAGTCTCTTTGATAGCCAATAGTTGTGATGAGAGATCTGTAAGACTACTATCCATATCTGCAAGTAAATCACGAGTTATTCCTCTAAGTCTTGCCATATAATGAGCGGGTAACTCTATCTTATTTCTACTTATATAGTCTGCAATACCAGCATTCAAACGTAGGTATTGGTTACTAGAACCAAACGTTTCATATAAAGAATATTTACGGAATTCCTCCAAAGCTTCATCAATATTGTCAGGACAAACCTGGGTCAACAAATCGCCGCTTATAAACTCAAACATAGAGAAAAGCACCAGAATATCCTTTGCATGTGGTATCTTATCAAGTTCGGAAATGATTTCTAAAAAATTACCATTAAACATATCCGTAACCTGTGAAATGTGTTTCTCCGCCATCTTATAGCCATCAACTTCAAGTAAATCAATGGCAACATAAGCTTGCTTCGGAAAGCCGCTCATATGGTCTAGGAAGAAAATTGTTTCTTTCTCATCTAGAGAAAGGTTCCTATTCTTAGCATATGCATTAAACAGAGCCTTCATATTTATTCTATCCAGCGCAGCTATCTGACGGGAAATAATACAAGGAAACGAATTTTCTACTCCTGATCTTGGTGTAAACTTAGAGGCTACAAAGAAATGAATCATCGGGAAGAGGTCTTTACGCATCAGTAGGGTTATAAACCAATTAGTTAGTTTACCATTGCCTAAAACAATACATTTCTCATCTCTTATAATGATACGTTCCTGACTTTCTGCTATTTTGTTGAGCATCTCTACAGCAGTATTCATTGCTGTCTGACTGTCGTTTAGCAGATCAAGGAGATTATCATCCGAATATAATTGCAAATATTCATTCAACTGACTTATCAAACGTTCGATACCATCAGACTCTGTTAAAATAATCTTGATTGGGATATAAGCATCATGAACATCACTAACCGTTTGAAGTATGAATTCTTTCAGAAGTCGCTTTCGTCCTACGTGATCTAAGCCTGAGACAATAATCGCACGTTTACTATTGGTAGTATCCTCGAAAAGTCGTATTTTAAGTTCAGAAATATCCTTATCACGTCCAAAGAAAAGTCTTTCCTTCTCACGAGCAATCTTATCATAATCAAGTCGCTGTTGATTGAGTTTACGCATCACAAGCCTTGCTACCATCTTAGGGCTCAAAACTTTTTTAAGCAGGTATTTCAACATCCACTTGAATGGTTTTTCCTCAAACCTTGCATCCTCTACCTGTATTTTGTCATCCACAAGTACTGGAACAAAGTCAGCAATCTCTTCATCTAGAAGTTTTAATCGAATAATATTTATCTCCTTCTTAACCCAATCAGAATTAAGAGCCTCATCAGAAAGGAGTAGTAAAAAAATCGAGCTTTTATCTATCTTTTCCTCAATTTCTTTTATAATTTCAGCCCCTTTCTCGAAATTAAAAACATCAAGACAAACTTTGTCTCGTCCGATAAAATCAGCGATTTCTGAAGCTAATTTGTCCTGTGCAGAACTATGCGAGATGAAAACTTTTGCTAACGCTGCCATAAGTCAATATTTATTGTATTATTATAAAACTACTCGAGAGCGAAGAATACCTTTCCTTCTATAAAGCCTATCAAGGCCTTGAAGTCTTTGATTATATAGTGATTGCAAATCATTATGGTCAACAACTGCAAAGTCTTTAAGATTAACATCATATGAGACTTCCAACTCTCTTGACTCATTAAGCAGTTCCATACTTACCACCTCTGCATACATTCGAACTTGGCCTCTTAAATGCTGATAACGTTCTGGTATTGTGACACGCCCTTTCTTCATATAAGTTAATTCCTCATATATCCAAGGTGATAATGTTTTTGACTTAATTCCTTCAAGGCTTATTGACGCTTCACTTTCAATGAAAATGCAACACTCAGAACGATCAATAATGTCAAGTATTGCCATAGAAAGCATAGCATGTACATGGGATGTTGAAAAGTTACGTTTATTATAATCATAAACATTTCTATCGGGTTCCCATGTGTAGATTTCGTCTATACGTTTTAGAAGATCGTCAGCACTGTTCCAAACAAAGTGATCTATAAAGCATCGCAGTCCACAACGTCGCTCTAACCATGATGCTAGTTTAACAGCATAGTCAAGATCATTATGGGAATGGGAGATAAAAACATCATATTCTGCAGCCTGAGTAGGGAACCAGAAATTCTGAAGTATTGTCCCATCAACTACTCCATCCTGACCATTAATAATTTTATCCAACTGGGCATAAACATCGCTAGACCGCCTCTTTACGTCTATAGAGCTTATCTCAGTGTTTTGGTCAATTAATCTTTGAATCGCTGTCCGTGTGGTTCTGAAAGGAACAAACATATACTAAATATTATCCGTTAATTGCTTTCTTAATATTTTGGTAATCCCAATAATATTTCCCATCAGTTGACAAATAAATCATCGGAATATGCTTTCCTTTCCATCTTACAGATTCTGGACATTTACTTCTATCAACCTTTGTATCATTATATAAAACAACTATATCTAGATTATCCTCTACAGCCTTGTCGCACTCATATTTTATGTAACTTCTATTATCTATAGTATTACCCTGTTTACACTTCGATGGCAATGTTAAATATGTCTGATAAAAGGCACAATTAAAACATGCTCCTTTAGTGAGCGTGTTTGTTTGACGACCAACAACCAAAACAAAACGCTTAGAGACTTTCATTCTCTGTCTTAACGACTTCTTGATACTACAATAGTTACTTGAATCATAAGATGTAGTAAACGAATGAACATCTGTAAAGTGTAATCCATAATGGTCACTTTCGTTCCATTTATGAATAGCTTCAATAGCATTTTTATCACCAGACCAATCTCCAGCGAGATAAGTTTTGGTTCGGTTTTGCATTTCCCTTATATTCATAATAACATTATTTAATCAACGTCGCTAAGGGTTTCTGAAAAGAAGTCTTCAACCTTATTTAGATTTACTTTTACCATATCTTCAGGGTAAATAACGACATTCATCCCTGCATTAATGGATACTGGACAAGAGAAACTGATTGTGTCAATGATATACAGAAGTACACGCTGATGAGTTTCATTCAGCCGTGACAATCCTGTACCAAAGAGCGGAATATATACAGGGCGATTGTTACTAATGGCAGCCAAGTGATTCGTCAGATTTATGATAGCATTACCAAACTCTTCTTTTGGTAAATAAGCTTTATCCTCTTCATCAAAGTGAGTCAAAGCAAAAAGAACATATATGGTATCACCAACAACGACATCTGCGCAAGTACCTATAGGATATTTGTAATTACGAGCACCTGCATGACGTCTATTATTTACAACGACCCTTCCTTCGATATTATTAATTTGGGCATCTATCAGCCTATATAGTTCGTCTTCATTGTTTCTAAAAAAATCATCAATGAATTTACCATGTATGGTTCGATGTGCTATTATCACATCATCAACATGAGTATCAAAAAACTCATTGACCGGAATTACGACAATATTATTTTGCTGGAACAAATCGCCCTTAAATACGTTTACACGTAAGTTAGGGCTAATCTTTATAGATATTCGATTTTTCAGTTTAGTCTGGCCCCAAGCAAAATAAGCGCATATAAAAAGTATAACTGCTAATATAGCTATTGTCAAGCACCATGTCCTAGTGCCAAGCCAATCCTCCGGTGCAACAGCGCAGAACAAAGTGGCCGCAGAAGCTATAGCTGCTAATGCGATATTAAAGTAATAAAAAAACTTCTTATTCATACTTATACTTTATACAAATGAATGTTTCTCTTTTCATTTATTTCTGGCAAGTCTTAACGAACAGGTATAGCCAACTTCCAAGCAGACGGCTCGTAAGAACCAAACTCATCCTTTTTATCTGCCAATAGCTCACCACGCAGATTGTTCAACATTGCATAGCGCTCAATTAAAGGTTTGAGTTTATCTTTGCCATAAGACAATCCATTATAATATAACCATACCAACTCATATCTAGAAAGCATAGCTCTCAACATACTTGTATATTCATATTCTTCTTCAAAACTGGACACAAGAGGTGATGTATATATAAACTTCAATATTCTATAGAAGAACCTGAAATAGTGATCGAAATAAGTTGGTGTGAAGGACTCCATATATCCGTCATATCCTAACGATTGTATTATATCCCTCATTCCGACATATTGATGATTAATATGAGTAGGACGCCAATCCGGCAATTTCGTCTTATGTTCCGCAATCTCAAAGGAATCATAGAAAGCTTCTCTTCCTTTTACAGTATGAGCTTTACCTGATATATCTTTGTAAGAGTAGGTAATATTATTAACTATCTCCTGAAACTGTGTCAGCATTTGAAAGAAAGTATTCTCGAAACGTTGTATTTTTAGAGTCTTATTCTGCTCCTCTAATTGTTCCTTTTGGCCTTTTAATTCCTCTCTAGTCTGAGTAAGTTCCTCACGCTGCAGAGACAGTTCTTTCTTCTGAAGAATAATCGTAAAAATCAACCCAGCAAAGGCTAGACCTGAAAACAGTGCATTAACAGCACCAAACTGGTCACCAAATTGAGCTTGTTTCTCTGGATTATTAATTGTCACGGTAAGCCACCACCAACTTAAAGCAAACAATCCTACGACACCCACTGATAGAATTATCAGCGGCCAATAGTTTGTGTTATCGTTTATAACTTTGTTGTTTGGCATTGTAGCTAAATATTTCATGAGGTTCCTTGTGAACCTCAACCGCCATTTTCCAATTATTCAGAGAAATC
>JAEEGG010009112.1_pt1 | contig 22329 bp, 22 predicted proteins | sample 9134161 | NCBI WGS metagenome assembly JAEEGG01 (sample SAMN16246543, study PRJNA631951) | gut metagenome | biome: gut microbiome; feature: rumen; material: CR-attached | host: Bos | place: Iran: Karaj | collected 2018-10
GCTATATTCACGATTTCCACTACACGATTTTACACGGTAAAACAGAAAATAAAAAACCCGCAAAGCCTTGACTTTACGGGATTTCCGAGAGAGCAGGTGATGGGAATCGGATGTTTCACTCCATCACAAAATACTGAAGAATAGGAGGTTTGCGCGGTAGCCAATCTGCGTTCAACCAACTTTCAACCAGAAAATTCTCATTTACAATACACGTCTGGATAAACCATACAAGAAATATTGTAACACATATTCATCAGACCGAAAGGTCTGTTTTTTTGTGCGTTTATAAAGGAGCAGATCAATGGCTGTATTAAAAAATAAAACCCAAGGGCAATATACTATCGTTTCACAGAACATTACAAAGGATCATACGCTTTCACTTGCAGAAAGAGGTATGCTCATCACTCTTCTTTCTCTTCCCGATAACTGGAATCTAACCCTCAACGGTCTCAGTGCTATTCTTCCCGACGGAAGGGATAAGATAGCCAAGACCCTAAACAGCCTTATCGATAAGGGCTACGTTACCAGGGTCCAGGGCAGAAATATGGGAGGCAAGTTCGATTCCACCGATCTGGAAGTCCATGAGAATCCGGTCAAAATTCCGTCACATGATCAAAATACTCCCAACAATCCTGAATCCTCACCGTGTACTGAAAATCCGTATACGGTAAATCCGAATACGGAAAAACCGTATACGGATAATCAGATACAATCTATTACTAATATATCTAATATTCAGAAAGTTAGTACTAATAGAGTGTGTAGCAACGACACACTTACCGATTCAGAATATGATGATCTTGTGTCCGAATTTGGAAAAGAAAGTGTAGACTATCAGATAAGCCGTATCAAAGAAAACGGATATAAAGGCTGTCATAACTTTACTACTATCAGAGAATGGTGCACAGAGCGACTGAATAGGGTTGTTCACTCACCTGTACATAAGCCAAAGAAAAATATGTTTTGCAGCTTTCCACAGCGGGAATACGATTTTGCAGAGCTGGAAAAAAAGTTGGTAAGAAATTAATCATCCCAACGCGCACAAGACAATTTGAAAAAACGACGAAGCATTTTGCTCTCGTCTATTTTTTTACCCCAAAACGTCTAATACGCTACTTCAGAAAAGGAGAATCTACATGGATCAAAAAGAAAAAACTCAAAGAGAATTACAGGCTATTGAAGAGGTTAAAAGAGCAAAGGCCAGGCTTGCCAAAGTCAGAAGGGAGGAAAAGAAGACTCTCAGAAAAGAACAGGACCATCATAAGTTCATGATGGGCGGGATAATCATCAAATATTTCCCTGATGCTTACGGGTTCACGGAGCTTGAAATGAACAGGATCATAGCATGCGCTTTTGCAAGCAGAGACGTTCAAAACATGATATCTACTGTCGTCCGCGAAAGATCTCTTAAAGAAGCCAATATAAATACAACCGAAAATGAGAAAGCCGAAAGAGAAAGTGCCTAAGGTCTCTCACCGAGTTTTCTCGGTGCGCACAGATATACCACCTGCGGTGGTACCGTGCGCCCTGCCGGGGGCATCCGCTAAAAAGCGGATCATCGCGCACTAACGTGGCGACAAAAGGAGAAAAGAAAATTGGCAATCAAAAGTATAAGTACAAGAGCGCAGATATGTGGAAGGAGTGCAAACTGTCGAGGTGGTCATTCAGCTGTGGAACAAGCCTCATATATAAGCAGGGAGAAGATGTATTCCGAGTCCGATGGTAAGATGTATTATCCCAAGTATTCGGAGGACCTGGTCCACTGTGAAGTCATGCTCCCAGAAAACGCCCCGCCTGAGTATTTGGATCCATATGTATTATGGAACAGCGTAGAGAACAATGAGAAAGGATCCAATGCACAACTTGCCAGAACTTACAGGATAGAGCTGCCGAACGAATGGAGCTACGAACTTGCTACAGAAGTTGTCAGGGACTACGTCAATCGTAACTTCGTAAGCAAGGGGATGTGTGCGCAGTTTGCAATACATGATTCGGAGAACAAGAAGACCGGTCAAAGGAACCTTCACTGTCACATACTCCTGACGATGCGAGGGATAGATGAACATGGACACTGGATGCCAAAGCAAAAGAAAGTCTATCTGACGGATGATAATGGCGAAAGAATCCCTTTGATTGACAAAACAACCGGAATGCAAAAGCTCGATAAACAGAATCGAAAGCAGTGGAAATGTGCCACCATTCAGACCAACGACTGGAACAGCAGAGAGAATGCATCGATATGGAGAAAAGATCTTGTCGACACCATTAATTCTGTCAACGAAAGACTGGGCATGACCGAAAACTTCTGGGAGCACAGATCATTTAAAGACCAGGGCCTTGATATCTTCCCACAGATACATTTGGGAGAAAAGGCAAGTGCTTTAGAACGTGCAGGCATCAGGACAATCAGGGGAGATATCAACCGAGATATCATAGCCAAAAATACAATAATCATGTCTGCCAGAGCTGCATACGAAAAAGCAATAGAAAACCTCGAAACCGTCAAAGCCATTCCCGTTACAGTAGTCAAGACCATAAAGAACGAGATCCTGAATGTGATCCGTATGTTAGCAGAACGGTATAACAACCGTCTGAAGCTCCCGATAATCAAGGGAAGATATATCGGCCGTATATCCGGACGAGAAAGGCTCCAGGACAGGAAGTTCATGGAAGCATATGTAAGGGAAAAGGGATGGTTTTCATATGATCAGGTAGAGAATGTCAAAAAGGAGCTTGAGCCTATATTCGATAGGAACTATGCTCTGCTAACCGAAAAGTCATCCCGCATAAAGTACCTTGAAGGACTCCTGAGCAAATATAGTGAGTATGAGCCTTATATAAAGTTCAATAAGGAAAAATGGGAACTTCGGGGATGGAAGCAGAAACAGTATTGTAATAAACACATTGTCGAGCTCGCTTACTATGATACATACCGCGAGAGCCTTAAAAAAATGATCATGGAGCCAGACAAGTCGATCACTCCCGGGAAGTGGAGAACCGAGCTCGAAAAACTCTACGAACAGTATGACAGGATTGAGGAATCCATGTCCGGAATCACCTGGGATCTAGCTGTCATAGAAGTACTCAGATGGAACAAATTCGACCTAGATAGGATTCTCCAAAACGAGAATAAGCAGCCAGAACATTTCCTCTCTAGGATTCAGGAGTTTGACAGGTAAGTAATTAATTACAGCCAAAAGATAAAAAAAGGGGCTGTCGCTCTAGATGATTAAATCATCAGGGCGAAGCCCCTTGGTTTAAGAGTACTATCTCAGATATTTTTCATACAGGTAATCTGTTCCACCACCGTAATTTACTGTATCTCCTACTTAAGAACATACTCCTGCCCACCGGCGATAAGTTTTATGCTCTCCGCCGATCCGTGATCGATGCTCGGGAATCTTATCCAGGCGCTGCACCTGCCGGGTTCAAAGAAGGTTCCCTCTTCATCACACCAGCTCCATCCGGACTCCAGCGGAGCATACTCCTCACCGTCAACACTCAGTACAAAGTGTCCTGAAAAATCCTGCCAGGAACTGTCAAATAGATTCCTCACCTCTTCAAAGTCCGTCCGGCCGTCTGCAAGCTCCGTTCCGATATAATCATATGTCACCACCAGGACCGAATCATATGCTCCGAATTCGGCACGATACAGATCATAATCTGTGTGGAAGCCGGGTATGGTCATATTATCGTAATACTGTATATACGTCTCCTTCAGTGCCGAATCAGGTACGCTGAAACGATATTCCATATCCACATCATATTCATAGATTTCTTCATATCCCGGAAACTCAAAACTGATCTTCTCGATCGATGCAAGAACCTCACCGTCTTTCGTCAGGAAATATCCGGGACCATCCATACAGACGTGGTAGAGACTGGCCACATCGGGATCCTTTTGTCCGTAGGCATTCCACATAACATACTGATCTCTCCGGTCCCTGTATGTATCCTCATCCATGACATATGCAAATAGTCTCAGCCTGCTGTTCGTACTTGTAAGTGCTTCATCATTAACCGTAACGTCAAACAGGAGCTTCGGATACATCGCATCTCCGGTCACGGATACAAAATCCACCGTAAATATCCCATCGGTTACGGACTGTCCGATCTGACCGTAATGTCCCTCTTCTATAATGGAAGCTGTAACGGGATCGTTCCCGAAGAATCTTCGAAACCCTTCACCAAACGGCCCGTATCCCATTGCTGAAACGGTTGTGCCAAAGACCAGCATGCACGCTGCAGCGATCCAGAGCACTTTGCCCGCAGCCCTTCCTCTGTGTACGCCTTTAACTGTATCGGTCTCTCCCTGTAAAGATGCGCTCTTAGCAATCCCCAGCATTTCTGCGCCTGTCACGGCAAATTCATTATCACATATCGTATCCATCGCGCTTTTATATTTGTTCATATCCAGTCTTCCTTTCTGAGAGATTCCCTGAGTTTATCCCTTCCTCTCTTAAGTCTTGTTTTTACCGCAGCTTCAGACAGACCGAGTATGGATGCGATCTCTGGTATCGAATACTCTTCGTAATAGAACAGATGCACCGGTATCCTGTACTTTTCAGGCAGAGCCATCACCTTATTCACGATCTCATCAAATTCGTATTTATCCTCTGAAAAGGGCTCATACGAAACATCTGAGCCGGGCGGATGTTTTCTGCTACGCACGAAGTTCTTACACCCATTTATCGCAACTCTGATAAGCCATGCCTTTATATGTTCATCGGAATCGAATTCACCCTCATAGCCATACAGTTTCATAAAGGTATCCTGAGTCAGTTCGGATGCATCATCAGCATTGCGCACATAGTTCAGTATGACGGAGTACACCGTGTTTTTATTTTCCCCATACGCGGTCAGGAATTCCTCATCTGACATCAGCAGATACTCCCTAATGAATCCATTACATCAATAATACACTTGGGATAAGACAAAGGTTTCATAATAGCGGGAAAATATTTTTATATATCCCGAAACAATTAATATTTATCTACTCCTTATTACAGACACCTGCGAAGAATATCAAAAAATCAGGGGTGTTTATGGCATTGAAAAGGGGCTTCGCCCTGATGATTTAATCATCTAGTGCGACAGCCCCTTTTTCTCAGAAATATTCATAACGATTATCACAACCAAACAACATACTGGTATATACTAATCATTTCTTCAGTCTTTCTCTAAGTGCATGCAACAGCGCCACAATTATCAGCCCATAGAAAAAACTGATAGACATTACCGCAAGGCTAGGACCGACACTGTATAGATCAGACAAGTTATTCAATAAGTTTACAAAACCGATAATGGCTGCAAAAAAACTAGCTATAACTGTAGATTTTATGGCAAATTTCAAATCCTGAAGATATACCCCTCTGACATCATCGTCCAAAAGATCGGTATTCCTGATTGAGGCTATAATCGCTTTGAAAATTCTTCCAACCCTTCCCGCAATCAGTTCTATTCCAATCAATACGCCTACAACTATTATAAGTGTCGGCCAATCTAGAAAACTATAAATTCCGCCAATTCCTGTTGCACTTATAATCGCAAATTCTATAAAAAGCAAAAACACCAATATTCCGCAAACAGCTCCAATTATTCCTACTCTTCTTTTATTATTTCTTCCTTCTTGTGCATCCTTTGCCAGATTCATCATATTCTCTTCCGCCTTTCCGTTATAACTCTCTTCAGAGAGTCTTTCTCCGGACAGAAGTTCATTCAGGTTGACGGATAATTCCTCGCACAGTAGCTGCAGTAACGATACATCGGGCATCCCGTTTCCTGTCTCCCACTTGGATACGGTCTTGTCGCTAATACCCAGTTTGTCCGCAAGCTCTTTCTGAGTCATATTCTTTTCTTTTCGAAGCTGTGCGATGAATTTTCCGGTCAATTCCTGATTCATTTATTTATCCTCCTGTCCGCAACAATAGGTTACGGATAAAGCGTAACAAGGGATATGTCATAGAGCTACCTACGATAAGCAGAATATGCTCTCTACAACTCTACACATCATAGAATCTTAGTAGAATTTTCTGATACAAAATAATTGCCATAAAAAGCTGTTTATTTTTTTCTATAACGTCTTTTATTTGTTGCACCAATGGATTCAACATCTTCATCCATCTCTGACAGTATTAATCTTATTCTTGACTGACTAAGCCCAAGTACCTTTGCAATGTCTGAAGATGATGCATCTTCTACACTTCCAAGATACTCAAGTATCTTTTCTTTATGATCACTCATTTTATTATTAGTTTGTTCGTCTGTTCGTTTGTTCGTTTGTTCGTTTGTTCGTTTGCCTATCTGTTTATCCGCCTGAGTTCTGTAAACGGTTACCTTAATTCCGTCCCCGAACTCTTCAAAGGTCGGTTCCTGCAGACCATATTGATCACAGGCTGCAATAAGCCTGGGAATACCGGTTCCCCACGCTTCTACAATGTGCATGTACTGAAAAATGTCGGCTATTGCCTGATTCCTGCATTTCGATCTGCCACTCTTCATGGCCTCGAAATCCATTCCGCCATAGAGCATTCCGGGCGATACAACTTCAATTCTATTATCAAAAATCGATATCTGAATTTTTGATTCTGCTAAATAACTTCTGTGAATAACCGCATTTGCTATCAATTCCCTGATGGATTTGATAGGAAGCTCATAGATGTCTTTTCTATATAGCCCATCCACCTTGGCTCCGATATTAATATGTCTGAGAACAAACTGATACGCATCTGTTAATTGCTCATAAATCGGGCCATCAAACTCTTTCTTGTCAATAAACACATCCCTGACATTACCTTTAAATGTGGCGCACTGTATTTTCGCGAACCGGGACTTGTTTTCGGTCAGCAAAGAAAAAGCATGGGTGGGAGCAAATGCATTGCCCTTTCTGCAAAGCACTCCCATATCCGCAAGCTTCCCAACAGTCATATCCTTAATTGCTGATTTTTCATCCTCTGTTTCGCAATTTAATAAGGCAATCTCCTTAACCGTTTTGCATAATTCCAGTGTCTTACCTTCATCATATTCCACACCTATATCCTGCATAGAATCATAGGATACGTTAGCTCCTTCCAGTTCAAGTTCTCTCAATGTAATGGGATCTGCAGGTCTGCTGGTGCCATTGACCCTGATATAGGAAGTATCCTCCTTTCCCTTTTTTGCAAGGTAATAAGGACGTTGCTTTCCTGGAAATACCTCCACCACCAGAACCGTTTTTCCCTCTACAGTCTGTGGATATATATCATTTTCTATGAGAGGTGTACACGCATCAGAGATCATCGTAGAAATTGAGTCAGACATCTTAAACGGACTCTGATCACCAATACCGACTACCTCTTTTGTTTCATCCACAATACCAATAATGGTTTTCCCACCGCTAGTATTGGCAAACGCAATAATATCCTTCAGAAACTTTTCATGTTTAGAAGGTATTTCTTGCTTAAATTCTATATTTTTTCCTTCACCAAAATACTCTTTGGAAACCATTATTATTCTCCCTCTTTAAAAAGGCTGCTTTTTAAAAGAACTGTAAAGCATAATTTCATTTTCTATCTCGTTAGTATGATATTTCAAGCTGTCTGCAAATAATGATTCGAATTCTTCCTCATCATATGAACTTTTTTCCGGATGATTATTAAATTCAATAAATTCATCAACCTGGGATTTTATAACAACAAATGTGGGCACATAGACATAATAAGTTATTCGATAATCCCGGTCTGCTAATTCTATACAGTCTTCGATTCTTGCTCCGTATTCTCCCCAGTAATAATATTCATATAAAAATGTCAGGAAATACTCTCTTTGCTCGGGCTTAATTGCCTCCGTTAGTTCTTTTATTGAAAAAGTAAAACCTATCGCATTGGTTTTCTGCCTCGTAGATACAGTTAGCCCGGATTCTATCATCCGGCGCAGCAATACTGTGATATCCGACGTGTTTTTATAATGATCTCCTTTCCTTTTACTGAGATCATCCTTGTAAGCTTCCTCTAGAGTTCTGCGCTGTTCATCTACACTATTTCTGAAATTAGAAAAAAATCTGGCTTTCCATAACTCATATTCATCCGTATTTTCATCCGGATTTTTAAACTTGGTCCTTTCGTTATACCAATAATTCAGAAATGATAACCAACGGGAATTATCATTGGTGAACTTACTGGTATCGAATTCCAGAGTAATCTTCCCTTCGCTTCTCCGAATTTTAAGATCACGATTTTCTTCTAGATCAAAAAGAGCCTGGATCCTGTCCTCATCACCGGCGATATCTACAGAAGATAAAGCCTCAACATCTACATCCAGAGCATCGGCTAATATCTGCATACTTTCAGGAGCGGGCTCTATTATCCCGTTCTCATATTTATTTATTCTTACCGCGCTGTCTCTCTTGCCTTCTAAGGCTCTTTTTCCCAATTCTTTCTGGGTTATCTGTCTAAGCAATCTGTATTTTCTGAGTTTTTCGCTGAATTTCATAAGTATTGTCCTTATTGAAACGCCCTATTATTTGGTTTTTATCCATTATACAACATATAAATAAGAAAAAAACAATAAAATCATACATCATTTGTGGTAATTTTCTTGACATCCATTACATTGTGTTATATCATCAAGTAAATTACATCACTCGATGTAATTCCAAAACAATACAGATTGGAGGTGTCAAATAATGAAAGAACTGCCGGAAAGCTCATACCTTAGCTACTTTACCGAATATCCCGACATTGTTTCTGTATATGAATTAAGTCAGATGCTTGGGATATGCAGAGTAAGTGCTTATGAATTGGTAAATAGCGGCCGTATCAAAGGAATAAAGATCGGTCGTATATGGAGAATTCCAAAACGGTCCATTTATCAGTACCTGGAAGATACTATTTCAGACAACTCGAATAATATGGCTCAATGAGCCCGGCGTTCCCCGGATCACCCGGATGTCAGCTGTATAAGGATGTTTATTAAAGTTACCATCAGGAAAGAAGGTCAAATTGAAAAACCGAAAACGTCAGAGGGCAAATCACAAGTTCAAGACGGAAATGCTTCATCGTAAGAACGAATATGGAAATGTCGATCTCACCCCATATGAAGCGGTAAAAAAGACAATAGTCGAATCCAAAACGCCCCGAAGCCTCGGTGTAGCAACCTAAAGGCCTCGGGGTATTTATTATCCATTTAATCATCTTTAGTTACCAAGGAAGGAGGTATCATGAAAACTAAATACAGTGATGATATCTCCACGATAGACTCGTTGACGGTGGTGCTCAATTCATCTACCATAGATGACGGCTACCGCGCACAATTAAGTGCAATGAGAAAATCGAACCTTGAAAACTACATAAACCAGGTGCATAAGTACAAAATCAGTACCTATGAGAAAAAAGGGATCACTCATTTTGCTACACGTATCAGCAGTACCGAGAAAGTGTATGCAAAGAGTCTTGAGGAACTGTATGAGAAACTCTTTTGTCATTATTCAGGTAAAGCATTAACAGATACTGCGACAATACAGTCTATTTTCACTGAAGCCCTTGACTGGCACATAGCCAAAAAAGGCAATACCAGTAAAACCAAGACAAGAAATCAGTACACGTATGATTCCTTTATCAAAGGAACCGATTTTGAGAAAATGCCGCTAAAGGATATAAAAGCTTCCGATATCGAGTTATTCTTTATCTCTTTCAAAGATAAACTCACCAGGAAAAGGATATGCGACATCAAAAGCATAATAAACTGGGTATTTGAGTATGCTACGGTACATGATATTATTCCCTGCAACATCGCTAACGGTATAACAGTATCATCCGTCAAAACCATACCGGAAACCAGTGTCGGTGAATTAGCTTATACCTACGAAGAAGCTCAAAGAATAGTTAATCATCTGATCAATTCTAAGAGTCCCTACGATGAAGCCATTTGTTTTAATGCTTATACAGGACTCAGATTCAGCGAATCAGCCGATCTGAAACATACTGATCATGATGAAAACCATCGGTTATTGACTATTACGCATGCATATACCGAAAGCGGAAACATTAAAAATGGAGATAAAGGTGTAAAAATCATCCCCCTCAGCCAAGAAGCAAACTTGCTTCTACTAAGATACCGGGCGGAACGTCCGGATTCAAAATATATTTTTCCAAACGCTGCAGGAAACCGCATCTCCAATAATCGCTTAAATGAGCATCTTAAGAAGGCTTGTGAGGAATTAGGTATCCCTTATAGATCAAATCACAAATTAAGGGCATATTTCATTACTCAGGTGGCATATTTCAGCGATGCAAACAGAGCACGTATCATGGGCGGTCAATCAGACTTACGCACCACAGAAAGATATTTGAGCAGAAGTATTACTCAAAAAGACTATGAAACGGTAGATAAAGCCTTTGATTACGGGCTTTCAACCAGTTTCAACCAGATTTCAGACATAGAAAAAACCTCGTAATCCGCTTGATTACGAGGTTTCTGTGAGAGCAGGTGATGGGAATCGGACCCACATATCCAGCTTGGAAGGCTGGTGTTCTACCACTGAACTACACCTGCATTGCTATATGTATTTTGCAACAGCAAAGTAGATATTACACAATAGTTCTCTGCTTGTCAAGAAAAAATCAATACTTTTTTCGAGCTTTTTAGTATACTTATGGAAAAGGCGGTGATTCTGCCGCTTTACGGGGGAAAAAGTCATGAAAAAAGTCAAAATCGCGTATATTTCCGTAAATTTTCTGTCCGTATTTCTTTTTTTCGCCCTTATCATGCTGATCCCTCTTAATACAAAGGCTTCGGGGATCACGGTCTATAACGGCATCGACTATTCCTCAGTCTACGATTTCGACTATTATGTTTCGAGATATCCCGATATCGCATACTATTTCGGAAACGATCCCCAGGGAGCGCTGGCTCATTACGTAACCTTCGGCATTTCCGAGGGCAGACAGGCCAGAGAAAACATACCGGCCGGGACGCCTGCTGCCGGGCAGGGACCCTTAAGCGGGTTTACCGTCATACTCGATGCCGGGCACGGCGGAAGGGATCCGGGTTGTGTCAGGAACGGCGTCTATGAAAAGAACGTCAACCTCTCCATAGTTCTGAGGACCAAGGCAATGCTTGAGGCACAGGGAGCAACGGTCCTTCTGACAAGACCGGATGATACATTCGTAAGTCTCGAATACCGCTACTGCTTTGAGAACATCCATCCCGAAGCAGTATTCGTCAGCATCCACTGCAATGCCATCGGAGGAAATTCTTCACTGTCCGGTATGAGCGCGTACTGCTACGCTCCCGGAAATGAAAAAAGCTTTGACCTGGCAGCCTGTGTCTACTCCGGAGCTCTTTACGCAACCGGAGCTAAGGACCGCGGGATCAAAACCCTTTCAGATATCAAAGTCGTATATTACAGTACCATTCCTTCGGTACTGATAGAGACAGGTTATCTTTCGTCATCGGCGGAATTCCCGCTTCTGACTTCACCGGATTATCAGGATACGATCGCGACAGGTATCACAAACGGTATCCTGACCTATCATTTACTTGATACAGCCGCTTTTTCCTGATCAGGTTTCTTCTCCAAAAGGGCATACAGCACAATAGGCAGCGTCAGTACATTAAAATATATGTATCTGAACTGGCATAACGGCCCCGCTAAAACCGTAATGAGGTAAAAAAGCGGAATCATTGAAATGCTTATCATCCTTCTGTTCTTTTTTGATATTCCGTACACAAACAGAAAGATAACAGACCAGAAGTAAACAGTCCCCCTGAAAAACCACGCAATCAGAGGAATCTTGAATCTTCCTTCATGCCACCAGACCCAGTGGAATGAATTCTCTCCAAACGGGAGCTTATAATCATGCCGGATATCGGCATACTGTTCCGGAAGCGGACGCACACATACGGCTGTTGTGGAAGTCAGCACCCAGGCACGATAGGGATTCCAGTATCCATGTGTAAGCCAGGCAAACTGGTCAAGATAATCCCCGGGATATTTCAAACCACAGTAAATAAATAATTTAATAAACCGCCCTGTTTCATTCTGCAGTAATTCTTCATTTGCTCTGGCTTTAACCCCGTCCGCGATGCTTATGTTATATTCTTCCTCAATAGCGTATTCGGGTATATATTCCGTTATCGAAGAATAAATTTCCGGATCAAGCTCATCACCATGAAGCTTAACAATTCTTGCCAGACAGTTTATCGGAAAAGCGAAAGTCTCCCTGTATGTATCAACTTCTTTGGAGTTCTCAAGTCTGATCAATCCGTGATACTCGATCTTATACGATCCGAATACGGCCAGTACGATCAACAGCATTATGATCTTCTGTGGGATGTTTTTTCTTAATACCGCGATCACTATACCACCCAGAAGAAACGCATAGACCATATTGTTTCTGAACTGACAGCCCATCGAACCGCACAGAATAAAAACAAGCACATTAATAACAAATCTCCTGTTTTTCACGGTGCCTTCCGACTCCATATGATCCAGAATCCTGAACAGGCTGACCATTGCCACCATGGCAAGTGCTATCCCCATAGTGCCTTTATCTGCCGAAACGGCATAATATACATTTACGGGATTGATCAGATTAAGGATTAAAAAAAATGCTCTTACCTTTTTGTCCGAACACTTCTCATATACATAAACCATGAATACGGCTATTGCAAAAGCGATTATCATCATCTGCAATATGGTATAGAATTGGAAACCGTAAGCCGGCTCACCGAGCTTTAATCCCAGGATGTAAAATTTCCTGAGCATAAGTCCATGTATCACCGTATGGTGTGTGGATCTTCTGCCTTCTATCTGGGCGACCAGTTCATCCCACGAATCACTGAAAAAATTCATAGGCCAGACGTATAAAAACATCGGTATATAGACAATAATGACAGCTGCAAATACTTTAAAAAAATATATTAACCGTCCTTTTTTTTCATTATCGTTTACATCAAAACTGTATTTTTTTATCAGTCCGATCATCTCGGACACAAGAGGAATGGTGAAAACAGAAAAACCAAGGCTTGCCGCCAAAGCCGCAAATACCTTTGAAGAAGAATCAAAAAGAGTGGTCTTATATAATACAAACTGACTCCACACGCAGCAAAAGCCTATGAGGAATCCCAGAATCACGGATGCTGCAATCCTGCTCCTGTCACCCGAATGAAGAACTTTGAAAAATCTTGACAGAAGGAAAATACAAACCGCAAATACAAGAATGGATTCCGGTGAAAAAGAAAAAATTCCTGTACCCAAATAGACTCCGTAAAATTCGGACAGACAATTAGTATATTCTATTGAAATCAGACACAAAACAGAAAGTACTACAATTGCAAGTTTGGACCGGCTGGACATAAATACTCTCCCTTGATCTTAACAAGACCGGTTATTGGGCCGTTTTTATCAGGATGTCTGTGATCATGCCGATCGCATCCTTCTGTTCGCTTGCGGACATCGTCTTGATGTAATCCTCACGTGCCGCATACAGATCGTTGATCTTCTTTGCAAGGTATGAAGTGGACAGATCGTCCTGATCTATCACCACGGAATAACCCTGCTGCTGGAAACTTTCCGCATTCAGGATCTGATCGCCTCTTCCGCCGGGAAGGGGTATAAGGATATTGGGCTTTCTGAGGGTGAGAAGCTCAAATATGGAATTTGCTCCGGCTCTGGAAACCACGATATCGGCCATTGCAAAGATATCCTTGAGTTCATCCGTGACATACTCAAACTGCTTATATCCTTCCTTGGTCAGAAGGAGATTATCCATCTTATCCTTGCCGCAGATATGTACGACGTAGAACTGCTGGAGAAGCTTGGGAAGTGCATCGCGTATTGCCTGATTGACCGCAGCTGCGCCCTGGCTTCCGCCTATTACCATAAGTACGGGCTTGCTGTCGTCAAAGCCGCACATTTCACGGCCTTTTGCGGGAGAGCCGTTTAAGAGCTCTCTTCTTACGGGAGAGCCGGTAAGTACTCCTTTTCCCTCGGGAAGCATTTCCATTGTCTCGGGGAAGTCACAGCATACTGTCTTAGCCATCGGAAAGCAGATCTTGTTGGCAAGTCCGGGAGTAAAGTCGGATTCATGCACAACGCAGGGTATCTTGAGGGATGCCGCTGCCTTTACGACGGGAACGGCTACGAATCCGCCCTTGGAAAAGACGACATCGGGCGCGATATCCTTCATGATTTTCTTCGCTTCCCTGATTCCCTTTAAAACCCTGAAGGGATCCGAGAAGTTCCTTATATCCATATATCTTCGGAGCTTTCCGGTGGATACTCCGTAGTAGGGAATGCCCAGCTTTTCTATGAGTCCCTTCTCGATACCGTCATATGAACCGATGTAGGAGATCTCGAAGCCGGCATCCTTAAGCGAAGGCATGAGTGCGATATTCGGTGTTACATGTCCGGCGGTTCCTCCGCCCGTCATTACAATCTTCTTCATATTCTTACTTCTTTTTCTTAAAGATGAATACCTTGCTGAAAACGTAGTTAAGGATCGTGACTATTACGGATGAGATCAGGATCTTGCAGATCCAGTAATTCCAATTGAAGACATTAACGGTTAGCCACATGATGAAAAGATCGAGGAACCATGTGGAGAGCCTGGATGCGGCAAAGCCTCCGAACTCCTTTACGATATGGGGATTCGTGCTCCTGAACACCCAGCTTCTGTTGAGGGGGTAAGCAAAGCATACGCCCGCAACCCATCCGATAGTGTTGATGATCAGATTCTGGAAAGTATCCGATGAATCAAGAAGGAAATGCTCTGCAAGGAAGCATGCAAACCATGAAAAGATGGTCGTAAGGACTCCGACTACGAGATAGACCAGGATCTCTTCATACCTGCAGAACAGTTTGTGTGCCCAGGGCCACCACTCAAGCCAGTCCCTGAACTTTTCTTCAAGATTCTTTCTTCTTGCAGGCGCTGCGGTTTCCGCTGCGGTACCTGTTTCGTTTATATCAGCCATTTATAAATCTCCGTTGCTATTTCTTTCAGTTCACCACGTGGATCGGCGATCCGTCAAGGAATGCCTTTATATTATCATACACTCCCTGTACGCACCTGTTGCGCGCTTCCACGGAACCCCATGCCAGATGGGGAGTTATTATCAGCTTGCCCGAATCCTTGATCTTACTTAAGGGATTGGTAAGCCTTAAGGGTTCGTCTTCGAGAACATCAAGTCCGGCACCCGCTATCTCACCGCTTTCAAGGGCTTCATACAGGTCGGTGTTATTGACGACCCTGCCCCTTGCAACGTTGATAAGAAAAGCCGTGGGCTTCATCTTCTTAAGGGCATCCCTGTCTATATAGTTCAGAGTAATGTCGCTCAGCGGGCAGTGCAGTGAAAGGAAGTCACTCTGTAAAAGGAGTTCGTCTTTAGATACCTGCTCATACTCCGTAACCTTGCTTCTTCCGGTGACGGATGTGAAGATGACCCTGCATCCGAATGCGGAAGCTATCTGAGCTACCTTTTTTCCGATGTTTCCCATTCCCACGATACCCCAGGTCTTGCCCGCAAGCTCGCCGAAAGGAATGTCGAAATTGGAAAACCTGTCCTGTGCACTGTATTTTCCCGACTTCACATAATCATCATAATAGGACAGCTTCTGGGAAACGGCAAGAGCAAGGGTAAAGGTGTGCTGTGCGACCATATCGGTGGAATAGCCGACCACATTGCACACGGGAATATTCCTTCCGCGAAGATACACAAGATCACAATTGTCGTACCCTGTGGCAAATTCGCAGACCAGCTTCACATTTTCGGAATCACACAGGGATTCCTTATTGATAGGGCTCTTGTTGGCGACGACGATCTCTGCGTCCTTCGTCCTTTCCCTGACCTCCTCTGCGGTGGTCGTGTTGGGATAAGCCGTTACCTCCCCGAGCTCATTCAGTATATCTACACTGATGTCGGGACCTACGCTGTTTCTTTCAAGGATGACTATTTTCATGCTTACCTCTTAAAAAAGGCCGGCGCATGATCCGCCGGCCTTTGAAAGATCAATAAAATTACTTAACGGTAACAGAAGTAAGGTGGGTATTAGCGCCCTCATACCAGTAAAGGAATCCTTCAACATCTACAACCTGTCCTGCCTCAAGGCCGCTTACAAGATCATAGAACTCCTGGTCGCTTCCGTTGAGATAGTACTCAAGGCAGAAGCTGTACTCAGCTCCGTCCTTGGAAAGGGTAACGTAGATGTCATCGCCGGGCTGATCGTTCTTGAATGCAACGGATACAACGGTCATGTCGGTGAAGATGACCTTCTGGTTCTGATAATCGATGAGCTCATCGGTTCCGAGCTTATCGGTAAGATCCTTGGGTGCTGCTACGAAAAGGTCTCCGCCTTCAACGAACTCGAAGGTGGCATCGGTGATCTCGGTCTCTCCTGCCCACTCGGACTTAAAGCCGGTAACCTTGATCTGAACGCCCTCGGTAAGCTTTGCTGCATCTTCCTCGGAGCATGCAAGCTCGTAAAGGAAAATAGCGCCGTCCTGATCCTGGCAGTAAACGGTGATCTTGTTGTCCCACCATGACTGATGAGCCTGAACATAGGTAACTACGGTAACTTCGTCGTCAAGAGCCGCTGCTGCGTAATCTGCATAGCTCATAACGTCATCATCTGCTGCATCAGCATCGGTATCGGTGTCAAGATCGGAAAGTGCTTCTCCGAACTGCTCTGCCACGTCGGTCATGTCGCTGGTGATGGCATCGGTATCGATATCAGGCTGGGGAACAGAGACAGGCTCTTCTGTGGTCTTGCCGCATGCGCTCAGGGTAAGTACAAGAGCTGCTGCAGCGCAAACTGCTGTAAATTTTTTCATAATATCCTCCTAGTTGCCCTTATAAACTGTAAATGCGGTCGGAGGGCGCCGACCGCATTGCATTGTAACGCATTTTTATTTTTTTTACAACATTTATTAGGAAGAAACCGCTTTATCTGCGTTTTTTGGCGTTAAAACGGTCCCTTACAACGTATATTCCCATGCATATCCAGGCGATCGCTATGCAGGAAAGGAGTATGACCGACGTTTTCGGCAACGGTCCGAGGTCACGGCTTCCGACGTTTCCGCGCTGCTCCCCGAGCCTGTACATCTGGGAAACCTCCGTGTACATCTGCTCGAGATAGGCATCATCCACGGTTCCCTTTCTCCTTACGGTCTTAACGCAGTTTTCGACCATCTGGCCCGCGGCATTTCTGAGCGAGGTCGATCCGTTGAATACCGGGGTGATGAAGGTATTGTCGATATTTCCGAGTACCATGTTGACGCAGTCGATCTTTACGCCGTAGTGGAGATCGTTATCGCTTCCGCCAAGTGACAGGTATTCCAGATATGCCGGATCATTCTGGGCTTTAATAGTGACCGGGACATAGCCTTCGGTCTCGGAATAGCTTTCCTGAACTTCGTTGGTAAGAAGGAACTGCGCAAAGAGCCAGCTTGCGAGAACCTCCTGCTCGTCGTCCTTATTGAAGATACAGACTGAAGGTCCCTGGGAGATCATCTTTATGTTCGAAGGATCGTACTGAGGAACGGGACGGACGACCGTCTCGAACCGGACCTTCTTGTTGTCGTGGATATCCGAAAGAGGAGCATCGGCACCGATCCAGGTAGCGCCCGCGGTCGAATCGACCGCAAGTATGCACTGTCCCGCGTTCATGAAATTGCCGGGATAGCTGGATATCTTGAAGGTGGAAAATGCCTTCGTCCTTCCGTGGGATGCTATCTCCTTGAGAATGCTTCCCGTGGTCTCGTTGAAGATAAGGATATTTCCCATATCATCCGAGTATCCGGCATTCCGTTGCCTTAGCATGGTGATCAGCATATTGTCGGTGGACTTGTAGATGAAGGGGATCATTACGTCCTGACCGTTTACCGCATATGTTCCGTCAGGGTTCTGTGCAAGTGCGGCTTCCGATACCTCCCACACCCAGTCCCAGGTGGGAACATCCGGGATCTCATAGCCCATTGCCTCGACATATGTCTTGTTGATGTAGAGGGCTTCCGACGATCTCATAAAAGGAAGACCCATCAGGTGATCTCCGAGCATCAGTTCATCAAGGTACTTGGGTACCATCTCATCAACCGAAGGTCCGTCGAACCTGAGCTCGCTACCGGCAAGTCCGTACCTCGGATCGTCTATCAGATCCTCGAGGAAAACTATCTCCCCGTCGCCCGTCATATAGGTTGCGATATGGTCGGGATAGGTGATGCAGACATTCGGCGTCGTATCTGTCGCGATATTGGTGATGACGTCGTTGTATATTACCGAATAATCGTTGTACAGCTTCATGCTGACATGGATGTTCGGATAGAGTGCCTCGAAATCCGCCACGCATTTTTCGTAGATCTGCGTCTGTGTCTGGTTCGTATCGTTCTTCGCCCAGAACACGATCTCATACTCCCTTGACTCGTCGAAGGTTTCGGGCATCTTAAAATCACTGCCCGCTTTCTTTCCGTGGCATCCCGCCATGGAGAGCGCAAGACCTGCTGCGGCAAGGGAAAGGATAAATTTTCCAATTCTCTTCGTCTTGATCATCCCTTTGTACCGCCTCTCGAAACTCCGGCCATTATCTGGCGTCTGAATATCAGGAACAGAATGATGAGCGGAAGCGATATGACAACGACCGCCGCCATCATTGCGGGGATGTTCTCCCTTCCGAAGCCGTTCTGTCTGATCTCCTGTATTCCGTTTGATACGAGGAAATAATTCCTGTCGTCCGTGATGAGCCTGGGCCATACATACGAATTCCAGCACTCGATGACTTTGAGTATGATGATCGTGACGACCGTAGGACGGCAGATGGGAAGCATCACCCTGAACAGATACTTAAGGTCGCTCGTTCCGTCGACCTTAGCTGCGTAATAGAGCTGGTCCGGAACCTGTGCAAAATTTTCCCTGAGCAGATACACATAGAACACACTCATTACGGACGGAAGGATGAGTCCGGAGAATGTGTTTCTCATATCCATATTCGTGATGGTCACGAAATTGGTGATGACTATGAGCTCGCTGGGTATCATCATCATTGAAAGGAACACGGTGAAAAGAAGATCCCTTCCCTTAAACTCAAGTCTCGAAAAAGCGAATGCCGCAAGCGTGATCACGATGACCATGACAAAGGTCGTGACCACGGTGAAGACAAATGTGTTGATCAGATATCTTCCGAGAGGCACCTGCGCAAACGCATTCGTGAAGTTCTCGAAGGTCGGATCCGTCACATAGAACTTTGGTATCTTTTCCCCGTTATAGGATGCATAGCTCTTGAAGGATGTCAGCACCATCCAGTAAAAAGGAAACAGGACCATCAGTCCCCATATCCCGAGGAATGCATATATCACTATATTCTTTACCGTTTTTACCCCGCGGGCTTTCTTTTCCGCGCGGAGCGTTTTTTCGCGTTCGTCCATCATCATTCCTTATGTGTAATAAACATGTTTCTTGCTGACCAGAAGATTGATACAGGTGATCGTCAGCACTATCACGAAGAGTACTATCGCCGCCGCTGACGCAAAGGAAGGATATCCGCCGCTGTCACCGTAGAGCATATCGTAAACATATCCGACGATGGTGTTCATTCCCGCCGCATTAAGGTCGGTTCCGAAAAGTGCGACCGCATCCGAATATTCCTTGAACGCGCCTATGAATCCCGTGATGACCAGATAGAAAATGGTGGGGGAGATCATCGGAAGAGTGATCTTCATGAACACCCTGAAGGAACCCGTTCCGTCAACCTTCGCAGCATTGTAATATGTCTTGTTCACGCTTGCGAGTGCACTCGTAAGAAGGAGCACCTTGAATGGAAGAACGATCCATATGATATAGAAGCACATGACGAACATCTTCGCCCAGTAAGGCCCGTCTATGAAATCCACGCTCTCTCCTCCGAAGAAATTTATCAGAAGATTGATGAGTCCGTCGGAATATGCGGTCTTTTTGAAAAGGACCATGAAGACAAGACCGACGGCGAGAGTGTTTGTGACATAGGGAAGGAAGTAAACCGTCTGGAAAAGCTCCCTGAGCTTTGTTATCGAATTCAGAGCAAGTGAAATGAGAAGTGCGAATCCCGTGGAGATCGGCACAGTGATTATTACCATGATGAATGTGTTCTTCACCGCCTGAAGGAAATACGTATCATGCAGAACATAGGAGAAGTTGTAGAATCCCGTTCCGTACGATGTCTGGGAAACGAAATTGTAGCCCTCCTCGAATGAATATACGAATACATCCACAAGAGGATAGACCATGAATATTCCCATGAATATGAGAGCCGGCATAAGGTAGAGCCAGGCTTTTAAATTGTTTTTCTCGATCATATCTGCGACCCCTGTGCTGACTTATTACCGTACTTGATGGTCTGTACCAGATCCTTGATCCTTCCGACATTCATAAAGAGAGAATCCTCGGTGATATGCTTTTCCGCAAGCTCTTCAAGGATCTTCTGCTTGTGGTCCTTGGAAATGACGATCGTGTCAAAAACTTCCTTCTCGTCTATGCCCTCGTTCTTAAGGATCTTCTCGAGCGGAAGCTCGTCCTTTCCCCAGAGCAGGAACAGTCCCCTCTGCGAATAGATCCTGTCGAACTGTCTCGTCGCCTCGACAAATATCGGCATATCGATCCCGTCGTCATACATCTTGGTCGAACTCTTATCAACGTAGTGCTGCAGCCATTTGTACAGATACTCGTTGCTCTTGATGACTTCGGCGCTGTTCTTTCCGTGTTTCTTCAAAAGCCATTCGTATCTGCTCTTGTTGAACACATAGACCTTGCCGTCCTGATCTCCGTATCTTCCCTTCACATCGAAGCAAGCGAAGAACAGTCCGACCGTGTAAGAGTATGAAAAGTCCAGCATCCTCGTAGGCAGCGAAAAGTGCTGCGCTATCTCGATACAGGTAAGCTCGTCGTATCCGAAGATCTTACGCACTTCATCCACGAAGCGGAACATCTGCTCATCCGCGGTCTTTATATGGCTCTCCCTGAGGCCCGAGGGGATCAGCACGAAATCGCTGACCGGCTGTCCGCGGAAAAGAATGACATCGCCGCGTCCGCCCAGGCTCTCACAAAACTCATCATAAGAAGTTACTTTATCCATTTAAGATCACTTTCCTTTTCCGAAACGGAGTCTTTCGCCGGTCCCGGGCTCGAATACATGCACCTTGCCGGGTCTGATCCTGAACGATACGGTTTTTAATCCGTCCTCGGGCCTTTCGTCCGAATCGATTATCGATCTGACAACGGGTGCTTCGCACGCCGCATTCTTTGAAACGATGCTGATATCCCTGCCCATTACCTCGACTCTGTCGAGTTCGCAGCGGAGAGGTCCTGCGGGATCGTAGATGAAGCCCTCGGGTCTGATGCCGGCGACTACTTTGCCGTCCCTTACACCGGGAACATCGAGCACGGTATCTTCGCCTATGATCAGCTTCTCACCCTTAACCTCCGCATCGAAAACATTTATCGCGGGAGTTCCGAGGAACTTTGCAACGAAGAGATTCGCGGGATCGTCATAAACCTCCTGGGGCTTTCCGAACTGATGGAGCTCTCCGTCCTTCATGACAACGATCATGTCGGAAATGCTCATCGCTTCTTCCTGGTCATGGGTTACGAATACCGTGGTGACTCCGGTCTCTCTCTGGATGCGTCTGATCTCTTCCCTGGTCTGAAGCCTTAATCTCGCATCGAGGTTCGAAAGCGGCTCGTCCATGAGAAGAAGTCTCGGAGTCTTGACAAGGGCTCTTGCGATCGCAACTCTCTGCTGCTGCCCGCCCGAAAGCTCCTTGGGTTTCCTTTCCAAAAGCTCCCGGATCTGGACAAGACCCGCAACCTTGTCGGCTCTTTCCCTCATCTGTTCCTTGGTCATCTTCTCCTCGCCCTTGAGATTTCCGAGAGGGAAGACTATGTTGTTGTAAACGCTCATATGCGGATAGAGCGCATAATTCTGGAATACCATTCCGACACCGCGAAGCTCGGGAGAGATCTCCGTGACATCATCGTCACCGAAAAAGATCCTTCCCTCTGTGGGCTTTTCAAGTCCGCATATCATATTCAGCATGGTACTCTTTCCGCATCCCGAAGGTCCGAGGAGCGCGACAAGCTTTCCGTCGGGGATCTCAAAGGTGAAATCCTTGACGGCAACAACGCCTTCTCCCTTTCCTCCCCTGGGAGGGAATTTTTTGGTAAGTCCCTGAAGAACTACTTTCATAATCTGTTTCCTTTACTCGGCACCTGTTACGGTTACATCCGCAAGTCTTGTGTATGTGGGGATGAGTGCATTATCGTATCTCGACCTGTCAGCGCTCATCTTCATGTTCCTGACGAAATCCTTCATATTTCCGGATATCGATC
>JAEEGG010009113.1_pt1 | contig 22329 bp, 12 predicted proteins | sample 9134161 | NCBI WGS metagenome assembly JAEEGG01 (sample SAMN16246543, study PRJNA631951) | gut metagenome | biome: gut microbiome; feature: rumen; material: CR-attached | host: Bos | place: Iran: Karaj | collected 2018-10
AGGGCCTCGTCGGCTACTGGAAGATGAACGAAGGCGAAGGCCACATCTTCCACGATTCCGTCGCCGGCAACGACATGGACTGGGACAAGTCCGAGCGCCAGAAGGACGAGAGCAATTATGTTACGACACCCGAAGCCGGTGCTGCCGTGCAGTGGGTGAAGGACGAAAAGAACAAGTGCGCCCAATAATTCCGCATAATCAATAACAAATAATACACAGACAAATGAAAAGATTTTTTACTGTTTTCGCAGCGGCGGCGCTCATCCTCGCAGGATGCGCCAAGCAGTATGATGACACCGAGCTTCGCAACCGGGTCACCACGCTCGAGACTAAAGTCGGCAACCTGGAGGCCAACATGGCGGCCATCCAGTCCGCAACCAACGACGGGATGTTCGTCCAGAAGGTGGAAGAGCTCGTCGAAGACGGCAAGGTGGTCGGCGTGACCGTCACCTACACGACCGGCAAGGTCGTTACTTTCCAGATCTCCGGCGCCGGCGCCGAGACCAATCTCTCCGCCATCAAGAACAAAGACGGTGTCCTCTGCTGGGCACTTAATGGTGAAATCCTCAAAGATGCGGAAGGCAACGACCTCGCGGTCGGCCAGACTCCTTCCTTCTCCATCGAGAACGGTGTCCTTTACATGACCGTGAACGGCAAGAAGACCGAGATCGGCCCGATGGGCGGCGGTCTGGGTGATGCGATCTTCAAGGACATCAAGGTTACGGCCAATGCGGTGGTCTTGACCCTGGACGACGGTAGCACGATTGAGATTCCCTTCGCCAAGGCTTTCAAACTCGTCATTGCCAAGACCCAGTATGCAGTGACTTCCACCGATCCGATCGAGATTCCCTACACCGTGGAGAACAAGACCGCCAACACCGTGGTCGACGTCTTCACCGATGCCAACTTCTCCGCAGCCGTGGATGAGGCTAAGATCACCATCACCCCGAAGGCGGTCGTTGAAGGCATGGCGCTGGCTTATGCGGACTCCCAGGTGGGCCTGACTTCCATCGTGAAGTTGACATTCGGTGCCGAGGCTGAGCCTGACACCTTCGAGATCACCGACGAGTCCGTCGATTACATCGCCGAAGCCAAGGATGCCAGCGTGGAGGTCCACGCCGTTTCTAACCTTGATTTCGAGGTCAAGCCGCAGGTGGATTGGATCCACTTCGTCGAGACCCGTGCCACGAACTACACCATCGTCCTCAGCGTCGATGATAACCCGACAAACGAGATCCGCACCGGTGAGGTGAAGATCGTCCGTGCCGGTACCGACCAGGTCCTCCAGACCATCACTATCGCCCAGAAGGCGAATGAGAAGGAGTATGAAGATTACACTCCGGAAGGCTGGGGCAAGGTCTTCAACATGGCTGACTACCACATCAACTCCACTTTCCGCTGGCAGGAGGGTCTTGATCTCAACCCGTCCGCCATCACCTTCCAGTGGAAGTTCTACTCCAACAAGTGGAACAACCACAAATTCCAGGACAAGGGAGAAGGCGGCTACACCCTCTATTGCAACCGTCTAAGCGAGATCGCCCAGTACGATGAGTCCAATGCCCTCCTCCTCCGCTTCTCCAACGATGGCGATGCGGACGGCCAGCTGTGCCTCAATGCCGACTTCCTCGGCGTCGGCCAGAAGCAAGTCTCCAAGGATGGGAAACCTTATGTCTGGCCGGTCGGCGAGTGGGTCACCCTCACCATCGTCAGCGACGGCACCAAGGTTTCTATCTATCACAATGAGAACCTTGTCGTAGCATACGATGCAACCCCTCGTGTCAATGCTTGGAAACTGGGTCGTTTCGACCTGTCCATGACTTGGGATGACGGAAGCAACTGGCCTCGTTCCCAGGCCTTCAACGGCTACATTGCTTATGCTCGCGTATGGAGCCGCGCCCTCGCAGTCGAGGATATCGCTGCGACGCTTTGCGAAGTTCCTGCCGCCAAGGCCGAGGGCCTGGAGGTCAACTGGGCCTTCGACGGCAAGGAAGACAAGTATGTCGCCAACACGGTCGCCAAGAATGAGGCGATGGGTCTCGACTTCACGGAGTGCTGGGACGGCAATAACAACCGGAAAGACAACGGCGATGCCGCCGCTGCCGCCTGGACGGCCCTGGCCGGCTCTGAGCTCCCGGGCATCTGCTCCCGCGAGAAGGGTGCTGAGCCCGAGCCGCCCACTCCGCCGACCGGCAACATCAAAGCGCTCTATTGGGGCAATGCTCAAGCCGCTGCCTGGTACAAGGAGTTCAATCGTGCGATCTCCCTGCCCGAGGGCTATTCCATGACCATCCACTTCTATTATGAAGCTGCCAAGCAGCAGCGCCTGGGCAACTTCGGTGATAAGAGCGAAGCGCCTTGCAACATGCTCCGTTTCGGTGAGGCCGGCAACAACAACCAGCTCGAATGGATGGTGGACACCGGTGCCGGACGTGTCAAGATCCGCGCTTCCAAGAATGCCGAACCCGGCAAGTGGAATGCCGTGACCCTGACGGCCGGTGCCGCCGGTTACAAGATGTACATCAACGGCGAGCCTGCCGGCGAGGATGCTTCTGCCTATCGCAGCAACACCAGCTTCCAGGGCATCGAGTTTGCGAATTCATGGGGCACGGCCTACCGTTCCGCCTTCGACGGTGCGATGGCTTACATCTCCCTCTGGAGCAAGCAGCTGAGCGCCGAGGAAGTCGCCGCCAATGTCTTCAAGGAGCCCTCCGGGGCCGGCCTGGAAGGCTTCTGGCCGATGACCGAAGGAGAAGGCTTCCTCCTGAAGGACAAGACCGGCAAGTACGATGATATCGACCTGCACTATTGCACCCGTTGCGATGATGAGGTCAACTATGTCGATGTCGACGTGACTCCGTTCCTCGAGTGGAGAGAGTATCCGGTCTTCTAGCCCGAAGGTACATTGAACAATCAAGGCCGACCCATTCCCCGGGCCGGCCTTTTTTCTGTCATCCAGCATCCGCAGATCCGGTAGCCAAAGCACTCCGGGCAGCAGGATAGAGCCCTTCGGGGAATGCTGCCCGGAGTGCTTTGGCTGCCGGATCGTTTACTACTCCCGGCTGAAAGAATAAGGAGCGTCCGCGTCAGCCGTGCCGCGCGTCTTGACCGGCGTCGGGCTCATCGTGAACTTGATGCGCGCGCCCTTCACGAGGTCCTCGTATTTCAGGTAATTCCTGGTCCAATTCCGGCCGTTTAGCTTCGCCTTGGCGATATAGACGTTTTCCGGACCGTTGCCCTTCGCCGTGATGACGATATCGCGGCCATTCTCCAGATGCACCGTAGCCTTCGGGAAAAGGGGAGAGCCGATCGCGTATTCGTCGGCGGCCGGATTGACTGAATAGAAGCCCAGGGCTGAAAGGATATACCAGGCCGAGGTCTGGCCGTTATCTTCGTCACCGCAGTAGCCGTCCGGCGTGCAGCGGTACAGCTTGTCCATCACCTCGCGGGCACGCAACTGCGTCTTCCAAGGCTGTCCCGCCCAGTCGTAGAGATAAATCATGTGCTGGGCAGGCTGGTTACCGTGGGCGTAGTTGCCCATATCGGCCACCTGCATCTCCGTGATTTCATGGATGCGGGCGTGATAGTAGCTGTCATCGTAGATCGGCGGGACCACCCAGACCGAATCCAGCATCTGCACGAAGCTTTCCTTGCCGCCCATCAGGTCGATCAGGCCCTGAGGGTCATGGAAAACCGACCAGGTGTAGTGCCAGGCATTGCCCTCGGTATAGGCGTCACCCCATTTGTAGGGGCTGAACGGTTCCTGGAAGCTCCCGTCCTCGTTGCGGCCCCGCATGAGATTGACCGAAGGGTCGAAGACGTTGCGGTAATTCATCGCGCGGGCGGCCCACTTGTCCAACTCTTCCTGCGGGCGTCCCAGCTTGCGGGCGAGCTGCAGCAGGCACCAGTCGTCGTAGGCATATTCGAGGGTGCGGGCCACGTTCTCGTTGATGCCGACGTTGTAGGGGATATAGCCCAGCGTGTTGTAGTACTCGTGTCCCATGCGGCCTGAGGAATGGACCGTCGGGTGCATGTGCTCCGTCGCATAGACGAGCGTCTCATACAGCTTGGCGATGCGCTCCGTGCCCAGGCCCTTCAGATACGTGCCGGCCACGATGGACGCGGAATTGTTGCCTACCATGCAGCCGCGGTGGCCGGGGCTGGCCCATTCGGGCAGGAAGTCATTCTCCTCCGCGATGCAGGCGAGACCTTCCTGGATCTCGTGACTGGTCGAAGGGTAGAGCAGGTCCAGCAGCGGAAGCTGGGCGCGGAAGACATCCCAGAAGCCGCTGTCTGTGTAAAGGTAGCCCTTGCGCACTTCACCGTTGTAGGGGCTGTAGTGTACGGGCTGGCCGTCTTCCCCGATCTCGTAGAACTTGCGGGGGAAGAGCGTGCTCCGGTACAGGCAGGAATAGAAGGTGCGCAGATCGTCAATACAACCGCCTTCGATTTCGACCCGGCTCAGAGTTTCACGCCAAACTTCCTTGGCAGCGGCGCAGACTTCGTCGAAGGAACGCCCGCCCAGTTCTCCCAGGTTGCGCTCCGCCTGCTCGGGGGAGATGAACGAGGAGGCCATGCTCAGGTGAACCTGCTCGCCGCGTTTCGTGTCGAAATAGAAACAGAATACGCCGTCCTTGACGAAACAGCCGTCGAATGCTTTGTCGCAAGAGATGACGAACCAGTTCTTGAAGCCCTCCGGCACGCCGCCGCGGTTGAAGTCGGTCCAGCCGAGCAAGGTCTTCCCGTCATCGAGGACCTTCATCCTCACATCCTTGGACATGGGATCCACTACGAAACCGGAAGTACGGCTGTCGGGATAGGTGAGGCGCATCATCGCCGCCCGCTCGGTAGGCGTCATCTCGACGTTGACATCCGGGTCGCAGAGGTAGACCTGATAATAGTAGGGCCGCGCCTCTTCGCTCTTGTGGGAGAACCAGCTCGCGCGTCCTTCCTGGTCGACCAGGGCCGTGTCACGCACGGGCATCACGCTGAAGCAGCCGTAATCGTTAATCCAGGGGCTCGGCTGATGTGTCTGTTTGAAGCCGCGGATCTTGTGGGCGGAGTAGCTGTACATCCAGCCATCCCCGTTCCTGCCGGTCTGCGGAGACCAGAAGTTCATGCCCCAGGGCAGGGCGAGGGCCGGATACTGGTTGCCGGTGGAGAAACTGACATCGGACAGGGTGCCGACCAGGGTGGATACGTATTCTTCAGGGTGGAAATCCGCTTTCTTGCCACCGGCGAAGACAACGGGGCAGAGGCAGCAGAGGACCAGGATGCTGAGGGTCAACTTTTTCATGGGGATGGGGTTTAGATGATCGAGTTGAGGAGGTCGAGGCGTCCGTCATCGATGAGTTTGAGGATCAGTTCGCCGAAGAGCGTGTTCTGCCAGGCGAACCAGGAGCGTGTGAAATGCGAGGCGTCGTTGCGCTGGAAGGACTCGTGCATGAAGCCTGTGCCGGCATCCGTGTTCATCAGGGAGATGATGCAGTCGCGGATCTCTTCGTCATCATCGGAGGTGAAGGCCTTCATCATGATGGACATGGGCCAGATGTAGCCGTGGCCGATGTGCGGGCCGCCGATGCCTTCGCCGGCCGAACCCTTGAAGAACCAGGGATTGTCCTCGCTCCAGACGTAGCGGCGGGTGTTTTTCCAGACGGGATCATCGGCAGGGACGTCGCCCAGGTAGGGCATGGCGAGCAGCGACGGGACGTTGGAGTCGTCGCCGAGGAGCTGGTTGCCGAAACCGTCCACCTCGAAGGCGTAGATCTTGCCGTATTTGGGATGGTCATAGACGGCATATTTGCGGAGCGCCTGCTCGACCTCATCGGCCAGATCCCGGCATTCCTGCGCCTTTGCGGGCTGCCTGTTGACTTCTTCGAGGATTTCGGCGGCCTTGCGCAAAGAGGTGACAGCAAAGAAGTTGGAGGGTACCAGGAACTCGAAGACCGTGGCGTCGTCGGAGGGGCGGAAGGCGGAAGCGATCAGGCCGACGGGCTTGACCGGATTGCCCAGGCCGTCGCAGGACTTGGTGTCGAACTGGCGGTCGGTTACGCGCGTGAAGCGGTAGGAACCGTGGCCGTTCTTGCGCTGCTGCTCCTTCAGGACGCGCAGGATGTTGTCCATCGCAGTGGTCCAGGTCTCATCGAAGACACTGCCGTCGCCGGTGCGTTTCCAGTACTCATAGGCGAGACGGATGGGGTAGCACTGCGAGTCGATCTCCCACTTGCGCTCGTGGTCGTAGGGGTTCATCTTCGTGTTGTCGGATTCCCATTCGCTGCCGGTGGGACCGATGTTGAAGGCGTTGGCGTAGGGATCGATGGTCAGGCAGAGGAACTGGCGGCGGATCGTGCCTTCGAGCATCTTCCGTACGTGCTCGTCTTCGGTCGCGAAGCGCAGGTAGGGCCAGACCTGGGCCCCGCTGTCCCGCAGCCACATCGCGTGGATGTCGCCCGTGTAGACGAAGGTGTCGGGATGCCCGTTCTCATCGGACTCGGTGAAATGGACGGTGGTGTCCAGGGTGTTGGGGAAACAGTTGCCGAACATCCACGCAAGGCGCGGGTTGGTCAGCAGACCCTTGACTTCCTCGATCTTGGCCTCGACGGCGGGGGCCGTGAAGAGGCGGTTCTCCGGAGCGGGACGGTGGTCGACATAGCACTCCGGCTCGTCAGGACAGTACCAAACCGTTTTTTCGGCGCCCATCTCCAGGACGAGTTCGCCGCCGGCCATGATATCCTGATAGCGGATGAAAGGCTTGGTGTATGGCTGTCCGTTGAGCCAGATGCGGCGGATGTACTTGTTGTCTGCGCTGACGCCGGGAGCCTTGACGGTGAAGGCCTTGCCTTCCGGAAGGGCGATTTCGGCCTTTTCGAAGAGGGGAGAGCCGAACCAGTAGCGGCCGCCGGCCGGCTCGACCTGATAGAAGCCCATCGAGGAAAGGATGTACCAGGAAGACATCTGGCCGGCATCTTCGTTGCCGGAAAGGCCGTCGGGCTGGTCGGTATAGAGTTCGGCCATGACCTGACGGACCAGGTCTGCGGTCTTCCAGGGCTTGCCGAGCATGGTGTAGAAGTACAGGATGTGGTGGCTCGGCTCGTTGCCGTGGGCATACTGGCCGATCAGGCCGGAAATGTCTGAGGAGGCGTCCTCACCCTCGATGACAGAAGAAACGGTGAAGAGGGAGTCCAGTTTCTTGAGAAGGGCCCGTTTCGATCCGAAGCACTCCGTCAGGCCTTTCAGGTCGTGCGGTACCAGCCAGGTGTACTGCCAGGCATTGCCTTCCGTATACGGAGAGTTGTGGTGGTCGGAGAAAAAAGGATTGAAGGGTTCTACGAAGCGGCCGCGGCTGTCCTTGCCGCGCATGAAACCGACGCTCGGGTCGAAGAAGTTGCGGTAGCTGTGGCTGCGCTCCAGGAAATACTGGTAGTCGCCTTCTGCACCCAATTTCTTGGCGGCCTGGGCGAGGGCCCAGTCTGCGATGGCATACTCCATGTCAGAAGCGAGGGACTGGTTGTACAGGTCGGCGGGGATGTAGCCATATTTCATCCGCAAGTCCTGGCCCCGGTCGGGGGTCAGGGCGGAGGCCTTCATCGCCTCGAAAGCCTTCTCATAATCGAATCCGGGAATATCTTTGGTGACGGCATCCGCCATTGCAGCGACGCCGGGATTGCCGACCATGCAGTCGGTTTCGTTGCCGTGGAGATGCCAGACGGGGAGGTCTCCCTGACGCTCGTAGATCTTGAGGAAGGATTTCATGAAATCACCTTTGCGCTCCGGCTGGATGATCGTGTACAGCGGCATCGCAGCGCGATATGTGTCCCACAGGGAGAAGATGGTGTATTCCGGCTCGGCGCCGTTGTCGCAGAAGAGGGCTGGGACGATGGATGCGTGATAGAGGGCGGTGTAGAAGATCTTCCGGTTCTTCTTGTCGGCTGTCGTAATCTTGATCCTGCCGAGTTCGCTGTTCCATCTGTCACGGGCTTGCTGGCAGGTTGCCTTGAAATCCCAGCCGGGGAGTTCGGCGGCCAGGTTCTTTTCCGCGCCTTCGATGCCGGTCACGGAAAGGGCGACTTTCAGCTGGACTTTCTCATCTTTGGCGGTCTTGAAGTTCAGGCGGGCATAGCGCTCGTTGATGGCTTCAAAGGTGAAGGGCTTGTCACACTCGGCGACGAACCAGATTTTCTGGTCCTCGGCCCAACCCTTGGAGAAGCGCCAGCCCTTGATGCGTTTGCCGTCGGCCTCGATATGGGTTTCCGTGGCCTTGTCCCAGCAGCCGCCGTTCTCCAGGTCAAAGACCAGGGCGGCACTCTGGGCGGCCGGGAAGGTGTAACGGTGGAATCCGACCCGCTCGGTGGCGGTCATTTCGGCGATGACACCGTAACGCGTCAGGGGAACGCTGTAGTAACCGGGGGTGCAGATCTCTTTCGTGCGGTCGGCATAGGACCAGAGGCCCGTCTCGGGCGATTCTCCGTTTCCGCGGGCGTAGGTCAGTTCCGTCCCGACGACGGGCATCACGGTGACGTCGAACAGGTCGCCGATGCCGGTGCCGCTGAGGTGGGTGTGGGAGAATCCGATCACGGTCGAATCACTCTGATGATAGCCGGAGCACCAGTCCCAGCTTTGGGGAATGCTGGTGGGGCCGAGCTGGACCAGGCCGAAAGGCACGCTGGCTCCGACAAAGACATGACCGTGGCCGCCGGTGCCGATGAAGGGATCCACGAAATCCACGGGATCACCGCCCGTCGTGCGGGGACCGTTCTGGCAGGAGAAGAGAGTCAGGGCGGCAAGGGCCGCAAGAAAGATGCTGGAAAGTCGTTTTTTCATTATGGGGAACAATTTGATTTTCTGTTTTTTCCTAATCTATAAAGATAGATATTTTTTTGATATCCCCTTGTCTTCTTTTAGGCGTTTTTCTTAAAACACTGATTAGTAGATGTTTAAATAAAAGCCTCTCCTTGTTTCGAGGAGAGGCTTTCGCGTAAATAATTAATTTTTAGCTAGTTGCGAAAAACGGGCAACTTAGATGAAAATGTACTTGCAGATGAATAGCGCCGCGAGGATCCACATCGTGATGGAGATCTTCTTGAACTTGCCGGCGCAGGCGTTCAGCAGCACATAGGAGATGACGCCGAGGAGGATACCGTCGGAGATGGAGTAGGCGACGGGCATCATCAGGACGGTGATGAAAGCAGGGATGCTCTCGGAGTAGTCCTCCCAGTCGATCTTGGCGACCGGAGCCATCATCATCACACCGACGATCACGAGGGCGGGAGCGGTAGCGGCGCTCGGGATGGCGAGGAACACGGGCGAGAACAGCAGGGCCAGGGCGAAGAGGATCGCGACCGTGAAGGCCGTCAGGCCGGTGCGTCCGCCTTCGCCGACGCCGGAAGCGCTCTCGACATAGGTCGTGGTGGTGGAAGTACCCAGGCAGGCGCCGCAAACGGTGGCGATGGAGTCGGCCATGAACATCTTGTCGATGCCGTCCACGTTGCCCTTCTCATCCACCATGCCGGCCTTTTGGGACACGCCGATGACGGTGCCCATCGTGTCGAACATGTCGATGAAGAGGAAGGTGAACACCACGGCGAGCATGTCCCAGCTCAGGATGCTGCCCCACTCGAACTGGCAGAAGATGGGAGCCACGCTGTCCGGAGCGGAGATGAAGCCGTTGAACTGGGTGAGGGCCGCGCCGTCCGGTCCCTTGATGAAGAGGCCGATGAGCGTCGTGATGAGGATGCCGAGGAGGATGCCGCCGCGGACCTTCAGGATGACCAGGGCGCCGGTGATGACGATGCCGATGACGCCGAGGAGGGCGGCTCCGTGGGTGAGGTCACCGAGGGAGACGAGGGTGGCGTCGTTGTTGGCGATGATGCCGGCGTTCTGCAGGCCGATGAAGGCGATGAACAGGCCGATGCCCGCGCCGATCGCATGCTTCAGCGAGAGCGGAATGGCGTTCAAGATCCAGGAGCGGACCTTGGTCAGCGTCAGGATGATGAACAGGATACCCTCGATGAAGACCGCGGTCAGCGCGAACTGCCAGCTGTGGCCCATCGTCAGGCAGACGGTGAACACGAAGAACGCGTTCAGACCCATGCCCGGGGCGAGGGCGAACGGTTTCTTCGCATAGATGGCCATTACCAGCGTTCCGATGAGGGCGGCCAGGGCGGTGGCGGTGAAGACGGAGCCCCTGGGCATGTCCAGGGCGCTGAAGATGTTGGGGTTGACGGCGAGGATGTACGCCATCGTCAGGAACGTGGTGATACCCGCCACGATTTCCGTACGGACTTTGTGCTGCTCCGCATCAAAGCCGAACACTTTCTTCAGGAACGTGCTCATAGATCAGGAAACTTTAGAATACCCATTTCCAACCGAGGCAAGGCATCACGTTGAAGCCCTCCATACCGGCGAAGTTGTAGCTGAACTCAACCTCGCCGCCGACGTTGAAGTGGTCGCCGATGCCGAACCAGAGCTGGGGCTCGGAGAGGAATACAAGATGGTCGCCCTCGCACCAGAAATCAGCGAAGCCGGAGAAACGGAAACCCTTGACGCCGAAAACATCCTGGCAGCCCCAAACCGTCGTGAACTGAAGCGGAATCTTGGAATACAGATGGGTAAACTGCTTGTACAACAGCTTGAAGTTGAGCGTGCTGCTGAAGTCCTTCGTGTGCAGGAACCAGTCCAGACCCACCAGGAAAGCGTTGTTGACGGGGAATGCGCCAGCCATGTTTCCCCAAGTTCCGAAACCGCCGTTGTACTCAACCTGCAGACTGATCGGAGCCAGGGCGCTGTCCTGCCAGAAATTCAGGCAGCGGGCGATCTCGAAGTAAGTGTTGTTGGGGGAGACCACCGTATTCCCTTCCCGATAATTGTAATCGTAATCGATGAAGAAGAAGGTGTTACCCCAATTGTCCACATGGAAGCCTTCCATGGTGGTGGTGAAGTGTTTCCGACCGAAGTCGTAGAAGGTTTGGAAGTTGGTTTGCGCCTGGGCGGTGAAGCCGAAGGCCAGCGTGGCGAACGCCACCAGGATGAATGATTTTTTCATAAGATAGTATATCGTTAGAAAAATAGTTTCCCGTTTACAAATTTAAACAAAAACGGACGGGTTAATTCCGCCCCGTCCGATTAAGTAATCAACATTTTATCAACAACCGCCCCGCCCTGAATCAGCCCAGATGTAGAGCTTGTCGCCCCGCCGGACCTTCGTCCCGGCCGGGACCGCCACGGAGCAGCGGGCCCCCTTGGGCGCCTCTTCCACGGGCTCGAACTCCAGCCGCATGTCTTCCACGGTGAATTGGACGCAGCCGGTCGTCGCCCCGATGACCATCACCTCGTCCCCCACGCGCAGCGGCCGCGTCTCGACGGTGATCTCGGCTACGTTGATGCGGTCGAACCAGTTGCTGACCTTGCCGCAGTAGACCTTCATCTTGGTCGCGTGGCTGCCGTACACTTCGCTCCACTGCCCCAGGCGCGCGCCCTGGTAGCATCCGTCCCAGAAGCCCCGGTTGAAGACTTCGGCCAGTTCCGTCTTCAGGGCGGCGGCCAGCTCCGGCGTATAGGTCCCGTCGCAGACCGCATCCGCGGCCCGGCGGTAGCATTCCGCCGTGCGGCGGACGTATTCCGCGCTGCGGGCGCGGCCCTCGATCTTGAAGACCTTCACCCCCGCGTCCACGATCTTGTCCAGGAACTCGATGGTACACAGGTCCTTGGGCGACATGATGTATTCGTTGTCGATGTCCAGCTTGTAGCCGGTTTCCAGGTCGGTCACTTCGTAGCCGCGGCGGCAGATCTGCATGCAGGCGCCCCGGTTGGCCGAGGAGCCGGTCGCCTGCAGGCTGAGGTAGCATTTGCCGGAAACCGCCATGCACAACGCCCCGTGGGCGAACATCTCGATGCGCACGAGTTCCCCGGAAGGGCCCTTGATCCCTTCGCGGACGATGGCTTCGTGGATCTCCTTCACCTGGAAGAGGTCCAACTCACGCGCCAGCACGACCACGTCGCACCACTGCGCCCAGAAGCGCAGGGCCTCGATGTTGGAGACGTTGAGCTGGGTGGAGGCGTGCACCTCCAAGCCGATCTTGCGGCAGTAGGCGATCGCCGCCATGTCGGACGCGATCACCGCCGTGACGCCGGCCTCGCGCGCCGCATCCAGGGTCCGGTAGGCATCCTGCAAGTCATTCTCGTACAGGACGACATTGAGCGTCAGGTAACTCTTGATGCCCGCCTCCCGGCAGATGCGCGTGACTTCGGGCAAGTCTTCGGCGGCGAAATTGTTCGCCGAATGGGAACGCATGTTGAGGCGCCCCACCCCGAAATAGACGGAGTCCGCCCCGCCCTGGATGGCGGCCTGCAGGCAGTCGAAACTGCCCGCCGGGGCCATGATTTCCAATTCTTTCTTGTCCATCGGACACAAAGGTACGGTTTTTCGAAAATAATCACTACATTTATATGATTGAGTCGGAATTGTAAAAAGACCTAACCACCATGAACAAAATCCTCCTCAGAGTCCTCTCCGCAGCACTCGCTGCCTTGACCCTCCTTGCCTGCAACGACGGCCGGAATGCCCCGAAGGGCGACCCGGCAGCCTGGGTGGACCCCTTCATCGGCAGCGGCGGCCACGGCCACGTCTTCGTCGGCGCCTGCGTGCCCTTCGGTCTCGTCCAACTGGGACCCACCAGCATTCCCCAGAAATGGGACTGGTGCTCCGGCTACCACCAGAGCGACTCGAGCGTCATCGGATTCTCCCATATGCACCTCAGCGGAACAGGCATCGGCGACCTGTTCGACGTCACGGTGATGCCGGTCGTCGGCACGGAACTGACCTATGCCCGCGGTACCACGGATGATCCCGCTTCCGGCCTCTGGTCCCCCGCCGACCGCACGAAGGAAGTCTGCACGCCGGGTTACTACAGCGTGCCCCTGACCCGCTACGGCATCGTCGCCGAGATGACCGCCACCGAACGGGTCGGCTTCCACCGCTATACCTTCCCCGCCGCCCAGAGCGCGGCCCTGGTCTTCGACCTGGAAAACGGCGGCTGCTGGGACCATCCGGTCGAGACACATGTCGAGGCCGACGGCCGTCGCATCAAGGGCTGGCGTTTCTCCCGCGGCTGGGCCAAGGACCAGAAGATCTGGTTCGTCGCCGAATGCGACAAGCCCTTCACCTTCGAAGCCATCAACGAGCGCTACGCCCGCCTCAACTTCAAGACCGCCAAAGATGAAAAGGTCCAGCTGAAGGTCGCCCTTTCCGTCACGGGCCTCGAGGGCGCCGAAAAGAACCTGGAAGCCGAACTGCCGGGCTGGGACTTCAAGGGCACCTGCGCCGCGGCCCGGGCCCGCTGGAACGAGGAACTGGGCCGGGTCCGGGTCACGACCTCCGACGAAAAGAACCGCCGCATCTTCTACACGGCGCTCTATCACGCCTTCATCGCCCCGGCGCTCTTCTGCGACGCCGGCGACGAGCCCGAATACACCATTTTCTCCCTCTGGGACACCTACCGCGCCGCGATGCCGCTCTACACCATCCTGCAGCCCGGACGCGAAGGCGACTTCATGAAGAGTTTCCTCAAGATCTACGAGCGCCAGGGCAAGTTGCCCGTCTGGCATCTCCACGGCAACGAGACCGACTGCATGGTCGGCAACCCGGGCGTGGCCGCGATGGCCGACGCCGTCACCAAGGACATCCCCGGCTTCGACCTTGAAAAGGCGTTCGAGGCCATGAAGGCCTCCGCCCTGCGCCCCGACCGCGGGCAGGACCTGCGCATGCAATACGGCTACATTCCCGCCGACCTGTTCAACTATTCCCTGGCCTTCGACATGGAATACGCCATCGCCGACTGGGCCCTCGCCCAGGCCGCACGCAAACTGGGCAAGACGGAGGAATACGAATACTTCCTGGAGCGCAGCCACAGCTACCGCCACTACTTCGACCCCCAGACCCGTTTCATGCGGGGCAAGGACAGCAAGGGCCGCTTCATCGAGCCTTTCGACCCCTTCTATTCCCACCACAACAAGTCTCCCTACACGGAGGGCAACGCCTGGCAATATACCTGGCTGGTTCCCCACGACATCCAGGGGCTGGCCGAGTGTTTCGGCTCCCGGCGGGCCCTGCTCAAGAAACTGGATTCGCTCTTCGTCGTCTCGTCCGAAATCACCGGCGAGAACGCCTCCAGCGACATTTCCGGCCTGATCGGCCAGTATGCCCACGGCAATGAACCCAGCCACCACATCGCCTATTTCTACACGATGCTCGGCAAGCCCTGGAAGACTGCCGACCTGGTGCGGCAGATCATGTCCGAACTCTACACCGACGGCCCCGACGGCCTTTCCGGCAATGAGGACGTGGGCCAAATGTCTTCCTGGTACATCCTCTCCGCGATGGGCTTCTACCAAGTCGAGCCCGCCGGCGGCCGCTACTGGTTCGGCTCTCCCCTCTTCGACCGGGTGGAACTGAACCTGGAGGACGGCAAGATCTTCACCATCCAGGCCCCGGGGGTCAGCGCGGACAACAAATACATCCGGCGCGTCTGGCTGAACGGCCGGCCCTACACCAAACCCTACATCCGCTACGAAGATATCATGGCCGGCGGAGAACTGAAATTCGAAATGGGCGCCGCCCACAAGACCTGGTACTGTCCGGACGAGCCCGAGACCTATGTTTCGCAGCGTCCCGCTCCGGAAGAGCGCCTCTTCACCGCCCCCGCCATCGAAGCCAAAATCGCCGAAGTCCAGGGCCTGCTGACCAACCCGCGCCTGGCGTGGATGTTCGGCAACTGCTTCCCCAACACCCTGGACACCACCGTCCATTTCACCGAGGACGACGGAAACGGGCACCCCGACACCTTCGTCTACACGGGCGACATCCACGCGATGTGGCTGCGGGACAGCGGAGCCCAGGTCTGGCCCTACCTGCGCTTCGCGAACGAGGACGGGCAGGTGCGCAAGATGCTCGAGGGCACGATCCGGCGGCAATTCTTCTGCCTGACCGTGGATCCCTACGCCAACGCATTCAACATCGGCCCCACCGGCAGCGACTGGGAGAGCGACCATACGAAAATGAACCCCTACGACCACGAGCGCAAGTGGGAGATCGACTCGCAGTGCTACCCTATCCGCCTTGCATATGCCTATTGGAAAGAAACCGGCGACGCCTCGGTCTTCGATGAGACCTGGACTGCGGCGATGGACAACATCCTGCGCGTGATGAAGGAGCAGCAGCGCAAGAACGGCAACGGCTCCTACCGCTTCACCCGCGTCACGGACCGCCAGTTCGACACCAAGTCCTGCGACGGCCTGGGCAATCCGGTCAAGCCGGTCGGTCTGATCGCCTCCGCCTTCCGGCCCTCCGACGACGCCACGGTCTTCGAGTTCCTGGTACCGTCCAACTTCTTCGCCGTCACTTCTTTAAGAAAAGCGGCCGAGATCCTGGAAGAAGTCAATGGCGATGCTGCAAAGGCCGCCGAATGCCGCGCCCTGGCCGACGAGGTCGAACAGGCGTTGCGCAAATATGCGGTGTATGACCATCCGAAATACGGCAAGATCTACGCCTTCGAGGTGGACGGCTTCGGCAACCAGCTGCTGGGCGACGACTCCAACGTTCCGTCCCTGCTGGCCATGCCTTACCTGGGCGACGTGCCTGCAAGCGACCCGGTCTGGCAGAACACCCGCCGCTATGTCTGGAGCGAGGACAATCCCTGGTTCTTCCAAGGATCGGCCGGCGAGGGCATCGGCGGCCCGCACATCGGCCGCGGCTTCATCTGGCCGATGAGCATCATGATGAAGGCCTTCACTTCCGATGACGACGAAGAGATACGCGACTGCATTATCGCCCTGATGAACACGGACGCCGGCACCGGTTTCATGCACGAGTCCTTCCAGCGCAATGACGCCTCCCACTTCACGCGCGCCTGGTTCGCCTGGCAGAACACCCTCTTCGGAGAACTGATCCTCAAGCTCATCGACGACGGGCGCCTCGAACTTCTTAATTCGATTCTCTAAACCTGACTGTGATATGCGTAAACCCATCCTTTGTCTTTTGGCTCTCTGCTGCCTGGCCCCCGTTTCCTTTGCCGGAGGCCGGAAAACGGACTTCCATCCCGAAGAATATGTATCCACCCTGGTCGGCACGATGTCCGATCCGAGCTTCTCCAACGGCAACCTCTTCCCCGCCCTGGCCCTGCCCTGGGGCATGAATTTCTGGACGCCCCAGACCGGGAAGAACGGGGACGGCTGGATCTATGCCTACCAGGCCAAGAAGATACGCGGCTTCCGCCAGACCCACCAGCCCAGCCCCTGGATCAACGATTACGGCTGCTTCAGCGTCATGCCGGTGCGCGACACAGCCCTTTACGACCAGGAGGCCCGCGCCAGCTGGTTCTCCCACAAGAGCGAAGAGGCGCGCCCCTACTATTATCAAGTGTATCTCTGCGACCCGGACGTAAACGTCGAAATGACGCCGACCGAGCGGGCTGCGGTGATGCGTTTCACCTATCCGGACAGCCGCACGGCCGGATTCGTCGTGGATCCGATGTGTTCCGGCGTGGAGCTCAAGATGCTGGATGAAAGGACGCTGGCCGGATTCACCACCTACAACCGCGGCGGGGTGCCCGAGGGCTTCCGCAACTGGTTCGTCATCCGCAGTTCCAGGCCCTTCGACGGGGTGAAGGTGACGGGCGGCGTGGCCGTGGTGCATTTCGACACCCGGCGCGGGGAGCGGGTGGAATTGTCCCTCGCTTCGTCGTTCATCTCCGCCGAGCAGGCGCTGCGCAACTTGAAAGAGGTCGGGACGCGCGGCTTCGACGAGGTCTGCGCGGCGGCGAAAGAGGCTTGGAGGGACGTCTTGAGCCGCGTTGAGGTGGAGAGCGACGACATCGACCGGCTGCGCACGTTCTATTCCTGCCTGTATCGGAGCACGCTCTTCCCGCACAAGTTCTATGAGATCGGGGCCGACGGGGCGCCCGTGCACTACAGTCCCTTCAACGGGGAGGTCAGGCCCGGATTCCTGTACACCGACAGCGGCTTCTGGGATGTATTCCGCGCCCAGCTGCCCCTGCTCGACCTGCTCTATCCTTCGACCAGCCGAGAAATCCAGGAGGGCCTTGCGTGCATCGCGGAAGAGAACGAGTTCCTGCCCGAATGGGCCAGTCCGGGGCACCGCGGCTGTATGGTGGGCAACAATTCCGCCTCCATCATCGCAGGGACTTACCTGAAGGGGCTGGGGACGGAGCGCATCGACACGCTCTATCAGACCCTGGTTTATGCGACGGAGCACGTGCATCCGACGGCTTCTTCTTCCGGCCGCCTGGGGCACGAATACTATAATTCGCTGGGCTACATCCCTTATGACGTGGGCATCAACGAGAACGTGGCCCGCACGCTGGAATACGCCTACGACGACTGGTGCCTGCTGCAGCTGGCCCGTCGTCTGGGCCGTCCGCAGGAGGAACTGGACAAGTGGGCCGCCCGCGCGATGAACTACAAGAATGTCTTCGACCCGTCGGTCTGCCTGATGCGCGGGCGCAATGCCGATGGCTCGTTCCAGGAGCCCTTCAGCCCCTACAAGTGGGGCGACGCCTATACCGAGGGCAACGCCTGGCACTACACCTGGTCGGTCTTCCACGATCCGCAGGGGCTGATCGACCTGATGGGCGGCCCGGATTCCTTTGTGCAGATGCTGGATTCGGTCTGGGTGGTGCCGCCCATCTACGACGACAGCTATTACGGGGTCCGCATCCACGAGATCACGGAGATGCAGGTGGCCGACATGGGCAACTACGCCCACGGCAACCAGCCGGCCCAGCACATGGTCTATCTCTACGACTGGGCGGGCCAGCCCTGGAAGACCCAGTTGCACGCCCGCCAGGTGATGGATAAGCTCTACCGCTGCACCCCGGACGGCTACTGCGGCGACGAGGATAACGGCCAGACATCGGCCTGGTACATCCTGTCGGCCCTGGGTTTCTATTCCGTGTGCCCGGCGGCGGACGAATATGCGATCGGCTCGCCTTTGTTCGAGAAGGCGGTGGTCCACCTGGAGAACGGCCGGGACATCGTCATCACGGCCCGCGGCAACGATCCGGACCACGTCTACATCGCCTCGGCCAAGCTGAACGGCCGAACCTGGACGCGTAATTATCTGAAATACGAAGATTTGCTGAAGGGCGCCCGCATTACCTACAAGATGTCGGACAAGCCGGTGAAGACCCGCGGCACCGCCCCGGAAGACGCCCCCTACTCCTTCAGCCGGGAATAATCGGTCGTTTGTGATTAAAGAATCACGGAGAGCCGCTGGCAGATAGATCGGATGCCGGCGGTGATGCGTTGCTGCATGGCTGGACGCGGGTGGCGCTGCCCGTTGGCGTAATGGCTGAGTTGGGCCTCGGCTATGCCCGTTTCGCGGGCCAGGGCTTTTCGGGAAATGTAATTCCCGGAGTATTTCAATTGGGCTCGGGTGGTCAGGATGTATTCCGGTTCCCATTCTCCCTGCAACTCCTCCGGAATAGGACTTCCATCCTCCAGCATTCCTTCCACATGAAACTGAAGAGCCTCAACGATGTTCTTCTTGATATCCTCCAATGTCGATCCCGTGGAAACGCAGGCTATGTCTTCATTGGCAGGAGCGGCTCCATAGTTATTGGGAACCCAATCGATGATGATCTTGACTTTATTCATTTGTTTCTTTCTATTTCCATCCAGCCTGCTTCCAGATGCTATTCAACAACTCCTGACTCAATACTTCACTTTCTTTACCATAGTCTTTTCATCTGAATTCAGACCTTGCAAAGATATAGAATAATTTATCATATTCAAACAAGTTTTTATCAACCGGTAGTAGATAATCATCCTGTTTGCATGACAATTTAACCCCTATCTCCGATTTGAGAAAGGGTTCAAAAAAAAGAAACGCAGATTTTTACGTTTCTTTAAGACTTTGCGTTTTTTTTATAGTTATGAGGCTTATCGACCGAGCGGAGCGCCCAGGTCGAAGCGGAGGGTGGCGGTCTGCTGCCAGCCCATGTAGCCGGTGGAGGTGAAGTGGGCGCGGGCGCCGATCTTCAGGTGAAAGGCGCGTCCCAGGCGGCGCTCCCAACTCAGGCCGATGCGGTCGTAAAAGCCCGTGTAGAAACGATGGCCGAAATAGAGATTGTCGGCGTAGGGGTGGCCTGCGAGGTCCACGCCGTCGTAGAGCGGCAGCAGGTCGTCGCCGAAATAACTATTATTCTCCAGCGTGACGCCCCAGCGCCGGAGCGTCAGGGTCACTTCCCCGCCGCAAGGCGTCGCGGGCTTGTCCATGCGGCGCCGGTCCCACTGGTAAGACAGCAGCGCCCCGGCCCGCAGCGACAGTTCCTGCCATTCGGTCCCAGGGGCCAGCTCCGCCTTCACCCAGGGCTGCAGCAAGCCGTGGTCCACGACGCCCGGCGCCAGTTCGGAACCGGCATAATGGTAATAGTCCGCCGCCCAGCCCAGGGACAGCCAGGGCGTAAGCGCCCAGGTCCCGGCGCTGATAAATTGGAAACGTTCCTTGCTGTCATAGCCCCTCTGCCCCAGCCAATCCAGGGCCGCCTCCGTGTAAAAGCGGGGAGCCCGCCACTTCAGCAACACCCCTTCGAAATTGCGGTCCGCAAAAAGATTCTGGTCCGAGAAGAAGGCCTCGGAATACCAGCCCCGCATCAGGCGCCTCGGATAGATGCCCGCCACGCCTTCGAACACGCCCCGCCCGGTCCGGACCCGCGCGTCATAGTACAGGATCCCTTCCCGGGGCAGGTCGCACCAGGTCCGCGAGCCCATGTCGTGCTGCAAGTCGGCGCCCAGGGTCAGGCCGTGCACGACCCCGCGTCCCCGGACCTGCGCACGCAATGTCGGAACCAGGACCGCGGCGTGGGTCGTCCCCGAGCGCAGCAGATACGGCTCGGAGGCGTCGAATTCGCGGTTGTCGAAATAATACAGGAAGTCCAGGTCGTAGCGCCACTCCACCCGGCCGCGGTCACGCGGTCCCGGCTGTACGCACGGCCCTTCCTGCGCGACGGCAGGGAGGAAGAGCGCCAGCCAAAGGATACCTGTGACGAAAGGACGTCGCATCCCTACAGTTTGTAGTAGCTTCCCAGGATCGAAGCGAACCAGGAAGGCGGGAGAATCTTCTTCAGCGTGACGGAAAGCCGCTGTTCCAGCGTCGAGATGACATAGTGGTAGCGCGGACGCTTCTTCGCCACGATCTTCGCCACCTTCTCCGCCAGGAACTCCGGCTTCAAGCCGCCGGTCTCGTCCTTCTCGATCGAAGCGAGCGCCCGGGCCCAGGCCGGATAAGCCGCATCCGCCTCCGGGTCGGAGACGCTCTTGCGGCTGCCCGTGAAACCGGTCGCGAAATCACCCGGCTCGATGACGACCACCTGCAGACCCCAGCCGCGGGCCTCCAGCCGCAACGCCTCGCAGTAGCCTTCGATGGCGAACTTCGAAGCGGAATACAGTCCCTGGAAAGGCAACCCCATCAGTCCTCCGATCGAACTGAAACACAGCACTTTGCCACCTCCCTGCCGCCGCATGACCGGCAGCACGTAATGCAGCATGCGCACCATGCCCATCCAGTTAATGTCCATCTGGGCCTGCGCATCCTCCAGGGAGCAGAACTCCAGCGGACCGCCTATGCCCATGCCGGCGTTGTTGATGAAGACATCCAGACGTCCCTCGGCCTCCACGACCTTCTTCACGACGTTCTCGCAATCGGTCGGATAAGCCACGTCCGCACGAAGGTACACCACGCCCGGAAGTTGTTCCGACTCCCGGCGGTACGTGCCATAGACCTTGTGCCCGTCGGCGGCAAGCCGTTGGGCCATCGCCCGGCCAAAGCCGGACGTGATGCCCGTAATCAGGATAACCATACTATGCGATAATGCCCATTTCCTTGAAAATGCCGGTCAGCACCTCCACCGCCTCGTCCACCTGCGCGATCGAGTGTGTCGCCATCAGGGCGAAACGGATCAGCACGTCCTTCTCCGGGACGGCCGGCGCGATGACGGGCGTGATGAAGACGCCCTTCTCGTACGCCATCTTGACGATCGTCATCGCCTTGATCGTATCCCGTACGAAAAGCGGGATGATCGGAGACTGCGTGTGACCGATGTCGAAGCCGGCGGCACGGAAGGCCTCCTGCGCGTGGCGCGTGACCTCCCACAGGTGCTCCCGGCGCTCCGGCTCATTGATCATGATATCCAGCGCGGTCGAAGCGGCCGCCACGGCGGCGGGCGTCATCGAGGCGCTGAAGATCAGCGAACGCGAATTGTGCTTGATGAAATCGATGACCGTATGGTCGCCCGCGATGAAGCCGCCCAGCGAGCCGAAACTCTTGGAGAAGGTGCCCATGATCAGGTCCGTTTCCGCCGTCAGGCCGAAATGGCTGGCGGTGCCGGAGCCGTTCTCGCCGATGACGCCCAGCGCGTGCGCGTCGTCCACCATCACGGAGGCGTTGTATTTCTTGCACAATTCCACGATCTGCGGCAGCGGCGCGAGGTCGCCTTCCATCGAGTAGATACCATCCACCACGATCAGCTTCTGGGCGCCGCGGGGCGTACCCCGGAGCCGGCGCTCCAGGATCCCCATGTCGTTGTGGGGGAACTTGCGCACGTCGGCGAAGCCCAGGCGGCTGCCGTCGATGATGCAGGCGTGATCCAGGGCGTCCAGGAACACGAAACTCCCGCGGGGCGACAGGCAGCTCACCACGCCCAGATTGACCTGGAATCCGGTGCTGTACGTGACGGCTTCCTCCTTCCCGACGAAACGGGCCAGTTTGGCCTCCAACTCTTCGTGGAGGTCCAGCGTCCCGTTCAGGAAACGGCTGCCGGAGCAGCTGGTGCCGTATTTTTCGATGGCTTTGACCGCCGCCTCCTTGAGGCGCGGATCATCGGAAAGGCCGAGGTACGAATTGGATCCGAACATCAGCACATCCCTGCCGTCCGCCATCTTGACGAGCGGATCCTGTCCCGAGGAAATGGGACGGTAGTAAGGATAGACTCCTTGCGCCCGGACCTCATCGGCGAGGGTATAGCGGGCGCAGAAGTCGTCTAAGGTATTCTTCATTCTATTTGTGGTCAGGGTCGCCGAAATTGACGGCGGAATCGCCCTCCTTGCGGGAACCGAATTCATAGTCCTTGCCCGGCAGGATGGCATTGAGGATAATGCCCACCAGAGCCGCGACGGCCAGGCCGCTCAGGCTGGTGAAGCCGATGGAAATCGAATCGCCGGCGCCGTACTTGATACCGATCGCGAGGACCAGGATCAGGGCGGCCACGATGACGTTGCGCGAATTGGTGAAGTCGACCCGGTTCTCGACGATGTTGCGCACAC
>JAEEGG010009114.1_pt1 | contig 22329 bp, 18 predicted proteins | sample 9134161 | NCBI WGS metagenome assembly JAEEGG01 (sample SAMN16246543, study PRJNA631951) | gut metagenome | biome: gut microbiome; feature: rumen; material: CR-attached | host: Bos | place: Iran: Karaj | collected 2018-10
GTCTTTCTTGCCCAGAAATTTGAGGTTGTACAAAAATATGGATTATCTACCCAAAGACCCTGCCATTTTGGTGTCGAGCATTAATATGCTGTTGCGTGACGAAGAATTCGACACACTGGAGTCATTATGCTATTCTTTCAATAGAGAACCTGATGACATTAAGGACTACCTACAGCAGTTTGGTTTTGTCTACAGCGAACATCAGAAACAGTTCAGACCCATCGGCTACGACGCATGATTACGAAAGACAGCATTGAGACAGCATATAGTTTTCTGCATCAGAAGCGGAATGTCTATATTCATTCTTCACTCGACTGGCAGAAGGATGACATCGAATATGCCATCGGCTGCTATGTGGACGACATGAGCCAGGAACTATACGAGGCTTTAGCTGGTGGAAGAGTCGATTTCCTGAGAGACCACAAAAAATTTCAGGATGACATCACCCATGCAGTGAAGAGTTTGGAAAAAATGCTGGACTGAACTCAGTGTTTGAAGACTGGTATATAAAAGCAGTGTGAAGAAATGGGAATAGAACTGATAATATTCGACTTTGACGGAACATTGGGCGACACCCAGCGAACCATTGTCACAACGATGCAAATGACGATTGCAGAACTGCAACTGCCCAAACGTAGTGATGAGTCGTGTTCGGCTACCATCGGATTGCCGTTGGCTGGTTGCTTCAAGACGTTGTTTCCAGATTTGTCGGCAGAGGATATCCAGCGTTGCGCTGATACTTATAGGAGAATCTTCTTTGAGAATGTCCACACCATCAAACCTAAGGCGTTTCCTGGAGTCGTTGACACACTGGCTGAATTGAAGAGACGAGGATTCACACTCACCATCGCATCGTCACGTTCCCACAAATCACTCGTAGAACTGGCTCATGACCTACATATCTCTGACTACATCACATACATCATTGCGGCAGATGATGTGGAGAAAGCGAAACCAAACCCTGAACCTGTTCTGAATACTCTTTCAGCCACAGGATTCGTTGCCAGTCGGACCCTCGTTGTCGGCGACATGAGTGTGGATATCCTAATGGGGGCGAATGCAGGTGCCAAGACTTGTGGTGTGACCTACGGAAACGGAACACAGAAGGATCTTGAAGACGCTGGCGCAGATTACATCATCCACAGCATCGACGAACTCATAGGGATTCTGGAGAGCCCCAACAAAAGTTCATACTAAGCTACAAGGCAATATTGTAATCGCTCAAAAAGTTTTTTTGAGCGATTTTCTCTTCGATATTTCTTTATCTCACTTTTTTGTGGTAATTTTGTAGTCCATGATTACCAAACTTTTAAAAGAAAATCTCTAATCGACTATGTATTTACCCAAATTATCCAAAAACATTTTATCCCTTTCATCCAACGAAGCGCTTGACTTCTTCATGAAGTCAGAGCAATTTCATGGATTCGAATTACCTGAATACTTTGATTTTGACAAGGTGCTCGCTTTCGTCAAGGAGAGCATTGGCGATAAGCCATATGATGACTGCCTGGCTGACGTCAGTCCTGATGATTTGCCTGACGTCAATCTTGACATCCTTCTCAACAAGGATGGACGCTATGCTGTTCGCCCATTGATTCTCGCCAACCCTTTCTTGTATTACTTTTTGGCAAGAGAATTATGCTGTCCCTCTGGATGGGAAGCCATCCAGAAATGCTTTACTGCATATCAGGTTCCACACATCGCCTCTTGTGCACTTCCTGTTGTTCCAGAAAAAGTAGAGCCTTTCCATAAATCTGCAACCATACTGAATTGGTGGAATACCATGGAGCAACGTTCCTTGGAACTATCCCTGGAATATCGGTATATGTTCGTGACTGACATCACGAACTGTTATGGTAGCATCAATCCACAGTCTATAGAATGGGCTTTGTCGTGCAAGAACACCAAGTATGAAAACAGTGAGAACCACCGGTTAGCGGAAAACATCAGAAAATATCTTCGTGCCATGCAACATGGCCATAATATTGGCATTCCTCAGGGAAGTGCACTGTTCGACTTCGTGGGTGAGATTGTACTTGGCTATTCCGACCTACTTTTACATGAGGCTTTGCAGAAAGAGAGAATCAAAGGATATGAGATTATCCGCTACCGTGATGACTATCGTGTCTTCTGCAACGACAAAGACACGTTAGAACAGATTTCCTATATTCTTCAGTCTGTACTCGAGAGTTTGAACTTTCGCATGAACTCACAGAAGACCAAGATAAGCGATTCGATTGTCTTAGATTCCATCAAATCCGACAAACTGTTCTATATCTACAATACACCCATCTTTAACAAGAAAGGTGTCGATTTCGACAGTTTTGAGAAGCATCTGCTTTACATATTGATGTATGGTCGCCAATTCCCTAATGGAGGGCAACTGAAGACACTACTCTCCGATTTAGACAAGCGCATAAAAGAATGGTTGGAACCATACGAGGAGGAGGAGATTGAAATGCATAACTGGTTTGACAAAAAGAAAGTCAAGAAAGGCAAAGAAACCAAACAACGCCAATTGGCTGGTGGCAGTGTTCGTGCCATGTCGGCCATTGCCATCCAGATTGCATTGGATAATGTGTCAGTGGTTCATTATGCCCTTCGCGTCATCAGCCGAATGGTGGATTCCCTGAAGGACATGAAGGAGAAACAAGACATCATCAACAAGGTTTACGACAAACTCTGCAAACAGCACAATTCAGACTACAACCAGCTTTGGCTGCAGAACATCACTTACACCCAAGACAAGAAGCGCCAAAAATCGCCTTACACCATGCGCCTCTGTCAGTTGGTGATGGGTGATAGCCATGAGCCTCTTTGGAACAACGAGTGGCTGAAATCAGAGTTTACTACTCACCTGCCCTACAATTCCATTGTCAACAAGGATACTTTGAAGAAAGTCACCCCCGTAATCACGTTCAGGGAAACAAGGGCCTATTATGAAGGCTTGTTGGACTAAAACTGATAAGTGCCTGGTTGCAGTTCCTTAGGTGACTTCCCTGGCAGAAGCAGCGTGGCGGATGTGCCTTCAGGAACAGTGAAGGAGTAGCTGACAGTGCCATCGGCATTGACCTGCCAACTGCTTTCTATGCGTCCGTATTTCGTGTCGAGATGACCACGGGCGTATGTCATCGTGCCTGTGGGGTCGGGTTCCGGCCGAAGGATGAAGTGGCGGAATCCTGCATTTGAGCGAGATGAAGGTGATATTTGAGATTGATTGGCTTGACCAACGTCCATAACAGGTAGCTTCTCGTCACGCTCAATACCCAAACAACGGTTGATGAGCCACTGCCCTACGGCTCCAAAAGAATAATGATTGAAAGAATTCATGGAATTGTTGCCACCAAAACCAGCTGTGTGGGTATAGGAATTGAGACGCTCCCAAATGGTCGTCGCACCTTGTGTGACTGGATAAAGCCAAGATGGGTATTCCTCTTGTTGCAACAAACGATAAGCCACATCGCTACGGCCGTTGTCGCTGAGTACACGGCTTATCCAGGCTGTAGTGATAAAACCCGTCATCAGCGAATAGGAAGGACACTTCACACCATTGTCCGTCGTGTTCTCGCGCTCAATGCAGGCAACCAATCGTTCCACCATTTTCTGACGCAATTCACCCTCTACGATGTTGAATGCAAGAGGAAGGACGTATGAACCCTGGATATCGATGGGCTGTCCTTTGCGTTTGGGGTCGAAAGCCGAAAAAATGGTCGTTCCTGTCGAAGGGTCGATATAGTGGTCGATGAAGAATCTTTTGCGCTCCTCTATCCGTCGTTGATACTTTTCTGCATCTGCTGTCTTGTGGAGCAAAAGAGCCGTCTGGCGCATGATGTCGAGGTCGTAGATATAGTATGCCTCAAAGAGAAGCGTCTTGTCGTTCTTCCCGTCTTCCAGTCCGAGCCAGTCGCCCAAGTCACCCCACTGCCGTTGCTGCACAAGCAATCCTGTCGCAGGGTCGAAATAATGGTGTTCGATATAATCGATATAAGCAGCCATGGCATCGTAATGGTTGGCCAAGATGTCGATGTCGGCATATTGGAGCCAGCACTCCCAAGGCACAGTGATGCCTGCGCTGCCCCAGAGCAATCCACCGAAACCACCACCCACAGGAGCGATATCAGGGAATCGTCCGTCGGAGGTCTGTACATCGCGCATCGCCTGAGTGTGTTTTCTGAGGAACTCATTGATATCGGCCATGTTGACGGCTGTCCTCGAAAAGACGCTGATGTCACCACTCCACCCCATCCGTTCATTGCGCTGGGGACAGTCGGTGGGGATACTGATGAAATTGGCCAGCATCGACCAACGGATGTTCTGCCAGAGGCGGTTCACCAGCGGATTGCTGCATTCAAAATCGGCGGTGAAACGGTCAATGCTGCTGACGACAAGTCCTTCAACGTCGGCAGTCGGCAGAGGGTCATTGATGCCTTTAATCTCGACGTAACGATAGCCGTGTAGGGTCATGTCGGGAGAAAAAACCTCACAGGGGTCGCCGTGGGCAATGTAGATGTCCTGGGCCATAGCAGCACGGATGTTCTCAAGCATGACTGTACCTGCCTTGTCGCCATATTCAGGCAAATCGGGATAAAGCACTTCGGCATAGCGGAATGTCACCTTCTGTCCCTTACGCAGGTTTCTTAACATCATTCTCGGGAAACCCGCCATGTTCTGTCCCATATCATAGACATAGACTCCTGGCCGTACTTCATTCATCTGAGTTGCCTTCAGTACGGTGTGCAACCCGACAGCGGTACGGGCAGGCAGAAGTTGGAAATCGGTGTAGTCATTGACCTTGGGCTGCGTGCCTCCTCCTTCAGTTGGCAGATGACCTTCGAGTGGCATTTCGCATGCCTTTCGCCATGAACTGGCAGCTATGGTGTTATCATAAACCTCGCCCTGAAACATGCTGGCGTAGGTCACCTTCGACCCATCGCTCACCTCCCAACTATCCGGTTGAGTGGTGACAACCGTCGAGTCGCCGTCCTCATACCTTATCAACAAGCGAGCCATGAAGGCCAACTGGTCGCCAAAGAAATTCCAGTTGCCACCAGAGAAAGTCATGCCTCCAGCCCACCAACCTTCACCCAACCTGACGAACAAGTTGTTGGTCGTATCCAACATCGGCGTGATGTCATACTGCTGATAATAGTGGTGCTTGTTGTACTGGGATAAACCAGGAGCATAATACTCATTGCCCACACGACTGCCATTCAATTCAACTTCATAGATACCTCGAGCCGTGGCGGTGAGGGTGGCTTCCTTGACGGGTTTGGGTTTCAATTGAAATCGGCATCGCAATTCAGGCATCGTACCATGACTCGGGTCGTCCAACACACGAACAGCTTTCTTCCTTTCGCCAATCTTCTGCATCTTCTTGTTTTCGTACAACACACCAAAAGGTGACCTGTAGTTGCGCACTTCCACGCTGTGAATCGTCGCTTTTTGCCCTGCTTCCATCTCGTAGCCGATGTCGCCCAGTTGCGGGAAAGCGATATAGTCGCCGCCATTGCCCATCGGGTTGAGCACCACGTTGCCCAGTTTACGGCCATCCAGGACGATATCGGCATTTCCCAAACAACAATGGGCCTCGACAACATGTCGTTCGAATGCATCGAAGGTGCCGATGTCGAACGATTTCAACAGTTCTTCGCCTTTCGATGTATATCCGATTCGCCACACCTTCAGAGAGGCACTTGCTACGTTGAGTTCCAGCTTGATGAATGACTCGTCAAGGCCATTCTCAACGTCAAGGATATTCATGTTACGGCTCATCAGACGTGGGTCGTTGCCTCCGAAAAGCAATGCCATCTTTTCTGATTTCGAGGCTTTGTCCAACTGAACCGTCCAACTGATTCTGAATTGTGGCAAATAGTCGGCAAAAAGCATATACTGGTCGCTGCCTATCCATTTAGCGTCTTCAAACTGAGCATAGCCTACATACGGCAAAAAAGCCATCAGGAATGGAAGTAGTCTTTTCATAGGACGATAACAAACTTTTAATAATCGTGGGTACAAATATAATGTTTTTTCAACAATTATCCATAACTTTGTAATTAGTTTCATGTGAATTAGATTGTTGTGATGTTCTATTTCCTTGAAACGATAGTTCGGCAGAACCAAAACCCTGAAGAATATTGAGGTCAATCCAAATGGACAGAAGAAAATGAACACAATCAACAGAACGAAAGATCCGATGGGGAGAGCCATCGCTGAATACCTCAAGACGGGAAAAGCCAGTAAACTTAGGGTGTTCTCACCAATGTTTGATGAGGATGATATACCCGTGTCCACTCTTTTCCGCAGTTATGAGGACATGCCTGAGATAGAGCGAAAAGCACTGGATATGGCCAAAGGCCGTGTGCTTGATGTAGGAGCTGGAGCTGGCTGCCATTCGCTGGTGCTTCAGGAAAGAGGCATTGATGTGACAGCCGTCGACATCTCACCTCTTTCTGTGGAAACGATGAAAGCACGCGGGGTCAAGAAAGTGCTGGAAAAGGATTTCTTCACGCTGGAGAAACCGTATGATACCATCCTTATGCTGATGAACGGTCTTGGAATCATGGGGACTTTGGAACGTGCACCTGAGTTCTTCAAGCATATCGACAAGATTCTGGCTCCTGGAGGTCAGTTGCTTTGTGACTCCTCGGATATCAGTTATGTGTTCGAGAATGAAGAGGGTGTCATAGAGTACCCAGAGGAAATGGCCTATTTTGGCGAGTTGACCTTCCAGATGCAGTATCTTGACACCATCGGCACCCCCTTTGAATGGCTCTATATCGACCCAGAGACCTTGAAGCGAGTGGCTGAAGAAAACGGCTTCACTTCAGAGGTAATCGTAGAAGGTGAGCATTACGATTACTTGGCAAGAATCACAAGAAAACAATAAAGGGGTCATCTATAAATTATCTCCTGAAAATTGAGCTTGAATTCTTTTACAGATGACCCCTAAAACAGCGTATTCGTATTCAATTGACTACGTTTATAGGGTTGCCTGTAGCAAAAGCCTTAACGTTATTGATTGCCACATTGACCAGGCGAGTCCTTGCTTCCTTGGTGGCCCATGCTATATGAGGCGTGAAAAACGCGTTCGCGCACGACAGTAAAGGGTTGTCGGCGCGTGGAGGTTCCTCTGTTAACACATCGGCGCAAAAGGCCCTCAAACGATTTTCATTCAGTGCGCAAGCCACATCATAATCATTCACTAACGGACCACGCCCCGTATTGATGAGGATGGCTGTTGGCTTCATCAATTGGAGTGTCTGTTGGTTGATGAGATGGCGGGTGCCTGTTGTCAACGGACAATGCAGGCTCACCACGTCACTCTCTTTCAGCAGTTCGTCCATCGACCTTTTTCCGATACCTGCTGGCAATTGGTCGGCCGCCTTGCTGGTATAGGCCACAACCTTCATGCCGAAAGCCTGTGCAATGTCGGCGACACGTCTACCGATATTGCCAAGTCCTACGATACCGAAAGTCTTGTCGGCCAACTCCGTCAAGGGTGTGTCCCAATAACAGAAGTCTGGACTGGCAGTCCACTCCCCCATCCCATTGGGCTTCGTTTCTCCACCCTCGCTGATTGTCCTGTTCTTGATGGCATAATGTTCTGTACGGTTGGTGACGGTAAGGAGGTGGGCAAACACCATCTGGGCCACACTCTCCGTGCTGTAGGCGGGTACATTGGTGACGATGACACCATGCTCACGGGCTGCATCTATATCGACCACATTGTAGCCAGTCGCCAGCACACCGATATATCTCAACTTGGGCAGCTGTTCTATTTCCTGCCTCCAAAGACAGACCTTGTTCGTCAACACGACATCCGCATCTTTAGCCCGTTCCACGGTCTCTTCAGGGCGGGTGCGGTCATACACTGTCAATTCACCGATGCTCTTCAGTGCCTCCCACGAGAGGTCGCCTGGATTGGCTGTATAGCCATCAAGAATTACTATTTTCATAAAGGGTCATCAAGTTTTGATTATTCAGAAAAGACAACTAAAAACGCTGTTGTAGTGATATATGGCAGAAAGGAGCGGCCTTTTCATGCATGGTGGCCAATTCACGGCTGCTGTCGTGACGGTAAATGCGGTTGGTCATGACCAACTGCACACCGGCTTCAGCAGAGAAGGTAAGACCACAAGCGAACCGATGCTCGTAAGTGGGACCCACATTGATGTTGCTTCGGCTATAACGTACATGGTCTGGCAGTTCATCAACACCTGGGCGGATATAGTAGCTATCGGCATCGATACCTGCGCCGAGCGAAATCATGTCTTTGTCCGACGGATGATACTCCATCTGAAACTTTGGCAATGTGAGGTTGAGCGTCCATTGCGGGTTGAAAGTATGACGATAGGTAATCATCGGAAAAACAGGAATCTTGGAGAAGGTGTTCACCAATCCAATCAATCCGACTCCAAATTGTGTCTGGCGTGTTTGTTTCAACATCAGCATGGCTGTACCTATAGCCGACCAACGCTCGTAACCGTACTGACTGAAGTCGCAGCCTACCGTTCCCATGACCATGAGTGGCTTGCCCCATAATCTCAGATACGTCATACCCATGATGTTGCCAGCAAACTGATGATGAGCAGACGAAGTGAATCCATAATCCATCAGGCGGTTATCGCTATTGAAATGTTGGTGCAGATGGTTGTAGCGAAGGGAGGCTGTCAGTCTGGAGAAACCTTTCGAATAGATGTGATAACTCACCCCAAGACTTGCTTTTGTAAAAGCGTCCGTAGAACCTTGTTCCACCGTCTTATCGTCTTTTGTGATATGGTAGTTGCCACCGGGCCGTGCTGTCAAATCAGCGCTCAAAGTCAATCGGCTTTGATTGGTCTGAAGTCGTGCACGGGCAGAGTCAGCAGGCTCAACAGCAAGTGCGCTCGTCGCCATGTTGAAGGCGACGAACAGCGCACAAATCACTGATTGATGTTTATGTATGAACAACATCGTCTATGATTGATGGGATTATTGGCAAGGAGCAAAGTCATCCCTTTGCCATTTTGTATATCGCCTCCATGTCCTCGGCTTTCAACACCTTCAGACAACCGCAGGTGGCTGTGAAGTCACGACTGCACTTGCGAGTCATCTCACGGATTTCATCATCGGTGATTTCACGTCCGATGAGTTCACGGATGTTCGTGGGCATACCGATGGCATGATAGAAACGCTCCATGGCCTCAATGCCTTTCAAAGCGGTACTTTCAGGGTCGGTGAAATCATTGGGCACATCCATCACATTGACGGCGAAACGCACAAAGCGACGCAGGTTCTGATGCATCACATAACGCGCCCAGCTTGGCCAGATAGCTGCCAGACCGGCTCCGTGAGTGACATCGAACATGCCACTCAATTCGTGTTCCAACTGATGAGTAGCCCAGTCGTCGCTTACGCCACATCCCGTCAGTCCATTGTGAGCTATACTACCGCCCCACATAATCTGAGCACGCTGGCGATAGTCCTCGGGGTTTTTCAGTACGTCGAAAACGGCTGTCTTCATCCTGCGCAATAAGGCTTCTGCCAAGTCGGTCGTCAAGTCCATGTCATCGTCAATGGTGAAATAACGCTCCATAGTGTGCATCATCATATCGGTCACGCCAGCGGCTGTCTGATAAGGAGGCAGCGTAAAGGTGCGACGCGGATTCATAATGGCAAACTTGGGACGCGACATGTTACTGGAATAGCCCAACTTCACATCACCGTCCTCATTAGTGATGACACTTGCCTCGCTCATCTCACTTCCTGCAGCAGGGATAGTCAGCACTGCGGCAACTGGCAACATGCACTTGGGCGAAGCCTTGCCAAGATAGAAATCCCAGACATCACCCTCATAGCAAACACCATAAGCAATGCACTTGGCTGAGTCAATCACACTGCCACCACCCACTGCAAGGATGAAATCAACGCCTTCGCTGCGACTCAGTTCGATACCCTTCTTCGCAAGAGACAATCTCGGATTGGGCACTACACCGCCAAGCGTCACATAAGCCACACCACCCTCAGTGAGCAGTTTGCAGATTTTGTCGAGCAGACCTGAACGAACAGCACTCTGTCCGCCATAGTGAACCAACACCTTTGTACCGCCATATTTCTTCACCAGACAAGCAACCTGCTCCTCTGAATGTTCGCCGAACACAACTTCCGTCGGCGCATAGTAATTAAAATCTTTCATATTGTTGATAGTTATTTTTTCTGTAATGACAACCTTCAGCACTGACAGAAACGCTTCTACATCGTTTTATCCTTGCTGTTAGAATAGTTTTCTTGTTTTCTCCATTGCCTCAATCACCTGGTCGCACCATGAATCGAACTCTGAATCCTCTATTTGTGCTTCTGGATGATTTCTAAGATAAGCTAAGGCATAGCGTACCCCCTGGTCGAAACGAGTGGTAGCGCAGAAACCGGGGACGACCCTCTTCAACTTGGAGCAATCGAAGACCACTGTAGCAGCCTTGTCGCCTAAGAGGTTGCCTTCAAAATCATAGGCTGCAGGTGCAACTGCGGCAAGGAAATCGGAGGCAACATAATAAGGTTTAAAAGGCACACCGAGGGCATCTGCTACAGTCTGGTAAATCTGATTCCAGGTCAGCGACTCGTCTGACATAATCTGGAATGCCTCGCCGATGGCTTGAGGGTTGCCTAACAATCCGATGAATCCCCGTGCGAAGTCCTCGTTCCATGTGAGGGTCCAAAGGGAACTGCCATCGCCGTGAACAATGACTGGTTTACCTTCCATCATTCGCTTCAGCACTTGCCAACTGCCTTTAAGCCCATGAACGCTGAGGGGTACGCCCCGCTCACAGTAAGTATGGCTCGGACGTACAATAGTCACAGGAAAGCCATCCTCTCTATAGGCTTTCATGAGCAATTCCTCACACGAAATCTTATTGCGCGAATACTCCCAATGTGGGTTGGCGAGCGTTGTCCCCTCTGTGATGACATATTGACGAACGGGTTTGTTATAGGCAGAAGCTGAACTGATAAAGACATACTGCTTCGTACGTCCTGAGAAGATTTTGATGTCTCTTGCCACCTGTTCGGGAACGAATCCTATAAACTCACACACGGCATCGAACGTCTCGTCTCCGAGTTTTGCGACTACTTCGTCTGTATGGTCGTTGATATCTCCATTCACCAAACGAACTTCTTGAGGTATGTCCCCGTTTCGGTTACCACGGTTAATCAACCAGAGTTCATGACCACCAGCCACGAGTTGTCTTGTGATGGCACTGCTGATGGTACCAGTTCCACCTATCAATAATATTTTCATAGTCGTAGTCTTTTAGTTAATTAGTCATCCATTGGATAGCGCACACCCCATTTCTGTCGGAGACCGTCCATGAGCTGCATGATATAGAGGGTTTCTTGATGGGGCATCTCACAAGGTTCCAAGAGACCTTCCAGCAAGGCTTTTCGACATGCCACGAACTGGTATTCGTAGCCAGTAATCTGCTGGGGTACATGAATAGTTTCCACATAAGTGCGGTCGGGACCATTCACCGTGATTTTCTGAGGATTGTTGATGTTGTCAATAATGAGATTACCCTCTGTACCAGCAATGACACCGATGTTGTCGCCAACACATGAAGCGCTCGACTGAAGGTTGCACAGTACACCGTCGGCCAAGACGAGACTTATGGCATTCGTCAGGTCCATACCTGTCTTGCTCTTCACACACTGGCTCTCTATACTGAGGATATCGGCTGAGAAGAACATCCGCACGAAATTGAGGGCATAGACACCGAGGTCGAGCAAAGCACCACCACAGAGGTCGGGACGCATGATGCGTGGTTTGTCGCCCATCGAATAACCCAAAGTGGCGGTGACAAGGCGGGGAGTGCCGATTCGTCCGCTGCTGATGAGGTCACGGACAATGGTAACGGCTGGTTGATAACGTGTCCAAATGGCTTCGGCCAAAAACACTTTCTTCTCGTGAGCCAGTTCAACAATCTCTGCCGATTCACGGTGATTGGCCATAAAGGCCTTCTCCACCAAGCATGGTTTACCTGCCTGCAGAGCCTCTCGTGTGACATCAAAATGGTGGGAATGGGGCGTGGCTACATAGACCAAGTCCACATCTGCATCAGCAATCAATTCGCTATAGGAACCGTATGCCTTTTTCATGTCCCACTGTCGGGCAAAAGCCTCGGCTTTTTCCAATGACCTCGAGGCGATGGCGTATGCTTCGCACTCTTGTAATCCATTCAGTGTAATAGCTGCCTTTTCGGCAATCCATCCTGCGCCGACAATACCGACGCGCAAAATTCCATCTTCTTTCATCTCGTTAATAAATGTGTTGTTGTTAGTTATCGTTTGAATAGGCACACTATCAACTTGTTTTTCATCATATTTCCAAAGTTTATCAAGTGTATTGCAAATTTAGGAAAAATACCCGAATCAACAATACATATCATATAAGAAAAACACTCGTATGACAGAAAAACGAAGCTAAGACCAGAAGAGACCAAGTCCGATGATGAATTGACGAACACGAATGCGAATGCAAAGGGTGGAATCGGAACATGCACCAATACAAAGAAGCGAGCATGTTTTTATAAGGCTTTTCTTGCGTATGTCAAGTTTTTTATGGAATTTTGTGCGAAAATTAAACATGAGTTCAAACTAATATCTCAATAAGAGACAATAGAAAAAAGGTATGAACATCGAACAAGTACGAGAATACACATTGTCGCTCAATGGCGTTACCGAAGACCAACCTTTCGGCGACGACCTCATTACCTTCCGATTGGAAGGAAAGATTTTCCTTTGCATCAACTTAGGTGGTGACGAACACAACCCAGAAGACTCCGCCCTAAGAATGGCACTGAAATTATCACCAGAGAGAAATGAAGAATTGCGGGAACTATTCCCCACAGTGAAACCTGCCTATCATTGGAACAAGAAGCATTGGAGTGACGTGTATTACGAACAACTGGAAGAGACGCAAGTGAAGGAATGGATTAGGGAATCTTATCAACTCGTAGCGTCGAAACTGCCTAAAGCAATTAGAAATAAATACATACCCAAATTGGTTTTACACAGGAAATGGTTCAACGAACTGACCCTTGATGAGTTATACGAACTATTGAGGATTCGTAGCGAGGTGTTCGTGGTGGAACAGAACTGTGTATATCAAGATATGGATGGAGACGACCGGAAGTCCTATCACCTGTGGTTGACCATGGCCGACAAAATCGTCGCCTTGGCTCGTGTCTGCCCTGCCGGCACACACATGAATGAAATCTCCATCGGTAGAGTTATCACCACAGAACGAGGCAAAGGGTATGGCAAGCAAATCATGCTTCATGCTATCGAGGCCGCAAAAGAGCATTTCCGGGCAACACAAATAGACATAGAGGCACAGGAGTATGCAAAGGGATTCTATGAAAGTGTCGGTTTCAAACAGACATCAGAACCGTTCATGCTTGATGGCATCCCACACATCAAAATGACTTGGACAAAAGAAAGTACAGATTGAGTCTCATTAGTAAAAAAGGATTGCTGTTTCGTTTCAGACATTTTTTTTCTTATTTCAGACAACAGTTTATTCACGAAATTGTTATAACTTTACAACTTGAAACGTTTTACCACTAAAACGTCCATGATTTTATAAAAATCAACAGATAGATAACTTTACCATTCTAAAAATCAGTGATAAGAATATGAAAGAGAAAGTATTACAGGCTATGCGCGAGGCAGGCAAACCCGTCTCGGCTGGCGACGTGACAAAGGCACTGGGTGCTGACCGCAAGGAAGTAGACAAGGCTTTCGCCGAATTGAAGAAAGAGGGTGCGATTGTATCGCCCGTCCGTTGCAAGTGGGCTCCAGCCCAATAACCCATGGCACTGCTTTTCGGACTACTCATCCCTCTATTAGGAACAATGCTCGGGGCGGCTTTTGTCTTTCTGATGAAGGACGAGATGTCGCCCCGGCTCCAAAAAGCATTGTTAGGCTTTGCCTCCGGAGTGATGGTGGCGGCTTCTGTATGGTCGCTGCTCATACCCGCAATGGAGATGGAGGTCGACAAGGGTGACTGGTCGGTACTTCCTGCAGCCATGGGATTTTTGTTGGGTATCGGTTTCCTGCTTCTACTCGACGAACTGACACCCCATCTTCATTTAGGCACAGACAAACCTGAAGGGCCACGTTCCCATCTTTCGCGTACAGCAATGCTTGCGCTGGCCGTCACCATCCACAATCTGCCAGAGGGTATGGCCGTCGGAGTGGTATTCGCTGGTGCAGAGAATGGAGCAGCAGGTTTGTCTTTAGCCGGAGCCCTGGCTGTATCCATCGGAATCGCCATCCAGAATGTACCTGAAGGAGCCATTATCTCTATGCCTATGAGAGCAGCAGGAAACGGAAAGTGGCGTTCTTTTTTCATCGGCAGTCTAAGTGGAGCAGTGGAGCCTATAGGAGGTTTGGCCATTGTGCTGTTGGCCTCACTGATGACTCCCGTTTTGCCTTATATGCTCTCCTTTGCCGCCGGTGCCATGTTTTATGTCGTAGTAGAAGAACTCATCCCTGAAGCCAGCGAGGGAAAACATTCTAATCTCAGCACTATTGGCTTTGCCATTGGATTTGTATTGATGATGGTACTCGATGTGGTAATGGGATGACCCCATTGACATCATACAAGAAAAAACGCATTTTATAATTGGACAGACTACTTTCATACATCGTCAGATTCATTGTTTGGCTTTCGGGATTTGCAAAACCGCTATCCCGTTTGGGGCTTTGTCGCTACGACGAATGGAGCGAGGGTAAGAAACTGAAGATACTGCTCGCAGGCTACAATGGCGCCAGGAATACAGGTGCCGATGCGCGTGTGGTAGCTTTAGTCAAGCAACTCAATGACGCTTTAGGAACAGAGAATGTGGATTTGACGGTGATGACACTCGATGACGACAACGTCAAGGGATATTTCCCAGGCCACGTGCATCAATGGACATTCACCACCATGTTCTTCTGGTCACTGCTGCGGGCAACCTCCCAACACCATGTCGCCATATTGTGTGAGGGTTCCACCCTGACCACCACCTTCGCCAAGGCTCTTTCCGTGTTCTACTGTCAGGCTGCGGGCATTATGCGGCGACAAGGAAAACCCTGCATCGCCTACGGTTCAGAGATAGGTCATTTGGATGGCTGGTTGGCAAAACTGAGCCACGACCTTTGTCGTGACACCTATTTCATTGTACGTACGGAGGCTTCATTGAAAAACCTGAAAACACTGGGACTGAAAGGCCACGTAGGAACCGATACTGCATGGCCATTCTTGACAGAAGAAGGCGAAAACTGGGCGAGAAACCAACTCAAGGCAGATGGATGGGACGGTAAGAAACCATTGTTGGGTGTAGCTGTTGTCAATCCTTTCTGGTGGCCCGTCTGCCCTTCCCTATGGCGTTGGACAAAGGGTGTGCTGACCGGTCATCATACCCTGCAGTACGACAAGTTTTACTTCTTCAGCGACAGCGAGGAAAGAAGAGAGAAATTTCAGCATTACCTAACTGAAATTGCTCAGGCTATCAACCGATATCAAAAGGAGCATGATGCCTTCGTAGTCATTCTGGGTATGGAGAAACTCGATGAGGAAGCCTGTAAACGTTTTGCACAACTGTTGGAAGGACCATATCAGATATACCACTCGAAGAACCACAATGTATTCCAGATGACAGGTTTGCTACGACAGCTCTCCATGTTGGTGACATCGCGTTATCACGCTGCCGTTCTCAGTATGGAGCGAGCCATACCCTTCGTTGCGGTCTCGATGGACGGACGACTCGACGGCGTCGTCCATGAGGCTGAACTTGCCGACAATTATCTTCATCATGTAGAAGACACCGACTTGGGAAACCGCATTACTACTTCTCTCCAACTGGCCGATTGTCATCGAAAGGAAATTTCTGAAACAATCAGGAAGCATCAGGCAATCAACGAGAACAGAGTAAAAGAGATGAGTCAATTCTTTGTATCATGGCTGAAAGAACAGTTTTCTTAACAGGCGCCACAGGCGTGTTGGGCACAGAGGTCGTGCAACAACTGCTCTCAACCACCGAATGCACTATCCGGGTTCTGGTGAGGGCGGCGTCAACGGCTGATGCCATTCATCGTCTACAAGCACTTTGGTGGGAAGACCCAATCCTATCTGCTGCCATCGGGCATCGGGTTCTCCCTGTGGTGGGTGACATCACTCAGGAAGGTCTGGCTATGAATGAAACGCAATATGAGAGTGTTATCACAGAGACAACCCACTTGATTCACAGTGCCGCTGAGACGGGCATCCAGAAATCGAAGGACGAACTCTGGCGCATGAACGTCGAGGGCACACGGTATGTGGTTCAGTTAGCCGAAAAGATGCCGCAACTGCAACGCTTCACCCATATCTCAACAGCTTATGTGGCAGGCACACACAGGGGATTGATTCTGGCGGACGAACCTCTTCCACAACATTTCTCCAGTCTCTACGAAGAGAGCAAGGCTGAGGCGGAACGTGTGGTCATTTCCACATCATTACCCTTTACCATTTGCCGTCCAGGCATGATTGTCGGCAACAGCCAGACGGGAAGAACTCGAAACTTCAACACGGTCTATTATGTGCTGAAACTAATGCTGCAAGGCCGACTGAAATGCTTGCCTGTCAGCCGAACGCAGACGGTCAACATCATGCCTGCTGACGAAGTGGCCCGAGAGGTGGTGTCGCTGACATTCCATCAAAAGGCTGAAGGAAAGACATTCCACTTAACAGCACCCAAAGAGCATCTGCCACAGGCTTGTGAACTGGTCAACGAAGTCAGAGCATGGGCTAAGGAACACTTGCAAATCAACATTCCCAAACCCATATACATTCCTGCGACACTCTTACGTACACTTGGCAGACGATACAATGCAGGCAAGGAAGCGAAACACCGCAACCTCATGTCGAACCTCATGGCCTTGATGCCATATTTTTTCGACGACCACGAATTTGACCGTACCCACACAGATGAACTGACGGGCTGCTACCACCTTGACTGGCGCAGTTTTCTGCCCACAATGCTTGACTTTGCTTGCCGCCACAACTTCATGCGCTTGTCGGACAAGTCCATCTTCGAGCAAGCCGTCATCCGTCGCGAGAGCCGTCACTACCCCATCACTTATTATAATATCACCACACAAGGTACGGAACAAGTGACAGGTCAGGAGATGAACCAACTCGTCAACCACTTTGTCAACCGTCTGACAGCACTCGGTGTACAACCAGGCGACAAGGTGGCTCTCTCTGGTGTCAACTGCACCGAACACGCGGCCATCGACAACGCCATCGGACTGAAAGGAGCGGTCAGTGTGCCCATCTATTACACAACCCCAGCCGATGAGATTGCCTTACTGCTGCAAAAGAGCGGTGCACGCTGGTTTTTTGTGGGAGATGAGCGCATCAAACAGAACTTGGCCAAAACCCCTGCCAATGTGACTATTATTCCCTTTGGGCCACTTGGCGACAAGTCAAATGTGCAAGTCCATGGCTTGGAAGAAAGACCGAATCACGTTATCTGTTCCCCTAATGATCTCGCCACTATTCGCTACACCTCTGGCACGACCGGCGAACCAAAAGGCGTGATGTTCAGTTTCAGCCAACTGAAATGGATGGGCGAGGTTCTCACCAACCTGCTTTCTTGGCATGACCGCAACAGCGAGATGCGCTATCTGTCGTTCCTGCCAATGAGCCACGTCGTGGAAGGCATCCTGGCTTCCTATGCCCCCTATTGCATGCTCTGCAATGCCAAGGTTTACTACCTGAATGACTTCCGTATGCTGACTCAGGCACTGCCGAAAGTCCGTCCCACCGTGTTCTTCTCCGTACCACGTTTTTATGAGAAATTGTGGGAGCTGATAGAACAGAACCCATTGGGCGCCAAATACCTTGCAATGAAGGAAGGACTGATGAAGCGGATGACAGGGAAATTGCTACGCAGCATCGTACTGCGAAAGGCTGGACTTGACCAATGCGCCCAACTACTCGTCGGCTCAGCGCCCATCAGCGAAGAACTATTGCTGCGTTTCCGCGCCATGGGCATAGAGATACATAACGCATATGGCCAGACCGAAGCGCCTCTGATTACCCTCAACCGCATGGGCGACAATGTCATACCCAGCATCGGTACACCACTGCCTGACACCACTGTCACCGTCAATCCTGATGGTGAACTTATCGTACGGGGGCCTCAAGTGGCATTGGGATATTATCAATTAGAAAGCGACACCTTTCAAAACGGTGAACTCCACACCGGCGACTTAGGCAGTATCAGCAGTGATGGACACGTCTATATCGGAGGACGAAAAAAGGACATACTCATCACATCATACGGAAAAAACATCAACTGCACGAAGATAGAACAACGATTGATGGCCATCCCTTGCATTCAACAAGCACTACTGGTAGGCGAACAACGACCATACTGCACCGCCTTGCTCTGGACAGTGGGACAGACAGATACTCTTGAACAAGATATCGAACGGATGAACCAATCTCTCTCCCACCCTGAACAGGTGAAGCGGTGGTGCATCATTGAAACACCACTGAGTATTCAAAACGGTGAACTGACACCCAACCTGAAAGTAAAGCGCAACGTTGTCATAGCACATTATAACCGAGAAATCAATGAAATGTATGCTGGTCAATAACACCCTATTTCGCCGCATAGAACTTCAGCAACTGATGAACCTCACGGCACGCGCCTTCGGAAAGCCTTCCAAACGCATCTGGACGCTTCCGAACGACGAAGCATTGCACGTCTATGCCGAATACACCCGCGACCACTTGCAAGACAACATGAATGAGCAGTTGCTGCAGCGAATGAACAAAGAGGCCTACAAGATGGGAAGGTTGCTCCGCAGCGTGTTCTTCCTGAAACAGCAGGCAGACATAGAGCGTTTCACTATTGCCCTATATCGTAACATCGGCATCGAACTGGACGGCTCTATCCCTAGACAACTCTGTTTCCGACGGTGCTTCTTCAGCCATTACTATACGCCCAACATCTGTTTGGCAGCATCAGCTCTCGATGATGGCATCATACGGGGACTGACTGGTAAAGGACGACTGACTTTTCAACAGCGTATTACCGAAGGGTGCAAATGCTGTATGGCCACTTTTCATGATGCTGAAACAACAAAGTGAATTCCTATTCACCTATGCCTTCACAACAAAATAAGACAATCTACAAACAAATGACAAAAAAAGCAATTGTAATAGGAAGCGGTGCCGGAGGTGCCATGGCGGCAAAGATGCTGGCCAAGAGTTTCGACGTGACGGTATTGGAACAAGGCAAGGCATTCAAGCCCTTATCACTGCCTTTGGAACAGTTGGCAAAATTCCGCAAAACAGGTCTTTATTTCGATGAGCGACTTATCCAACTGCTTTTGCCGAATATGCGCATCGACTGGAATCCCGAGATGGTAATGGTCTACGGCAGAGGCATTGGTGGGACCACCACCTTGGCCACTGGCAACGCCGTGCGTGCTGACGAGGGACTGAAGAAAATCGGCATCCATCTTGACAAGGAATTCGATGAACTCTATCAAGAGTTGCCTATCACCACAGACCATCAGAACCGATGGTCGCCCATCACAAAACGAACTTTTGAGGTGATGCAAGAGATGGGGTTTGACCCTCAACCCATGCCGAAGTTGCTACGCCCCAAGCAGTGCAAAATGTGCGGGCATTGCTCCATAGGTTGCCCCACTGGTGCAAAATGGGACACACGTGAATTACTTGACGGCATAAAGGTTATCACAGGATGCAAAGTCACTCATATCGACATTGATGACCGACAAGCCAAACGAATACATGCAAAAAAAGGGCTACAGCAGCTGACTTTTGAAGCTGATGTCATCATCGTAGCGGCTGGCGGCTATGGTACACCCGATATCCTACGACAATCTGGCATCGAGTGCCAGCCAAGACTTTTTGTCGATCCTGTGCTTTGTGTCGCCGCACCAATGGAGAAAGCCCATCAAGACCACCAATTGCTGATGCCTTTCGTGAGCCGTCGCGAGAAGTACATCATCTCGCCCTATATGGACTGGCTCAGTTTCTTTTTCAACAAGCAATGGCGCAAACCGATGGACAGTATGGCGAGCCTGATGATTAAGTTAGCCGATGTGGAACAAGGCGATGTACACCATAATAAAATGAAGAAAACACTCACAGAGAACGACCATCAATATCTAAAGCGTGGCGTTGAAGACTGCCGTGAGATTCTTATGCGTATGGGAGCAAAGGAGGAAGACATCTTTCTTGGCACGCTCAATGCGGGTCACCCAGGCGGCATGTTGCCTTTGACGGCTACAGAATCCGAAACGCTCCACTCCCCTCTCCTCCCCGACAACCTTTACGTGGCCGATGCCACCATCCTGCCTCAGTCTCTCGGTTTGCCACCCATGCTCACCATCATGGCTTTAGCCAAACGTATTGCATCAATTATTTCCAATTGATATCGGAGGATACACTAACTTTATCAACTGCGAGAGTCGCTGTTAGAAAACCTGCCATTTTCCATGATTTTTATGGGAAACGGCTGTTTTTAGATGTCCCATGAAAAAACGATAAACATCTATTATTGAGAAAAGTTTGGTGGATTCGTGAAATCGTTATATCTTTGTATTTGGTCTATAATGTAAAGGAATATATGGGAACATTCATCAACATAGGAAACGCAGGATTCCAACGAATACGTCGAAGTGAGTACATCGATAAGTCGGGGTTGATCTCTATAGTCAACAAAACGCTATTCACAGAACAATGCTTCAGTTGCGTGACGCGTTGTCGTCGATTCGGCAAGTCAATGGCGGCAAAAATGCTGTATGCATACTATGACCGTTCTTGTAATTCACACAATTTGTTCGACGATTTGGAGATTGCAAAGTCGCCCGATTACGAGACGCACCTCAACCAATACCCGACAATATTTTTGGATTGGAACAGGTTTGCCGACATCGATAAAAAAAATGTTGTAAAAAACGCGCAAAAGGCAGTTATAGAGGATCTTAGGACTAAATATTCGTTTATTAAAGCGGACGAGGACAAGTTGATGAACGCTTTGGTGGAAATCAACGAACAAACCGGCGACCGTTTTATTTTCATCATTGACGAATGGGACCGACTGGTCCGCGAGGTTGACAAACCGGTGCAGGAAGAATACGTCAATTTGCTTCGTGCAATGTTCAAATCCAACGCCGCCAACAAAGTTTTCCTCTTGGTCTATATGACAGGAATACTGCCAATTATAAAGGTTGAGGCGCAGTCGGCGTTGAACAATTTTGACGAGTTCAGCGTTATCCGTCCCGTTAAAACTGCCAAATATTACGGATTTACGCCCGACGAGGTGCGCGCCATCTGCGAAAAGCACGGCTTGGATTTTGAACTGATGAAACACGCATACGACGGTTACATCATTGGCAGCGAAAAATCTATCTTCAACCCCTATTCTGTGATGCTTGCGGCGGAAGACGGCGAATATAACAGCCATTGGTCAAAGTCCGCATCTTACACAACGATAGAGCATTACATCGAGATAGACCACGATGCCGTTCAGCAAAAAATAATCCGTATGCTCAACGGCGAAAGCGTTACGATAGAGGTAACGAGTTTCCGCAACGATATGAAAAACATCGACAACAGCGACGATGTTTTGACACTGTTGACGCACCTCGGCTACTTGTCTTACAATCCTGAAACACTGACAGTTACAATCCCCAATACCGAAATTGCAGGAGAGTTCCGACTCTCAATCGGACGCGCAGGTTGGGGCGAAGTTTCGGCGGCGTTGACAGATTCTTTGACGTTGATTAACAAGACGATAGAGATGGATGCCGACTATATCGCCGAGGCATTCGACAAGTACCGTTTTGAGAGTTCGTCCATAATAAAATACAAAGACGAAAACTCAATGTCGTGCGCCATAACGTTGGCATATTACGCAGCAAAAAAGTTTTACAAAATTTTCCGCGAACAGCCTGCCGGAAAGGGCTTTGCCGATATGGTTTTTGTGCCGCTGCCAAAATCTACGCGCCCCGCAATAATCATTGAGTTGAAGCACAACAAATCAGCCGTTGGCGCAATCGAACAGATAAAAAACAAGAACTATCCGGCGGCATTGCAAGGTTTTTCTAAGCGGATAATTCTTGTTGGAATCAATTGGAGCAAACGCAAGGCAAAACACGATGTGAAGATTGAAGTGATAGAAAGAACATAGGATGAAAATATTCTACCGTCCACCCTCCTACACATTCTGATACTTCACAAACAACTTCGTTAATGCTTCATAAACCTTTTCTTTTACTTCGGCGCGG